>ERZ1026860.615-NODE-615-length-21927-cov-5.508184_pt1 | contig 21927 bp, 27 predicted proteins | sample MGYA00380160_ERZ1026860 | MGnify/ENA primary metagenome ERZ1026860 (study PRJEB33269, sample SAMEA4719796) | human gut metagenome | biome: human-associated habitat; feature: organic feature; material: feces | place: Cameroon | collected 2013-10 ... | reverse complement strand
ATCTGAAAAAGCGCTGGTTCATTGACCACCTGAACAAAAAGGGCATTCCTTATGATGATCTGGTTGTGGACGATGTTACCGGCGTTACCTTCTATGAAAGCCAGAAAAGGACGTCACAAGCATATATGAGAAAGCTGCGGTAATAGGAGGATGATTACGTGAAAGTTTATGATGCATTAACTGCTGTTCTTAGAATGGTAGAGGTAAACCATGCCAAACTACGAGAAGAACCAGACTCCGATGGCGAAACACACGATAAATGGGAAGCAGAAGAAGACGCTTTATGCGAACTGGAAGAAGCGCTTGAGGAAGCCATTGATCGATACGAAGAAGCCATGGAGGTCCGAAAGAGTTTGCGAGTGGCAATTCTAAAGTAACAACCAAAAGTTTAAATTGGGGGTTGAATGAAGAAACAGAATATGGTAAAATAACAACTGGAAATGGTGAAACCGCAGAATTCTGAGTGAATTTCGGTTGTATTTGGAGGTCAAGATGATAAAAACTTTTACTGCGGAGGAGTTTTTTAGCTACATCCGGTCTTTTGAAAAAATGTATGTGTGGTGCGGCTTGGACGGGAACAGCGGTATGTTTATTCGTGCTAACACAAAACGAGCTGCCATCATGAAAAGAAAAAACGGATATGAGATATCTTGTTTGATTACCCAGAAAGGAGGGGGATTCTACGAAGAAAGCGGATTGATACTTTACGGCAATAAATTTCAGTGTGATGTTGAAAAAAATTGCGCCAGATATGAAGTCATTGTAAAATCCGATAAGATGTCAGGATCGCTGAAAGTTGTTTTACAAACATAACTTAAAAATAAAATCAATAAAAATGCTTGACAAGTAATGTTTGAGGTGATATAATGATACCATAGAGAACAAGCCATAGACAAGGAGGTCGTAAATATGTTCGTGGCTGGAAAGAGTACCCCGAAGATTGGCGAAATCCGTTTTGGATATGCCAGCGATGACGAAAGCCGACTAAGCACTCATAAATATGTCGGTGTCCATCCGTATCTCGTCGTGTCAAACAATACTTACAATAAAACTTCTGGACAGTGCGAAGTCATTCCGTTTACTACAAAGCGGATCGGCAAGTACAATCCAGTCCACGTTGAGTACAAGGCGGGCGAGGTAAGCGGATTAGTCAAAGATTCTACCCTGATCATTGAAGGGAGAGACACGTTACGAAATTGTCAGCTCAGTGAGCCGGTGGGCGAGTTCACAGAAGACAACTGGGGACGCGTTGTGGAAGCCATGAAAGTTCAGTGCCCTTTCTTAAGAAAAGAATCAGCAGATGGACCTATTTTAACAATCGCATAAATTATTGTCTATTGAAAAAACTCCTTACATAGTGTAAAATATTATAAAAACACCCTCACTATGTAAGGAGTGAATATGATGGACAGCACGATGTACAACTACGATCGCAAAGCTGCTTTCATGGAGTTTTATATCAATGGTGGAAGAAACGAAGACGCCGTTAGGTATAGACGAAGAGATGCAGTAACTGCGTTAAACAAGGTTGCGATTGTTGAAGCAAAATATAAAAAAGATTTCTGCGAATTTGAAAGTGGTTCAGCAGAAATGAACGATCTTTGTGTTTTGTGGCTTAACAATCTAGCGGATCAAAGAAGAGTAAGAATGACATCTATTTTAAGAGCATATCTTAAATGGTGTTATCAAAACGATTATATCAACGCCGAACAGTATTACGGTCACGATATGACGGACACGATATCTAGAAGGTCTAACAAAACTGACGTCTGGTCTTCAATGTTAGTCAAACAGATGGAAGTCGCGAGCGAAAACGAAACAAACTCTTTAGACTCTGATTTTATTTTTGAAGACAAAGAGTCTTTCATAGAATATGTTTCAACTGTGCTTGGTCACGAAAAATACACAATGCCTGCAGCGCTGATGATTCTGCTTTATTATCAATTCGAGTCTACGGCTGTAACAAAAATATTGAAGTCAGAAGTAGACGCAGCTGGGCATACGGTACAAAACGTTTATATCGACGATGAAACAGCGTTTGATATTATTTATCGCGCAAAAGTCATTGATAGTTATAGCACAACATTTGAGAGAAAGAATAAAAATTATGATCGAATAGAGTACTATGCTGATTCTCCGTACTTGTTAAGAAATACTTCAAGAGGAAGAAAGAAAGAACAAGAAGCAGAACAGCCAGTGCCACATTCGTTTGTGAAGAAAATCATGGAAGTGGAGCGAAAAGCAAATAAAGAACTTCCAGAAGATTCTCCGTATAAAAACGTTATCATAAAAGGCGGTACGATTTCAAAATTAAAACTGTTCCACGAGATGAGAGTGGACGAAAAAAAGTACGGGTTGGAATTTGTAAAAGAAAACATAATAGATGGAAAGTATGGGAATTATACAATTCCGCAAACGGTATATAGAGAGTATTGTTTGATGGCGTCCAAGGCACGAAAAATCTAAAAAAGATATTGAGCCGAAAGGCTCTTTATCTTTCGACGCACAAACAGTACTTAAATATACTTACAGACGGGAGGTGAAAGAATGAAGAGGATAATTGCAGCAGCGGCTTCAGTAATTATGGTTGTGTGCACCGCTATTTCGGTCGCAGCTGACGATCCAATTGGAATATATGAAAGCTGGAGTCCAGATTTGAAAGAATATACCGCACAAGTCTGTGACGAATACAACGTCGATTACGGTTTGGCTCTTGGCGTGATATATAACGAAAGCAGATTCAAAAGTGGTCTAACTCATCTGAACACCAACGGCACAATCGATTATGGACTGATGCAGGTTAATGAGGTCAATTTCAAATATCTGAACAAGACGCTCGGTATTACATCAATGAATCAGTTGTTGGATGATCGAGTCGGAATTAAATGTGGAATACACCTGCTTGCTTATCATAAAGATGCAGCAGGAAACGATTCCGCAGCTCTCCTACGATACCAAGTGGGGGAGGGTACATATAAAAAGTATATAAAACGTGGTAAGTACACAAATGATACTCATGGTCGTGTGTGGCAGTATAGAAACATCTATCATGAATATCTGAATCAGCACAACGAATCAAAATTAAGTGGCTTCGTGAAGAGAGATCCGATTGAATCCATTTTAAATATGTGGGCAGAAACGCTCACTTGATAAGCTGGAGTGGCGTAATTGGTAGCGCAGGAAATTTGTAATTTTCAGGTTGTGGGATCGTGCCCCACCCCCAGCACCATTAGACGGCGGGTAACCGCATTAAAGATTACATATTACAAAGGAGTAAGATTATGACTACTGAAACTATGACAATTCATCGTGCGCTGGCCGAGCTGAAGGTTTTGGATGATCGAATCACAAAGCTGCTGAGCGAGGCCAAGTTTTGCGGTGCTGCTAAGAATTGTATGCAAAAGCTGGGCGGCGTAACTATTGAAGAGTATAAGCAGAATGCCCAAGCCATTTACGATAAGATCATTGATTTGATGGCTCGTCAGGCAGCGATTAAGCGGGCTGTATCTGAGTCCAATGCGGTTACTCATGCTGTTGTATGCGGTCATGACTACACCATCGCTCAGCTTATCTGGATGAATCAGCACGGCATTGATTTCAAGAGTGCGCTGCTCAATGTCCTAGAGCGTCAGTATGCAAGCGCCGTCGCTGTTACTGAGGCCGCAAATTCCAAGCTGAGTGATAAGGCAGATGATTTTATCAGCCGAAATAACTCTGGCGCAGATAAGGGCAGCATTGATGCAGATGCAATTAAGGATATGCGAGAGAGCTACATTGAGCGCGAAACTATGCAGCTGGTCGACGGCATCAACATCAAGAAGACCAAGGAAGCACTGGCTGATGAGATTAATAAGTTCAAGGCTGAGGTTGACGCGGTTCTGTCTACTTCCAATGCCATGACTGAGATCACGATCGAATACTGATATTTAATCAGCGAAGCATATTCACTGCCTATCGAAAACGACAAACTGTAATCGTTCGTTCTTTGCTGATGGCGGCTTGCTTGAACGAAATCAAATAATAAAAAAGCTAGTAGCCATACATATAAAAGCTGGCCTCATAAGCCGACAAGATGGAATCAAGTAAAAATATTTGGTAATACTTGAATTTTTGGATTAGTCAAGAGGTTAAGACGCAAGCCTATAAGCTTGAAACTGTGGTTCGAATCCATTATCCAAAAAAATCGAATTAAGATCAACGGAACTGACCCAAGGGTTAGTACGCCTTAGTTCAAATGTCTTGGAAAGGTTAACGGTTATTGATTTAAAGGTTAAAGGTTGAAAGTTCAAAGCTTAAACTTCTAGCTAAAGATTAAACAGTAACGAATACAGGTCAAAGGTTTATAAAATCCATGGGCAATGGTTTGTGGATCGATTGCATAAGTCCCGTCGTTTTACCACATGGCTGGTAGATGGTGAGCGCCTTGGCAGGGGCGTAACAATACCTGCCGCTTATATGGAGCGGTCGTTTAATGGTAAAAGCACCAATGGCTTCGTGTCCATTGGAGATGCAGGGTTCGAATCCCACTCGTTTCAAAATTATGTTCACTATTCCTTGTCCTATGTAGCAGGGAGGCGCACCCCGCGAGAATCATAGTAGTGGCATAAAAGGCAAGGTATCATGGTCCTATAGTTCAGTTGGTTAGAACGAGAGACTGTTAATCTCTATGTCACCTGTTCGAGTCAGGTTAGGACCTCTTCGTGGTTCTGTAGCTCAGTCGGTAGAGCAGCGGATTGAAGCTCCGTGTGCGCTGGTTCAATCCCAGCCGGGACCACCAATGTGCAAGTTGAATTGATAATTGAATTTGAGTTCATAATTCCCTCCGATTGATAATGCGTTTTCCGTCTGAGATAAATCCACAGACCCAAATGATGTTATCAATGACATTTGCAACAGGATTAGCGAGGTAGTCACACTCCTGATCAGGGGTTGATGTAGCAAGCTTGGTTAAACTGCGTGCCCTGACGATGTAAGATCCGCATTCCGAGCGCAACTGTGCGTGAGTCTCACCAGCTCAAAAACAGTTTATATGGTCGTGTAGCTCAGACGATGGTAGAGCAAGGTGAGCCACACCCATTGCCGCTGGTTCGAGTCCAGCCACGACAAGACCGAAAATTCTTGAACGATTTTGAATAGTGCGCATATGTCAAAATTGCGATAGCAGAAGTAGGCATGGTGAAGGAATAACACTGAAAAACCTTATGTAGCGCGGCTATAACCCGGAGGGGCTTGACCCAAAAGGATGATCGAGTTTGAGAACCGCAGTGGATAAGCATATCGCCAATAGTGCTCTGGAGAGCAACGGTAAATGCCGGACGCCTGACCCGTCAAAGCCAGGACAAAAGATCACAGGTGACATCCCTCTGTGGTCATTATATGGGCCAGTGTGCATAGTGGCGATTGCAGGAGTCTGTAAAACTCTGACATTTGAAACATCGTTGGTTCGACTCCAACCTGGCCCACCAAGTAAGTGAATCTTAAATTGCGCAGAACAAAGGATTAGCCTTTTAGGGGTTGTTACTATTATGATGGCAACCCTGATTATCGGTGATGATGCCAACTCGCGAGGGTGCGTAAGCCGACTTTTTATATGCGATCGTAGCTCAGTTGGTAGAGCATCTGACTTTTAATCAGAGGGTTTTCGTGGGTTCAAGTCCCATCGATCGCACCAGTTACCGAGGGAGGTTTGTTGTATGGCAATAGCAAATGGTTACATATTGGTTTGGTGTCCAAATCATTTACATGCAAATACAAGTGGGATGGTATACGAACATGTTTTGGTTGCAGAGCAAAAAATAGGGAGGCCGCTAAAACGTGAAGAAGTGGTTCATCATATAAATCATATTCGAAACGATAATAGGCCGGAGAATCTTATAGTATTTGCAACGCAAAGTGATCATACTCGTTTCCATATGCTGCACGAAGATTTTAGCATGTGTCATCAATTTGAAGATGGTTCGTATTGGTGTGAAGAAAAAATAAACCGGTGTCAAGTGTGTGGAGTGATTATTGATAAAAAAGCAAAGCTCTGTGTTTCCTGCCATAAAAATAAACTTCATAGTCGTTGGCCAACAAGAGAAGATCTAAAAATTTTAATTAGAGATACTCCATTTGAGCAAATTGGGAGAATGTTTAGTGTTACTGGAAACTGTATAAAACATTGGTGTAAATCTTACAATCTACCATATAAATCCAAAGATATTAGACTTATTTCAAATGAAGATTGGATTTTAGTTTAATTCGAATACCCTCGGTCGCACCACGCGGTAAGTAGTTTTCGAGTTGCAACTATTGTAGCCAGCATTAGCGCGTACGGCTGATGTGATGGTATTGTTAGTAGTTCTGCGGAAGGAACAAAAACATAAACCGATGGCGGCTGGAAAGACAGCAATCATATAGGCCCATAGCTTAACTGGTTAAAGTTGCGGTCTCCAAAACCGTAGATTTCCGTTCGAGTCGGGATGGGCTTGCCACATACAAATAAAATAAGGAGATGATTTTATGGACGTTGTGAAATTCAAACCAGATGACTATGCAAAAAGTTCCTGTTCGACGGAGTTTTATAAGGCAGTTGGGCTGTTCGACATTATTAAAGCCGGCGCGGTAACAAACGTTCATCAAATGAAAATCAATCCTCAGACCTATATCGAAGTCGATGAGCGGCTTCGTTCAAACTGGAAACGGAACAAAATTACAAAGCGGCTTCGACAAGACAAAGCGCAGTCAATGATTTCGTTTGATTGGATGAATTATTCGCCTGTGCAGGATGAAACTGTTCCTGAAAACGAAATCTGGTGGGAGGCGGCAGAGCAATGAGCGGCGGGGTATGGAATTATGCAAACGATACTTTGGCTGGCGATATCTTCGGCTGGGGATTGGATGTTGATTACGGTCTGAATCGCGAAGAACATAAAATCTCTGCAATGCAGGCACGAAAAGCAGATCCGCTGGAAGACAAAGAGCTGAGTGAACTCGTGTTTGATGTTTTCTGTTTGCTTCACAGCTATGATTGGTACACAAGTGCAGACACTGGAGAAGCTACATATCGAGCAGACGTGAAAGTGTTCAAAGATAAATGGCTGAAACGGTCTGTACAACAGAGAATCAAGGATGAAATCGAAAAGACTCTTGCTGAAACTCGAATCAATCTATATCGAGATTTGTTAGGAGAATGTGCAGATGAATGAATTTCTGATTGCAGGTTGTTGCGCTTGTTTTGTGTTTTGGATGTGCTGGGAATTTTGTTCTGAGTTACAAGCTGAAGCAGGAGAAAAATTTTTTGCGTGGATTGTTTCCAGCTTTACCGTTTCTGTTGTTATTTGTATGTTTGCAAATGGCTTTAAACACTGAGGATTAATAATCCTCTTTTATATGGCAGTGTGTCCGAGTGGTTTAAGGAAATAGTCTTGAAAACTATCGATGGTAAAACATCCGTGGGTTCGAAACCCACCACTGCCGCCATATGGCCTGTTGGTCAAGAGGTGAAGACGCTGCCCTTTCACGGCGGAAACATCGGTTCAATTCCGGTACAGGTCATTTTTGAAAATTAAATATTATGAGGTATTCAAAATGAAAACGACGAAGAAAGATTGGATTTATCGTGTGATTCTTCTGATTCTGTTGGCGATTATCTGGGACATTGGCGCGGCTCTGACTTCGCCAATTTTTGTTCCCCAGAAAGGCGCTGTGTTCCGTGAATTCTTCTTGCTGATTCAGAATGGTACGATGCTCAAAGCGTTTCGATATTCGTTGATTCGTATTACAGCAGCAGCTATTCTGAGTGCCGGTATTGCAGTTCCGCTTGGTTGTCTGATGAAAATCTGTCATCCGATTCAAAACTTGTTGTATCCGGCGATTCGAGCAATGCGATTTTTACCAGTGACCGCCTTCTATCCACTGCTTACGATGTGGTTCGGCATAGGGGAGCAGATGAAAATCGCCTTCCTGTTTGTGGCCAGCTTCGTATTTATGCTTCCAAGCGTATTGATTGCTTTGGATGATGTCTGTGACGACGTGATTGAAGCAGCAAGCATCGATGGAGCAGGGAAGTTTAACACGGTCACACGAATCATTCTTCCAATCGCTGCTCCGTCCATCTGTCAATCGTTCGCTACAATGTACGCAATCGGTTGGACTTACATCGCAGTAGCGGAAACTGTGAATGCAAAGTATGGTATCGGGTATCTGATCTATACTTCGTCTGCTCGTGGTCGCACAACGTTGGTGTTTGTTGGTATTCTGGCGATTGTGATTTTCAGTATTCTGTTTGATTGGATCACAAATGCTTGTATCAAGAAGATTTTCAAGTGGAAGTTTTCGTAAGGAGAATATATGACACACGAAATTGAAATAGAGGGTTGTCTAATTGTTCCAGATAAAATCAGTCTGGATAATATTATAAACGAGATTTTAGAACTTGAAGAATGTCGTGGCTGGTATTTTAGAGGTCGTATACAAGAATTTAAAGACGACCACTATGAAACAGTAGATGTCAGAGAAGAAGATTAAAGAGGAGAAAATTATGGCAAAGAAAAGTTTTTTCGAGAAGATCGGTCTTGTTGAGTCGGATGCTTCTGTGGAGGTTGGAACTGATTTCCCTGAACAGGATTTTATGACGATTCCGCCAAACGACAATGCGTGGTCGCAGGTTCAGGCTGAAGTTCCAGAGGGTGACACGATTGATATTGCGGCCGTTTATGACACGAACAATATGAATCCTGCGGACGCTGTTACGGTCTACAAGATCAAGGATGTGATTGATACATTCCCATCTGAGATGCCCACCAAGACCAAGCGTGCTACGGTCAAGAACCTGATGATGACGCTGGGTTATGATGCGGCCGCGATTATCTCCGATGCGGAGCAGCGTAAAGAACTTCTGCGGACTGTTGGCAACGATAAGATGAATGCACTGTTTGACGAGATGAAGAGCAACGACCAGCAGATCGAATCCATGAAGGAACAGATCGAAGCGCTTACAAATCGCAATGTCGAAGCCGGTGCAGCTATCGAAAAGATTACCAACACGGTTCAGGACGAACTCAAAATGATTTCTTCCATTGAGGAATTTATCGAAGAGGATAAGACGGAGCCCGCCGGGAAGGAGGGTGTCTGATGTTCTCTTTTACCATTCCTGAGTTTACGCTTATCTGTGTTGGCGTTGTTGCAATTGGCAGCTTGATTCTGTTTCCGTCATTCCGTCAGCAGCTTAAAGCACTGGCCGGTGGTTTCTTACAGGTTTTCGTGCAGGATACAGCTAAGACGCCCGATGGTGCCCGCGCTATCTACGCTCAGAAAATCGACGAGATGACAGAGAAATACACGGACGCTTGTAATACGCTGCGAGATTTGACTGGTAAACTCAAGACGATTCAGGATAATTATGCTGCTTGCCAGAAGCAAGCAAAGGGTTACGATGAACGCGCAAAGGCTGCTATAAGCCGTGGTGATGAAGAGTCTGCACGAACCTACGCTCGACTGTTGCAGGAAGAACTTGATAAGGCCGAGAATCTAGCCGACCAATTCCAGAAGATGAAACCTGCAGCAGAAGAAGTCAAGGCAATCAAGGAGAAACTCGAAAATCAGCTGGCTGCTCTGAAGCGTGAGAGTAAGGATGTCGTGGCTGAGTTGAAAGCAAACGAGCAAGTCGCCGATGTGTATTCGAATTTGGATCGTCTGCGAGCCTCCACTGGCACAGATAAGATGCTCAATGCTACTCGTGATGGTCTTCAGGAAAGTCGCGAAAAGGCAGCGGGAGCAAAGGTTCTGTATCAGACCAGTCGAGAAGGCAAGTTGGATAAGGCGGATGTCAATACTGCCGATTACAAGGTGAGTTCGTATTTGGAGAGTCTGAAAAAGAGCAATCCGAATGTGACTACATATAACATCCCTGATTTGAATGCATTTTCTAAGCCGTCTGGATTGAATACTCAGTCCAAGAAATAAAATCAAAAATTAAATAGGAGAGAATAACATGTCTAAGTTCAAGTTGACTAAGGCTGGTCGCGCTGTTGTTGGTGTGGTACTTGCTGTGGCTGTTGCTGTTGGTGTTGTTGGTGGCATCAAGGGCGGCGTGATTAAGTTCGACAAGAAGAAGCCGATCACGTCAAAGCCGAGCACTTCTATCAGTACGAGTAAGCCGTCTAATTCCGCCGGAGATGATACGATCAATCTGTCTCTGGACGAGTGGGCAGGGTGGTTGAGTTGCATCACGGCAAATGGCGGCCTTACTACTCAGCCCGGTTCTGTGTTTGACCAGCTCGGTATCAAGGTGAATATCAATGTCATCAATGATGCGACTGAGTCCAGCAACGCACTGATTTCTGGTGACCTGCAGGCTGCTGGCTATACTACGAATCGCGTAGCCTTCCTATCTCAGAAGTTTACCGACGCTGGTAAGAACATCATCATGCCGATTTTCACCAACTACAGTTATGGCGGTGACGGTATTATCGCTTCTACTCAGTTCGCTGATGTGAATTCGTGGGTCAATGCTAAGATCGGTGTCCCTGAGTTCTCTGAGGCTGAGACTCTGGTTGCATGGTTTGTCAATAATTCTAGTCTGTCCGATGCCGACAAGGCAACTATCATGAACAATCTGATTATGTTCGGCACCGCAGATGATACCGCTAAGGCATATTTCGCTGGTCAGATTGATGTGGCTGCAACATGGGAGCCCTATCTGACTCAGGCCAAGACTTATACCAATAGCACTGTTGTGTTCGATACGAAGTCTTCCTCTTCTCTGGTTATGGATGGCATTGTGTTTGATGCAGATTGGGCAGCGGCTCATGAAGATACCGTCAAGAAGTTCGTTCAGGGTATCCTAATGTCTTACGATCAGCCTATCAATTACGACGCAGCCCGTGAAGTGTTCCCGATGTACTCTACTTCTTCTGATGCAGATATCGATGCTACTTATGCAAATGCCAAGATGGCCAGCTGGAAGGACAACTACAACATTCTGAATGATACCGCTCCGATGATCTATAACCAGATGTGTGACATTTGGGAGAGTCTGGGCGAAACCGTTAATCGTGATCTTGTGAATACGCTGTTCGACACTACATATATCGATGCGCTCAAGAGTGATTTCAAGTCTACTTCTGCTGCAAATGCCACTACTAAGGTGACTGTAAGCGACGAGACTCGTGCAAATATCACTCAGCAGGTTACTGGCAATCTGGATTATGATTCCATGCTGAGCAAGACCGCCAACGTGACTTTTGTACCGGATTCTTCCGTGTTTACCGATCAGGCAAGTGCTGCTTCTGTTCTGAATGATTTCGTGAATATCGCTAAGACTCTGGATGGCACTATGATTGTTATCAACGGCAACATTAACGCAAATAATCAGACCGAGTTTGGCGTGCAGCTTTCTGCTAATCGTGCTCAGACCGTTGCAAACTATCTGGCGTCTCAGGGCATTGATCAGAATCGACTGATTGTCACTGGTTCCGGTAATGCAAAGTATCAGGCAGATAAGGCGGCTGGCACTCTGAGTAGCGATGCGAGTGTATACCAGTCTACCGATATCAGCTTCATGCGAATTGAGAACTGAGGTGTTCAGATTGATCTGGATTGAAATCAGTAAAGCAATTTGGATTGTTGGAGGATTGATGTTGGCTTCTTTTGCGGCTGGCTATCTCTTCCATGGTCCAACATTTAAAACCTAAAACTTCGGCGGTGCTCAGGTAGCACTGGGTGCCGCCTTATATGATGGGGATTAACTTAATGGTAGAGTATTCGACTTTGACTCGAATAGCGACGGATCGTAACCGTCATCCCCAGCCAGAAAAACAAAATCAAAGGAGATTCACTAATGTTTACGGATGAAGAATTATACGCTGCATTTAGACAGTTAGAAGCTACCTGTGATGATTGTCAGAAAATTCCGAAAGATGAGCCGTGCGAAGGCTGTTGGTTCTACGATTTTTGTAAAAGGTTTTATCCAGACGACTACAGTAAAAAAGTCAAACAGGAGATTCCACGATGACTACTCCAAAAGATTTAGAAACAGCACTGCTAGATTTCATTGCAGAATGTGAAGAACAATGCGAACACTGCGATGATTGCATGTATCGTGAATTTTGTACTCGGTTTGTCACTCCGCACAGAGATTGTCCAAATGAATGGATGATTTTAAAAAAGTCAGGAGGCATTCCATGTTAAGGAGGAGTTTTTAAATGGCAGTTTACATGACAGGTGATATCCATGGAGATCCAAGTCGGTTCCGTGAGTTGAAATACTTTTGTAAAGACAATCCAGACGTCGAGTGGATTATATGTCTCGGCGATGTAGGTCTGAACTACTATGGCAAAGATGATTCAAAAGAAATGTTTGTCAAAAATGTTGCTGATTCGATTCCTGCAAAACTGTTTTGTATCCACGGCAATCATGAACGTCGACCAAGCAAGGAGGATGGATATCAAGAGATCGAAGTCACAGAGGGAGCGATTCGTGGTCCGATGCTGTGGAATCCCGAGCATCCTAACCAATATTTCGCTATTGACGGTGCGGTTTATGTAATCCAAACTTCGGAACGAACATTAAATGCACTTGTTTGCGGCGGAGCTTATTCTGTTGATAAGTATTACCGGCTGTAACGTGGTTGGCCATTGCTCTGGTTTGAAGACGAACAGCCAAACGAACTCACAAAAGGTCTTGTTCGATTTATGGCAACCAGATATCCAATTGACATTATGCTGACACACACCTGTCCGCTGCGGTTCGAGCCTAAAGAACTCTTCTTGGATTGTATTGATCAGAGTACGGTCGATACGTCAACAGAAGAGTTTTTCGATGACTTTTATGAACAATTCCCGGCGGATCGAAAGCCGATGTGGTATTTTGGCCACTTTCATGGAGATAAATACACGGATGATTATGTGATGCTCTATAACGACATCATAGAACTGAAGTGAGTTTATAAATAAAAAAAGAAAGGGGAGCAGAGATGCTGTATGGACGAGCTTCTCCCAATTTGATGCGATAATAAGCGAAAATCAAATTAGATAGGAGAAATAATATGCTTTGCAATTTTTGTGGTAAGACTCTGGACGTCTGCGATGAAGCAAATCTGGGTGAGTTGACTGTACGGTTCTTTTATGGAAGTAAGCGCGACGGAGATCGGATGAAGTTTTCCATGTGTTCTGATTGTGTTGATAAGCTGACGGACGAATTTATTTCACGTTGTAAGCATGAACCGACAATTGAAGCAGGCGGTATCCCTAATAATGGTACCCCAGTTTGGAAGTCTAAAGCAATTGAAGAAATGAATCACTAATCTTTATATACATATAGGAGGTACATATGGCAGAGAAGAACATTTACCCTCGTTTTAATTTTTGTGGCGATATTGTAATTCCGAAGCGGAACAACCCGTGGGTGAAGCGCGATACTTTTAACAACTCTGAGAAGATCAGTCTGAATATGGGCATCAAGAACGGCATGAATTGCGTTTATGTGTCTGCTCAGGGTTTCAAGAACGACACCATTAAGACCAAGAATACCGACAACGAGGACATCGAGATTGATTGGAATGACCGTTTCGATAAGGACACTGTTGACATGGTGTCCAGTATGCGTAAGTATGTTGTGAATCTGGGCGAGCGCAAGGAGTTCATTACCGCATGGGATATGATTGAGTATCTGGAGTCCGCCTTGACTGGTTATGCTGAGCCTATTGTTGTGTCTGGTATTTACAAGCTGCGTCCCGGCACTGGCGCATATAAGGATCGCATTTTTGAGGAGTTCCAGATTCAGAACGTATATGCAGCAGTTGACGGTAAGGACACTCCTCACCTGACTATGAATCTTGATCTGTATTATGACAAGAACAGTATTGACCGTTCCGAGGAGAAGTCTGAGGGCAAGATCTTTATGAACTGCTACACTCCGATGTGGTCGGCCGCAGATGCTGCTCAGAAGATGTTCCCGGTGAGTGCCGTGTTTAACACTTCTGTTTTGGATATGAGCAAGGAAAAGCACAAGCGGATTTACGACCTGAAGATGCGCTACCTCGAAACCAAGTCTAAGAATCCCGTTCATATGAACTGGGCAATCGGCGTGGTGAATGGCGCAGAGGAGAAGGAGTTCGACGAAAGCTGCCTGACTGATATCCAGCGTGAGTTTATTGAGCTTGGTCTGAATAAGCTGGAGGATTTCAAGCCGCGTGGCAATATTTACGGTGAGAAGGTTCATGAGCTGCGCTTGATTAAGCCGCTGATTAAGGATGAATTCAAGGAGTGCAAGACTGCCGCCGACTCCGATATGACTGCCCGAGAGTTCGAGGACATGATTTATTCTCCGTCTGAGGATGAAACTGTTGACGACATGGTGAAGAGCTCCTATAAGAAGCCCGCGACAAAGACTGCCAAGTCCGCTAAGCCCGTCGAGGTTGAAGAGGACGATGATGGTATCGACACTCTGTTCTAATTTTTTGCCCTCACAAACAGAACTTAAAAATACTTACATAAGGAGAATACATAATGGCGCGTAAATACGGCAAGAAAACCGAAATTAGTTTGAATCCTCTTGATTATAGCATTTATTTGATGGGCGAGGGCGGCATCGGCAAAACTACGCTAGTCAAACAGGTTTGCGAAAAAATGGTTGGCGATGACGGATACATCTTTTTGACCTGTGGTAAAGAAGCAGACCAAGCCACTATTGAAGGTATCGTTCAGGAAGCCGTGTGGGATTGGGAACATTTTGACGAAGTCACTATGGATATCATTGAAAATCGTTTCACTGATTATAGCGATTTAAAGGTTGTTGTTATTGATACCATCGACGAACTGATGCGAATGGCTGAAGAGGAGACGGTTCGAATTTGGAATCGTGAAAATCCCGACAAGCGCACAAAGTCTTTTAAAGCAACGTTCTCTGGCTTTAATGGTCCTACAGATAAAGCGACCGAATTGGTTACTAATCGACTGTGGGAGTTAAAGCGTGTTGGTATCAGTCCTATCATTATTGGCCACACCAAGAAGACCGATATTACTGATCCTGTTACTCTGGCAAGCTATTCAATGTTGTCCACTAATATGGATAAGCGGTATTTTAACGCTCTGAAGAACAAAGTTGACGTCGTTGGCGTTGCATATGTTGATCGCGACATCGACAAGGTAAAAACCGGCCGTAAGAATGTTGTCAATGGCAAAGAGGAAATCATCGGCAAGGTTAAGTCTGAGCGTCGTGTGATTTGCTTCCGCGACGACAACTTCTCTGTGGACTCCAAGAGTCGTTTCGCTGATATTGTGGACCGCATCCCTCTGGACGCAGACGAATTTATCAAAGCTTTGACCGATGCAATCAAGGCAGAACATGATAAGGGCGGTCGTTCTTATGAAGCAGACCTGAAGAAGCAGGCTGCAGAGAAGAAGAAAGTTGAGTCGGTACAAGCCGAGCGTGTAAAGCAGTATGTCGGAGCAGCTCAGGATGAAGAGGACGAACAGTATCGTGCTGAGTGGATCAATGCAATTCAGAACAACTATCCGAACGCATCTGACGATGTGAAGGCGCAAATCACTGAGGTGCGCAAGAATGTCGGTAAGAAGTTCTCTGATCCGGAGTTTCCGATTGCAGAGCTGAAGAAAGTTTATTCTTTGGTCGTATAAACATGACTTAAATATACATAAACAGCAGGGCGGGTTGGTGGGAATTTATTATGAGGAGTAAATATGGCTAAGCCGGTAATGGTTACGTGTATGGCCACAGGCGTTAAAGGCCCAAGAGATCAGTATTATAAAGCGCCTAACAAGCGGTACTTTCAGTCGGAAGCAGTATATCAAGCATGGCTGGCTGGTCGTAGAAAAGAAAAAGCTCTGAAGAACAAGCCGAAACATTATGATAAACCGGGCAGAACTCCTGAATCGTACAAGAAACTCTGTAATACAATTGCAGATTTCCTTGGTTATGAGCGAGGCGGCGCACAGCCGATGCCGACAATTGTGTTTCGACGATTGAAAGAGCTTGATTTTTACTCAGATGAAATCATTCAGCAGACATTGGATGAAAGTGCCGACGCAATTCAGTGGGCGATGCAAAATAAAAACTTCGAAGATGATTCTGGTGCAGCGAGCTATCTGATGGCAATTGTTCGCAACAAGATCAAAGGTGTATACGACCGCGAGAAAAACAAAACAAGGAAGGCCGCAAGAGAAGACTCCAGACCGGATCTCGATACAATGGTCGACTTGTCAAATATTGGAACAGTACATAAAGGAAATGATGTTAGCAGCTTGCTAGGAGGTGACGATTTATGGATTTGAACAAGGCTATTGCGAGAATCGAAGAAAATCGAGTACGCGCCGAAGCAAGCTTTGTTTTTTGTTTATGGAAAGACCCCCAGCGATACGATGATTATAAAAACGTCAATGAGGGAACAGATAAGACTCTGATTTGCGAAGATCAAGTCTTTTATTTCATGATTGGGCGCGGCATTCGTCGACAGGGATTTACAAACATAGACAACATCACTCTTGATACATATCTGGCTGATAAACCTTCTCTTCGCAAGCATTTTGAGGAATTGAATGGTTGGCGTGCTTGTGTGGCTATGATGGATTTGGTTGATTCTGAAAACACGGACAGCTATTACAATCAGATCTCTAAGATGAATACGCTCAAGATATTGGCAACCAAGTATGACGAGCTACTTAGCCATCCAGAGCGATTTGATGATGCAACGAACGAAGATGTGTATAACGCTTTTGAGCTACTCAACAATCAGGTAGCGCTGACGACTGGCAATGATTCAAAAATCGAAACGCTTGTTGTTGACGAGAAATATATTCAAGACTGCAACGCGGGATTGGATCAAGGTATTAGTTACGCAGCTGGAGCACCCCTTCTGAACTATCTGACATTGGGCGCACCTGTTGGAGATATGTATCTATTTGCTGGACACAGCGGAACAGGAAAATCATCTTTTATTTTTGAAAATATGGTTCTTCCTTTTGCCGAAGCAGGCACAGGTGTTGCAATCATTTCAAACGAGATGCAAAGCAAAGCGTACAAAAATATGCTTTTGGTTCATATTCTAACGAAAGAATTAAACTATTGGCAAATTACGCGAAAGAAACTGAGTCTTGGACACTTTAACGATGAAGAAATGGAAATGCTTCGTAAAGCAGCAGCTATTACAAAAGAAAAGTATTCCAATATTCGATTCGTAAAAATGTTCGAGAACGACACATCTAAAGTGCTCCAATATATCAAACGTCTTGCACGATCAGGCACCAAGGCAATTATATATGACACCATGAAATCAGATGATGGTGTTGATGATAAGATGTGGCAAACGTTATTAATGAATAGTCGTCGAATCTTTAATACCGTTTCTAAAGAGCAAGTAGCGATGATTTGTACATTCCAGTTGGCTTTACATACTACAAACCAACGTTGGCTCGATGCAACATGTCTATCGAACTCAAAACAGATTAAAGAAGTGGTTGCGCAAGCTGTATTTGCAAGAACGTGTTGGCCTGATGAATACACTGGTGAAAAATACGATTGCAATCCGTATCGAAGGAATAAGGATAACCCCAAAATTAAAGAGCCATTTATTATGGACAAAGAAAAAAAGTATATGGTTCTTTTCTTAAACAAAACACGTTCAGATGAAGATGGACAAACACTTCTTTATCAATGGGATTCGGCTTGGAATAAGTGGATCGAGATTGGATTCTGCACCATTGTAAACGACCACGGCATATATGATCGAAGATAAGAGGAACCATGAAACATTATGGAGATATAAAAACACTGCATGGAGGTTTGTTAGAACCAGTTTCGTGCATAATTGGCGGAAGCCCTTGTCAAGGATTAAGCATGGCAGGAAATCGTAAAGGCTTGACCGACGAACGTTCCGCCCTGTTCTTAGAGATGATTCGAATTATTAAAGAAATGCAGGAGGCGACAAATGGACGATATCCTCAATATGCAATCTGGGAAAATGTTGAGCACTCTCTCAGTTCCAATTCAGGAGAGGACTTTCGATGCGTCTTGGAACAATTTGTGCGCATCAAAGAACCAGCAGCTTCAATTCCTATGCCTAAAAAGTGGAATAAATCAGGAGTCATTATTGGAGACGGTTGGTCGATTGCTTGGAGATTACTCGACGCTCGTGGTTGGGGAGTACCCCAGCGTAGAAAAAGAATCGCACTTGTGTTCAGTCTTAGAAACGAATGCGCCGCAAACATATTATTTGAAAAAGTCAGAATGTCAGGGAATTCTCGACAGAGTGAAGTTCAGGGGGAAAACACTTCCACTGGAGGTTTTGAGGGCATTAAACAACACAATTCTAATTCAGAATTAACAGATACATATTGTCTTCAGGGAAGCATGATAGGTCGCGCTATAAAAAATGGGCCACAAGGCAGCGGCATAAACAAAGATACGTGTTTTACGCTAAACACAATTGATAAACATGCGGTGTGCACCCATGATTCTACTAATGGGCCAATTGCAAGAAGACTCACCCCTACTGAGTGGGAACGACTACAGGGCTTTCCTGACAGATGGACAGATATTGGCGAATGGGTGGACGAGAATGGTAAAAAGCATAAGCCTGCCGATTCTCCTCGTTATAAAGCTCTTGGAAATTCGATTGCACTTCCACAATGGGAATGGATTTTGATGAAAATGAGCCCATACGTAAATGATCCAACGTTAGGAAGTTTGTTTGATGGTATTTCAGGGTTCCCCTTTGTATTTGAAAAAGTCTATGGAAATGGCACAGCAAAATGGGGTTGTGAGATTGACGATTTTTGTAATGCGGTTTCTATAAAGCATTTTCCAGACGATTAAACTGAAAGGGGTGAGAGATTTTTGGATGTAAATGCTTTGCAGTCTAAATTAGAAAATCAGCCTGAAAAACTCATCCAAATTCTTGAAGCTCTCGGCTTTGAAAATATAAAGTTTAATCCTCAAAAAAACAATCTGAGATTTGCTCGCGAAGAACAGAGAAATCCAACCAGCTGTCTGGTGGACTGCTCAACATTGCGCTACTTTGTCTTTTCTACGAACCAAAAAGGAAATATATTCAGCCTGATTATGGATGTCAAACGATGTTCATTTCCTGATGCATTGAAGTTCGCCGCAGTTAAAGCTGGTCTGTCTTTGGAAGAATTGAATATCAAAACTCGCTGGCCGTTCGGTGGATTCTTTTTGAAACTGTTGCCGAATTACGAAGAAGAAATGGAAGACTTGGAAACATATCCAGAAGAGATTTTGGAACCGTATGCAAACAAGTTCAGTATTCAATTCGTCAAAGACGGCATTAGTCTGAGGACACAAGAAAAATTCGGCATCGGATATGATGTTGACTCAAATAGAATCACAATTCCAGAGCGTGCGGTAGATGGTTCTTTGGTCGGAATTATGGGACGCGCCAATTATGAATGCGATCACGATAAACGATGGTTTCCATTGATATCTTGTCCGCGAAGTAAGACGTTATTTGGGTATGGCGAGAATTATCGGCGTATTCAAGAGACACAAAATCTTGTTCTGTTTGAATCTGAAAAAGCGGTTCAGCAATGTGATTCGTTTGGCAGTAATATCGCTCTTGCAACGTGCGGCTGTCATGTGTCAGAAACTCAAGCAAAATACATAAAGCGACTTCTTCCAAAGAAAATTATCTTGGCTTATGACGAAGGACTTGAGGAAGAACATCTGGTCAACGAATGCAAAAAGCTCATTGTGAATAATCCGATTCTGAAAACAAAGGTCGGATATGTCTGGCCTGATGGATTGATCCCAGAAGGGTCTAAAAAGAACGTTGCCGACCTCGGACGCGAAGCTTATCAAGAAGGATTAACAAAATATGTGAAATGGGTAGAGGAGTGATGTAAATGGGTCAAAGAGTCGTTGCCCCAGAACTACAGGCGTTGTACGACAAAGGGGCGCAAGTGTACAGCTATTCAAAGCTCGGCACGATTCATGATTGTCCGTATAATGCGTATCTTACATATATTGAAAAGCGCCAACAGTGTCAGAATGTATATTCCTATCTCGGTGGAGCCTGTCACGATGTGCTCGAAGGAATCATTGAGGGAAAGAACAAAGAGGCAGACATTAAGCCGACACTTCAAAATGCCTTGGATGAACTTGATATGCTTGGCATCGAGTTTCCAAAGACACGAGACGGTGGCAATGGTATCAGAGATCGCTGGGTTGGCAATATGATGTGTATGGCTCGCGATTATGTTAGTCCAAAAGGCAAGTTTGAGGTCGAGAAGTTGCTGATTCTTAAACTGAGAGAAGACAGATATTTACAAGGCTATGCTGATTTGATTCGTGTTTTACCGGATGGTCGGCTGCAGGTGTTGGATATCAAGACGTCGAGTCAGTTTAAAGACGAAGACCTTTTGCATTATGGTCGTCAGCTTGTTGCTTATAGTCTGGCTCTTGAACAGGCTGGTTTTACGGTGGCAGGCGCGGCTTGGATCATGGTGAAGTATTGCAAGGTTGTCTATGAAGTCGGCGCTGGTAAGCGAGCAAAACTAACTGAGAAGATACTCGACAGATGCAAAGTTGGTTACACGCTGCGGGCTACGGTTCGTTCCAAGATGAAGGCTGCTGGGTATAACAGTAACGAAATTGAAAGCGCCACACAGGCATTTATCGCATCGAACGACATCAATGATTTGCCTGAAGACATTCGCTGCCAATTCAGATTGACTACATATGTTCGCCCATATCACATCACAGACAAGCTGCGCAAGGAATGCATCGATTACATAAACGAAACAGCAGACGAATTCGAAGAGCGAAAGCAGACAGGTGAGTGGCCTGCGCGTGAAATTGAAGAGAAGAATGGTAATCCGAACTTCTTCTGTACGAATCTGTGTGGACATCGTAAAACCTGTGAACCACTACGAGACTGTATCAATAAGAAGCCGTTTTATGCAGCAAAAGATCCGAGCGATGCAGAGATGAATGAATTGTTTTAAAGATTGGAGGTGATTTAATTTTGGGGAAAGTAAGTTGGACACAAGATGAATTGGCATTGCTTGAAAAATTGTATTCTGAATATACTCCCGTAAAAGAAATGGTCAAAGCACTGCCGAATCATACAAAAGGTGGTATTTCAAGTAAAGCATTAAGTCTTGGATTGACAAAAAAATATGTAAAACCTAATAGCACCAATTTTAAGGCTATTTATCAAGATTACGATTGGTGTTTTGAACGGTATGTTAATCGCGGGATGTCCATTGATGAGATGGCAGAAGAAGCGGGTTGCACAAAAAGAGTAATGCAGAAATGGATGGATGAGAAACATCATATTCATGAATGGACTTTCAAAGAATTAAAGAAATTGTCTCCAATTCAAAAAGAAATTATTACAATTGGAACGATTGGCGATGGGCATATCGATAGGCGAGTTGATCAACCGATGTACATAGAAACGCATGCGGAAAATGAAAAGGATTATATGTTTTGGAAATATTCTTTTCTGAAAGATTTATGTGCAAAACCTCCAGTTCGAGTAGCCGAAAAAGAAAGTAAATTTCCAAACGGACAAAAATATCTTTGTCAGGCACAATGGCGATTGAATTCTCGAATCGTGTGGGACTTAAAACCAATTCGAGAAATGTCTCGATATGACAAATTGAAAAACATTACAGAGTTTCAGCTTTGTTTGTTAATGCTTGATGATGGCAGTAGAAGTAATTTATGGGAACTTTGTGTTGCCGCGTGGGATAAGGCGGAAATTGAGTTGTTTATAAATTTATGCGCATCTAAATTTGATTTAGTGTGCAATCAAATTAAAGATGTTCGGTATGTGCACTTTGATGCAATCTCAAGTAAAAGAATAGACGATTTGATTCTTAAATATATTCCAAATGATTTGGATGTTGTAAAAAAGAAAGTCGTAAATAATTTTAAAATTCGTGATTTGGCTAATTATAGATACGT
>ERZ1026860.612-NODE-612-length-22105-cov-5.188662_pt1 | contig 22105 bp, 19 predicted proteins | sample MGYA00380160_ERZ1026860 | MGnify/ENA primary metagenome ERZ1026860 (study PRJEB33269, sample SAMEA4719796) | human gut metagenome | biome: human-associated habitat; feature: organic feature; material: feces | place: Cameroon | collected 2013-10 ... | reverse complement strand
GAAATGTTAAAAAACGAAAAGCAAAAATAAATACTTTATCAGTAAAAGATAAAAAAGAAAAGATTTTCCGTTGACAAGTGGTTGTGAATGCTGTATCATAAAGATAAACAGATGAGCGGCAACAACAAAAGCACCGTATTGCAAACGGCGCTAAAGGAATAGGGAGTGGCACAAAATGGCAATCCGAAAAGGGATAAACATTTGGTCCTTCGATCAGAGCCTTTCCATAGAAGAGTGCATGGCCATGGCTAAAGACGCCGATTTTGAGGGCATTGAACTGGCTTTGTCCGCCAGAGGGCCCCTCAGCATGGAAAGCAGCGATGGGGATATTCTGAAGATCCGCGATACGGCGGCCCATATCGGAATCGAAATCAGCGCTCTGGCCACCGGATTGTACTGGCAGTATTCTCTTACCAGCAATCGAGAGGATATTCGAGAAAAAGCCAAGGCAGTGGCTCGCCGTGAGATAGAAATCGGCAAACTGCTGGGTACGGACGTGGTGATGGTATGTCCCGGTGCAGTAGGCGTGGATTTTCAGCCAGAGGACGTTGTTCCCGACGCAAAGGAAATTGAATTTTTTGCCGGCAGTGAAATCATTGATTACGAGGTGGCTTGGCAGCGTTCTCGAGACGCTTTAAAAGAACTGGGGGAATACGCCGGTAAGATCGGCATTCATATCGGCGTAGAAAATATCTGGAACAAATTTTTGCTCTCGCCGCTGGAAATGCGTACCTTCATTGACGAAATCGGCTCTCCCAATGTGGGCGTATGGTTGGACGTAGCGAATATGATGATGTTCGGCTATCCTGAGCAGTGGATTCGCATTCTGGGAAAGCGCATTATCAAGGTTCACTTCAAGGATTTCCGCTGCGCGGTAAAGAGTCTGGATGGTTTTGTGGATCTGCTTGCCGGAGATGTCAACTGGAAAGCCGTCAAGGCCGGGCTGGATCATATAGGCTATCAGGGCTGGTGCAACGGCGAAATGTGCCCCACATACAAGCAGTATACCAGCCAGATGATTTATAACTGTTCCGCCGCCATGGATTGTATCTTGGAAAGGAAATAGGCCTTTTTTGAGAAGGGAGTCTTTCGTTTGGAAAACGTTAAACTCAGTGCAAGGCACCTCACAAAAGCCTTTGAAACCGATAAAGGCGAAAAAAAACTTGTGGTCAGGGACGTATCCATGGATATCGGCGAAAAGGAGATCGTCTGTATCCTTGGCCCTTCCGGCTGCGGCAAGTCCACCCTCATGAAAATTCTGGGCGGTATTCAGGCGGCCGATGAGGGCAGTCTCCTGCTGGACGGGCAGGATTTCGGCGTTCAGCTTCCCCGGGCTATCCTGCATCGATTCGGCTTTGTGTTTCAGGGGGACAATCTGCTGCAGTGGCGCACGGCCGAGGGCAACCTGAGTTTTATGCTGGAAACCATGCACCTGAAGGGCGAAAAGTGGCAGAAGCGCATTGACGAAATGTTGGAGATCGTTGGCTTGTCCCAGTACCGCAAGATCTATCCTCACGAGCTTTCTGGCGGCATGAAGCAGCGGGTCGGTATTGCCAGAGCGCTAGTTCACGATCCGGAGATTCTCCTGCTGGACCAGCCTTTTGGCGCGCTGGACGCCATTACCCGCCGTATGCTGACTCTGGAGATGCTGCGTATCTGGAAGGAAACGCAAAAAACCATGGTGATGGTCACAAACAGCGTGGACGAGGCTCTGCTGCTGGCCCATCGAGTTTATGTGTTTTCTCCCTTGCCGGCTTCCATCGTCAGCGAAATCGTTGTGGATATTCCTCACCTGGAGCGCGATCAGGACACGATAGCCAACCCCCGCTTCCTTCAGTTGCGCAGCCAGCTGAACGAATGGATTCATTCCACTATGCCCGGAGGTGAAAACTGATGCAAAAGAAAAAGAAGCCCATTCAGTGGACGGGAATTCCAGCTCCTCTGATCGTATTGGCTGTTCTCTTTGTTATATGCGAGATTCTGGCTCGCACCGGTCGGGTATCGGAGTACATCCTGCCTGCGCCCTCCAAGATGGTTACCAGTATTGTGACCAAATTCGGCCCCGATATCTTGCCCCACTTTCTGCTGACATTAAAAGTCATCCTGTTCGGCTTTCTATGCGCCACTTTTTTGGGGATGCTGCTGGCCGCGCTGATTTCCCAGTCCGGTCTGGTAACAAAAGCCGTATCCCCTGTGATCATCTGGCTGGTCATCACCCCAATGATTACCCTGATCCCTCTTCTGACGCTCTGGCTGGGGTATGACCCCATGCAGCGGGTCTATGTGGTCGTCATTCAGGCCACGCCCATCATTACCCTGAATACGCTGAACGGCTTTACCAATCTGGATCTGGAAAAGCAGGAGCTGGCCAGAGCCGCAGGCTGCACCAAGCTGCAGCGCTTTACCAAGCTGACCTTTATGAACGCCATGCCCCAGGTGTTTACCGGCATCAAGCTGGGCTGCATCAACGCCACCATCGCAGCCCTGTCCGCCGATACCGTTTCCGGCAACATCGGCATGGGTTATAAAATCAAGCAGTATATTAAGTACAACAATATCGACTTGGCTTATGGCAGCATCATTCTGGTGGCGCTGATTGGCCTTGTAACCTACAACATTGTGGAAGCCATCGAGCACAAAGTTGTGCTATGGAAGAACTGACGGGAGATGAGCGCCTTGTCTACGCCAAAAATCGAATTCCGGAACGTAACAAAAATTTTCCAGACGCGCAGCCAGCAGATCATCGCCGTCAAGGATTATAGCATGCAGGTGGAAAGCGGCGACTTTGTCTCCATCATCGGCCCTTCGGGCTGCGGAAAATCCACCCTGATCCGTATGCTGGACGGCATCATTCAGCCCACCGGCGGCGAGATTCTGATCGACGGAAATCCTCTGGATACCAGCAAAAAGCTGCCGAAGGAGATCCTGCGCAAGATGGGCTTTATCTTCCAAAATCCCAACATGCTGCCTTGGTACACCCTGCGCCAGAATGTGGCGCTGCCCAATCGTATCATCGGAAACACTACCTGTGAAAGCGAGGAGTATGTGGATTTCCTGATGAATATGGCCGGGCTCAGCGAGTGCAAGGACGCCTATCCGGTGGAGGTATCCGGCGGCGCACTGCAACGCGCAGGCGTGATTCGCGCCATGGTTCACAAGCCGGAGATTCTGCTGATGGATGAGCCTTTCGGCGCGTTGGATGAGATGATGCGCGAGCAGCTGGACATGGAGCTGCTTTCCATCTGGAAGAAGATGAACACCACCGTTATTTTCATCACCCACAATGTGGAAGAGGCGGTGCTGCTCTCCTCCAGCATTTATGTCATGGGAACTCAGCCGGGTCGCCTGCTGCAGAAGGTAGCTATCGATCTGCCCCGGCCCAGGGAGCTGAGCATGATTACCACGCCCCGCTTTGTGGCCTATGAGCGGGAACTGACGGAGCTGATCGGCAAGCTGGAGTTGAAGAACATCAAATAGAAGGAGGCGCTGGATATGAAAAAAACCAAAAACGTCATTCTGAGCATACTGGCGCCTGTGCTGGTGTTTGCCGCACTGTTCGGCTTTTGGGAGTGGATCTGCGTGAAAAACAGCATTCCCGCATGGCTGTTGCCATCGCCCAGCAGAATCCTCGTCAGCATGATCCGGAATTTTTCCGATTTTCTGCCCCATATTCTGATATCCTTTGAGACCGTGCTGCTGGGCTTCCTGTTCGCAGTGCCTCTGGGCATCCTGTTGGCTACGCTGATCACCAGCTCCAAAACCATCAGCTCCGCGTTGAGCCCCTATGTGATTTTACTGGTAACCACTCCGCTGATCGTACTGCTTCCGCTGCTGATGCTGTTTCTGGGTTACGGCCTGAAGGTGCGCATCATCGGTGTGGTGCTGCAGGCCTTCGCCATTGTGAATATGAACACCTGCACCGGTATTCTGAACGTTCCCGTGATGCGGCACGAGTTGATGCAGACTGTTGGAGCAAACAAGAGGCAGTCCCTGCGGCATGTGGTGTATCCCACGGCAATTCTGGACATCTTTACCGGTGTCCGTCTCAGTGCCATTTTCGCTACCACTGCCTGCGTATCCGCCGAGTATGTTGGCGGCAACGAGGGGCTGGGCGCGCTCATCATTCGCTATTCTCAGTACCTGAAAACCACCGAATCCTTCGCCTGCATCTTCTATGTGACCATAATCGGCCTACTTATGTATGGTTTGGTATCATTTTTGCAGAAAAAGGTCATCTATTGGAAATCTTGATTCCCAAACGGCGTTGTCCGTTGGAATAATAAATGAATGAAGGAGGATTCCGTATGAAAAAGATTCTGGCTCTCGTAATGGCGTTGGTTCTGGTGCTGCTGGTCGTTCCAAGTCTGGCAGAAATGAAGGAAATCACCTACTGTGTCCCCCGGACCGTGGAAAATCTGGAAGACTCTCCCTTCCACATTGCCCAGCGTCTGCTGGCAGAGCAGGGCATTACCATGAACATTCAGGAAACCTTCGGCACCACTGATACCAAGATGGTTGCTACCAACCAGGCTCAGTTTTGTGGACCCGGCCCCTTCTATGTGCTGTCCGCCGTGGCTGAAGGCCTGCCCATCAAGGCGATCATCGGTTATGACACCATCAACATCTGGGGCATGGCCGTCACCTCTGATTCTCCGATTAAGTCCTTCGATGACATGATCGGCGCTCAGGAAAAGTATGGGCGCAAGCTGACCGTGGCTCTAGGAGATCCTTCCTGGGAAATGCTGGTAACTCCCACCCTGAAGGCTGCCGGCGTTGACACTGTCAACGATCTGGAGTTTGTGGTCGCTGGCGAAAACCGCTATGTGCAGGTTGCTGAGAAGAAGCTGGACATGCTGTTCACCTGGCCTGGAGAGTGCTGGCAGCTGATCGGCCAGAACTACGATTTCGTGTACATCGATGGCAACGACGTGCTGAAGACCAGCTCCAACCCGCTGTGTACCTCTCAGTACATGATCGACAACGAGCCCGAAACCGTGAAGGCTTTCGTTAACGCCATGCAGCAGGCTGTGTACGCCGTACACTACAACCCCGAGGCTGCCGCTGCCATCATGGCCACCGACTATCCCCATATCGACGTCACTTGGAAGGCCGCCAAGTTCATCCAGGAAGGTCGCAACTATCAGATGTTCGGCAAGCCCGGTTCCGAAACCGAAGCCGAAATCCTGAAGTGCCCCGGCAAGCAATCCGAGGAGGCCTGGAAGCTGAACATGCAGGCTGCCCTCGACAGCGGCACCATCGCCGAGGAGCTGCCCCTGGACAAGGTATTCACCAATGAATTCATTGATGAAAACATCGATTACTCCAAGGTGGAAGCCTTCATGGACAGCATCGATGTGGCTACCGTTGCCGCCCGTTACGCTGCTGAATAATCCAGTCTCATCCCCGGAGGGTCCTTCTCTCCGGGGAAAACCTTTCGGGAAATGTTTTGGATACTGTGCGATGAAAAAAAACATATCTCTTTTGCTGGCACTGACACTTTTCCTCTGCGGATCGTATGCCCGTGCTGAGGATCGTGCGGTCGCCTCCGTCAATGGGGTTCCCATTTGGGAATCGGAACTTCTCCGACGAATGACCGTCTCCGCCGTCCTGAATCAGCAATCCGGGGACGAAATCACCAACGAAGAGCGCACCGCACGGGATACAGTGTTGCGCATACAGGTTCTGGATGCTCTTATTGAAGAACGAGTACTCCTGAACGAAGCCGAAAAGCGCGGTCTGACTGCTGATTTCCTACGAGAAGATATTGATACCCGCTTTCGCAAAATGATAGGAGCCGTAGCCGCCTATGTACTTGCATTCTATCCCGGTCTAGAGGGCGAAGCGCTGTTGGAGCAGGTGGAAAGTCTCCTGAAAGCCACCGGCTCGAGTCTGGACAGCTATTACGAAACGGCGGCGACTGCGTCCATCCTGGCGGCGCTGGAAGAACAACTGCTGGAGGAAGCGCCCATTCCCGATGAAAGCGTCCTACGCTCGGCCTATGAAGCCCTCTGGCAGGAACAAAAAGCGCTTTTTGACACGGATGAGAATGCCTTTGAGGCCGCCATACTCAGCGGATCGCCTGTGGTTTATCGTCCCCGTGCTCTAAAAATGATTCAAAAAGCGGAGTTTTTGTTTGAAGAGGGCGCGCTGGCTCTCATCAGCCAGACGGAGGCCGTTTCTCCCGAAAACGCCCATAGCATGTGGGAGGATCAGTCTATACGCGCTCTGGAAAAGGCGCAGACAGCATGGATGGCACTGAAAAACGGAGAGCTTTCCTTTGATGAACTACTGGTCCGGTTGGGGGGAGTCTCTGCCGTTAACTACTATGGCGAGGGGTCTACCCGCTTTTCCGCAGCTTACGCCGAGCGTGTCGCTGCCTTTCAGCGCCCCGGCGAGTTCAGTATGCCCTTTCTCATGAAGAACGGCTACGCCATTTTGTTTTATCAGGGTGATTTGCCGCCCTGTTTGAAGGTGGACTTTGAGATGGTTCGCCAGCAGTTGATGCAAAGCTGCCTGCAGGATTCGTCTCAAGCCTTCCTGCGGGAAGCCAAAGAAGCGCTGCTGACGCAGGCCTGCATCCAACGAAACGAGGAGCCTGAAGAATGAAAACATTTTCCAAAGGCCAAATGACCGTCTGGTCACTGCTGATAATTATGCTGCTACTGGCGGCCACGCTTTTAACCGGCGGCTTGCGCCGCCAGAATGTTTCCTGGAACTTTGGCGCCTGGAATCAGCCTGCGGTAGAGGCGGCTCGCGCCGCCTATCAGGCGGAAGAAAGCGCAGAAAACCTGTCCTTTCTGCTAAAGGGCCTGTGCTGGCAGTATAAGCTGCAGCAGGATGAGCGCGTGAAGCCGGAGCTTCTTTTTCTTGGGCAGCAGCTTCTCGACTGTGCCCGGGACGGCACTGCCGATCTGGAAAAGCTGGACGAAGACGGTGTACTTTCTCAGGTGCTGCTCGTGATCCGGGAGGTGGAAGCCAGATGACAAAGGCCGTGCTTTTCGATTTTGACGGCACCTTGTTCATGGAAACATTCCGGCTGAACGCCTGATGCTTTGAGCGGGCGCTGCGCCGAATGTGTCTGCCGGCGGCCACCCGGGAAATGCGCTGTCAAACTGTTGGGATGACTTTTGCATAAATTGTCTGGCTGATGACCCGCAGAGAAGAACCCTTCCTGCATCAGTGCTTCAGGCAAATCACCTTTCAGTACATTCCCCAGTGCATCCGGCAGTTCGTTCAGCCGGCGTCGGAGTTGACCCGTATGCTCAATGCCCTATGCCGTCAGGCTCAGGTGGCGAGCTGTTCTAACGCCGTTGCCGAATACCTGCTGCCCATGGCGCAAGCCTTGGAAATAGACGGGTGGTTCGATCTGATTTGGCCCTATCGGGACGGTTTCCGTAAACCATCCGCTATCCCTCATATTCTGGAGCGGTTGAACGCCGAAAAAGGGATTTTTGTGGGAGACCGTCTGTAGGATGTTTCCGCAGCCCGGGAGGCAGACATTGCTGCTGTTGGAATCCGTAATCCCGTCTTTCCTAACGAAACCAACGATGCGGACAGTACTGTGAAAAATCATCAACAAATGCAGCTTGTCATCGAGACGCTGCTTCAGGAGGAATAAACCATGGACATGATGAACACCCTGAAAAACTTTATGCTGACCCCTGCACCCAGCGGTTATGAAAACGAGATGGCCTATCGGATGATGGACTGCCTGAAGCCCTTCTGCCAGAACGTGACCATCGATCATGTAGGAAATGTGATTGCCAGGGTGGAAGGTAGAAACGGTTCCAATCTTCCGCGGCTGATGATATTCGGCCACATGGATCAATTGGGCTTCATTGTGCGGCGCATCGAACCGGATGGTTATCTTCAGGTGGATCGTCTGGGGGGCATCCCGGAAAAGGTGCTGCCCGGCCTGCAGCTGTTGATTCGTTCCGAGGACGGCCGGTGGCATCAGGGTGTTTTCGGCCCCAAGGCTCATCATGCCACCCCTGCGGAAGAAAAATACAAGGTGGATCTGGTAACGTCGCTGTTTATTGACGTGGGCGCCAAAAGCGATACCGAGGTGCGCAGCCTGGGCATCGAGGTTGGCTGCCCCGTCATCTATAAGCCCGCCTTTGAAAACCTGATGGGAACCCGAGTTACCGGCACGGCGGTAGATAACCGGGGCTCCTGCGCTGCGCTGGTGGGGATTGCGGAGCATCTGAGCAGTCATCGCCCCGCCTGCGACGTCTATCTTGTCGGTACCGTCTGGGAGGAATTTAATCTGCGCGGCGCGATGATGGCCGCCCGCACCGTAAAGCCTGATCTGGCCATTATGCTGGACGTAACGCTGGCCGGCGATACGCATGATCTGAAAGGTCGCTTCGAGGATAAGCTGGGCGAAGGCCCCTGCGTAACCCTGTATTCCTTCCACGGTCGCGGCACACTGAACGGAACGCTTCCCCATCAGCCGCTGTTTGACCTGTGCAAGAAGACTGCCGTCCAAGAGGGTTTCCATCTGCAGCGCTTTGCCTCTCTGGGCATCGTGACCGACGCAGCCTATCTGCAATTGGAGCAGGACGGCGTGGCTTGTCTGGAAATGGGCTTCCCTGCCCGTTATACGCATACGCCCATTGAGGTGTGTGACGTAAGCGATCTGGAAGATCTGGCTCGTCTGGTGGCCGCCATGGCGTGCAACGTGGATGACAAGATTCAAATCAACCGTTATTGACCAACGTTTCAAAGCGCTGCGGAGCAGCGTATAAAAAAAGGAGGTATCTTTCAATGAAGAAGCTGGCCCTGGTTCTGGTTTCCCTGTTACTGGTCATGTGCATGACCGCCGCCATTGCGGAAGGGTATGTCATCGCCAACACGCCAAAGTGCATCGGCATCGCCTGGTGGGATCGTATGGAAACCGGCAACGACCGTTTTGAGGCTGCTACCGGCAACGAAGTCTATCAGGACGGCCCTGCTGGCGGCGCGGACGAAGCGCAGCAGCTGGCCGCTGTGCAGCAGGCTCACGCCAGCATGGTGGACGCCATCACCGTGATCCCTTCTTCTCCCGAAAGCCTGGAAAACGAACTGGCAGCCTGCATGAAGGATGGCATTGTGGTCATCAGTCACGAAGCGGAAACCCTGCAAAACGTGAACTTTGACCTGGAAGCATTCGACAACACCGCCTACGGCGCTCACATGATGGACGTGCTGGCGGCTGAAATGGGCGAGGAGGGCGACTATGCCATCATGGTCGGTGCGTTGACCATGGTTTCCCACATGCAGTGGGCGGAGGGCGCGGTAGCCCGGCAGAAGGAAGCCTATCCCAAGATGAACCTGGTATGCGATTATCTGGACTCCAACGCCTACGGCGGCTCCAACGAGGGCTCCTATCTGGCTGCCAAGGAAGCGCTGGCAAAGTATCCCTCTCTGAAGGGCTTCATCGGCTGCGATATGCTGAACCCTCCTGGAATTGCTCAGGCTGTGGAAGAAGCCGGAAGCGCCGGTAAGGTGACTGTAACCGGCACCTGCCTGGTGTCCGTGGCGGGCGAGTATCTGACCAACGGCACCATCAAGACCATCGTATTCTGGGATCCCGCCGATGCCGGCGAAGCCATGTGCAACTTGGCCCTGAAGGTGATTGCCGGTGAACCCGTCGAAACCGGTGTGAACTTGAACGTTCCCGGTTATGAGAACTGCGCGGTGGACGGCAAGATTGTCCGCGGCGCTGCCTGGGTGGATGTGACGGCCGAAAATGCCGCCGACTACCCCTTCTGATTTTTGTGAACCATATGGCGGCGCGGAAGGCGTTTGGGCTTTTATGCGCCGCCATTCCGGACTGATAGGAACGGGAGTGAGAACGTGAAGGATCTCATCTCAATTCGGGACATGTACAAATCCTTCTTCGGTGTCATCGCCATGGATGGAATGAATTTTACCGTCAAGGAGGGAGAAGTACACTGCCTGATCGGTGAAAACGGCTGCGGAAAATCCTCCATGATTAAAGTGATTTCCGGCTTTTACACCTTCGACAGGGGGCGGCTCTGCATTGACGGAAAGGAATACCGAAGAATAAGTCCCTCCGAATCCATGCATGCGGGCATTCAGGTGATTTATCAGGACTTTTCCCTGTTTCCCAATATGACGATTGCCGAAAACATTATGATGTATGAAACTGTCAACGAGAATCATCCTTTCATGAATTGGAAGGAAATCCGTCGACGCGCCCAGCAAACCATGGATACCATCCGTTTTCATGTGGATCTGGATAAATATGTATACGAGCTGACGACCGCCGAAACGCAGATGGTGGCCATTTGCCGTGCCATCGTCCAAAAGGCTCGGCTGATTATTATGGATGAGCCTACCACTGCCCTGACCACTCGCGAGGTGGAAAAGCTATTTGAGGTGGTAAAGCAGCTGAAGGCCGAGGGAATCGCCGTGCTGTTCGTCAGTCACAAGCTGGATGAGGTATTGGAAATTTGTGACAGCATTACCGTTATGCGCAACGGTCGCAACGTTTACGAATCCCACGGGAAAAGCAGGCTTCCTACCAAGGAAGAAATGATCTTTTACATGACCGGCAAAAAATTCGAGCAAAAAGCCCACGATTTTCGGCTGGAGGCCAACCCGCATCCGGTGATGAGCGTCCGCGGCCTTACCAGCCCCAACGGCTTTTACGATATTGACTTTGATCTCTACCCGGGCGAAATTATGGGAATTACCGGCCTGCTGGGCTGCGGGCGCGAGGCTTTGGCGGAAGCTCTGTTCGGAGTTATTCCTGCCCACGAGGGCTCCGTTTTCCTTGATGGGAAGGACGTGGGGGTCATCCGTTCCGTGCAGCAGGCCCTTGATTTGGGTATCGCCTACCTGCCGGAGGATCGTCTGCTAAAGGGGCTTCATCTGGAGCAGCCCATCGAGGATAATGCCGTAGCCCGCATCATCGGCGACCTGGCAGGCTCCGGCGGCCTGCTCAGCGCTCCGAAGGTGCGCGCCAAAAAGAACGAGATTCTCTCCTCCATGAGTATTGCGGGAATGAGACCCCGCAACCCGGTCAAATCCCTGTCCGGCGGCAATCAGCAAAAGGTGGCCCTGCTGAAATGGCTGGCTTCCAATCCTCGTATTCTGATCCTGAACTGTCCTACCGTGGGCGTGGACGTGGGCGCTAAGGCGGAAATCCATGATATGGTTAAGGCGCTAGCCAATCAGAAAAAGGTGGGACTGATCGTTATTTCAGACGACATTCCCGAGGTTCTGCAGCTGTGCAATCGCGTCATCATCATGCGAAACGGCCGTTTTGCCCAGGAACGTGTCATCAGCCAAACCTCCATGGAGGAACTGGAAAGCCTGCTGGCAGCCGATTTCGAAGGAACGAGCGGGGAGGTGATTCTGTGAAGGAACGCATCAAACAGCAGGCTCAAAAGGGACAATTCATGCTTCTGCTGCTCTTTGTGCTGACCTGGCTGACCTTTGGCCTGATCAATCCCAGCATCTTCACGATGGCAAACCTTTTTTCTCTGGTGCGGGCTTCCATTTCTCCCGCAATCTTTTCGCTGGCCATGATGCTGGTCATGCTGCAGGGCGGTATTGATATGTCCGTAGCGGTTGTTGGAACCTTTGGCTCCTACTGCTCCGTACTATTTTTCACCAATCGGGGTGCCATGGATACGCCGTTGGCAGTCATCGCGCTGGTAGCCATTGGCATCTGCGTGGCGCTGGAAACCATCAACTGGGTGCTGATAGACAAGCTGAACCTTCAGCCCTTTATTACCACGCTAGGGACTGCCTCTCTGCTGCAGGGCGCCATTTTGGCCTTTGTCAGCACCAGCTATATTTATACCCTGCCCAATCAGATGCATACCTTTGGCACCACTTATTTGGCCCAGGCCTTTTACCCTGATGGCGGCGGCACAGTATTGCCCCTGGCGCTGGTGGTTGTGGCTGTGCTGTTTGTGCTGATGCAGCTCCTGCTGCGCTACACCCGCTTTGGCAGAAGCATTTACGCCATTGGCGCGGATGTGGAGGCCGCCCGCCGGGTGGGCATTAACGTATCGCTGATACGGTTCCTGATGTTCACCTTAGTAGGTGTGCTTGCCGGAGTGGGCGGAGTAGTACATGACTGCATCGCCCGCTGCACCATGCCCAATCCGCCCGATTTAGTCGGGCAGGAGCTGACACTGATCGCCGCCGTGGTGCTGGGCTGCGGCACCTTTCAAAAGGCACAGGGCTCGGTGGCTGGTACGCTGCTGGGCGTTCTGTATCTGCGCTTTGTCATGACCAACCTGATTCTGCTGGGTGTATCGTCCTTTTGGCAGAAATTTGTGATTGGCATCATCATCCTGATTGGACTGCTGGCCCAGATGTCTACCGGGCGCAGACAGTCTCTGCAGTAGGAGGTGCATTCTATGAAACAGAAAAAGATTACCTCCTTCTGGTTGGATACGGACTTTTTGCGCATGTTTATCGTAACGCTGTTGATTTTTATTTCCATGAGCCTGCTCTCCCCCAAGTTTACCCGCAGCAGCGTTATCCTGTCCATGGGGTATCAGATCCCGGAATTGGGGTTTTATTCTCTGGCCATGATGATGGTCATGGTAACTGGCGGACGTGACTTGTCCGTCGTAGGAATAGGCAATCTGGCAGGTATCTTTGGTGCCATGATAATGCACCTGGGGTATGAACGCTGTCCCGCCGGAAGCCCCGCTGTCGGGTATGTGCTGCTGGGCGTGGCGGCGGCGCTGGCCACTGGTTTGGTCTGCGGCATCATCAACGGCTTGTTTGTTTCACGCTTTAATATCCCCGCCATGTTGCTCACCATGGCTACCAACTATATCTTTACTGGCCTTTCCATTGCCCTGACCGACGCTCAAGCTGTGACCAAAATTCCGGACAGCTTTGCCTATCTGGGCAACAATGTGTTTCTGGGGATTCCCATCCCCCTGTGGATGCTGCTTTTGGCGTTGGCTTTTTCCGCTTGCCTGCTGAACCGTACCCGCTATGGCTTTGAGGTGCGCATGCTTGGTTCCAACCCCAAGGCCAGTCATTATTCCGGAATGAATAACCGACGTATTCTGATGAAAACCTATATTTACAGCGGCATCATGAGCGCTATGGCCGGATTGATCATTTTGGCCCGTACCAGCACTGCGAAGGCGGACTATGCCAGTACCTATACCTTTCAGGCTATCCTGTGTGCCGTGCTTGGCGCAACCGCCCCCAACGGCGGCTTTGCAAAAATCAGCTGCATGGTGCTTTCGTTGGCCAGCCTGCAATTTCTGTCCTCCGGCTTCAGCCTGCTGCGGCTGGGCGGATACTTCAAGCAATTTGCATGGGGCGCTTTGCTGGTGATGGTATTAAGCCTGAATTACTTCATAAACCTGTACCGTCAGCGCCGAAGCGTAAGGGCTATCCGAAAAAAGGCGCTGCGGGATGCGGAAACATCTGCAAAAAAGGAGGTGTAATCCATGCTTACACGAGTGGAAGAATATCTTCATGATTTAGCGCTCATTCCCGGTTTGGCTGGCTTTGAGCAAAAGGTGGCGGCCTATATGCAAAACGCCTTTGAAGCCATCGGCCTTTCAACCGAAATCGACACCTTCGGCAACTGTATCGCCCGGGTGCAGGGAAGCGATCCAGAGGCGCCGGTGGTCATGGCTTTTGCCCACATGGACAGCCTGGGTTTTCTGGTGCGTAAAATCGAGGAGGACGGCTTCATCCGTATCGAGCGTCTGGGCGGCATTCCCGAAAAGGCGCTTCCCTCCACCCAGATTCAGATCCAGTGCCTGGACGGCAGTATGGTGGACGGCGTGATCGGTATCAAGGCCCATCATGTAACCCCGCCGGAAGAAAAATATGTGGTGGATAAATATCCGACCCTGTTCATCGATATCGGCGCATCCTCCCGGGAGGAGGTCATGACTTTGGGCATCCGGGTCGGCTGTCCTATTGTTTACAAGCCAAAATTTGTGCATTTGCAGGGCACAAGGGTACTGATGTCCGCCTCGGACAACCGTTCCGGCTGCACCGTTCTATTGGAGCTTGCCCATCATCTTAAGAAAAATCAGCCCTCCTGTACTACCTACATCGTAGGAAGCGTACAGGAGGAGTATAATCTCCGGGGGGCTATGATAGCTGCCCGTACCGTCAAACCGGATATCGCCTTCTGTATCGATGGCGGCGGCAGCTCCGACACGCCGGATTTGAAGGATTCCGGCGAGGTGTATGTGGGCAGGGGGCCGGTCATGACCCTTTATAATTTTCACGGTCGCGGAACCCTAAACGGCACCATTGCCCATCCGGCCATGGTGCGTATTGTGGAAGCCGCCGCCCGGAAGGCAGGCCTCCCGCTGCAGTACAGCGCGCATATTGGCGGACTGACCGACCTATCCTACGTACAGCTGGAGGGCAAGGGAGTCAAGTGCATTGACGTAGGCTTCCCCGGACGCTATGCTCACAGCCCCTGTGAGCTAGTGGATCTGAAAGACATCGACGCCTGCGCCCAGCTGGTGGCTACAGCCGTAGGCGGCATTGACCGGCATACGGATTTTAGCCGCTAGGTCCCCGACAGGAGGAAAGATAGATGAAAAAAAGCTATTTGCTCGGTTTTGACGCTGGTACCTATGAATCCAAGGGTACTTTGTGCGATACCGACGGCCATGTGATCGCCACCGCCTTTGTCCCCCATCTGCTGAAGGTACCCCGGCCTGGCTATGCTGAACATGACCCTCTGAACGATTGGTGGGCCGATTTCCAAAAAATCGTCCAGGAGCTGCTGGAACGTTCCCGCATATCTGCCAGCCAAATCGCCGGTATCGGCATTTCCACCATTATGGCGGCCATCACCCCGGTGGACGGCGAAAACCGCCCGCTTCGCAATGCCATTCTATACGGCATTGATTCCCGCGCCCAAAAGCAAGTGGACGATCTGTACCGCGAGATTGGCAAGGACAAAATGCTGGAGTGTTGCGGCTCGCTGGTAAACCAGGAGTCCTTTGGCCCCAAGATCCGCTGGATACACGATAATGAGCCGGACGTTTTTTCAAAGGCTCAGAAATTTACCATCGCCTCCGGCTTCCTGACGGCGCAACTCACAGGCGAGTATTATGTGGATCGCTACTCGGCCAGCAGCGCTTTACCCATGTACGATACCCGTCGCTTCTGCTGGAGCAGAGAGTTAACGCCCTCTATTTGTCGAATGGAGCAGTTGCCGGACGTGGCGTATACCACGGACGTTATTGGCAAAGTGACCCGCAAGGCCGCTATGGAAACCGGCCTGTGCGAAGGCACCCCCGTTATCTGCGGCACCACTGACGCGGGAGCTGAGGCCGTCAGCGTAGGTGTCGTCATGCCCGGTGACATGATGCTGATGTACGGCTCCACCATGTTCATCATCTATCTGAATCCAGAGCCCTGCACCGAGGCTGGGCTGTGGACAACGCCCTATACCATTACGGGCAACTATGCGCTGACCAGCGGCATGGCTACGACAGGATCGCTTACCCGATGGATACGCGACCAGTTTTGCCGCGACCTTCTTGAAAAGGAGCAATGCGGCGGCGAAAACGCCTATGCCGCTATGGCCAGAGAGTCTCGTGAAATACCGGCCGGCTCCGACGGGCTGATTATGCTACCCTACTTCTTGGGCGAACGCATGCCCATCAGCGATCCAAAGGCCAAGGGAATGCTGTTTGGTCTGAACCTACGTCATACCCGCGGCCACATCATCAAGGCTGCCTATGAAGGCGTAGGCTATGGTCTGGATCAGAATCTGGATCTGCTGCGCAGTGTGAAGATGCCGCTGGATCAGGTTATCAGCGTAGGCGGCGGCACCAAAGCGCCGGAATGGCTGCAAACTATCAGCGATGTATGCGGCATTCGCCAGAGCGTACCGGAAGTAACCATCGGCGCATCCTATGGCGACGCCATGCTGGCGGGTATCGGCATCGGTGCCCTGACGCCGCAGGACATCAAGCGTGTCGTCAAAATTAAGTACGTTACTGAACCCGCTCCCGAAAAGGCAGCTGTGTATCAGCCGATGAAAAAGCATTTTGCCGAGTTGTATCGTCGCAATGCGGATATAATGCACGCACTGTAAAAAAATCATAAAGAAAGAGTCGGCTATCTACTGGAAGAAACTGTGTTAACAATTTGCGGCTAGCGTATGACGGAGTGCAAAAGCTCTGGCCATCGCCCTTTCTCATCCATTTCTATGGCTTTTCAGCCGGCCGAATGGATCAGTATTGTTGCGCAAAATTTTAGAATGAACCGCACCGACGCTGAATGGAGCAGTTTGGCCGAAAGCATCGGCTTGTCTGCTTTTCCCCATTCGGGATTAAGACCGTCACCCTTCTTCCCTGACCACCTGTTCCGCACATTTTCGTGCGCTTGCGTGCAGGAAGTATTTCACCGGCACGCCGGTTTTCCGCACCTCGTCAATGACGGCATAGTACTGACGGTGGGACAGGGCGTTGCTCTGAATCCAGACCATATCAGCGTTTCGGATGACGCTCCGGTCAATGATGGCCTGCTCCTTATCCATGTAGCGGATATCACCGGTCAGGTACCCCTTCATCGCTTTCCGCCACGTCTCGTGCCCGCCGTAAACGACGAGCCGCCGCTTCACTTCGCAGGGTAGGGAAAACGAAACCGCGCCACCGGCAGAATCCGCGTTTTCCCGCAGGAAGAGCATCTCCCGCAGCGCGGCCAGTTCCCGGCGATCCGCTTTCGCCTGCGTCTTCTCCTGCGCCAGGGCCTGCTCCGCCTTTCTCGCACGGCGTTCCTGCGCATGGGCCTCGTCCATCGTTTTCTTCAGCCGCTCCCGAAGGGCGTTCACCTGCTCCCGCAGCCCGTCGCCGGCGCCTGGCCGCAGAGCGTCCGGATCCCCTGTCGTTTCGGGAAGGGACGGCGCCGCCGGCCGGGCCGTTCTGTCCTGCACAGCGTGCATCAGCGTCATCAGTTCGGTCATCCGCGTCGCCTGTTTTCCCCGAACGCCGTATCTCCGCAGGAGCCAGAAGGCGTCGTCGAACGCGTCCATATGGCGCGGGAGAACGGCTCCGGTGGTTTCATACAGGATCTGCGCAAGGCTGCGCCGTTCCCCGTTTCCCTGCCTGTAGGCAGGCTCGTACCAGTCGGGATGGTCCAGCGGTTTCGGCGGTTCTCTGAACTCCAGCTCGTCCTCACCGTATTTCCGAATCCCCCAGGGAAGTCGGCTCGCCGCGTCTCTCGCCATGCCGCACATGACGCCTGTGAGCCAGGGCAGATCCAGGTTCCGCTTAACGGATGCCTTTTCCGCTCCGGCGTACAGCTTTTCCAACGCGGCGGGACTGCACAGCAGCACAACACCCATGCAGAGTTCATAGGGATCGTCGATCCTGAGGGAAGGAACGGGCAGGTCCACGCCCGGATAATGAGCGCGATAGGCGTCCGCAAAAGTGAAGCCGTAATTGGAATAGTCGAAGAGCAGGCGGATCATGGCGATATGCGCCTCATAAGCCTTCTCTTCCAGCTTCCCAGCCTGATCGCTGAGCGATTCCAGTATCCGTGCGTGCCGCCTGATGTTCCCTTCCAGGTCGTCGGGCGGAAGGCGCGGAAGGCCGCCCGGCTTCGCGGACAGGGGCGTCGCCGCCATGCTCTTCAGAGCGTTGAGCGCTTTCGCCGCCGTGTTTTCCGCCAGCAGCGGGTTTCCGGCAGGCGGTTTCAGGGCGGCGGATATTTCTTTCTCCCGCCGGATGAACGCATGGATCGCGTCGCACATCGAATCTACCTGCGCGTTGTACCGGTCCGCCACCGCGTTATACTCCGTCACTTTCTCCATGAACTTCCCAGCCAGAGCATATTCCGCCTGAAAGAGTCCGTCCAAAGACCGCCAGAAGAGGGAGCGGACGGCGGAGACGGCGTCCCGAAGATCATCCGGGTCTATCAGGTCCATGAGACGCAGAAAAGCGTCGCAGGCAGCGCCCGGATCGGTATCGACGTCCAGAAGGCTTCTGCGCCCTCCATAGCGACGCCTGAAGATGTTCACAACAGCCTGAACGACCTCGCCGGAGTGATTCAGATCAAAGAAGATCGGCGGATTCTCTCCGCCTTCCGCTGCTATGCTCTTTACTCCCATGCTCTCTCCCGCCAGGTTCTCCGCTTCATCATCGCCTGGTTCGACCTTGTCTGTTTCGTCCAGCAGCTTTTGCAGCTCAAAGCGGTCCTCCACGCGATCCAGCAGCCACAGCGCCGCGCCCGACAGAATGGACGCGTCCCGGTCGATATCCTCCAGGGTGTTGACGCAGAACAGGTTCAGGTTTGTCCACAACTCCGCTGTCGGGACGAGACGGGAAGTCTTTTCGGTCATGTCGTACCGGTCTATTATGGTGCTGAGAGTGTTCCGAACGGCTGCTTCTCTGCGTTTTCCGTAGGGCCCGATTATGAGAGACGTGTCGCCCCGGAAACGCTTCAGGGTACGCTTCGCTGTTTTTCTCGCGTGGGAAAGAAGGGAATCAATGGCCTGCTGCGTGTCTTCCGCGGCATCCCTCGTGTAATGCTTCAGTTTTGCCGGCATGGGAGGGGCGGACATACGGTTTCTTTTGGGCATGCTTTCAGACCTCCTCTTTCGTGGCTCAGATTGCAAAAAAGGCCGCCCCTGCAGGCGGTCTTATGCGTATTTATTCAAACTCCGGATGCAGTTCCGCGTAGCGCTCCACATCATCCTCCCGGGCGACGTCTTCTGTTTCCAGCAGACCGATCACCCGGCCGATCAGATAGACGTTTTCAAACTCGGAAAAGCGCATGACGGGATAGGCCGGATTCAGGGAGTAAAGGCCGTCCGGCTGGTATTCCTTGATGAACGCTTCGTTATTGACCATGAACGCCCCGATATCCCCCGGTTCAAGATCGCCCGAATCGGAAATGCGCTTCACCAGCACCATACATCCGTCCGGATATTCCGGCTCCATGCTGTCGCCGCTGACGTTGAACACACAGTCGGCGCGGCGTGTGAGCGTGTTGTCGTAAACGCAGATGGGAACGCCTGAATCCTCAAATTCGTTGGGGTCGGCGACGCCTGCCGCAAGCCGGTGCTCAAAGTACGTCAGCTTATGGATTTCACGGCAGTTTTCCACATGCTGCACCTGCAGGAGGTTCCGGGTTATGACCCGGACCGCGTATCGGTGGCCGGGAGTCAGCTTGCGGTAGTCGTCCATGAACATCTCTTCCGCCGCCGTGTATTTGACGGAAGGGTCGTCCAGGTCATAGAGCTGATAGAGCGTAATCTGCAGCGCGTCGCAAATATTCGGCAAAAGGTTCACGTCAGGACGGAAACGTCCGCTCTCCCAGTTGCATACGGCGTTCGCGGTAACGCCCACCATATTGGCCAGCGTTCTCTGCTCCATCCCCCTCTGCTCCCTGTAGAACCGGATGCGCTCGCAGATGACGGGCTTCGTGCTTTTTTCTAAAGGTTTTCCTGTCCGCATATCAAAAATATTGCTCTCCGGCGATGTGGAGCGGTCGAAGGTTCGTCTGCCCATCGCTTTTCCCTCCCTGTTCGCTTCTCTGTCTGCAGTATACCACAGTAAATCCAAATTGTAAAGAATTATTTCTCTTTACGAAGAATATAAACTGTGTTACAATAAAAACCACTGGCGCAGCACCCTATTCCGGGCCGAAAAAAGAAAATGGATGAGGTACTCATTATGAAGGAAGCCGTGATCCTGCAGAGCCCCCACGCCGTCGACCCCATGGCGCCCCTGACGGAAAAAGAAAAAGCCGAGCGTTACAGAACCAGACTGGACGAAACCTTTCGCCCCTATACGGTGATAGACGTGTTGACGAAAGTGTATCACCGCCGCTTTGAGGACGATCTGCGCCAATCCGTTGGCGAACGTCCGGAGGATTTTCTTGAACCGGAAAACGGCTGGCGCGTCTCCCGGGTATGGGTGAACGGATGCCGGATCGTCAGAGTGGAGACGCTGTTTTTTCAGCCTCTTTCGGATTTTCAGATGGATCTGTTTGCGCGCGTCTCCCTGCGCATGGAGCTCGTGCGCGGCGGCGACGCCGGGATGACGCGGTACAAGAGTCTCCGTATGGAGCTTCGGCTGCGGTACAGCCTGAATCTGCGCCCCTGTAAACTGACCTGCCGCTTCGTCAAAACGGTTGTGAAGGAAGAGGACGGTCTGCTCGCCCGAAACCCCATGGCCATCCGGGCGGACAAATACCTGCTGCCCATTTTGTATGAAAGCGACTATCCCCGCCTGGCGCGCTGGATCCTCTCCCAGTATGATATGACGGAAAATGGTCTTCCGCTGGACGTGGATCTGCTGGCAATGCGGATGGGACTGAAGCTGCTGCCGGGGCGCTTTTCCGAAAAGGGCGTAACGGGAGAAATCTACTTCAACCACGGCCGCGCGGAGATCCTCGACCCGGCGACAGGCGAAGCGCGGGATATGAATATCGATCCCGGTACGATTATCCTGAATCTGGCCGCCTGCACAACCCGGGGGATGCTGCGCGTGACGCTGCTGCACGAGTGCGTTCATCATCTGCTGGCCGACAGGCATTTTCTCCTGCAGATGACCCACGGGCATCAGTACTGCTCATACCTGTGCAAGAAAAAGGATGGGACGCACAAAGAGAGGGGAACGCCGCTTTCGCCGGCAGATATTATGGAGATTCAGGCGAACAAGCTGCCGGGATACCTGCTGATCGACGCGGAAAGCGGAAAGGCCAGGGCAAAGGAATTTCTGGCGTCCTGTCGCGATAAAGGCTCCGACAGGATGAGACGCCTCGTGCGGGACATGGCGGAATACTACGGAGCGACGCTGACGACGGCAGGAACGCGGCTGCAGGCGCTGGGCTATCCCGAAGTCCGGGGCGTTCTGCAGTCTGCCAACGGCAAGCTCGTCCCCGCCTTTCTTTCGGATCTGAAAGACGGTCAGACGTATATGATCGATCACATCGACGCGCTGAAGGAATACGTCCGCAACGCTGCGTTCAGGGAAGCGCTGGATACCGGGCGCTATGTGTATTGCGAAGGACATTTCTGTCTGAACGATCCGCGCTATATCCGGCCGGGTTACAGGGGAAAACCATATTTGAGCGCCTATGCCAGAGATCACATGTGGGAGTGCTGCCTGATCTTTGAAACGGCGTATGAGAATACGCTGAAGCGGCTGGTCAGCGGCGTGCTGCAAAAAGCGCGCGGCGGTAAAAAGAAGGTTCGGTACGTTTCCTTTGACGGCGGGAGCGCCTTAACCGCAGAGGGAAGGAAATTCCGCGACAGGATCACGGCGGAGTATCGGGAAATAGCGGCGATGCAGCCTTCTTTTCAGGAAATGCTGACTGCCCTGATAGAACGGCGGAAGTTCACAAAAACGCGGCTGGCGGAAGAAACGGGACTTTCCGAAGACACGATCCGGAGAATGAAAAACGAGCCGGATCGCGTACAGGACATTCGTGCTGTTCTTGCCGTCTGTATCGCGCTGCACCTGCCGGGAGAACTCAGCCGTCAGATGATCGCTCTGAGCACCGCCAAGTTCCATCGCTCGGAAGAGATGTATGCGTATGAGTATGTGCTGGAGCATTGCTATCAGTGGAAGGTAGGCGCGGTCAATCGTTTCCTTGTGGAAGCGGGGTTCAGGCCGCTGACCGGGCTGGTGGACGGCTATGATGAGGACGGCGTTCGAATGGAAGAATAATTGCGGAAAGATACGCCCGGACAGGAAAGCGGATTTCCGAAAAATTACTGATACAGGTCGGAGCAATCCGGCCTGTTTTTTTGTTTTGGACAAATCGAGGGGGCGTGCCATGCGCCCCTCAGAAATACCGGCTTTACAGATTCCGCATCAGCAGAATTTTTGATTTTTTTTTGCTTTAGGGGGTGCACGACGTGCCCCCCCTCCAAACCCTTGATTTTTCTGGCTTTTCAGTTTCAAATCCGTTTAGAGAGAGGAAGAGAATGTCTCGAATGAGACAAAAAACGACCAGATTACCGTTATAGGGGTGCACGTCGTGCACTCCCCAAACGGCGTGTTTGCCGCTATCATAATCCATGTGAGGTGGCCACCCACGAAATCAGGAACACGGCAGCACGCGACGGAGGCTGCGGCCGGCAGGGAAGCAAGGATCTTGCTCAAGAGAAGGAAATCAT
>ERZ1026860.604-NODE-604-length-22329-cov-4.938359_pt1 | contig 22329 bp, 14 predicted proteins | sample MGYA00380160_ERZ1026860 | MGnify/ENA primary metagenome ERZ1026860 (study PRJEB33269, sample SAMEA4719796) | human gut metagenome | biome: human-associated habitat; feature: organic feature; material: feces | place: Cameroon | collected 2013-10 ... | reverse complement strand
CGAGATTTCTGCCTGTCTCGTGGGCTCGGAGATGTGTATAAGAGACAGGTAAAACATTTTTTTCTATTCACACGCACTATTCGCTGTGATATAATTTGAATGCAAAAATTTTTTCACAGGGAGTTTTTTATGTCAAAACTTAAAGTAGGGTTGATCGGCTATGGTTTCAGAGGCAAAGATTTGCTTGCGAATATGCTGAATCATCAGAACGTAGAGGTGATCGCAGTATGCGATCTTTGTGCGGATAAAGCGCAGGCGGCGCAAAAGGCAGTTGAGGAAAAAACGGGGAAAGAATGTCCGTTTTTTACCGATTATAACGACGTTCTTTCAATGAAAGGATTGCAGGCGGTGATTATTTCGTCGGCGTGGGAAACGCATACCGACATGGCGGTTGCCGCGATGAAAGCCGGAGTTGCCACTGGGCTTGAAGTAGGCGGTGCTTATACGTACGAAGATTGTATCCGTTTGGTAAGGACGTACGAAGAAACGAAAACTCCGTTTATGTTTCTTGAAAATTGCTGCTACGGTAAACCAGAACTTACTCTTACGAAGATGGTAAGAGAAGGATTTTTCGGTGAAATCGTACATATGAGCGGCGCATACGGACACGATTTGAGGGAAGAAATTGCATTCGGAAAAGAAAAGCGGCATTACAGGCTGAGAAATTATATGTTGCGAAATTGCGAAAACTATCCGACACACGAACTCGGACCGATCGCAAAAATGTTGAATATCAACCGTGGAAACAGAATGGTAAGCCTTGTATCTGTTGCTTCAAAGGCAATCGGGCTGAAAAAATACGTTAAGGAAAAGAAGAGCGATGACGCGGACCTTATTGATGCGGATTTCAAGCAAGGCGATATTGTGATCACTATTATCACGTGCGCCAACGGCGAAACGATTATGCTCAAACTCGATACAACTCTTCCGAGAACTTATAGCAGAGAATTGAATATCCGCGGCGAAAAAGGGCAGTATATCGATCAGTTAAAAGCGATATATCGCGAAGAGGTATGTAAAGACAGTGCGGATTATTCGGAATTTGCGTGGAACTTCAAAAACTACGAAAAAGAATATCAACCTAAGATCTGGAAAAATATGACCGAAGAGGAAATCAAGGCGGGGCATGACGGCTTGGACGTATTAACTTTGAAAGCGTTCTTCACGGCGGTAGAAAAACATGAGGAAATGCCGATCGACGTGTATGACGCCGCAGCCTGGATGTCGGTAAGTTATCTTTCGGAAGAATCTATTTTACACGGCGGCGCTGCTGTTACGATGCCCGATTTTACTCGTGGCAAATGGCTGATCCGTGAACCCAAAGACGTTATCGAATTATAACAAATTAAAAAATACAGAAATGATGAGGTATCAAAATATGAAAAAAGCATTAAGCTCGGCTCTTGCAGCAGTATTGACGGTTTCGGCCGTTGCATTATCCGGTTGTTCGGACGGCGGAGAAAAAATCGATCCTAATAAAACTCAGCTGTACATCGGTATTACACAGGGCGGTTTAGGCACTGTTTGGATGGAAAATCTGAAAAAAGAATATGAAACGCTTCATTCCGACGTTCAGATTATTTATGACGAACAGAACGATCCGTATAAAGGAACGACGTTGCAGACGGGAATGAAAAACAATGTGCAAGATCTGTACTTTGTGTATTCGTCGGATTATAAATCCTTTGTTGACGCGGATGTTCTTTTGAATATTACAGATTTGGTTACGACTGACTACTATAATCAAGACGGCGATCTTGTTTCGGAAGGGGCGACTACTTCGCTTGAAGACAGACTGATTGACGAGCGGTTTACAGAATATTACAATATTAACGGGAAGTATTTCGGATTGCCGTTTTATAATATTCCTTCCGGGATCATTTACGACGCGGACCTTTTTAATTCGAAATCCTGGTATTTCAGCGACAGCGGGGCGATAGGTGTGAAAAATGACGCCGCGAACATCGGTAAAGGACCGGACGGCGTTGCCGGAACTTACGATGACGGGTTGCCCGAAACATACGATCAGTTTAAGACGTTGCTTGCAAAAATTAAAAAGACGAACATACCGTTTATGTTCAGTGCAAACACTTTATATCAGCGCAACTATGTTCTTTCGCAAATTGCGGCGACTTATGAAGGAAAAACTAATTTCGAGTTGAATTATACTTTTAGCGGAACGGATAGTAAACTCGGTGAAATCAATCAAGAAAACGGATATAAGCTGTTGGAACAGGAAGGCAAAAAGAAAGCGATTGAGTTTGCCTACGATATCGTGAAGAAAGGATATGTGCCGAATAAGTGCCTTCAGAATGCTGTGGACTATAAGGGGGCTCAACAAGAATTCATTCAAAGCGTGAGTTTGGGAGGAAATAACCGTATCGCAATGCTTTTCGAAGGAAGTTTCTGGGAAAGAGAATCCGCTGCTATTTTCGATGAAATGGCGGTGAATAATTCTAATCTCGGGTTTGGTAAGAGAAACTTTAAGTTGATGCCCTTCCCGAAATTCAGCGATCAGACAAATACAAAACAGGTTATGTCTTTGGCAACAGACACCTCGATGATCTGTATCAGTAAGACGGCAACGCATCCGGAACTTGCAAAAGATTTTCTGAAATTTGCTCTTTCGCGGAAAAATATGGCGGATTTTACTCGGTTGACCGGTACGTTTTATGCTTTTAAATACGAAATGAGTCAAGACGAAATTGCGGAATGCACGCCGTTCGTGAGAAGCTGCGTAGAGCAGTATGCCAATAAAGACGTAGATAAAATTTTCGATTTAAAAGTTGCTTTTATCAAAAATTCCAAATATGAGTCCTGGATGTTTAAAGCCGAAGACAGCGTAGATCCTTTCTCAGCGGCGCATAAATCTTCTTATGCAACCGCGGACGATTATTGGAATTCTCATAAATCGATATTTAACGCCGGCAGTTGGCTTGCGAATTGATGCGAAAGGAGGAAATTATGAGCGGAATCAAAACGATGAAAAGGACAAAAAATCGTTCGAATACTTTGTTTCTTACGTTAATGCTGATTTTTCCTCTTGCGCAGTTTTGCGTGTTTTACATAGGCGTAAATCTCAATTCTGTGTTGTTGGCGTTTAAAGAATATTCTTTCGACGGAACGTCGAGTTTCGTTGCGTTTAAAAATTTCGGAAAAGTATTCGAATCGTTCGCACACGATGCGGATATGGTTACAAGATTAAAAAATTCCGCAATACAGTATTTTTTGGCATTGTTTATCGGAATGCCGTTGAATCTTTACGTGAGTTACGCTATCTGGAAAAAAGTTTCCGGATCCGGCTTTTTTACGGTAATCTTGTTTTTGCCGTCGATGATTTCAAATATGGTTTTTGTAATCATCGTAAAAATTCTTTTAAACGGCGGATTACATTCAATTTATCCCGATATGAAGTATTTATTGAATTATGACGCTACGGGGTTTATGTCGGTGATGATCTTCGGCTTATGGCTCGGCTTTGCTTCGGGGTTGATTTTGTATCTCGGGGCGATGAGTCGGATTCCGAAAGATCTTGTGGAATACGGGGCGCTTGAAGGGTTAGGTGCGTTTAAAGAATTTATATATCTTGTGTTTCCGATGATATACGATACGATCACAACGTTTGTGGTTGTGGGAATAGCCGGATTCTTTTCGGGGTACGGAGCATTGTATTCATTCTTCGGTACAAACGGAAAACCTTATGCGGAAGTACAGACGCTCGGATATTATTTCTTTGTGATTATACAGGACGCCGAAACGACCGTAGAGTATCCTTTTGCGGCAGCTGCAGGACTTGTGTTTACATTTATTGCCGTACCGATAACGCTCTTAGTAAAATGGGCGATGACGAAATACGGACCGAGCGAGGAAAAATAAAAATGAGTTTATCCGATAAAAAGAGAACAAAACATTATTCAGACAAACAAGGGAAAACAATTGCGGAAAAAGGGCATTTTGCTTTTACTCTTGTGGCGTTAATTATTCTGATATTGTATTCGGTTTCACTTTTATTCGTCCTGGTTTGGGCTTTGATGAATACTTTTAAATTGAATACCGAATTGATTACGAATTATTTCGGCTTTCCGAAAAATATCAAATCCGTCGGTTTTTTGAATTATAAGAAAGCGTTTATTACAAACACTATTCCCGTGTTGACAAAATCGGGAATAGAAAACGTAAATATTCTGCGTATGTTCGGTAATTCTATTGTATATTCTGTGGGGTGTACATTTTTTACGTTACTTACGCAAACGCTTACTTCATACTGCGTTGCGAAATACGATTTTAAGTTGGGCAAAATTATCTACGTTGTTGTGATCGTTACGATGCTTATGCCTGTAATCGGCTCGCTTCCGTCGGAAATGGAAATAATGAATAAATTATCGTTTAATAATAATTTTTTAGGCGTATTCATTAAAAGCTGTACGTTCGGCGGACAAAACTTTCTGATACTGTATGCTACGTTTAAAAGCATCTCGTGGACGTATGCCGAGGCGGCGCAGTTAGACGGCGCAAATAATTTTACGATATTTATCAAAATTATGTTACCGCTTGCGTTGGCGTCTATGGTGGCGGTAGGTATTTTGCTTTTTATTATGTATTGGAACGAATACTACGTGCCGATGCTTTATCTCAGAAGTTATCCTACGGCTGCATACGGCTTGTATATGATGCAGGGTAGGACGTATGAGCCTGAAAGACTTGCCGCATCTTTGATTGTGTGTATTCCCACATTGATTCTGTTTTTAATATTCAGAAACAAAATAATGGGGAATTTAGCAATAGGGGGTATTAAAGGGTGAAAAAATTCGGAAAAATTGTTTTATTATGTGCCGTGGCATCGTTGGCGATTGCCGCGCCGTCCGCCATAGTGTTTGCCGCGAACGGAGAGGTTTCATTGAACGGGGAGTATTCCGCTTATTATGGCAGAAATGAAATCGTGGAAATTTTTGACGGTTTTTACGATAAATCCGGCGTAAAAACAAAAATGAATAAGAAACTGATATTTCCGGACGGGAGTACGGTGAAAAACGATTTCGTAAAACTTACCGATGTCGGAAAATACGTGGTGGAATATTCGATTTCCGATGTTAGCGAAAGAAAGACTTTCGAAGTACGACCGAGTGCCGCGGGGTTGTTTGAAAGAGCCAACGGATTTACGGTAACGGGTAACGTTGATTCTTACGAATATATGGATGAAAAAAGTAACGGCGTGCTTCTCACCGCAACAAAAAGCGGTGCTACGATAGATTATGGCGGAATTATTGAGCTGGACGAGGAAAGTAAGTCCGTTTCCGAACTTACGCCGCTTATAGATATGTGTTTTATGCCGAAAACGGCGGGCGTTTTCGAAATCGGCGAACTGTATTTAAAATTTTCGGATGCATACGACGAAAGTAAATATTTCGAAGTAAAAGTAGTCAGCGGTATAAACGACGGCGAGCCGCAAAATGCGTACATTGCCGCAACTACAAATCTCGGATACACGCATATCGGACTTCTGGATTTCGGTTATCGGCAAGCGATCAGCGAACTCGGAACGGGTGTGAAATCTTCTCTTGCCGGGAAGATAGAAGGCAGAGAATCCGGAAATTTCCAGATTTATTATTCAACGAACGAAAACGCGCTATATTGTGCACCCGCCGTTCTGGGTAGCGGACTTGTGCTGGATTTCGACGATCCTGCTATGGTTGGGGCGGGGAATATCTGGTCGGGTTTTACGGGAAAAGAAGTAAAACTGACTGTTTCCGTTCCGAAAGCTTATTCCGATGAAGGGTCTGTTCTTGTTAAAAGCATAGGCGGCTTCGCTTTGAACGGAGAATATTATTCGGAAATCGACGATTATTCGATCGGTATAGATTTCGGCGGATACACGGAAGCAAATTTGCCGACGGCTCGGGTAGGCGGTTCGTATCCTGTCTTTGAAGCTTTTGCTTATAATAATGCCGTCGGAATTTCAAAAAATGTTTCCGCGCAGGTTTATTTCGAAGAAGATATGAGTGAAATTCCCATAAAATCCGAAAGATTCGAAACGGAAAAAGAAGGGCGATATATCTTGCGGTATAAACTTGGCGGTGCCGAAGGAGTGGGAATTTATAAAGACGTGATCGTAACGGCGGAAGCAACTGTTTCCGATTTAAAATATACGTCGGAATATCTTATCAACGGGCAATCGGCAACGGGGAAGAAAAACGCGTCGGCGGGAACGGTGCTGACGATTAAGCGCAATGGATTTTCCGGCGGCATAGGAACAGTAGAGTTTGTTTCTTCTGTTACAAAAAACGGAAAAAATATTCAGCCTGAAATTGTCGGAGATAAGGAAATTTATATTTTGGCGGAGGGTGGCGAATATTCGGTAAATTCTTACGTGTACGACTTTCTCGGCGAAAAAATACACGGTGAAAATTTGTTGCTTAACGTTGCTTACGATGAGAAACCCGTAATTGACGATATAAGCGTTCCTGAATATCTGATCTTCGGGCATAAGTTTCGATTTGATATTCCGAAGGCTAGTGTGTATACAAAATCGGGTGTGCAGAGCAAAGATGTAAAACTTTATATTAACAATCGACTTTGTGAAGACGGCGTTTTTACGCCGCAAAGTACAGAGGATATTGTTGTTAAATACGTTGCAGGTAACGCCGAAGCTACTTACACCGTTAAAGTGATAGGAAATAAAAATCCGGAAAGTATGGCAGATTATTTCTATATAACGGGAGCGACGGCTAAAGAAAGTGCGGACGGTTTGTGTTTAACTTCCGAAAGCGGAGCTGCGAGAGCTGTTTTCGGTAAGAAAGTGCTTGCGGATAAATTTTCGTTAGCATTAAAGGTAAACAACGGGTATGATAAATTCAATACTGCGGTTATAAATCTTCAGGATAGTGTTAATCCGTTGGAAACATGTGAATTGAAGATTGCGGCGGCAAGTGTAGGCGGACAAAAACAACTGCAACTTTTTTTAAACGGAGAAATGTCCGGTGTACTGCCCGGAGCTTTCGGGGAATACGTGTCTCTGTCGATTGATAACAAAAAAGGTCTTGTTTTCGATGAATACGGAAACGAAGTGGGCGTAATAAATACGTTTAACAGCGAGTATTGCTATTTTGATTTAGTATTAAACGGCGAAGATAAATTTGATGTCACAATAGAAGGTCTTTGTTCGCAATCGCTCGATTTTTTGTTTGACGAATTTGGCAGAAACGATGTCAACGAGCCGATATTTACGCTCGAAAAAGGATTTTCTTCCCGCAATGTAAAATTCGGCGAAAAAATAGATTTGCCTGCAATATATGCGTTTGATGTGAAAGATGACGAAGTATACGGAGAAATTCTTTTAACTGCGCCGAACGGCGAAGTTTTATATAAAGGAAGCGCGGATCACGGATATTCTTTTATCGTCGACGAGAAATATGGCTACGGGAAATATATGGTGAGCTATAAAGCAGCGGACGGACAAGGCAATGAAACCGATGAAATGAGCAATACGTATTCTTTGTTTGTGACTGATACCGCAAAACCTGTAATCAAAATCAATGGAAAATTGCCGGAAAATCTCGAAATAAAAATCGGCACAGAATTGGATATTCCTTCTTATTCGGTGAGCGATAATTTGGATGAAAGCGTAAAAAGCGGTATTTATCTCATTGACGAGTATGGCAGAATAAATAAAATTGACGTGGGTAAATATCAATTCAATGTTGCGGGAAAATTCAAATTGTTGTATTATGCAACCGACAGCAATTATAATTCGGAAACGGTTGTTTGTACGATAAACGTAAGGGAGGGCTAATTGATGAAGAATAGAAATATTTCCTCGATTATATGCGTGTTGCTCACGGTTGTGAGCGTCGGTTGCTCTCGCAGAGAGAATCCGCCCGAAAAGCCTTCCGGTGGAAGTATTGTTACGGAAGACGGAAAAAATGTAAATATCGTAGAAAAGTGCAGGAGCGATTATAAAATAGTGATTCCGAAAGATCACGGAAAAACCGTGGAATTTGCAAGCGAAGAATTACAGTCCGTTATTTTTCAGGCAACGACTTGTACTCTTGATATCGTTCTTGACGAAGGACTTTCTTTCAATGCAAACAATAAGTATATTTCACTTGGCGATACCACAATTCTCGAAACATCCAAAGTTGAAATCGATAAGACCCAGCTGGGAAAGCAAGGGGCGAGAGTCGTAACGAAAGATAAATCCGTACTGATTGCGGGCGGGGATGATTACGGCGTGTTATTCGGGGTTTATGATTTTCTTGCGGAAGAAGTGGTGTATGAAGTTTATGCCACCGACGAAATTTCTTTTAACCGTTCTGCCGATATTCCTTTGAAAAAGCTTGATATTACGGATTTGCCGGATATTAAAAACAGAACAACCTCATTGTCGCCTTCGGTGCGAGGAATCGCCAATGCCGAAAGCGCGTTGCGTATGAGACTGTTCCCTTCCGGACGCGGTGGGTACGATTATGAAACGGGTTCGCCGTTATTCGGCGCGTGGACGCACACAATTACCGGCACCGTGTTTCCCGTGGTTACGAATACCAACGGCGTATTGAGTTACAACGATAATTATTATGCGATGACTCCCGAACAACAATCGTGGTTTCAGAACTTTCAGCTGTGCCTGACTAATCCCGGCGCAACGGCGGAATTTATAGAACGGATGAAGGTAATCGTAGATCAGAATCCGGGCGCTACGTATTTTCAGCTTGGTATGTCGGATACGAAAAAGACTTGTGAATGTGATAGTTGCAAGCAATCGGATAAAGTGAACGGCGGAGCAGGGGGCACTTACGTCAGATTTTTGAATACGGTAAGTAAGGCAATAGACGAATATCTCGTTTTAAAAGGCAGCGAAAGGGAAGTAACGCTTGGAGGACTTGCTTATTTTGCGTTCGAACAGTCACCGACCGTTTATGATGAAAACAGTAAAGAATACAAACCGGTAAACGACAGCGTTGTGTGCGGAAAACACGTGGCGATGATGTTTGCACCCATAAGCAAGAGCTATGCTCACGCGTTGGATGATGCTTCGTGCGAAATCAACGTTTCGTCTTATAATTCGATTCTCGGATGGCGAGCCATTTGCGAAAAACTGCAAATTTACACCTATTGTTCAAACTTTCTTGATTATTTTCTGTATTATAACGATTGGGATTCGATCAAGCCCGATGCGCAATTATACGGAAAACTGAATATCGATTATCTGTTTGACGAGGGCGGAACGAATAACGCGGGCAATTTTATGGGATTAAGATTGTATCTGAGATCAAAATTATACTGGAATTCTGATCTTAACGTAACGTCTTTGATCGATGATTTTATGGATCATTACTATAAAGAAGCCGCGCCGTATATTAAAGAAATATTTTATTCTTTGAAAATGCATTATGCCGTGGATATTGCGGATTTGCCGGATTATCCGAAAGGCGGCGTTCTGAAATGTCAGGATTTAAGCTATTCCAAGGGCGCATTCTGGTCTTATAATTATCTTACCGGATTAAAAAATCTTTTTGCGGACGCCTATAAGGCACTGGAAAAGGCGGACTATTCCGAAACGGAATTAACAATGCTGAAAGACAGAATACTTGCGGATGAACTTTCGACCGATTATGCTTTGATCAAGTATCATGCGGGGTATTTTTCCGATATAAATTCGGCTAAGAAAGCTTTTATTTCCGAATGCACCCGTTTGGGAATTTTATCTTCGGCAGAGGGCGTTGCTCTGAATATCTGAGAGGGAAAAATATGAAAAAATTTTTATCGCTTTTGATTGCTGCATTGCTGTTTTCATGCGTTGTGGTTGCGGCGGCATGTTCGCGTTCTTCCGATAAGCAATTGCAACTTAGTAAAATTGAGCTACAATTAAGCATAGGCGAAGAATATGCTCTTGTTGCGAATGCGGAAAATGTATCTTGGGAATCCAACGATGCCGACGTGGCAACCGTTTCGGAAAACGGGATGGTAAAAGGGGTTAAAGAAGGAGTCTGCAAGATTACGGCGAAAGCGGGCAAGCTCACCGCCGAATGTGTTGTAACGGTAAAAAGCGGCGTATCCGATATTGAGATCAATAAAAAGCGGCTTGAACTTGAAATCGGTCAGGAAGAAAAGCTTTTTATAGCCAACGCGGAAACGGCAGGAGAAGCGATCTGGTCTACGTTGAATCCGAATGTAGCTACGGTGACGAGCGACGGACTTGTAAGAGCTGTAGGCGAGGGCGAAACGGAAATCCGAGCAAGCGCGGGCGCAGTTGCCGGCGTGTGTAAAGTTTCCGTGTCGCTGGGTAAGCAGAATAGGGTAACTCTTTCCGCGCAATTCGCTACGTTGTACGAAAACGGCGAAATTCAACTCAAAGCCGAATTATCCGACGGCGGCGTTGCGGACTTTACTTGTAACAATGATAAAGTTGCTTTAAGTGTCGACGGCAATATCGTTACCGTAACGAAAAACGCAGGCTACGGCTTGAGCGTGATTACGGCAAGCTATCAAGGCAATACTGCCACTTGTGAAGTTTATGTAGTCAAGGCTTCCGCAAAAAAATTAACTATTCCGTCGATCGACGTAACAAAAAGCGGCGTATCGTGGAAAAACGTGGACGGTGCAAATGCGTACCGCGTGAAGTTCGGTTCGGATTCGTGGATAGAAACGAATGAAAATTTTGTTGACTTTTCTTCTTCGCGGCTTCAACCGTTGGAAAAAATCTATGTATACGTTCAGGCAATATGCGAGAAAGACGGAGAAACTCTCGATAGCGAGATTGCGAAAGAAACTTTTTTCGGCGCGTTGTCTACGTTTGTTGAAAATGAAGAAATTTCGTTCTATGGCGCGGAAAACGCTTCCTCTTATACCGTTTTAATCAATGGAAATACAGCATTTAAAATTTCGGATGACGGAAGAGATATATATACGTATTCGTTGCACGGATATCGCAATTTGATGCGCGGCATAAACGATAAAATTTGCGTTTCGGCAAAATTCAGCGGCGAGGAAGAAATCGGAAATGAAGTTACTTATGGTTATCTCGGCGTAAAAACGGTGGTGGATGATTTTGAGAACGGTATAGAAAACGTTCCGCAATGGGAATCGGTAACAAATAAATTTACCGTGTCGCACAGCACGGAAGTATCAAGATCCGGAAGCGGTTCGCTGAAAGTGCGGGCAAAAGAAACCGGCGGAATTAAAGGCGGTACGCTTTATATCAAATTGCCGAAAAATCTTGCTACCGACGTGGAACACACAATTTCGATGTGGGTTTACGTAGATTCGATAAAGAAAAACGGCGAAGAAATGAATTGGCCGGACGTTGTATTTTCGGCGGCTGCTTACACCGAGCGTTGTTCGTATAAATCTCGCCGCTTATCTGCCGGGGTTGTGGGCGTAAAAGAATGGACGAAAGTTTCATTCAGAGTATCGAGAGACGAAGGCGAAATTCTGAAAACGCCCGACGGAAATTTGTTTCTGGTGTTATATCAAAATGCGGACTACTGGTACAGCTCTTCCGGAAAAGCGGATGAAACGGAAGGAGTAAAAACCATTACGTATTATATCGACGACGTAAGTATTACGGAAAATCAGAAAGAGCTTGTATCGGTAGGATATACGAAAAATAGTCTTTTATCGATGCACTCGCCTTACGATACCACCGACGCCGATCATAAAGACGATCGCTATGTGAGTTCGCAAGCCGAAACGGAAAATGATAGCGATATTGTAAAAATTTCGGTGGGGAAATATATCAACGAATCGTCGCTCGCGGGGAGAAACGCGGTTGATGGCGGCAGCGTGAAAGATGAATACGAAAATGCCTATACCACAAAATTGTATTCTGTTTTCAATGTGTTTGTAGATAGTAGCTGGTGGGGCGCAGATTATTTAAGATTTAAACCTATTTTGCAACCGAGATATGCAAACGCAGGAAACGGTACGTCTAACGAAAGATTTTTGTCGGATAGTATCATCAGATTTTGGGTAAAGTCGGATAGCGTTTCGGCGCTGGTGTTTGTAGTGGATAAGGGCAACGGATTTACCGTTTGTGAAGACAATATTTATTCGTTGAAAAAAGGCGAGTGGCAGGAAATCGTGTTTGATTGTAAAAATCTCGGCTACGATATCAAACAGCTTGTTATAGCAAGTACGAGCGGTAATGCGGACGGGAGTTGCGTATTGTTTATGGACGGGCTGGAAATCGGAGTAAGATAAAAATTAATACGGAGGTATAAATGATGAAAGCTAAAAGAGTAGGTATTTTTTTCGCTGCGCTTGCTTTCGTGTTGGCTTTTCCCGTTATGAGCGGATGTAAGCACGAAAGCGATATCGGCGGAGGACAACAGGTGGAACGCCCGGGGGACGATGATCCGGGCGGAATCCAACATCCAGATGATCCTGGCGGGGGACAGGAAGAATACAACGTTGTTTTTGATACCGGCGACGGCACTCCCGTGGCTTCGCAGAAGGTAAAAAACGGCGAATGTATTCAAAAACCGAACGATCCCGTGAAACGCAATTCAGCCGAATACGATTACGAATTCGACGGTTGGTACGTTGACGGCAGAAAATGGGATTTTGAAAACGACGCGGTGAACGGCGATATTACGTTGCGTGCAAAATGGAATGCTTCGAAATCGTCTCCCGAGTATAAAAACGGAGGATTATGATATGAGATTTTATGAAACACCGAAAATTGAAACGCTGGTTATTTTGCAGAACAAAGACGTGATTACGGCTTCCCCGAATGCATACGATAACGATGTTGCCGACGATGAATTTGTTTGGCAAGTAGGAGGAGAAATATGAGAACAATACTTAATAAAACAAAAATTTTAATTTTGATTGCGATATCTTTTTTTGCGATACTTGCGGGAATGATTTCAATGAACGTTTTCCACGCATCTGTTTTTGCGGAAACGCAAACAGAAGAAATAAATCTTACAATGAACGACGGGGTTGCGTTAAAAATCAACGCTGACGGCGGACTCAGGTTCAGAGTGAGAATGAATGAAATGTCTTATACGGCGATTATGAATGACGAAAACTTAAAACTTTCCGTGATCATTACGCCCGAAGAATTTTTCAACAAAGTAACTGATGGAAATTATTATGAAACTTTAAATCAAGGCAAACGATCGAAAATCGTGGAAATTAAAAAAGCCTCGATTTATCAGGACGGCGAAGTATATTACGGCAATGCATGTATTATCAAAATTGCGGAAAATCATTATTCAATGAATTATAAGGCGATTGCCGTGCTTACCGATGCGAACGACGCTGTAGTGAAATATGCGGCGTTTAATCCCGAATATGTAAAAGGCAATTTATACGACGTACTTAATTCTGCCGTACTCGATCCCGAAAACAATAACGTTTCGGAAATTATGGCGTTATCCGTTTATTCCGGTTGGTACGGAAAGGGCGAATATCCGGTATTCATCGGTACGCAGGAAAAATACAACGCTTTCGTTTCGGCTGTAAACGATGGGAAATACGGCAATTTCGATTTCAGCGGTATCACTGTGAAAACTGCGCTTGAAGTGGACGCTTCCGTGAAGCCTTCTGCCGATAAATTCAAAGGCGAAATCATCGCAAACTATACCGTAACAATCAAAGCGAATAATGACGCGTATGGATCAGTGGATAAAACGTCTTTGAAAGTAAGTACGGGGGCGGCGATTTCTGCCGACGGCAACGTTTTAACCGTAGGAGATATTAAAGTAACGGCAACGCCCGCCGAAAACGAAGGATCGTATATATATCAATTTAAGGGTTGGTCGGTTTCGGATGGTTCGGTATCTTCCGATGTGGAAATCACGGCGGAATTCGTTCGCTACGAAAAACTTTCCGCGCCTTCTTTCACTATCGAAAACACCGTAATTAATCTTGCGTACAACGAAGGCGGCGACGGATACCATATTTCGATTAAAGACGGCGACGGCGTGGATCTTTGCGAAGAATTTAATAGATGGAACGATAAAACGGGCGAGACGTTTAATGCGGTAAACCCCGTGGATATCGCCGAAAAAATTTCGGGAATAGAATGGACGGTTGTTTACGTCAGCGTGTATTCCAACGGTAAAGAAAGCGAGTTTACTGCCGATAGCGACGCGGTAACGTTTAATATTTATAACGACGTTTCCGCACTCAATAACGGTATTCTTTCGTGGACGGATATTGATGGCGCAACTTACGATTTATATGTAAACGGCGAGAAAAAGATTTCCGCTGCGGCGGGCCATTCGGTGAAAGTAGATACTTATGCAAACCCTGCGGAAGTATATGCCGTGATTAAGTATTCGGCGGCAGGCGAAAATAACGCAACTCTCACAACGGCAAAAAAACTTTGGTCTTCTTACGGAGCAACGCAACTTATCAACGGCTTTGAGAACGGAACAAGCGGCGTATCTGCGCAGAAACCTTCAGGCGGATTTACTCTTTCCGAGGGGGCGATAGCGCATACGGGAAATAAATCGCTTAAAATTTCTACCGCAAACACCGGGGCGTATTCATCAGATAATTGGTTGTTCATTAATTTCCCGGGAATGGGAACTGCAACCAAGGTTACGCTTTCGATGTGGGTTTACGTGGAATCCATCAAAGATAAAGACGGCAACGATCTCGGTTGGTCTGATATTATTTACAGTGCGGTGGGGTATCCGGAAACTTCGCGGTATCAGGTAAGATATGTTACTACGGGTTATCTGCAGGTGGGCGCATGGTCGCGGCTTGATTTGACTTTCAGTAAAGACGAAGGCGAAATCAATCCTCATAACGGCGCGGTACTTCGTCAGAATTCCGAGCTTTGGTATAATTCCAACGGCGATTCGAACGAAAGCGGCAATAAAACAATCACCTATTATATCGATGATATCTGCATGCTTGAAACAAACGATCTGAAAGTGAATTGCACGTTCAGCAAGAAGCAAATGGCATCGTTTAAAGACGGCGAATTTTTTACAAGTACGGCGATTGAAAACGGTGAAGGCATCAACGACGGTATCGACGCGAATTCCGCTAAGATGTATCCCGGTGCTCATAGCGCTTCTTCTCAGTATAACAGAAACGACGTGGATTGCGGTAACGTAAAAGATAAAGATGGCAACGCGTATCCGGCAAGAGTGTATTCTATTCTGAATATTTACAATGAAAACGGCTCTTACGGGTTTGCCGAAAATAAATCTTTGTTGAAGCCGAGATATGCGGCGGGTAACGGAACAAGCGCAAAGGCGATATTATCTAAATGCGTAGTGAGATTCCGGGTGAAGAAACTTTCCGGCGTATCGAGTATCGCGTTCATCGTGGATAAAGATGACGGCAACGGATTTGTTTATCTCGAAGAAAACGTTGTGCAGCTTACCGACGAATGGCAGCTTGTGGAATTCGATTGTTCGAAGCTCGGGTACGAGATCAAGCGGCTTGTGATCGGTACTCTCGACGGGGATCCGGGTTGGGGCAAAACCTTACTTATGGACGGCTTCGAGCTCGCTATCAGATAAACAATCGTAACGGCAGCGGAAAGATTTCAATCTTTCCGCTGCAAAAATTAAAAAAACTATGAAAAACTACAGATTTAACGATATACTTCCTTCAAAGTCGCTTCCGTTCTGGTCCTGGAACGGGAAACTCGACAAAGCAGATCTTGAAAAGCAGATAAACTGGATGAAAAAGAAAAACATCGGCGGTTTTTTTATGCACGCAAGAGCGGGCTTAAAAACGGAATATTTAAGCGAAGAGTGGTTTGATTGCATAAAGTTTTGCGTCGAAAAGGCGAAAGAAAACGGGATGCGGGCGTGGGCGTATGACGAAAATGGTTGGCCATCCGGTTTTGTGGGCGGAAAATTGCTTGAAGACGAAGAAAATTTAGAGAATTATCTTGAATTTTCTTACGGAAAAATCGATGAAACCGCACTTGTTTCTTATAAAATCGAGAACGATAAACTTATTCGTTCGGATGAGATATCCTGCGGCGATGAATGCCTGAATGTTTATAAAAGGACGGCGGTATCTTCCGTAGATATTCTCGATAAAAAAGTGGTGTTGAAATTTATCGCGGCAACGCACGAACGATACAAAAAAGAACTCGGCAAAGATTTTATTTCTTTGAGCGGATTTTTCCCCGACGAGCCGCAATTCTGCCGTAAAGCGGTGCTTTATCCGCATGTGATACAAGAAGCGTATTTTTCCGAATACGGCGAGGACGTACTCGACGGTTTGGGGCTGCTTTTTGTTGAAAAGGACGGGTACAAAAAATTCCGCTATCGTTATTGGAAACTTTGCCAGAAGCTTATGCTTGAAAATTTTTCGAAAACAATTTATGATTGGTGCGAGAATAACGGCGTAAAGTTTACGGGACATTACATAGAAGAACGGAATTTATACACGCAAATGCTTTATAATGCAGGAATAATGCCGTTTTACGAATACGAACATATTCCGGGGATTGATTGGCTTTGCAAGAGATATATGTCGGTAGTGCCTGTACGGCAGCTCGGCAGCGTTTGCGCGCAACTTGGTAAAAAGCAGGCTTTAACCGAAACTTATGCGATGACGGGTTGGGACGCTTCTCCGAAAGAATTGAAATCGGTTTGTGAATTTCAATATTTTTTCGGGGCAAATAAAACTTGTCAGCATCTGTTGCCTTATGCCGAATACGGAGAAAGAAAAAACGATCACCCCGCGCATTTTACGCCGATAAACCCTTGGGTGGAAGCTTGTTTCGATCAATACAACGAATATTTCGATAAACTCGGCGGGCTTTTACAATCGGGAAAGGAATTCGTGAACGTAGCGGTGCTTCATCCGATCAGAAGCGCGTATTTCAATTATGATAAAGCCGATTCGGCTTCGACGGGCGAATTGGATAATTCGTTTATAGAACTTTCGGAATACCTTGCCAAAAACGGCATAGGATTCCATTATCTCGATGAAACGATACTTGCGAAACACGGATTTGTAAACGGGGATCGGATCGGTTGCGGCGGTTGCGAATACGAATATCTGATTCTTCCGAAATGCTATACGATGGATAAAACCACCGAAACGCTTTTGAGTGAATTTGTGAATAATGGCGGCAAAATATGGCTTGCCGCGCAAAAGCCGGATTATCTGGAAGCCGAAAGTTTTGATTATCCGTATTTGAAAAGTACGATTACGATGGAAGAAATTAAAAAAGGCCAGCCGTATTCGCTTGATTGCATTTACGATAAGGTTTATTCGGCGTATTATCGGTTTAAAAATTACGATTGTCTGTTTCTTTTGAATACGGACGATTATAATCGTGCGGAAGGCAAGATTAAAGCGGGCGGCGTTTTATCGGAAGTCGATTTACTGAAAGACAAGGAAAGGCGCGTTTCGGAAAGTTTTGTTTTAGAGCCGCTTGAATCAAAAATTCTTATCGTTGAAAAGGAATCGGACGAAAAAATCGAGAGCGAAAATTTACAAGAAATCGTATTTCCTTGCGAGGAATTGCACATAGAAAACAGCGACGATAATTGTCTTTTGCTTGATTATGCCGAATATTCGCGCGACGGGATCAACTATTCCGCGCCCACGGCGATTGCGGGAATATTCGATGAAACGCTGAAAAGCCGTTATCAAGGCGATTTATATCTGAAATTTTCTTTTACGGTGAAAGACGTATTACCGCGCGCGAAAGTTTTGTCGGAATACGAAAACGCTTTGGTAACGTTGAACGGGCAAGTTGTAAATTTCGGCGGTGAATATTATCACGAAAAAAATATGCGCCTCGGCGATATTTCTTCTTTGCTCAGGTTAGGGAAAAACGAGCTGATCGTAAAATTGCGGTTTTATGAAGACGAGAAAGTTTATTATGCGTTGTTCGGCGAAGGCGTTACGGAAAGTTTAAGAAATTGTCTTGTTTACGATACATACCTTGAAAGTATACGAATTTTAGGCGATTTTGCCGTTTATTCCGAAGAAGGATATTTCCCTGCGCGCAGTAAAGACGTAGTATTTTCGCAGAATTTTTATATCGGTAAAAAGAAAGAAACAATTAAAGAAATGACTACCGATGGTTATCCGTTCTTTGCGGGAAAAATAAAATTTAAAGCTGCGATATGCCTTTCGGCTACGAACGTGAAATTGAAATTTCCCGGCAAAATACATTATGGGAAAGTCTTTGTCAACGGCAAAGAAAGCGGCGAGGTGATGTTTAGCGATAGCGTTGATATTTCGGAAAATGCTGTGATCGGCGATAATCTCGTAGAAATAGAAATTTACACGGGACTCAGGAATTTTTACGGACCGCATCATAGTGCGATTCACGATGAAATCGGCGGGGTTTCGCCGAATACTTTTGCATATTCGGGAACTTGGAAAAACGATGGCAGCATTTACGAACGAAAATCGTATTCGTTGGTGCGCACGGGAATTTTTAAGCCGGATGAAAAGGAATGGTATCAATAACGAAGGAAAGAAAGAATGCTTATTTCAACCGAAACAGCCTCCGGGACTAATTACGGAAATTATTTTGAAAGAATAAAGGCTATTCAAGCAGCGGGTTTTGACGCCTTTGATTTAACGATTTTTCCGCATAAAGTGTATGATTTGCCTGAATCATTCTTTTTAAGACAAAAGTCAATAAACGAAATCATAACTGAAACGCCCGAAGATCCCGACAAGGTGATGACTTTGGAAAAGGCGAAAACATTACGCGAATATGCCGATAAGATCGGAATCGTTTGCAATCAGACGCATGCGCCGTATCCTACCGCGTGGCCGGGAGACAAGGAATATAATGCGTTTGTTTTGCAATATCTCGAATTATCGGTGGAAATCAGCGGAATTTTAGGGGCTAAAATTTGCGTCGTTCACCCGTGCAATGATTATACGCCCGAAGAAAATGCCGAGATGTATAGAAAACTTGAAAAGTGCGCACGGAAAAACAATGTGAAAATCGGGCTTGAAAATATGTGGAATTGGAATTATGCCGAAAATCACGCTTCGGCGGCGGCGTGTTCGAATGAAGAAAATTTTGCTCGGCATTTAGAGCTTCTTAATAAAGACGTTTTTGTTGCGTGCGTGGATTTAGGACATGCCGAGATGGCGGGGTTGAATACGAGTGCGGTGAGAATGATTGAAAGATTAGGCAATCGTGTTCAAGCTTTGCATATTCACGATAATGACCTTCACGATGATTTACATGCTGCGCCTTATACTTCGAAAATGAACTTCGGCGAAATAGTTGCGGCGTTAAAACATATCGGATACAAAGGCGATATTACTTTTGAAGCAAACGGATTTCTCGGAATATTACCGAAAGAATTATACCCTTGCGGGCTACAATATTTATATCAAATAGGAAATTATTTCAGAAAAATGCTTTTAACGTCTACGATGTCCTCGGACGATTTTTCGAAGGATTGATTTACTTATGGAAGCTTTTATTACGGGATTGTTGTTATCGGGCGGCGCGCTTGCAATGTCGCTTCAAAACGCATTTAAGCGCGGTTTTAAAAAAAGCTGTTTGTTATTTTTTGCGTTTTGCTCAACTTTTTTTGCTCTTTTGGTTTTTGTTTTTTCATCGGGTTTTCGGTTTTCTTTTGACGCGGGGTTATTAAAATACGCCTTGTCGATGGGCATCGTGTATTCCGTTTGTACAATAACGCTTACATGTGCGCTTGGTCTTGGGTATTTGTCTTTATCCGGGTTGATTATGTCTGCGTCGTTGATCTTGCCTACAATGTACGGAATTATATTTTTGCACAACGACGTATCCGTCTTCTTTATCATAGGTCTGATAGTGCTTGCCGCTTCGTTGATGCTTGTAAATCTCGGAAATAAAGATCGTTCCGGGCAAGTAGAGAAGATTGAATTGTCGGGCGTGGTCGAAGCAAAAAACAATGGGAAACGCTCACAATTAAAATGGCTGATTTTTATATTGATTGCGGCTGTTACGAACGGTTTTACATCGATCATTCAAACGATGCAGCAAACAGCTTATTCCGGTGAAAAGAAAAATGAATTTATGATTATTTCTTTGGGGATTGCAAGCGCTATTATTCTTATAGCTTCTTTATTTGTCGAAAAAAGTAAGATAAGAGACGGCTTTAAGCAATCTGTTCTTCTTGGTGTGGGGTCCGGCGTGATGAACGGACTTCTTAATCTTGCCGTAATGTATTCGCTCGTGCGCGTAACGGCGGCATTGGTTTTTCCCGTGATTTCCGGGGCGAGTCTTCTTTTTACTTTTTTGATTGCGGTGGCGTTTTTCAAAGAAAAATATCATAAATTGCAATATGCAGGGTATGCGTTAGGGCTTATTTCTGTGATATTGCTGAATTTATAAAATGTTACGAAGGAAACAGGAGATTAAAAAGTTTTATGGATTATTTCTATTTGGTGCTTACGTCTGTCGCGCTTGCGGGAAGCAATATAGTCGGCGGATTTTACAATAAAAAAGAAGGCACGCCGCTTATATATAATATCGCCGTGGCTACGGCGGCGGCAATCTTTTTTTTGATTGCTTCCGGTTTCAAGTTTAGCGTAAGCGGGGAAATGTTTCTTTACAGCGTGCTGTTCGGCATCTGCTATGCGGTATTCTTTTTAAGTCAACTGAAATCGATTAAAGAAGGTTCGGTATCGCTGACGGCTTTGGTAACGTCGTATTCGTTGATACTTCCTACGTTATTCGGTATTTTTGCGTATAAAGAGTATCCTTCGTATCTTTTTTATATCGGCTTTGCGTTATTTATGGCGTCGCTTTGCTTTATTGTGTGGCCGCGGGACAAGAACACTTTAAAAATCACAAAAAAGTGGGCGTTTTATGTTTCTTTGGCGTTTTTATCGAACGGAATGTGCTCGGTGTTTTTAAATGCATTTCAAAAGAAATCGGGCGGAGCGCAGAAGTGTGAATTTATGCTTTTTGCTATGCTTGTCGCAATCGTTATTTCGGTAATCGCGCTTCTTATAAACAAAGATAAATCAAGATTAAACGTAAAAAGGACGGTTGTATACGGCGGTATTTGCGGGGTAATGAACGCTACCGTGAATTTTTTGGCAATGGTTCTCGCGGTAAGCTCTATACCGCTTTCGGTGATCTATCCTACATTGTCCGCAGGCAGTCTGGTGCTTTCAACTTTGATATCTGCGCTTGCATTCAAAGAAAAGCCTGATTCCTTGGGAATACTCGGTTTGATTCTCGGCGTTATCGCATTGGTACTTTTGAATATTTAATAAACGACAGAGAGAATTGTAATGGGAAAATTATATAATATAGTGGCGTTAAGCGAATTTAACACGGTTAAGAAAATTCAACCCGGAAGCATCGCCAGCGAAACTGTTTCCGGAAAATTCGAGATGAGATATTCTTATAAATTAAGATTGAAAGGACAAGTCGGTATTCCCGCAACTCATAGGACAGAAGATATCTATCCTGCGTATTATCGAAAAATCGACGATTCTTTGCGCCGCAACGGAACAGAATGGGCGCTTGTATTCGGAGATTTTAATTATGAATACGAAAGAAGTTGCTACTATATGTGCCGTGAAAATTTCATAAGCGGCGAGAATTACGTTTTTTCTTTCGGGTATACGGCGTCTGGAACAGAAAATAATATTAAAATTTCCGTTGAAGTGTACTACGGAAAACAAAAAACAAGGTATTATTACGAGAAAGCAGACGAAACGTATGAATTTGATTTAAAAAACGCTGAACAATATTCCAATATAAGCAAAAAAATTTGTTTCGTTAAGCCGGTTGATTTCATAATGGTGAAAATCAGCGGCATGGATTTCCACGGGATAGCGCAAATATTTACGCCGTCTTTGAAGGGAAAAGACGGTACGGAATATATTGAAAAATTCGAATGCAATCCTGAAGATTTGCAGAATCCGAAATGGATCGGGGAGGGATTTTCAACCTGTTTAAAACCGTATTTTAATGTAAAAATAAACGGCGAGAATATATTCTCGGGAAGAAAGTATGATAGGTTGAATAGCTTTGCCGGTATTGAGTTTACGATTCCCGACGGACTGTTGAAAGAGCGGAATTTTGTAGAAATAGAAAATTCGGCAGAAAACCGCTATTCCTACGACTTTAAAGCAGTACAAATTATTGCGATGCCGAAAGAATTTGAAGTTTTGGGCGTAAATCCTTGGCAAAATGTTGGTAAAGAATTCGGCGTATTGATATATTCCGATAAACCGAGAAGCGTCCATGCGGAATGTACGGACTTGGAATTTTTAGGACAAACGTTCGTAGAACAAGGCGTAAGCGTTTTGAAATTTAAGCCATTGAAATGCGGTGTGAATGTAAAATGTCGTATTATGGCAGACGATATCAATCGCGAATTTATGTTGAAAGAAGTTTTTGAAAAACATAACGAC
>ERZ1026860.603-NODE-603-length-22387-cov-3.735223_pt1 | contig 22387 bp, 20 predicted proteins | sample MGYA00380160_ERZ1026860 | MGnify/ENA primary metagenome ERZ1026860 (study PRJEB33269, sample SAMEA4719796) | human gut metagenome | biome: human-associated habitat; feature: organic feature; material: feces | place: Cameroon | collected 2013-10 ... | reverse complement strand
TCGATGTCAGCCTTATTTCAATCCACGCCGCCCGTGAAGGCGGCGACTCGAATGGAACCTGCCCGAACTCGAAGGAACGGAATTTCAATCCACGCCGCCCGTGAAGGCGGCGACTCCATGTCTCCGCCGTGGATGCCGACAGAGAATATTTCAATCCACGCCGCCCGTGAAGGCGGCGACTCGATCACGTCATAAATGCTGATGTTTACAGCAAGATTTCAATCCACGCCGCCCGTGAAGGCGGCGACATCATCCAGCACACCGCCGCACGCGAAGGCCTCGCATTTCAATCCACGCCGCCCGTGAAGGCGGCGACTGCATCGGCCGCACAGCTGGAGCTGGAGCGCATCATTTCAATCCACGCCGCCCGTGAAGGCGGCGACGCGCCACGGCTTTGCAATTCTGCTAAAAAGCTGTATTTCAATCCACGCCGCCCGTGAAGGCGGCGACAACAACGATAAGCACCGCCCGGAGCGACAGCCAATTTCAATCCACGCCGCCCGTGAAGGCGGCGACATACTTCCCAGTACCTTTAAGCAGTCCCTGTTTAAATTTCAATCCACGCCGCCCGTGAAGGCGGCGACGGTCGATGCACACAGGCAAAAGCGTGGTATGAATTTCAATCCACGCCGCCCGTGAAGGCGGCGACCAAGACGGAAGTTGTTATGACGGCGAACCTCCGTATTTCAATCCACGCCGCCCGTGAAGGCGGCGACGTGATGCTCGAACGTTGCCCTTCATTTGGGACGTATTTCAATCCACGCCGCCCGTGAAGGCGGCGACTGTCGTGCCGTGCAAGCTCGGTTTCATATGCCGCATTTCAATCCACGCCGCCCGTGAAGGCGGCGACTGCTTAGGGTGTATAATAAATACATCAAATAAAGATTTCAATCCACGCCGCCCGTGAAGGCGGCGACCCTTAAACCTATGCCCTTGCTGTGCGACGGCAATATTTCAATCCACGCCGCCCGTGAAGGCGGCGACATAATAGACACCGTCGAGGACATGCACGCAGCGATTTCAATCCACGCCGCCCGTGAAGGCGGCGACACTCGGCATCGGCGGCCTGCTCTTTCTGGATTTCATTTCAATCCACGCCGCCCGTGAAGGCGGCGACAAAACCGAATACGGTTTCAACCAGCTCGGCACAATTTCAATCCACGCCGCCCGTGAAGGCGGCGACCATTGCGGTTTCTTCTTCCTGATTCGTCAGCCTATTTCAATCCACGCCGCCCGTGAAGGCGGCGACCTGCGGGTCGCTCTGGATGCCGTCGGGCAGGCTATTTCAATCCACGCCGCCCGTGAAGGCGGCGACGTTCCCGATTCCCAACATTCCGCCGCTAAAACGATTTCAATCCACGCCGCCCGTGAAGGCGGCGACCCGCAAGACCGTGACCGACGTTGTAGCGTTCGTATTTCAATCCACGCCGCCCGTGAAGGCGGCGACCAACACGACCTCCTTTCCTTTCTAATCACATTTTATTTCAATCCACGCCGCCCGTGAAGGCGGCGACACTTTACTATCATACACCTACATTTAAGCGGTTATTTCAATCCACGCCGCCCGTGAAGGCGGCGACCATCACATAGTACCGCTCATGGCGGATTTTAACATTTCAATCCACGCCGCCCGTGAAGGCGGCGACTTTTTTTATTTTACACCACTATGTGTCGTTTACAATTTCAATCCACGCCGCCCGTGAAGGCGGCGACCAGCTCAGCATCAGTTTCGGCATCCGCGCCGGCAATTTCAATCCACGCCGCCCGTGAAGGCGGCGACTCTCAAGCAAAAGTGCGCGGTTTAGGCTTAATTTCAATCCACGCCGCCCGTGAAGGCGGCGACATCAAAGCCGGCGCGAAGGTGACCGCTCAGGCGGAGTATTTCAATCCACGCCGCCCGTGAAGGCGGCGACTAGTCCAGTCCGCCAAGTATTTCATACTTCCGATATTTCAATCCACGCCGCCCGTGAAGGCGGCGACAGGACAAACTTGCGTCCAGAATCTATAAGGATATATTTCAATCCACGCCGCCCGTGAAGGCGGCGACGGGCAAGCCCAAAACTACCGAAAAGCTTGCGCACATTTCAATCCACGCCGCCCGTGAAGGCGGCGACTTCCCTGATTTCCCTTAACGCCTCCGTTAGCTCCATTTCAATCCACGCCGCCCGTGAAGGCGGCGACGCTTTCATGTTCAAGCACGGATTCGTGCCCTCGCTATTTCAATCCACGCCGCCCGTGAAGGCGGCGACTTGTAAAATCCTCGCCGGCAGTGCCGACGACCATATTTCAATCCACGCCGCCCGTGAAGGCGGCGACGTTATTCCATCCAAGCCCGTTGTGCAGATAAGTAATTTCAATCCACGCCGCCCGTGAAGGCGGCGACCATGCCGAAATTCTGCTGCACCGTAGCAGCCACAATTTCAATCCACGCCGCCCGTGAAGGCGGCGACTATAGCGGGTTTCCCTCACAACCGTAATGGTGCAGATTTCAATCCACGCCGCCCGTGAAGGCGGCGACTCCGCCATGCGGGCAGCGCGGAAGCGTGCTGCCGATTTCAATCCACGCCGCCCGTGAAGGCGGCGACCAACAGCAAAATGCAACTGTACAAGCGCTGGTTTATTTCAATCCACGCCGCCCGTGAAGGCGGCGACGGTTAAGCAGGCGTTGCAGCTGTCCACTATGCCTATTTCAATCCACGCCGCCCGTGAAGGCGGCGACGTCCTCGCACATCACATGCCCTCGGTACTCAGTATTTCAATCCACGCCGCCCGTGAAGGCGGCGACGCCCTTGCGCATCACATACCCTCGATATTCCGTATTTCAATCCACGCCGCCCGTGAAGGCGGCGACCTGCAAGCTAATGCCCTTGACTGAGCCGCCGCTATTTCAATCCACGCCGCCCGTGAAGGCGGCGACTTGCCCTGCTGAATGTCTCGCACTGCGCCCGTTTCATTTCAATCCACGCCGCCCGTGAAGGCGGCGACTGTTGATTCGGGGTCTCCCTTTGCCGATTGCTCATTTCAATCCACGCCGCCCGTGAAGGCGGCGACCCTCGGCGTGACCATTATCGAGTTGCTTCCGTCCATTTCAATCCACGCCGCCCGTGAAGGCGGCGACGGGTTCGGGTTCTGCCCGTGCCGCCGCGCGGAGCGATTTCAATCCACGCCGCCCGTGAAGGCGGCGACACGAATCGAGCAGTTTGAACACTACCCAAAATATATTTCAATCCACGCCGCCCGTGAAGGCGGCGACTATAAGCTCGTTGAAGCCGGCGTCAACCTTGTAATTTCAATCCACGCCGCCCGTGAAGGCGGCGACCTGAAATTAACTATGGTCGCTTATACAAAAAGGGATTTCAATCCACGCCGCCCGTGAAGGCGGCGACTGAGTCGCTGAATTACGCGACCCGCGATATATTATTTCAATCCACGCCGCCCGTGAAGGCGGCGACTGAACGCCCGCTACGCGGGGACTGTCGTTGTAGACATTTCAATCCACGCCGCCCGTGAAGGCGGCGACGGCTAAGCCGTATCGAGTCACCGACATTGTGGTATTTCAATCCACGCCGCCCGTGAAGGCGGCGACTACTGTAGGGCATGAGCGCTTCGCGGCGTTTTTATTTCAATCCACGCCGCCCGTGAAGGCGGCGACCAAGCATGGTGATTTATGACCTTGTGGAGCGCAGAATTTCAATCCACGCCGCCCGTGAAGGCGGCGACGACGAATGCAACAATATATGCTATAATCAAAACATATTTCAATCCACGCCGCCCGTGAAGGCGGCGACGCGTTTTTGAATAGTTTACCTGTAATAATTGACATTTCAATCCACGCCGCCCGTGAAGGCGGCGACCGCCGACAGCGGTGTGGTATGCGCCCTGTGCGTGATTTCAATCCACGCCGCCCGTGAAGGCGGCGACGCTTATGCTTGCGTGACCGTGCATCTCAAACGCATTTCAATCCACGCCGCCCGTGAAGGCGGCGACATTGCAAACCGAGATTGACGAAATCAAGGAAGGAATTTCAATCCACGCCGCCCGTGAAGGCGGCGACAGGCTTAGCATATCCGACTATGCGGACACGGAAATTTCAATCCACGCCGCCCGTGAAGGCGGCGACAATTGCCGACATAAGCCGACCGTATGTTATCGGCATTTCAATCCACGCCGCCCGTGAAGGCGGCGACAAAAACGGACTTGTTTATGGACAAGGGGATTGCCGATTTCAATCCACGCCGCCCGTGAAGGCGGCGACGTAAACGTCTCCGTGTGTAAAGTCTTCGCCAAGATTTCAATCCACGCCGCCCGTGAAGGCGGCGACTGTAAACGTCTCCGTGTGTAAAGTCTTCGCCAAGATTTCAATCCACGCCGCCCGTGAAGGCGGCGACAGCGGAAACGAATAGACGTAATCAACATTTCCGCAAACAGCAAGTATGAAAGTGATCATTCCCCGCTGTTCATTTTCCATTATACAGTAAAAAAGGCGGCACTGCAAGCAAAGACCTGCCTTTTATGCGCGTTTCGTTTCTTATCCGCTTAACAATTCTTGAAGAAAAGCATGTTTTGTCCGCATGTAATTGCGCGAACCACCCTGATTTTTTCTGACCGCTTAGTGTTCGCGGCAAATAATCAAAGCATCAGCATACCCTCAGGGTCGTAACCCGACTTTGTTCCGAAATGCTCAATCTTGTTTTCATATTTGTTACCCAGATAATAGAAACGAAGACTGTCACGTTCAGCATCCATGATGCTGCAAAGCTCAGCTTTTAACCTGCGGCACTGCGCCGGATCGAGTATGCACTCGAATACCGAATTCTGCACACGCTGTCCATAGTTTACACACTGCTTTGCGATGCGGCGTAATCGTCTTTTTCCGTCCGCATCCTCTGTGTTAACATCATAGGTTATAAGCACAAACATAATTAAACCTTCCTTTCTGCATCAACACGGTTATTTCCAAAGGAACGGAGGATAAGCATCCAAATCCCCGCGAAGGTATCTTGCCAGTAACAGGGCCTGAACATACGGAATCATCCCCCATTGCAGCTTTTCGCCGAGATATGGATGCTTTAATTCATCCTTTTTGCGTTCCTGCCATGCTCGATAGAAACGCCGCCGTGAATCATCCTTAAGCAGTACAGCCCCGCTTTCACGAAAATCGAAATCGTTTCTGTCAAACATTCTGTTATTGATGCACGTAAGGACAAATCTGTCTGCCATACACGGACGCAGTTCTTCCATGAGGTCAAGTGCCAGTGAAGTTCTGCCCGGCCTGTCACGATGCAGAAATCCGACATACGAATCCAATCCAACGCTTTCAAGCGCAGATGCACAATCAAGGGCAAGCGTTGAATACGCAAGCGACAGCAGCGCATTCACGGCATCAAGCGGAGGCCGCCTCGAACGCACCGTAAACCGAAAAAGTTCCTTGCTGTTGAGAATTAATTCGTTGAATATGCTGAAATACGCATTCGCTGCAACACCCTCAAGTCCACGGAGTCCGTCAAGACGTGTTTCTTTTTGAACAAGCGGCAGCAGTCCCGCCGTCAGCTGTGAAACGGAAGCCAAAGCTTCACAATCCACGCGCAGAGCGTGATCTCGCCGTGTCCTCTCAATGCTCTGCTTAGAATTGTAAAGCTTGCCGAATATCATATTTTTTGCAATCAGGCATGAATTCTCCTCATCATCTGCAACTCGATATTGCTTTCGCCGAAGCAAAACATTACCGTTTGCTTCGCCCGTTACCCGTGCAAGAAATCGCCCCCGCGGGCTGCAGAAAGTGAATGCAACTCCCATATCGGCGCATTTACCGAGCAATGCAGGAGATGCGCCCATATACGAAAAGTCAATTATGCTTTGCAATGTGTGCAGAGGATAACGTGCCGTGATCCTTTCGCCGCACTTTGCAACAACATTCTCTCCATCCAACGTCAAATATACGTCTTCCGACAGAATATACAGTGTATTCAGCAACCGCTTCATTGCGATTCCTCCAGTGCCTTATTAATGTACGTTGCAACGGTCGTTGTTTTCATCAGTTTCGGAAGACAAATTTCCTTCATTGAACATGACGCGCATGCCTTGGTAGGTTTCACTTTCGGGGTATATCGTTTTCTATACAGATCATGCATTTCGGAAAGCACATCCCGTACTTCGTCCCTCAATGCTCTGTCAAATTCAACTTCCACCCTGCGCCGTGTTTCGCCATAAAACAATGCTCCTCGCGGAATATCACACGCAAGCATCTCTTCAAGGCACATCGCCTGACCGCAAAGCTGCAATGTATCGCCGGTTCGCTCGTTGTACATTCCGCGCTTGTATTCAACGGGATAGGGCTGCCAAAGACCATCACGATCCTTCAGCTCTATCCCGTCCGCCGAACGGCGAAATTCCAGTACATCACACTGTCCCGAAACCCCGAGGGTGGATGAAAAAAAATTCATCCCCCTCGTAATGAAAAGATCGCCTCTGCTTTCCTTCAACCCGGTATCATGCGCTCTTTCATGCATCAGTGTGCCGTCCACCGTGCGGTAGTTATCCGCCCATTGCTGCTCAATGTGGATAAGCGCCCATTGTCTGCGGCAAAATTTAAAGTGCTGAATTCCGGATAGCAGCAGATAATCCTCTTCGGAATATGTCATATCATCCGAATGCAGCTGACTCCTTCGGGCAAATTATCCGTATCAACGACAATATCATAATCATCGTAACAACGGGCAACCGCACAATCCGCTTTTCTTGCCGCTGTAACACGCTCAAAGAGTTTATGTGCCGGAGCATTCCCGAGCTCTGACTCATGTTTGAACACGACAAGCTCACGAACAGCCATCTTGCCGCGTGCAGCCGAGTGATCGTTTTCAAACATGTTTATTATCGCCTTCCAAAGCAGTTCAAGATCCGCCTCCGAAAAGCCCGTCGTTTTGCGCGCGAGGTTGGCCGAAACATAGCCTTCGCAGCGATAGAGACCGTAAGGAACAATGTATTTGGGTCCCATTTCCGTGCCCTTCCTTTCCGCATCGGCTTCAGTTGTTATTGCGACGCGCGTTATTGTGATCTCCTGTGCAACAACGGGATCAACGCTTCTTGAAAAACCGAGCTGTACCGGTCCTCTTACCTGGCCGCAGTTCAGAGCACCTTTGACGAATGTTGTCATAACGGCGCCGAAAGTGCGAATATCAAAGAAGTTTCCGCACATATAATCCCTGATTTTTGCATCAAGGTCTGGATCTGCTTTCTTTGCCTCCTTAATTGCCTCCTTAAGCTTCTTTTCGTCAGACTCAACGTTGAACTTTTCACAGGCCTCCTTGTCGCTCTTGTTGAGCGGTACGCCTTTCTTGATGTAGATGCGATAGCCGGGTTCTCCCTCTTTGACCGTTTCAACATAGTTGCGAATCTTCCGCTTAAGGCAGACATCGGTTACAATTCCGTAACCGGTTTCGGGATCAACCCTTGGCATATTGCCCGCATCGGGATCACCGTTGGGGTTGCCGTTTTCAACGTCGTAAAGCACAACAAAGTCATAGCGGTTTTTAATGGGTTCCATAATTATTTATCCTCCTTTTTTGTATAACGAGCCTGTGTTTGATGGTAGTAGCCAAGGTCGAACGAGCCTTGCTCCGGCAGCGACATATGCGCCGGATACTGTTCTCCGAGAACGCTCTTCAGCGTCATCACCTTTTTGTCAAGATATACACGCTGTTCATCCGAAAGCTTGCGCAGGTGTTTTTGCGCAAGATTGCTGAGTATCGGGAACACCGTTGCAGGCATTGCGGCAGCAGAGCCAAAATACCTGTCCTTAATTGTTGTGTTTATACCCGGATTTCCCGGATTTCTCGGATTTGCTTTCTCCTGAATCTCTTCATACACGGAGAACAGCCTTCCGAGGGTATAGGGGATGTTTTTACTGTTTTCATTCAAACTCACTGTCAGTACCTCCTTTGGGCATTTTTCATTTGGGTTTCTCAGATAATAAGCTTTGATTATCGCCGCGCGTTCGCGGGTTATTTCGCGCTCCGCTCTGATCCGCAGGAAAGTGCATTCCAAAAGGGATGCAGGATATCTTCCCCCCGAAAAAATCGCGCGCGCCACCGCACCCGCCATTGCCGAGTTTTGGGTTTTATCTTTGCTTTTGTCTGAGTCTTCGCTGTCCGATCTCTCGGCGTTTGTCCCATTGTCATTCTTTTTCTTAATCGTCCGATTCGTTGCACTTAGCAGCTTCCACAACGGGAGGATCGGGAACTTATCATATGAGGGACGAACGATTTCAAGGCGGTCATAATGCGCTTTGATGTTCTTGACAATATTTCCGAAGCTGTCGCAATAGAAGAACCTGACTGCAAGGCGCGCTGCGTTCGGCGATATGCCGAGGATATAGAACTTTCGTTCCGGATCCAAATCAAGCTCCCTGCACGGAAGTCCTTTTGCAAGCAGTTCCACGCTTGCCTGCAGTGCGGAAAGCCACTGTTCATCCGACTGATCGCCGTCACCATCGCCAAAGAACAAGTCCGCCGCAAAATCCTCGTACTGTTTGTCGGCGTTCTCCGCCCAGCAGACAACGGCAGCATCGCCGATCCTGTGGACATTTTTCCTGTCCGCCAATAAATGATTCAACGCAGTCGTATATGCAAAGGCTGCATATTTTCCGACCGGCGCATTTTGGTTCTGTTCCTTGTTATAAGAACAGAATGCCGATGCATTGAATGACACGAGTGCCGCACCGCTCGACTTCGCGCCCTGCACACCCTTGATCGTAGGGTGTGTGTTTTGAATTTCATCAAGCGCTCCCGTTACCAGGCACTGCCCAATGTTATCTTTTTGCTTTGCATTCGCCTTCTGCCAGACAGATGCAAGCTGTGGATCATCGTGAACATAGCCTCCGTTAAAGCGAAAAACCATATTTGCACCCGAAAGAATTTCTTTCGCATATTGTGCAACAAGATTGTTTTCCTCCGCCTTTTGCGGTTCCCACTTGTCTAAGAAGTTCAGCACCGCCTTTGCAGCGGGATATTCCATGCCGTCCAGCATTGAATGATGCAATTCGCGGCAAGCCTCGAAACATTTAATGTCCTTATTTCTTCGCTTTTCTCTTTCTGCATCATCCTCCCCTTTCTTCAGGCTCACACCCAAAATATAGGAGGAGTTATCCCAAAGGAAATTCGCCGCCGCGCCTGACGTTCTTTTCACAGCCGCCGGAACGGTCATCTTCTGCGGAACTTCCCTCGTTTTGCCCTTTGGTCCATCGACCGTGTCAAAAAGCGGCGTTACGCGCAGCAGATTGCCTTCCTCGTCAATAGAGAGCGCGAAGCTGATTTTTTCACGGCTCCAGCCTTCCTTGGAGATTTCGCCTTTTTGGGCCAACGTTTCGTAAAGGCTCGTCAATGCCTGCAATATCATCCTGTCACCTCCGCCGAATCCATTGCCGGCACGGTCAATACGCCGTCAACAAGCTTTGCACGAAAGAACACGGGCTTGATGTTTTCTTTATCCGAATAATCCAAATCCAAAAGCATCCAGCCAAGATCCCGTTCTCCCGCAAGTTCCGGCGGACAGGGCGGCATCTCAACGCATTTTACTACCTTTGCAGGAAATTCACGTGTTCCGAGGTAGGGCTGATGGTAACACTTACCTTTTTCAACCCTCCTTCTCAGCATGTCGCAAAATTTACCGGGATTGTCGCTCGGCGCAGCTTTCTCCGTCATTTCAAAATGCGCCTCAATAACATAATGCACATTCCTCAACACCATCGCAGCGCGCTGTTGAATGGACTCCGATGCTGCAATATACAGATCGCCGCTTCGGCTATTCATCTCCGCTTTGACGTTTCGCGCGCTGATAACATCCTTCACTTCATTTCGTCGAATGTTTGTGAACCGGATCGGTGCGCACACATGGATCCTGTCAATTACATAACGCATTCCCGGATGCCACATAACTGCTTCCAGTATGCCGCGTGCCGCAGACGGTGTTATTACATCGTAACTCACGCGTTCAACCTTCATCTCCGGTCTTGAAAAGCAGGCATAATCCCCGCTTACCTCAATACATATTGGCATATACTGTCTCTCCTTTCTTTTCTTTTTTGTTCCTTTTTGCAGTCAATTTTTCCTTATTCCTCCTATGCTGTATTATGTTTTTATCGTTTACGGTCAAGCCCCGTTTGGTCAAATTCGGTATTCATATAACCTGCAAAGCCTTTCCGTTCACTTACCGATTAATAAAGCATTCATTATCAGTTAAACAGCGCACTTCCATCCCTCACATCTGTTGCAAGTCCCTTTTCATCCGAATAAAGACTCAAATCCGTCAGAATTGCTGCATCATCTCCGAAGGGTTCCGCCGCCCCGGCATTGATAAGAGCATTGAAATGATTTTCGTATATCGATACGGAATACATTCCGGCCTTTCGATACAGTTCACGGGAGCGTTCTCCCTCTCTGAGCCTTGAAATAAGCTCTTTTCCCTCTCCGACAGAAATGTAAACCGTGAAGGTGTTTTGGTCTATCAGCTTGAATTCTTTTGCAATCCATTCAAAAGGCAATCCACAGCCCGATATTCCTTTTTCGCTCGCTGTTATGACGCCCGACTTGTCATCATTCCGCAAAAAATCCCTGTACGCCTTAAAATAACGCTCTATAGTTGACGTTGTGTTCGGCTGCGTCCAGTCCCGCACCGTCTCCTCCGCAGCATCACGGTTAACCGCAATCAGCTTGTTCACCTTGTTTTCGGATTCAAAAACGGTAACAATGCTGCTTTCCGCACTCCGTTTACCCTCGCGGTTGCAGCGCCCTGCCGCCTGCAGTATTGAATCCAGCCCGGCCATCTCTCTGAACACACGAGGAAAATCAACATCAACACCGGCCTCTATAAGCGAGGTTGAAACGACTCTGCATGTTTTGCCGGATTTTAGTCTTTCGCGAATTTCGTCGAGCTTCTGTTTACGGTGAACCGGACACATAAGCGTGGACAGATGAAAACGCCCCTCCGACGGCAATGCCTCATAAACCTCTTGAGCAAATTTTCGCGTGTTGACGATGCAAAGCACCTGCTGCTGACTTTCAAGCCTTGAAACCAGTTCATCCGTTGTCAGCCTTCTTTCCTTTTCAAAGCTTGTCCTGCGAAACTTTTCGAACATGCCGTCAACATCGGGACATAATTCAACAACGCTTTCTTTTTTACTGTATTCAAGCAGCATTTCGTCAATAGCCGGCTGAGTTGCGGTACACAGAACGGCGGTTGCGTTGTATGCGCGCACAAGCTCCGCAATCGCCGCAACGCAAGGACGCAGATTGTTTGACGGTATCATTTGCGCCTCGTCAAAAATAATAACGCTGTTTGCAATATTGTGAAGCTTTCTGCATTTTGACGAACGGTTCGCGTAAAGTGATTCAAAGAACTGCACGGCAGTTGTCACGATCACCGGCGCATCCCAATTCTCCGTTGCAAGCGCACTTCGATATTCCAGCTCGTCAGCATTTTCCGATAATTCGTACGAAACTGATGAATGATGTTCCACAACGTTCTCTTGACCCAGAATATCTCGGAAAACTTTTGCATTCTGTTCAATAATCGATGTGTACGGTATTACATATATAATGCGCCTCATTGAATTTGCAACAGCATGGTTGAGCGCAAAGGCCATGGACGCAACCGTTTTGCCGCCGCCCGTCGGCACCGTCAATGAGAAAATTCCGCGCGGCGCAGACGCCTTTTCAATGCATGAATTGAGAATTTTTTGCCGCAGTATGTCGATTTCTCTTGTTGGATTGTTCCATTTTGAGATGTATGCTGTGAGCTTGTCACAAAGCGCAGAAAGCGGTTCGTAGTTTCCTCTGCCTGCGTCACCGTTCATAAAGGTTTCCGTGTCGATATAATCCGCATCAACAAGGCAGGAATACAGCATTCTTATATAGAATGCTGTTGCGAACCCACGGCCCGAGGGTCTAAAATAATCCTGCGGTAATGCTATGTGTCCGTTCCAATTTTTCCGATAATCCGGAATTCCTCCCTGTTCGGCGCGCAGCTTCCTGCCAAAAAATGTTTGGCTTTCGGTTGTGTCAGCGTCTTTATGTCCGACATTGGGCAATCCGCTGTGGTGGCCGATAACGCATACAGCCTCAAACGCTGCTTTGATTTTGAAGCATTCGATTGCTCCCGCCGTCGCATGATCGACCTTCTTTCCGCCGCGCAGTCTCAGCTGAAATTCATCCGAATACTTTCCTATGTCGTGAGCAAGCCCGCACAACTTTCCGTTTGCTGCGGCTCCAAACTCCGCTGCAAATGTTTCCGCAAGTTCTCCCGTACCTTTCAGGTGGGCTTCTATCGACTGTCCTTCCGGGTGCTCATCTGTTGCACCGTGAGCCAAAAGCATATTCAAATTCATTCCTCCGTTAAAAGAAAAACCTTATGCGAAACTATTAAGCGTGTTTATTGCTGTACGTATCGACAAGATAAGTATATACTGCATTTTTTGTCTTGTCAATTGTTTTTTGCTTTTTTGCTGTGCTGATTTATGTACATGTTCTCTGTTTTTCAAAAGATGAACGTTTTTTAATTTGCTGCATAGGTGTATTTTTGTTTATTATAGCCGTAGATTTGTCGGCCGTTATGAATTATTTCGCCGTATTCTGTTCCGCTCCGACAGTCACTCTGCCTTTTTCTTTTGGTCTTTACAATACGGCATTAATGCTTTATAATGGTTACATCGGCAGGATATGACGATTGATTAAGCGGTATTTGCGGGCGGCGGTTCAAGGAGACGCTGCGCTGCATTTGATGCTGATTAATCAGCAGGATTTTATGCAAAGCCGCGCATGTATCGACGCGAGAGGTGCGTATTTTGCGCATCGGGCAGACCAAGGAGGAACACAAATGGGCATAATTCTCGGAATAGACGTTGGCGGTTCAACGACAAAAATTGTCGGACTGACTCCGGGCGGCGAACTGATTTCAACAATGACGGTTCGCGCTTACGATCAAATAACCTCACTTTACGGCGCATTGGGACATTATATCAACGCCAACAAGTTCTCGCTCAGCGATGTTGAACGCATACTTGTGACAGGCGTCGGCTCATCCTATCTTTCGGGCGACATTTACGGCATTCCGACTCAGCGCATTGAGGAATTTTCCGCGATCGCGCGGGGCGGACTTGCTCTTGCCGGGTTGGATGAAGCGGTTGTTGTGAGCATGGGCACGGGCACAGCGTTTATTCATGCCCACGGCAAGGATTATTCCCACATCGGCGGCAGCGGCGTCGGCGGCGGAACCATCGTCGGCCTCGGCAAAAAGCTTACCGGTGCATCGGATCACGAGAGTCTTTGCGCGCTTGCGGAGCGCGGCAGCCTTTCTCACGTTGATCTTACAATCGGCGATATTTCCAAAAATGACATTGAAAAACTCGGTTCGGAAATCACCGCCGCAAACTTCGCAAACGTGAAGGACAGCGCAACCGATTGTGATCTTGCTCTCGGCGTTGTCAACATGGTGCTGCAAACCATTTTGACCCTTGCGGTTTTTGCCTGCAAAAACTCCTCTGTTAAAAAAGTCATTTTGACAGGTGCGCTTACCGGACTGCGTGAGCTTTTGCCAATGATTGAGCTTTTTAAAACACTTTATCCCGTTGAGTTTATCGTTCCGGAAAATGCAGCATTCGCCACCGCTGTCGGCGCCGCTCTTCACTCCATTGACTGATTGGGCAGTCATTTCGTATTTTAAACAATCCATCAAACATTGACAATACACAACCGACTTCCGTCACCTGTCGGAAGCCGGCTGTGTTTACTTTCGCTGTGTTTACTTTTTTGTTTTCGGCGTAAAAATCAATGCAAAAGCGTACCCGAACAGCACTGCGGCGGCGATACCGCCCGCGGCTGCCTTCACCCCGCCGGTTATTGCACCGAGCAAACCCTCGTTCATTGCGCCGTCAATTGCGCCGTTTGCAAGCGAATACCCGAACCCGGTCAGCGGCACCGTTGCGCCCGCTCCGCCGAGTTCGACAATGGGTTTATACAGTCCGACAGCCGTGAGCACAACCCCTGCCGTAACAAAAATCACAAGGATTCTTGCAGGCGTCAGCCGTGTCAGACTCATGAGAAGCTGCCCGACGACGCAAATCGCACCTCCGATTGCAAAAACAAGTAAATAATCCGTTATACTGCTCATTTAATTTAACCGTCCAAATTCTTTATGTTTTCAAATTACAGTTTATTCTGCTGCCGTTTTTCACTTGACCGCCGTTTGGGTCAATCAATATGCTCAATCACAACCGCATGTGCAATTGAAGGAATGCTTTCACCCTGAAGGCTGCTGACAGGACTCATGAGCGCACCCGTTGCAAGGAAAAGAACGCGGCGGATTTCGCCGGATTCAATTTTCGGCAGGAACCAACTGCTCATTATTGTCGCCGCACAGCCGCAGCCGCTCGCGCCGCAATTGACATTCTGCTCCGGACCGAACATCAGCTTGCCGCAATCCTCATGCCTGTCGGCAATTTCAATCCCCTCGCCGCGCAGCAGTTCATACAGCATATCGCTGCCGAAAATGCCGAGATCTCCTGTTATTATCCTGTCGTAATCCTCCGCCCTGCGCGAGTAATCCGAAAGATGAGTTTTAATCGTTTTAAACGCGGCAGGGGCCATCGCCGCCCCCATATTATTTGCATCCGTAATGCCGAAATCCTCCACGCTGCCGATGGTTCCGCCCGTAAGTGCAACATGTTCAAACACATTGCCCGCACCAGGACGGAATTCACCCGCCGCCTGAATGATTATGCTTCCCGCACCCGTGACCGTACGCTGACTGCTCGGAACGGTCTGAACGCCCATTTCCAGCGGATAACGGAACTGCCTTTCGGCTGCCGAAAAGTGGCTGCTTGCGGCACACGCGGCAAGCTCTGCAAAGCCTCCGTCAACAAGCATTCCGCCGAGCATCAGTCCCTCGCTGATGGTTGAACACGCACCGTACAAGCCGATGAACGGCGCGCGGATCTCCCGCGCCGCAAAGCCGGAGGAGATTATCTGATTCAATAAATCTCCGCCCAAAAGGCAGCTCAAATCGTCACTTTGCCTTTTTATTTTTGCAAGAGCCACGCGAACCGCGCTTTCGAACATTCTGCTTTCCGCCTGCTCCCAAGAGTCAAGCCCAAGGGTATCGTCGCGGCAGATTTTATCAAAGCATTCTCTCAGGGGACCTTTCCCCTCTTTGTCGCCGACATAGCTTGCGGATGAAATTATTCGCGGCCTGCTGCAAAGCTCAAACGAATGCCTTCCGATTATTCCCATATTGCCTCCGATTTTTCTTTTTTCTTCTGCTATTTTGAGCAATTCGGAGGAAAATATGCACAAAATAATGTTGCGCTTTTAATAACGCCGCGGCTGCAGCTTATTTCATGAAAAAACGGAGCTTCGGCGTAACTTGGACTTGAGAAAATTCAATAAAGAAAGACCGCCGCATTCAACTCGCAGCGATCCTTAACAAACAAATTTCGGCGGCCGACAGCAATTATACGGGGGCATATCGTTCTTGCAAAATAAAGCCGCGCTTCCTTATGTATCTCTTAAAAATCCGTTTTCAGAGGTTCTTCAAGCCCTCGTACAGGTCGTTGAATGATTTCTCCCGTTCGCACCTGCCGTAAGAGAATTCCCTATTCTCTCCAAATTCCAGCAAAAAGCATTTCGTCAATTCCTCAACCGTCTGCTCAAGGGTGCAGAAAAACTGTTGATAGGCAAATTTGCTCGCTGCCGATCCGTCCTCGAAGCAGCTCGTTATCAATGATTCCGTCACCTGATCCAGCGGATACATCTTTATATGCATCAGCTCGTGTACAATGACCTCTTCAAGATTCTCCTGCTTTGGATTTGCTGCATTCAAAAGCAAAATGGCTTTTCTGTCATCGCAGTCAATTTTAAAATCACCGGTTTTTCGCCATGTTGGGTCTTCAACAAATTCAAGCTTTATGTCCCACGCGGGTGTGATTCTCAGCTTTTTTATATACTTTTCGAAAAGAGCCGTCAACGCCTGTTTATCCATTGTATTCCTCCGAAACTTTCTCTAATCAATAGGCTCCTATCGCGGCATTCCCGCAAATCAGTTTTTCTTGTTTTGAGATTCGTCAACATGGTTGAATCCGAGCTTTTCGTCAAACATTTTTCCGGCAGCACGCAGTCCGCCTTGGCCGCAAAATGCGTCCATCATTTCGTTGAAGTCTGGGTTCTCGCTTTGCCCCACGGCCGCGTTTCGAATCCGCACCTGTTCAACAATTGAAAGAATCAAATCAAGTCCCAGAACCGCAAGCCCGACATAAAGGTAGGTCTGCGACCAAATTCCGACAACACAGAGTACGGTTCCCGGAATAAATAAATAGAAAAACCGAAACAGGAAATTCGTCAAAACAAATAACAAAAACATTTTCGCCGGATACTTTCTTTTCATGCCGCGCCTCCCTTTTTACTCTTTCCAAAGAATATTTTCGATGACTTCGCCGTTTTCCTTATGCACGATTGCATAAACCCTTTCTCCGTTGTGCGGAAACCATTCAAAACCAAGGCTGATATCCACTTCCGTTTTGCAAAAAAGCCCGTTGATTTCAACTCAAAACCAACAGGCTTTCTGGTCGGGGCGAGGTGATTTGAACACCCGACCTTTTGGTCCCGAACCAAACGCGCTACCAAGCTGCGCTACGCCCCGATTAAATGGAGCCAATGAAGGGGCTCGAACCCTTGACCTGCGCATTACGAATGCGCTGCTCTGCCAGCTGAGCTACATTGGCTTACACAAGTAAGGATTATAGCATAGTTTTTTGAGTTTGTCACCATTGCCGGGTAAATATATTTTGAGGCCGCGACTCGAAACCGAAGCCGCAGTCTCTTTAAATTGTTTCTTTACTTATCCTATCGGCTAAACTTCAAAAATTCCCGAGGGTTAACTCCCGCATTGTTCAATATATTTTTAATATTCTTATGCGGACATTATTGAACACAAACTTAGTTTATCTTGATTCGCATTATAGCCCGAATACGGGCTATTGTCAATATGCAGGCAATAATATACATTGAACGAAAATTTGTTCGGAGGGCGAAATGATACGGTTTGACAGGTTGTGGGCAACCATGAAGAAAAAGGGTGTGTCGCAATACAGGCTTATCAAGGAATACAATTTCAGCACGGGGCAGCTTGACAGGCTGAGAAAAAACGGCAGCGTGAGCACCTACACGCTGAATCAGCTTTGCAGCATACTGAACTGCGATCTGTCCGAGATTGCCGAATATGTTGCGGACGAAAAAGACGGGCAGGGTTGACCTCCCCCGCCGCGATGTTATTTGCTCTTGCAAAACCCGCGCGGCAGGCATTATAATGTAAGCGGGTGAAAAAGGAGGATGGGCTATGAGCGAATCCGAACGGCTATGCAGCAAACTTTTGAACAGGCTTAAGGACATCGGCAGCGCAGCTGTCGCGCTTTCGGGCGGCGTGGACTCATGTTTTCTTGCTTATGCGGCTTCCCGCGTTGAGGGCGGAAATTTTGCCGCATACTATGTTCAATCGGCATTCCAGCCGGAATTTGAGTTAACGGACGCACTGCGTGCCGCCAAGGAAGTCGGACTGCCGCTTAAAGTTATTTCTGTTGATATTCTTGACTGCGCAGATGTTGTCCGCAATCCGCCCGACCGCTGCTGCCATTGCAAAAAGCGCATTTTTTCCGCGATATGCAAAGCGGCGGCGGCGGACGGGTACAAAACGATTCTGGACGGGACGAATGCTTCCGATACAGAGGATGACCGTCCGGGAATGCGTGCCCTGCGGGAAGCGGGCGTGCTTTCCCCGCTGCGCGAATGCGGACTGACAAAAGCTGACATTCGCCGTCTTGCCCGCGAAGCGGAGCTTTTCACTTGGAACAAACCTGCCTATGCCTGCCTCGCAACGCGGATTCCGACGGGCGAATTGATAACAAAAAACAAACTGCATTCCGTTGAAGCAGCGGAAAACTTCCTTTTTTCGCTCGGCTTCTCCGACTTTCGCGTTCGGAGCGTTAACGGAACCGCAAAGCTGCAATTGAAGGCCGGGCAATTCGATGAATTATTTAAACAGCGTGAGCATGTTTTAAACGAGCTGCGGCAATATTTCGATGCAGTGACGCTTGACCTTGAGCCGAGATGAAATCCCGCTGTTCTGACAGCACAACACAAAGACTATGAATGACGAAATAAAAAACCTTCTTGAATCCGTGCGCCGCGGCGAAGTGTCGGTTGACGAAGCATATTTGAAACTGCGCACCGCTCCGTTCCGCGACCTTGGATTCGCAAAGATAGACACCCATCGCCGCCTTCGGACCGGTGCGGCGGAAGTGATTTACGGTGCGGGCAAAACACCCGAACAGATGCTTGAAATCATTAAAGCCATGCTTGAGAGCGGACAGGAAACGATACTTATTACGCGCCTTGAAAAACATGCCGCAGAGATACTGAATCGTGAATTTGCCCTGAACTACTGTGAAATTGCAAAAATCGGCAGTATCGGCAGCATTCCCGCACCGAGCGGAAACGGCTGCGTTGTTGTTGCGGCAGGCGGCACAAGCGATATTCCCGTTGCGGAAGAAGCGGCACTTACGGCGGAATTTCACGGCAGCCGTGTGCTTAGGCTTTATGATGTCGGCGTTGCAGGGCTGCACCGGCTCCTTTCGCATATTGACGAAATCATGGGCGCAAGCGTCATTATCGCCGTTGCAGGCATGGAAGGTGCGCTTGCAAGTGTAATCGGCGGGCTTGCCGACTGCCCCGTTATTGCCGTGCCGACAAGTGTCGGTTACGGTGCGGCATTCGGCGGAGTTGCAGCGCTGCTTTCAATGCTCAACTCCTGCTCAAGCGGAGTATCCGTTGTGAATATCGACAACGGCTTCGGCGCAGGTTACCTTGCAAACATGATAAACCATATCGGCACCGGCAGCAATGCGCGGTGACGATTCTTTCCTTAATTATAATATGCAACCCTAAATAAAACTGTTGAAAGGCCTTTTTACTATGAAAACACTTTACCTTGACTGCGGAATGGGTGCGGCGGGCGATATGCTTGCGGGCGCACTTTATGATCTGCTTTCCGAAGAACAACGTGCCGAGTTTCAGGATATTGCAGCTGCCTTCTCGGCCGTCGGACTGAATGTTCGCTGCGCTGCCGCCGAAAAATGCGGCATTCGCGGAATTCATTTTGCCGTTGAATACATGAACACCGATGCGGACGAATATGCCGCCTGCATACACGAACATGAACACCTTCACGAACATGAGCATTGCCATAAGCATGAGCATTGCCATGAGCACGAGCACGCGCATTGTCATGAGCACGAACATAATCATGAACATGAGCATGAACACGCGCATGAGCATTGCCATGAGCACGAGCACAGCCATGAACACGAGCATCACCATTCTCACAGCGGGCTGCACGAAATTGAACACATTATCCGTGCGCTGCCCGTGTCCGATGCAGTGAAGGAGCATTCCCTTGCTGTTTACAAACTGATTGCAGAAGCGGAGAGTCATGCCCACGGTGTTCCCGTTGAGCTTGTGCATTTTCACGAGGTCGGTGCGCTTGATGCCGTTGCAGATATTGTTTCCTGCTGCGCGCTGATCGAAATGCTCGCACCGGAACGCATTGCCGCCTCCCCCGTTCGCACGGGCAGCGGACATGTGCATTGTGCGCATGGGATCCTTCCCGTTCCCGCACCGGCAACAGCCTTCATTCTTCACGGCGTTCCTGTTTATGCGGGCGATATAAAAGGCGAACTCTGCACTCCGACCGGAGCGGCACTGTTAAAGCATTTCGTTCATGAATTCACCGCAATGCCGTTAATGACAATACTTTCCCAAGGGTACGGCATGGGCAAACGCGACTATCCCGCCGCAAACTGCGTGCGTGCGCTTTTCGGCGAAAGTCCGAGTGAAGAATCGGCGGATGAGATCATCGAGCTTCGCTGCAACATTGACGATATGACAGGCGAAGAGATCGGGTTTGCATTTGATAAACTGCTTAACGCGGGTGCGGCGGATGTTTACACCGTTCCGACAGGAATGAAGAAGAACCGCCCCGGAATTATGCTCTGCGTGCTTTGCAATGCCGAAAAACGCAGCGAAATTATCCGCATATTGTTCAAACACACAAGCACTCTCGGCGTCCGCGAGTGCAGAATGCCGCGATACATTTTGCAACGTGAAACGCAAACCGCCAAGTTTGAAGACGGAACGATTCGCCTGAAGACCGCTCAGGGGTTCGGCGTTAAACGGGCAAAGTTCGAATATGCCGATATTGCAGCGCTTGCCGAACGCCGCGCAATCACGCTTGCCGATGCGGAAAAGATTGCGGAAACTGCCTTTAAGGAGTTTTCCGAATAACGAACCTTAAAATTAAAATTTGTTTCAACATCGGAGCCCGATCGGTTCGGGCTCTTTTTTTGTATTACTTTGCATTCATCTTAAACATATTGTGCGTTCATCCTATCGGCTCCGTTTGACTGTTTTTTCCTGTTGAAAAAGAATTGTTAACAAATTGTTCACAATTGAGGGGTTGAAATGATCTTAATTCGCTGATATAATAGTATTGCGATGAAAGCCGCACCATTGAAACGAATCCGATTCAACACATGTCCCGCATTTGCATATCGCAAATTGCGTATCATAGACTGCGTATCGCAAGCTGCGTATCGCAAGCTGCGTATCGCACCCAAAGTTTGCACAGCATTCAACAAGTGCAGACTTTGGGGAAGAGAAACCCAACCGCCAACGGCACAAAACCATGATACCGCGAAAGGAGAAACAATTAATGAAGAAAATACTGTCATTGACACTGGTTGTCGTGATGCTGATGTCTGCATTCGTTTATGCGCAGGCATCGACCCTGCATGACGGCGGGGCAAGGACTGCTGCGGAATCCGCAGCAAGCGACAGAACACATGCGGACTCGAAAGATGACGCAAAGGTCGTTTCAGCCGCCGAACCTTGTGATTCGGCAAAACAGCTTCCGCAGGATGATATCAATATGCGGAAAAACCCGTCCGAAGAGTCTTCCGCCGAAGAGCCTTATATCGTTAAGGTTTATGATGCAAACGACTGTGTTGACATTCACACGGCGGTAAACAACAAGGGCGGCCTGTATGAATCGCAGGCACTCCTGAAGACACACTATCTGATGAGCGACGGCACATGGCGCATCGGCGAAAGCTACGCAAAAGGCCAATGGTACGATAAACCGTATAAGTACAGGTATATCCTGTCAAGCGGCGCAGCGTCTGACGAAACTGCTATTGTGCTTTCAAACAGACCCGATCTTACGTACGTTGACGGACTTAGGCTGATTTACGGCAGCGACCTGAACTACAAGTACAGCCTCGAAGCAATCGTTGTTGCTTGGCATATCGGCGACAAGACCGTTGCATGGGCCGAAATGCAGGATCAGGTTCCGGCACACTGCGTGTCACTGAGCCACGGGGAACAGCAATAGACGGCTGCTCTGCCTCCGTTGCAGGTTAATGCAGCTTGATTCTGCTGCCGATGTTATAATTGACAATCCGTAGCGCTTCCGTCACGGTTGGGAACTCTGTACGCAGTTCACACAAACGGGACATAAACAACCCCGCCGCAGGGCTTAACGGCTTTGCGGCGGGGCTGTATTATTTATGCAGGCTTGTTGTTCTTGACCGTGAATAAAATCAGAGTTCAACGCTGTTGCGGACAAGCAGCTCCCGCGCCGTGTCAACCGAATCAACCCCTGTGCGGTTCTTGACAGGTGCAAACTCCCTTGCCCTTTCAACCTCAAACACCATGCAGCCGTTAAGCAGCCGTATCATATCCAAAATCAGGGTTTCATACTTGAAGCCGTTCGGTTTTTCGGGCGTGACATGCTGCCCGTTTTCATCAAGGCATGGAATCTTTTTTTCAACAACATGCAGCGGAAGGGATTTTTCCATTATGCCGTCCAGCGCATCCACGCGGAACAGATAGTTCAAAATAACGCCGAAATTGTAGGCGGGTTCGCCTTTTTCGTTTTTCGCATTGCGCATTTCATCCGTAAGCTCATAGTATTCAACGATCGAAGGATGCCCGTCTTCAAGGCACATAACGCCCACGCGCTCATCGGGCGCGGCTTTTTTAATGACCTTTGACCCGACTTCGCAATGCGCAAGCTTTGTTGCGCCGATGAAGAGCGGATCGGCAATGCGCTGAAGAACATTGTCAACCGCAAACACGTTCAGCCATTCTATGCCGTTTCTGCGGACAATATCAAGCATTCCGTGCTTTGCCATTGAGGAATACCAACCGCCGTTGCCGTTCGGCGAAGTTGCAAGACGGTATTTTTCTTCGAGATAAACCTTGCCGTTGTAATCTGCCGCGGGTGCCGTCTCCTG
>ERZ1026860.602-NODE-602-length-22396-cov-3.873148_pt1 | contig 22396 bp, 20 predicted proteins | sample MGYA00380160_ERZ1026860 | MGnify/ENA primary metagenome ERZ1026860 (study PRJEB33269, sample SAMEA4719796) | human gut metagenome | biome: human-associated habitat; feature: organic feature; material: feces | place: Cameroon | collected 2013-10 ... | reverse complement strand
TGCCAAGATTATTAAGGATGGAAAGGTCATTAGGACTATTACGGGGAAGGTGAGACTGGGGAGTAGCATTATACGGAATAATCGCGTCAAGATACTAAGCGCCGACTTTGAGATAGAGTTTGTTCGAGCTTATAATAAATATTGGTATAACCCTATTGCGCATTTAAAATTGACAGTTGAAAATACTACGGGGCTTTCGATTGGTTCAAACATTAAAATTTCAGGTAAAGGGTTATTTCTCTTTTCGGATACGGGGGAATTTGAATCACAAGCAGCAAAGATTCCATATTTTAATGGTATGTCCACTGCCAACAATCGTCGTACATATTTTTTTGGGTGGTATAACACTAATGAACTATGGTCATATATCCTAACTCCTTTAGGTGGAAAAGGTTTTATAGCAGTTGATATTGGAGGTGGATGGCCGGTATACTGCTTTGGGTTGTCCGCAGAAAAAGGTTCAATAAAGAGTATTAATGGGAATGAAGTCCTTGTTAGTATAGATTGGTTTATTGCAACTGCGGGTGACCTTCCATATGTTTTCGAACTTTTACCACCAAATGTTGCTAGTTATGCACAAATAGACTCAGATCTGAATGGATATATGATGCGTAGTTTTAAGAACCCTTACTCACGACAAAATTGCATGGATTGTAACAATGCTTATTTAGAGCTTCTGTAAGTCTTCGGTTTGCGATGTGTCTAAATCACTATACTCTGAAATATGCATAAAACCTATTTTGACTTTACTGATGTCTACCTAAAAGAAAAACACTGGGCTACAATAAGTAAGTATCTACATCCCAAACTTCAAATTCAGCCCCAGTTAGTACAATCTGAACGTTTTACATTCTCGCCCAGGCAAGAATCGAAGGCTACGTCGTCAGATATGCCAGAATTCCAGACTCGATGGGTTCTCGGCATGAGGCATATAAAGGATATGAGGGCAATCCCACTACGAATTTTAGTTCAAAACGGAATCCACACAACACTATCCCAGAAGGCGGTGAGTGATGCCATTACCGGATATTCTGATAAAACCCTCAGAAAGCTTATTGAGCAGAAAAAACTAGGAGCAATAACGAGTGCTTTGAGGTTTGAAGCGGACCCAATATGGACCCCTGGGGGTTACAAGAATTTTTATGATAAAGGAGTTTTAATAATACCCTACTTTTCCCCAGCAAAAGGCGGAAGATACAAGGATTTCATAGAAGCACAGAAATCACAAGGCATCGCCAATTTTACTGTTCGAACAAATGCCAAAGGGATGAAATATGCCCGTATGGCTACAAACGCCTACAACGAGGTAGAAGAAAAGAAAGTTTTACCTCGTATGCCATATTTACCGTTTGGAACTCTTACAGAGGAAACAAAATACACGGCGCGATCAATGATGTTGGACGATACGGCAAGGGTAATAGTTGGTGAGTCTGCAAGTATAAAGGATTACAGTGAGTGTAGGGATAGCCTGGCACTTTCGTTGGACAATATAACCGCCCGTAACGGAGGCAAAAAGCCCCCTATTTATATCATTGAAGGGGAAAAGAAGGCATTAGCACTCTACTCCGCCGTAGAGGCGCAATATCAAGCCGAATTGATAGCCGAATACACACACAGCTCGGAAAAGTTTACAGCACAACCCATAGAGGTAGTAGGCGTTAGCGGTGTGTGGCAGACCAAAAGCGGCTCTATCGAATTACAGCCTGACTTACTGGCGTGTGTGGACTTTAAGGATAGAGACGTAGTTATCATATACGATAACGATATGAAATCCAACCACCAAATTGTAAATGCCATTGCGGCATTCGGTGCAGGATTAACACAAGCTGGAGCAAAGTCCGTATCAATGGCGTATCCGAGTGTCCCGGAAATTTGCAAGGGACACGAAACTGAATGTAAAGGTTTTGACGATATTATTGCGACAGCCTATGATAAAACCCTCGAAGCTGAAGGACTCTCAGTTTTATATTCAACGGGCGACAGGGCAATAAAGGCTAACAGCGCTCTAATAAAGACCAGCGTAATGGCGTTGGACAACGTCAATCGGAACATTGTCCCGATTAAGACGTGCCATATGACTGCAAAGGAGATAAAACAACAATTTTACCCGTTTAACGTTGGCAAGGGTACAGGGTTAAATCCTTTGGATATTGTAGCCGATAGCCCTACTCGGACTGCTGAGCGGGTTCCTGAGGTTGAGATGTAGCTTTCGGTTCCTTCTTTGATACAGCGTCTATTGCCGCGGAAATCTGCGCCGCGGTCTTTCCTCGCAATGTAGCTATCTTTACTTTCATAGCTTGACTTGGCTGTGCTCTACCATTCATCCAGTGCGAAATCGTCTGCGGTGTAATGCCCAATAACCTCGATAAAGACGCTTGGTTGAGGTTTAACTTCTCCATAAGCTTTTTAATCGACTTCGGCGTTATGCGAAGCTTTTCCGGAGGAACAACCTTCTTTTCCTTAGGCTGCGGATTTAATTCAATATTTGCCCGCTCCAAAGCTTTCTCGATTTTCTTGAGACGCGCAACAGTAGAACGTATCTCCTCCTTTAAGGCTTTATTTTGCTTTACCACATCCGCAATCGCAGTCTTTATTATGGACTGCGAAACTTTGGTAATGTCTTGTTTGATGAGCTGTTGAATTGTTAGCTTTTTCATAATGATAGGTTGATATAACCATATCATTTAAATGCAAGCAATAAAAACGGCGAAAGGTACTACCTTCCGCCGAGCTCTAACAGGTATGAAAAACAACTTACTTAATTTTGAGCGCCTTCGATGCCTTAAAGGAGAGAACCTTCTTGGCGGGGATTTTGATAGCCTGCTTTGTCGCGGGATTGATACCCTTGCGAGCAGCACGCTTTCTTACCGCGAATGTGCCGAAGCCGAGGATGGTGAGTTTGCCCGATTTGATGGCAGCTGCCGCTACCGTGTCAAATACAGCGTCAAACACTTTATTGGTGTCGGTCTGGCTGAGTTGTACTTTATTCTTTGCAAGCGATGCCTGCAACTTTTCGATGAGTTCTTTCTTGGTCATGATATTACTAAGTTTTCTGAAAGTTCTTGGCTAATCAAGCTTAAAATTTCTTCCTTATGTAGAATACGTTGGTTTTCCGAGCCACGGAATTGTAATGATATATTCTTCTGTGACTCAATATAGGGACCGTCTACCAAAACGTCAAGTAGCTTTAAAATGGGAATAGTTGCTTCGCAATGTACCCTACCCGACGGGCTTAATAAGTCTCGTTCTAAGAGACATCCCGTATATGCCCAAATTGTTTTTTGCGGGTATGTCGCCCTTACTCTTTGTAGGAATGGTAATAGCGCCCTTTGATTTTCTTTTTCAAATGGCTCACCACCCAGTAGAGTCAATCCGTGAACATAAGCGGGTTCAAGGAGGGTGATAATTCTATCCTCCACCTGTTTGTCAAACGGCTTTCCGTATGCAAAATCCCACGTGCAGGCATTGAAACACCCCGGACAATGATTCCTACAACCGGACACAAACAGGGAAACGCGTACGCCCTCCCCGTTTGCAATATCCAGTGGTTTGATTTCTGCGTAGTTCATTTAGATATGGAGAACGCGCTCCGCAATTTCTTCAGTCCTGCCTTGATTCCAGTATTGGGAGCCAATATAGCCACAGGTTCTGCGGGCAACATTCATCTTTGTCTGGTCTGTGCAACCGCATTTAGGGCAACGCCAAATAAGCTTACCATCCTCGTTTTTGACAATCTGGATTTCTCCGTCGTAGCCACAAACTTGGCAGTAGTCGCTCTTGGTGTTGAGCTCCGCATACATGATGTTATCGTAAATGAACTTTATGATATCCAGAACGGCGGGGATGTTGCTCTGCATATTCGGGACTTCAACATAACTGATAGCGCCGCCGCTCGAAAGCGCCTGAAATTGCGATTCAAATTTAAGCTTGGAGAATGCGTCTATCTGCTCTGTCACGTGGACGTGATAGCTATTTGTGATGTAATTCTTGTCCGTTACACCTTCAATTACCCCAAACCTGTTTTGTAGGCATTTTGCGAATTTATACGTAGTGGATTCCAACGGGGTTCCATATATACCGAAACCTATGGTGGTTTCCTTTTTCCAACGGGTGCAGACATCATTCATGTGCTGCATAACTTCAAGCGCAAACCCGGTCGCCTCCGGATCCGTGTGGCTCTTACCCGTCATATAGCGGACACATTCGCAAAGTCCCGCATAACCTAAGGAAATTGTGGAATAGCCATTGTAGAGCAAGTCGTCAATCTTTTCGCCAGGTTTCAACCTTGCAATCGCACCATACTGCCAAAGAATCGGAGCTACGTCAGACGGAGTGCCTTTGAGCCTGTTATGCCTACACATTAACGCCGTGTAGCAAAGAGCAAGTCTTTCGTCAAAGATTTGCCAGAATGCGTCTATGTCTCTGTTGCTGGACAAAGCGATATCGGGAAGATTGATAGTAACAACCCCCTGGTTGAATCTCCCGTAAAACTTGTAATTTCCGTTTGCATCCTTCCAAGGAGATAGGCAGCTGCGGCAACCCATTACAGGGAAACAGTTTCCCTCTTTTAATGCCATCATTTGCTTTTCGCTGATGTAGTCCGGTACCATACGTTTGGCGGTGCACTTTGCGGAAAGTTCCGTGAGGTAATAGTAGGGACTATTCTCGTGAATGTTATCCTCCTCCAAAACATAGATGAGTTTGGGAAACGCCGGGGTGATGTATACGCCTGCCGGGTTCTTGACCCCTTCGATGCGCTGTTTAAGCACTTCCTCTATGATTAACGCCAAGTCCGCTTTGAGTCTCGGTTCCTTTACCTCGTTGAGGTACATGAATACCGTAACAAACGGAGCCTGCCCGTTGGTGGTCATAAGCGTAATTACCTGATACTGTAAAGTCTGCACGCCGCGTTTTACCTCGTCCCTTACTTGGGATTCGATTAGCTCATTCAGCTTGGCAGATTCCACGGTAATTCCCAGTTTGGTAAATTCCGCTTCGAGGTGTTTTTTGATTTTCTGGCGCGAGACATCTACGAAAGGCGCTAAATGTGCTAACGATATACTCTGCCCGCCGTATTGGCTGCTTGCTACTTGCGCAATGATTTGGGTGGCGATGTTACACGCAGTTCCAAAGCTATGGGGAGTATCAATCTTCGTGCCGGAAATTACCGTCCCGTTTTGTAGCATATCTTCCAGATTTACAAGGCAACAGTTGTACATATGCTGTGCAAAGTAATCCATATCATGGAAGTGGATTATGCCCTCTTTATGCGCCGCTACAACCTCGGGCGGCAGGAGTATGCGTGTGGCTAAATCCTTGGATACCTCACCTGCCATATAATCGCGCTGAACGCTGTTTATGGTAGGATTCTTATTGGAGTTTTCCTGCTTGATATCCTCGTTCTGACAATCGATGAGCGATAAAATCTGCTTGTCAGTCGTGTTGGCCTGCCTTACCAGAGCTCGCGTGTATCGGTAGGTGATATAGGCTTTGGCAACTTCATAGGAACCCGCCTGCATAAGGAGCCGCTCCACATTGTCCTGAATTTCTTCAACATTCAGCGCGCGGCCGAGTCTTTCGGCAATGTCCGTGACCTGCGTGGCGATTTCGGAGATTTTATCTACCGTCAAACGTCTGTACTGCGGAACACTGTCGTTGGCCTTTGTTATGGCGACCACAATTTTCTGAGGGTCAAAATCTGCTTCAACCCCGCTACGTTTAATAATCTTCATATCTTAAAAGCTAAGTATCGGTGGTTTAAAATTTATCCACGCTCGTAACACCCGTGGGCATCCATCTTTGCTAATGCTTCCTCCGGAGTGAGGTTATTTGTGTAAATATCGTTCATCACTTCCTGAATCTCCGGGTCTTCCATGCGCTGCCTATGCAAATCAGCTGGCAGCTTGGCGGTTAGCAGACCCTTAGGAACGAACCAGAGTTGTTCTAAGGTTAAGCCCTTTGTATTGCTCAAATCCGCCCTATCGATATCAATATGGCGTAAGTTTTCCTTCCCTGTAAATTTGATGGGAGGTACGATGCTACCCTGCACCGATTTTATAGAGGCAAATTGCTCGGGAGACATATGAAGCTTGCGCATATCGCAGGAAATGAATTCCATGCCGGACAGGTCATCTTCCGGCGAACAATATACGTCATCTATGCTACCGCCGACTATCCTTTTGGGAACGGAATTACTACCCCGAAATGCCGTAACCTCATCTATTCGCATATATTCTCGCCACGTTTTCATGGCTCTTAGTTTAGGCGAAATACGGGTAAACAAAAGGCAGTGGATTAACCACTGCCATATGGATTTAGCGGGATTATTTCCCGGTTAGAACTACTTCCTTGGTTGAATCTTCGGAGACATATACCCATAGAGTTCTGCTCTCTCCGGGTTTCAGCGAAGCTTCTAGTTCATTAGCCCATGAGGTATATTGTTCTTCGGACAAGAAAATTCCACCACCGCCGTTCCTCCAAATCTTAGTTAAAATAAACTGATTGGCGGTCATGCCTTTACAACGATTGATAGCCCCGCTATTCAACTTTGATACATCCTCATCACCCGAAAAGCGAACCTCCGGACAGTTACGAATGGCAACACTTTCATCCAGGATTTGACCATATAGCTCCATAATGCGGTTTACTGTTAATGAAGGGTCGTATTCTTCAATGTTGTGGTTGAGAATGCCGTAAAGATAGTCAAGCATCTCCTGTGTATAGTCTTTTGGACGAGTATAAAAGCAATTCTCGTCTTCTGGGTCTGGCTCTAAAAACCCATATTTGTTGAAATCAGTAAACGTCCAATCTCCATATTTATCTGATAAATAAGCCGCGTTCTCGGTGGCTATGTTGTCTTTATCACCCCAAGTTAGGCTGTTCCGTGAAAAGTCTATATCTGATAGCATGGAGATTTGTATAGACTCCGGTAGTAATTTATTAGCCTTATAACACTCTAACCTATCCGATGCCGAATTGGCAAAAAGGCTACTTGCACTTAACAAACAGAAAAGGACAGCCTTAACTGCCCCCCCCCGATATACTTACGCAGCGGACGTTTCATATTAGTATAGTTTAGGAAAGATAGCTGCGTAAAGTTATTGGAAAATATTGCTTATTGAGAATACTTTAATTCTTTCTGTGCATCCGTTAGCTCGCCCAGATTTGGAATATCAGGCGAAGCTTCCAATAAATGCATATCGTCCCATACGCGTAAATCTGGTTCTTTTAGGGCGGCTTGCATTTCCGGATATTTATTAGCGACAGATATAAGCTTTTTTAATGACCATCCTTTAGTATTTAGAGTTTTTATATAGTGTTCTATGAATTCCAAATATTTATCAGATAAGCCCCAAAAACCACGGCAAGATCGCATATCCGTTGATTTATACATACCACCATCGGAGCACTTGATATCTGCAGCGTAGATGGAGAAAGGTTCGTTTAACTTTCCGTCCTTTATTTGCTGCAAAGTTTCCCTAAGTTTGGGAATTTCATAGCCAGAACCCTCTGATTTGGCATAAATAGTTTCCGAAATTAAAAGCTGCATTAGCTCAATCTCGGGGTTACGGGCTATCATGCGATTACATAGTACAATCATAGACGATATTTCGTCTATGGTCATTGCTCCATATCTTTGAGTAAAAAAAGCTACGACTGATATTCTTGCGTAAAGTAGGTTATCTGTCTCTAAATATTGCGGTACCATAGGAACCTATTGCGAATACTTGAAATCCTTCTGCGCATCTGTCAGTTCTCCAAGGTTCGGGATATCTGAAGAAGCTTCCAGCAGATGCATATCATCCCATACGCGTAGGTCTGGTTCTTTTAAGGCTGCTGCCATTTCTGGGTATTTGTTAGCTACCGAAAGTAATTTCTTTATTGTCCATCCTTGTTGTTCAAGCTTCCGCAACTGCTCTCGTATATAGCGAAGATAATCCTCTGATAGCCCCATAGACCCAAACCAAGGATAATCTCCTTTGTAGGCGTATACACCGGTATCTTCTATATATTGTATCCCTTTGGCACAAGCGGTATATCTATTATCCAATTTCTTATCCCTAATCACCTGTAAGGTTTCTTGTAACTTTGGGATGGAATAACCTGAGCCATCTGCTTTAGCGTAAATGGTCTCCGAAAGTAAAAGCTGCATCAACTCTATCTCTGGATTCCGAGCTATCATTCTGTTGCAGAGCACTACCATCGTCGCCAGCTCATCAGTATTCATTGCGCCATAATGTTGCGTTATGAATCGCACAAAGGAGATTCTAGCATACAATAATTCGTTAGTTTCTAAATATTGCGGTACCATAATGAATGTAGTTATAAATCAATAAAATTACCCATGCCCATAGGATTTATGGGAAGCATAAGTGTTGAAAGCTTGTCACCCTTGTGCAAAATGCAATCTAAGCCATTATCTATTGTGTTACTTACATGCTTAGATATATCTTTCAAATGTTCAAGGCTATTCGTATCTGTAATAGTGTTGAATCGTAGATATTCCTCAATTCCTCGCTCCTTTGCTATTTGCCCAGGCGATAATAAGTTATTTATCATTTGAGAGTTTATTTGTCCAACATCCTGTGCAGCCAACTTGTTCTCTTTTAGGTATGATAAAAAGGTAATCACATTCTGCAATGGTATCTGAGACATTTCGCTAGTTGGAAATTGTCCATATGATTTAAGTAGCTCGGGGTCGGTTATTGGCTTTGCCAGTTTATATTCTAATATAACGTCTCGTCCCGCAAATTGTTTCAAGTATAAGGATGGGTCCACCCCATTTGGGCAAGCACTTAAAAGATAACGTAATTTTTCATGCTCATGCGGAGAACTTAGGTCTGGTATTATCCCTCTATTCTCTACTTGGAGTGTGAAAAAATCCCACGCATGTGGTATAGCAGTATTCCTTGCGTATTCGAGTAGCATATGCGCATCCAGCTTTATAGTTGATTTTGTCATATAATCTATTATGTCCGTTGCCTGCCCCTTTGGAGCCTTCAGATATACGCATAGGTCTTCAATGCATTGTTTGACATTCTTATCCGTGGTATCAATTCCTATTTTATACCGCGCATAGCTTAATGGCAGATTGGCGTAAATTTTATATTCTTTTATAAACTTTTCTGCTGTTCCTGTTCGATTATAGAGGGTCTCTAGAACTTCAATGGCATTTTGTCTTTCGGTTATATCCGTATGATCGTAGCGTAAGCCAAATAGGCTTGTATTTGTTAATATGTCGGGCAATCGCGAAGCTGATATTTCCTGTTTTATTCCATAACTGACCCCACCATCGCTAATACACAAGGGCGTTTCAGTAGCACCTGTTTGATGTAAAGTAATTAATAATCGGTTTAATCTATTTGCTTTGTAAGGAACGACCATACGGGCTTGTTCTTTAGGAGGAAGATTAGCATATTTGCCTTTCTTATGTATCCTATTAAATAGCTCATCTATTGAAACATTATATTGGTATTTCCTGTCGCAAGGGATGTAAGATACGGAATTAATTCCTGAATAATCATGCGAATCTATTACGAGCTTATTTACACTATTAAGTGAAGTATGCGTTATAGTACATACCGAGAAGGTGCCATCCGTTTTAATCCCTTCGCTTACGAATACTGTCAGATGTTCTTTACTTTTAGGGTTTATACGCCTGTAAGCTACAGCATCAATCGGCATACAATACACGGTACCTATCTTCGTCTCTGCTGCAAGCTTAGTTCTATCATATCCCATTCTTTCAACTAGGTGCACATATTGGTTGATTTCTTGCTCACTATAACACTGCCCCGATACACTATTTGCAAATGAATTTAATACTGTGTTGATTTCCGATATAGTATTGCCAGAAGTTTGCCATTTGGATAGAATTTTTGATGCAACCAATGCTTTCACCAACGCATGTGCCTGTCTCTGGTTCTGAATACCTAACGTCTGAGGAAATGAGCTCATTCCTATCAGGTTAGGAAAAAGCTACTACACCCAACAGGTTCTACTGCTTGTTGGAATGGTTACTTAACGCGGTGTTATTCATTTTGCCGATACTATACACAACAAAAGGAGCCAATTCCGCCAACGCCGTTCTTGAAGACAGATATATCTTTATGTACAGTAATCGAGCCTCCTTGAACTGAACCTTATTTAAGCCTAATATGCTTATGGTCTGTTCAAGCTTATCCGCATACTCCTTAGGTAATCCAGTTCGTGGAAATACTTCTCCCTTAAAGGGATCAAGACAAATATCCCCATCGTTTATTTCCGTAGGGTCAATTGGGCAAACCCTATTTTGTTTCGTACTGTTAACCGTTGGGTCTGCATATCTATAATTATTCCACTCATAAACCAAATCTTTGTATTTCGATTTTGGTTTGGCGTGCTCTATTGCGCCAGATGTGACATGTAAACCTGTATATGCACAAATGGAATTATACGCGTTGCGTAAATCGTCCCGTATCCGTCTCCAATAGTCAGGATAATCCGTTGAATTTGGATGCCCAACAATCCATTTCACCCCCGGTTTACGAACATTCGCATCAAAGTGTTTGGGTTCAGGCTTTAACGTTAGGTGTAACATTACCGAATTTTTGCAAATATTCGTAATTAAACGCGATGGCAATAGGATCCAAGTGGGAAATTTTCTGTTCTATCAACGCCTTGCATTCATCCCATGCCTCTTTCTTTGATTTAGGGTCTCGATAAAGCATAGAGCATTTATTTCTCAAGGTCTCATGTTCGATGGATGCTGCGTCCGAGATATCAAAAGCTTCGCTTTCAAGCCAATTATTGATAGAACCGTATTTTTCCATCTGACGCGGAGTAACCTCCGGTTGCTGCAACTCAGAATTGTAATCAATGTCGTTCCAAGTATCCTGTTCTGGATCAAATTTAGACTCCAATGAAGCCATTACCAGTGGCGAATGTGTCGTCAGGATCAATTGCACCTTGGCTTGAGGATCCAACACCTTCATTATTTTGAATATGCCGTCCACAATGGTTCTCTGCCATTTAGGGTGAAGATGACATTCGATTTCATCAACGAGGAACATGATCTTATGCTCTTTCTTTTGTCCGAGCATATCGCATATCTGATTGTGTTCTTCCCAATTCCAAAGCAATGTATATGCCAAGGAGATGATGCGCTTTATTGCCGAAGAGGCAAAAATCACTGGAACATCTTTTCCGTAGTTGGAGCTTATCGTCGGAAACATTCTAGCGTCATCAACCGCTATGCGTGTTGTTCCCGTTACGCGAATGGGGTCATCTATCGGAGAAAGCTCTTCTAGTATTGCAGAAAAACGCTTGCGCTGCGTATCGTCTTGGGATGTATACCAAGATGCGAGGTCTTCGTAGATACCCTTACAAATTCTCGTACCGTCCGAAGCGGATACGCCATTCCATATTTCATAAGGAGTAAATACATACCCGCGCGGAGCCACTTTGCCTTGTTTGGCGTAAATTTGGTTTGTTCCATAATTGCGTGCGGGGTCCCAAATTGAAAAGCCGCCGTCAACCTGTGCGTAAATAATCATTCCAGGAATCGGGGGCCTTGCCCTTTCCACTTCCCAATCCTGCTCACGTCTATTGAATTTATATGTACTCTCGGAGTCATCTTCAACTTCCGAGGATTTAAACGACCTCTCAAAGAGTGTGCCCTTTTTATGGCGTGTATCAAAAATGGCCTTTATCGTAGCTTCTTTGGAGGGGTCTTGGGGGCGAAGCATATGACCGGATGCGGCTTTGGAATTCAATTCCGTGGGCCATACGCGGGTAAGCATCCACCACGCGGCATCCAAAATAAATGTCTTTCCCAAACCGTTGTCGCCTGTTATCACGTTTATACGGTCTTTGAACCCGACTTGCATGGTTTTGGCGGATCCCACGTTTTTAAACTCCAAATACGATAACATAGCCGAATTATCCATAAAATCTTCTCTTTCTGTCAAGTTTTTAATATCGGCTTTGATTTAAGTTTGCGTAGCATACAACCCCCTATTACACCTTGGTAATCTCATACCCTTGCACGGCATGTTGAAGTTGAGTTAACGTAGTTGTGTCAATGTTTAGTAAGAGGTTGCACAACATCTGGTATTCGTTTGGGCGAATCTCTTCATATTCGGAAAGATGCTTAAATAGGAGTTTTTCAGTTAAATCCGACACTTTTAGGAAATCAATATCTTTAACCTTGTGATAGCGTAGATATCCCCGACGCGATAGGAGATTCAAGAATGTTACCATGTTCGATTGGGAGGCGAACAATATACTATATACATGCGGCAATAGTTGCATAGTAGTCGGCAAGGTCAGTTCCGCATGCGCAATATATTCTTTCTTCGCCCTACCCTCTAATAGACTTTCAAGCGCGTTTACATCGTCAATTTCCCAGTAGCGAAAATTTACGCCAAGAAAACGCGGAACATGCTTTAAAGAGGCGAACTTTTCACGATATCGAGCAAAAACCTCTACATCTTCGGGTTTAGCGTAATACTGGGTATCTTTTGTAGGATTTCTCTCCCGCATATAGAGTTCCAGTGTCCTACCATTATCGTCTTTCAAAGATATCGGAAAATCTGTGTTCCAGGGAATCTTTACGAAAGACGTTTCGTTCTCACCGGGTATGAATATGTGTATACCCCAATTAGTTCCGCGTGGAGACGGGTATACGTGGTCTTTGTGCACCTTAATGTCATATTTCGTGCACTCTTCATCTAGCATCCCATCAGGAGTGAGTATCAGGTCTTCGTCGTGAGTGTCTATGGAAATGATATTATCCCAATCAGGGTATATGGATTTATCTGAGTATTTATTGCCCCCGCATATTCTAACCGTCCCGGTAAACCCACCGAGAACTGTTTTTAAGCTACGGGTAACTCTATAGACTCTTGGGAGCACTCCATGATTTGAGAAGAAGAAGTTGATTGGCTCTATGCCCAAAAGCTGTAAGGCTTTTAAATATTGCCCCCATCTCTTTTCTATTTGGTTTACGGCCTGAATATCCGTATCTGGTATACCCTCTGTCTTCAATAAACCATATAACTTCTCGCAGGAGTCTGTTATATCAAAAAATGCCAACGGGGCAACCGATTTAGCCAAATCTCCCGATATGTTTACAGCGCCCCTGTAACTATTGTAAGGATTGCAATCAGTCCCGATGAATCTTTTCAGTATACCGCCTTCAATATAACCGAATTCAAATACTTCGCCCTCCAAAGCCCTTATAACGCCGTGCGATAGGTATAAATATTCAGCCGTAAGGCAGTAGTCGGCTTCAACGGCTTCCAATATGCGAATAAGAGGATAAGTGCACGCACTAGTCTTTATCTTCTCGTAGTTAGTTTCAGTTAGCGGCTTGTTGTTTCTGAAAATACACTCAAGTATATCCTTTTTTGACACGGCAATTTTATACACTAAACGGGCGCCGGCTATTTTATATTCTGCTTCGCCGAAAGTTTTGAAATGCACAGTAGATGCACCTTCCGCAAGAATTATCTTCAATTCCGGGTTGCAATGCCCAATAGGGATATAACCCTTTGGGCATTGCTTACCCGCATAACCTTCATATACCACGAATTTACGTGTATCCGTATCCATGATTGCACTACTGTCTCTATATAGACGACCGGTCTTTTGTGCTACATACATAGGCATATCTAAAAACGGATAGAACTCACAGGGTGTGCAGTTAGCGGTATCGTCAATGCGTGTTATGTTTGTCCTTAGGTCCAAGGATAATAGGTCTATAAACTTGCCTGTAATCATAGATTTTACCAAGTGTAGGTTATTTGTGGTAAAAATATTGTAGAAGATACAATAAAAGGGTTCGGATACCCGAACCCTTTGTAAATGCAGTAGTAATGCTTCTACTATTGTGCGGCCGTTCCTTTAATTGTTTTAAGAACTCCGTCAACGTATATGCGTTTTGACTTATTTGTTGGCATACTTGCAGCTAGATCACTAGCCATACTGTCATATTGTGCCTGAGTTAGCTTTATGTTTGCCCAATTACTTGAACTTGTAATTTGTTGTGCCGTAAGTCCAGTACATTTAGTAAGGTCAGCTCTCTGGATTGATTTTGTGAAACCTGAAGCACCAGTAAAGTCTGCGGCGGGCAAAACTGTGCCAGTTAATTCGGTAGTAGTTAGTTGCGCCGCTGTTATCCCTTTAAAGGGGGATAAATCCCTATTCTTCACATTTGCAGAAGAGAAATCTTCTTGACCGGAAAATGTGAGTGTCGCAGGCCAAGTGACAGAATCAGCTCTACCTGTGGATATAGCCTGCAACACTTGTGTACCGGTTATACCAGTCCAGCCAGACAGATCTCCGCCAGATATATTGAATTTTGAAAAGTCTTCGCTACCATCGCATTTCATATTGGGTAATTTACAATTTGATATCAGACCAAATTGAACGAGTTGTGCTGCAGTAATACCCTTGAGGGAAGATAAATCCATAAGGTCGGACATACTTAAACGAGAAAAATCCTCATTTCCTTGAACAGTGATATCTGGTAGGCTTGTATCGTACAAGCTTACGTCGTAAAATTGGGATAGGGTTAACCCCTTGCAATTTGTAAGATTTGCTCCGGATATAATGGAGGTATAATCGGCAAGACGTTCGGTTCCCGAGAATTCAAAGGCAGGATTGTCTCCCAAGACACTAGTTCTTGTATAATCATCCCTGAGAAATGCTAGCTTCAACTGAGTAGCCAAATCTTTAGTTAATTCAGTGCATTCCGGAGTAATTTCGCCGTTTTCAACTTTTGTTAAGTAATTAAAGTAAGCTTCATTTGCTTTACGTCTATCGTCTGTTCCGCTTAGACTGAGCCAGTCGTAGTTTTGAAAGTCCTCCAAACTCCATCCTGAAAATGTTGCAGCTAAGTTTAAAAGACTGGCATTTTCCGCAGTAGCCCAAGTTCTTTGCGCGGGAACAAATGTAGCTTCAGCATCCGACTGGTCACCCACGTCTATGTAAACATTTTGCGGAATCAGCTTGTTTGCTTTATATGCGGCAAGTCTATCGCTGGAAGAGTCCGCAAATGCGGCGTTGATACAAAGTAAACTGAGGAATGCAGAGAATACAGCACCCTCCCTCTTTAAGTTATGTAATGAACGTAACATAGCAAAAGTAGTATAGGAAGTTTTATTTTAGCCAAAACGAATTAACAAAACAAAGAAAGCCACGGATATTTCTATCCGTGGCTTTTGTTATGAAAGGAGGCGTGGCATTGACGCCGAACAAGGTGCCATCGGAGTATCGCGCCAATGCCTTACGGTCTCGCCCAAGCCCGATGAATTCCCACTCCGATGAAAAGTGTTTAGGCGTGATATCGATACGCTCAAAGGTATAAAAGAACCTACACGCTACCGATATCTAACAAGGCCGCCTAAGCCCGACGGGAAACGCGTGTATTGCTTATTATAGGAAAAGCCTTCTAAATCTCCAAGATTGCATCGCGTTTATATCCTGTATTCTCCTCCCAGGTATATCCAAGTGGATTCGAGACGATTTTGATTGGTTCAAATACTTTCAGCGCTTCTCGGTTGGTGAAATGTGCATGACCGAATATCCATGCTTTCGGCTCAATCTTGAAAATAAGCTTTTCTAGGTTATTATAAAATTGCTCGTTGTCCTTGCTAATTGTATACGCCGGATGCATTGATTTATATGTTGGCGCGTGATGCGTTACAACAATGTCAGCCTCTACGTTGGAGAGAAAATCCACGCATTTTTGGTGAATCCGATTCGCATCGTCAAGCGTGGGCGGATTTCCGTTTAGTCGTACCCAGCGACGTTCATTGGAATTCAGATACTGCTGAATGCCCAAAGCAATATGGCTCCAAAGCGTACTTAGGGCGAACTTTACGCCGTTATGCTCTATTACTACATTGCTCCCCACTGAAACGTTAGAGGAAATGTCAATTTGAAAAGGCGTCTGCGCGTGTTCAAGGTCAAAAGGGTTTTCGCCCCAGTATTCATGATTTCCGGGGACGACCAAGACGCGTTCAAAGTTGTCCCCTGCCCAATTCAGGTAATCAAGCGTGTATTTGCGATATATGCCGTCAGAGGTAAGGTAATCCAAGTCTCCGGCGATAACCAAGACATCGCCGTATACCTTGCGGTATTTATGCTTGTTAAATAACGCACGGTTTATGCCAAATTCAAAATGTAGGTCGGACTGATATTGGATTTTCATATTCGGAAACTATATCTGGGTAAGTAATACTTTCTTTAATTTTAGTCCAAGTGGGCTATTATCATTTGCATGTTCGTCTATAAATTTCCGCCCTAACACCCCCTCGATATGAATAGGGGTGTTATAGATTTGAAGCAGCGAAGACTCGGACAAACCAAGTAATGCGTCCTTGGCAACATTTAGCCTTTCCATTACCCCGAATGCTTTACGTAGTAAGCTCATGTCCTCAAAATAATGCTCCGATATGTATATCGGGCCTGCGCAGCTACATTCGTGCAAAAGATGTAAATTCACGGATACTAAGTCTGCGCCCTTGGGAAATTTCACGTTAATGAATTTCGTCCGGTATGAAGCAAAGAAAATATCGCTTGGAAAATTTTCAACCTTGGACATATCCACATTCTCATAATGGTATGCAATCGGGTCCCCCTGTTTAAAGAATGGTTTTGGAAATTTTACGTCAAGCTCTACGTTTTTTACATATCCGCAATGTACCAACAGTTCTGGAAGAAAATCGTGGTTCTCAATAAGCGTATACCAGTTTAGCAGCGAGGCTTCGGAAAACGCCAAAGATAGGTTTTCTCCGCGCATATAGCGATGGGTATTTATGAGACAATTCGGAGGCGGGAAATATATCTGGTTCGATTTCCTGTTTAGAAACAAATTTATATCCAGCGAAGTTAAATAACGTAAGTCTGACCGAGGAAATCGGGCGTTTTTACCAAGATTATTGGGCATATCCTGTATGTTTAGTTCGCCCTTTGGGAATATGGTAGGAGAAGAACTCAGAGAGACGGTTAAGTTCAGTCCGCGAAAGAAATCCCTTGAATGGAGCACTTGGCGCGGGGTTAGTACGCAACAGGAAAGGTCACTTCCCAAGAGCACATAATCGGACATATTGCCCACCTTAGAGAAATCCACAGCTGGAAGCTTACAGTCTATAATGCGTAAGCTTGAAACATGAAAATCCCGTACAGGGATAGTTCCCTCTACCCCACTCAAGTTGCAATTTACGAGAAATTGAGCTTCTATTCGCGAGTAATCGTAACCGGAAAGGTCTACCCCATACAGAAGTCCCGTTGTCCCATATATAACATCCTGCTCGCTTTCTCTGGGTTTGATATATCGCCCCAAAGTATCATAGATACCGCTATTGAAGCCCGGCAGAAACTTCGGATATATGCATTCTATTCCAAAGACAAAAGCCCGTAATAGTCCCGATTCGAATCTGGTAGCACGATGGGCAATATCCAAATCCTTTTCAAGACGATGGACGAGTTTATCCACGTCTCTGAGTATTTTAATGTGTGGTTCTGCCATAGCTGTATTGTGTTAGAGACAACGCAGGGCGATTTGCTTCATTTTGGCGCCTATTGGGGAGTTTTCTTTAGCTTTTGAGGTTATATAGCTAAGGATATTCACGCCCTCCACTCGCATCTCTGTCTTTGCAATTTTAACGAGAATTTCCGCTGAAAGCGCATCTGCCGATTCTTTTGTCATGTTGATGTTTTCATCTCCTTCGAATGTATCCCTACACAAAGTTTCTACATCCCTAAAATTGTCCTCCGAGAATTTACATGGGCCTGCGCATATAGCGCCTTCAAATTGCCGCATGGTTGCAATTGAAAAGTCGGTTCCTGCGGGAAATGTGACGCAAAAATATCTACTATTATCCTTGCAGAAAAATAGCTCCGAAGGGAAGTTTTCAACACACGATAAATCCGCTCCGGTATAGTCGTATTCAATGGGCAACATTTCCTCCGGGAAGCTGGGAAGAGACTTTGGGAAATGCGTTTGTATTCTTGCGTGGGATAGCCGTGAACACAATAAGAGAAGATAATATGGAAAGTCAACTTTCCGCATATCCACATTTGCGTTAAGTGAGGTAAAATCCAATGTAAAGTGTAAATACGGATCGGAAATAAAATTTATTTGCTTAAACACCACGCGGGATGGAAGCTTTAAATGTTGACACGAGATATGTGTAAAAATCCCCAAATCCAAAGAATATAGGTTTCTCAAGTCCAATCCCGGTATTGTTGGCGTGTGACCGTCTTTAGTTACATACGGAATATCCTGTTTTTCTACCCTTATTCGCGGAAATTTTGTCAAATGCCACGGATACTCTTCATCGTCCACATCATCCATACCAACACTTGAAAATATCTGCTTCGCGGAGATGGAGCATAAGGATAAATCAAGGCCTCGGAAGAAACACTCGGTTGTATCCATACCCAGAAAGTCCATTCTGGGTAGTTTACAGTTTGCTATTCGTAGGGTTTCATTTTTGATATCCTGAATTGGTATTTTGCCTTTTATGCCCCTTAGATCACAGTCTAATATATATTTTGCATGGAGTTTATTGTACTCCAATCCCGACAAGTCCAGATGCCACAATATACCCGTTTCGGCATATACTACCTCAATGTGTTCCGGGGGTATTTTTGCCCAAGTATTATCTAACATATCCTCTTCGTGCGTTTGTTGGGAATTGGGTTTTATCACCCGCATTCCATCGTACGCAGTGTAACATATACCTGGGAAGATAGTCTGTTTAAAGCACCCCAGATCGTGCATAATACTACCGACATATAGGTAGTGTTTGCTCTTGCGCATATTTAATCCCCCAAGAGTTGCCTACGGTTCATAAGGAAGAAAATCTTTAGAAGCGCTTTATCGCTTGGAAGGTTAAATAGGAAACTCCTGAATGCGGCTTGCTTGTTAACGAACATTCCGGGCTCAACAGCATCCTGCCCGTCTGTATGCCCGTACTGGTATACTCGTGGCTGAACTTGGCGTAATTCAAAGAGAACTTCGCCGTCTTCACCGACAATCGGATCTCCCAAATATGTGGAGATAAGACAATCTATGTGGCTACAATTTATACGCGCATATGGATGAGAATCCCCGATATTCGGAATATCGTGTCGAAATATGCCGTAGTTGTGCGCAAACAGTAGCAACTCTCCGGATAGAGGGGAAGTTAAATTCTGTTTGTGTTGTTCCAGCTCATCGCGGTTGTAACTTATTCCGCACTTGGTTGCCAAAAGCTCAAAGCGGTTGATGATACTCTTCTTGGAATGTAGAGTGAGCCTATCGGTATCTTCAAAATTGACGTGTTTTATAGGTAATTCGTTCATGGAAGCAAGAATAGTCAATCCGAGTTTAAATTTGACTTCTTGCTATGTAGCGAGTTACCCTAAAATCACTCGGCGTATTTAAGCTCTTTTTGTGCTTCTGTAAGTTCTCCCAAATTTGGAATGTCAGGAGAGGCCTCGAGTAAATGCATATCGTCCCAGACTTGTAAATTAGGTTCCTTTAAAGCCGCCGCCATCTCCGGATATTGGTTGGCTACGGATAGTAACCTTTTTAAAGGCCAACCGGCATGTTTTAGGTCTATCAAGTAATCCTGTATGTATATAAGGTAATCTCCTGAGAGTTCTGGCAAACGCCATCCAAAACGAATTTCTGTGGACTCGTATTTCCCATTATCCAAACACTTTATATCCTTAGCAAAAGCAGCAAAGTCAGGATCAAGTTGTCCTTTTCTATGTTTATCCAAGGTTTCACGAAGTTTGGGGATTTCATATCCTGAACCATCAGGCTTAGCAAAAATAGTTTCCGTGATTAAGAGCTGCATTAGCTCTATTTTTGGATTACGAGCTATCATACGATTGCACAATACCACCATAGCCGATAATTCATCTACGGTCATAGGTCCATATCTCTGCGTCATAAATGCTACGAATGTTAGTCTCGCATAAAGCAGAGAAAAGGTTTCCATATATTGAGGTATCATTACTATTCCTTATAAATCTATAAAATTACCAATGACAGTGATAGGATTCAGTGGAGGCATAAGACTCGCGAGGGTATCGCCTTTGTGCATGACACAGTCTAGTCCGTTATCTATTGTCTTGCCCATATGGTGGGAGATTTCCTCTATATGTTCAAGACTATTCGCGTCGGTAACAGAGTTGAGCTTTAGGTATTCTGCTATACCGCGCTCCTTACAAATTGTTCCAGGCGTTGTCAGGTTCTTTACCATTTCTGCTGTTAGCTGGCCAAAGTCTTGCGCTGAAAGCTCATTATCTTTTAAATAGGTGAGAAAGTCGTTCACATTCTGCAATGGTATCTGAGACATTTCTTTTACGGGAAATTGTCCGTACAATTCCAGTAGCTTTGGGTCTGTGATTGGTTTGATTTGCTGGTAATCTGTTAAAACGTCTCTACCCGCAAATTGTTTCAGATATAGAGAGGAATCTACATCCTTAGGACATGATTCCAGAAGATACCGTAGCTTTTCACGCTCGGATGGGTCTTGCAGGTTAGGTAAAATTCCATTGTTTTGGATTTGTAGCGTATAGAACTTGATGGCAGAAGGTATGTTGCTCCCAGCATACTCTGCCACATAGCGTAGGTCTGCATTTTGTGGTAATGCCGGAAGAATCTGTTCCTTTAAAAGAGGTTTTAATTCTTTATCAACATTGAAGCTTATACAAAGCTCGTCAATGCAGCGGGAATAATTCTCATGACTCGTATCTATCCCCAGATTGTTCCTTGCATAGCTCAAAGGCAAATCTGCATAATGCTTGTAGGCTTCAACAAACGTCGCAGGAGTTCCACTCTGCTTATATAACACCTCTAAGGCTTCTCTTGCTTGGTTTCGCTCCTTTACGCTCATGAAATCATAACGCAATCCCAGCAATCCTTGATATTTCAATGTTTCTGGAAGCAGTGTAGACGTTGCAACCTCGCGCTTTATACCATAACTTACGCCTCCATCCATTACACATACGGGAGCATAAGTGGCTCCGGAAACATTAAGTTTCTGTAATAGTTGGTTTAGTTTAACCTGCCGAAATGGCTCGACTTTGATTGCCTGCTCCTTAATAGGCAAAGACGCATACTTACCCTGCCTATTCATTCTACCATATAACTCATCAATCGACAGAAAATACTGATAACCTCTATCGCAAGGAATATAGGATATAGAATTCACGCAGGCATAGTCAACAGGCTTAACGAGAAGGCAATTCTTGCTCTGCCGTGGATTGTGCGTAATGGTATTCACCATAAACTTACCATCAGGCATTATTCCCTCACTTGTGAATACTGTTAAATGTTCAGTGCTCGTTGGATTCCTACGCCGATACGCTACGGCATCAATCGGCATACAATAAACACTTCCGATTGGAGTTTCAGCTGCAAGCTTGGTCTTGTTAAAGCCCATCTTACCGACTAACTGAACATATCGCTGAATTTGCGTTTCGTCGTAGCATTGCCCGGCCACGCTGTAGGCAAAGGAGTTTAACACCTTGTTAATTTCAAGGGAAGTCTTACCGGATACAGCTTTCCAACGAATATGCACACCTGATTTACCCAAGGCCTTTATTAGTGCTTGTGCTTGTTTCTGATTCTGGACTCCTAACGTCTGTGGGAATGAACTCATTCCTATTAGGTTAGGGAAAAATCACTAAAAGAAACTGCCTATAATTTATGCTCTATGAAACCTACTATTCATAAGTATCTCGGGGGGGGGGGGTAGTTATAGCCCTTGCATCCCTTTTTGTTAACATTGCAGTAGCGAATGACAGCACTGCCCGCTTAGATGCCTACAAAGGCAACAAGCTAGTTTCGGAAAATTTCCAAATTGACACAAACAACCCAACAAGTGCGGAAAGTATATCTTTCTCCCAAACGTCTATGACTTGGAGTGTAGGCTTAGGCGATTCTCTGCAATCCCGATTTGCGGGGTTCATGGATTTGACTCTCGCGGAATGGGCCGCACTGGAGGATTCCGAAGATAAATACCTCTTCGGTGCATACGTTGCCATGGGTAAAATCACGGATGCGAAAATGACACCCGAAGAAGCGTATCAGGACGCGGAAATTGTAATGGACAACGCCCTATCCTACTGGCAGAAGAATAACACAAAATTACCAAGCGATTTGGATATTTCCTGGGTATGTTGCCCGCCATCAGAGGAATTCTGGAAGCTAAATAAGGAAAACTTTTCTTGCGCAATGACCGTAGGTTCTGTCTCGGCCTCCGACTTCACAGATTCAAAGGCGAAATTATCCTGCTCGGAAGTAACCGGTATAAACAGCGGAAATCTCTCCGGTGTGTTGAATCGCGAAAACGCCGCCTCCTCGTCGTTTACAATGGAAGCTGTCTCTTATACACATCTCCGAGCCCAC
>ERZ1026860.600-NODE-600-length-22411-cov-16.990204_pt1 | contig 22411 bp, 19 predicted proteins | sample MGYA00380160_ERZ1026860 | MGnify/ENA primary metagenome ERZ1026860 (study PRJEB33269, sample SAMEA4719796) | human gut metagenome | biome: human-associated habitat; feature: organic feature; material: feces | place: Cameroon | collected 2013-10 ... | reverse complement strand
TTTCTTGCGGGGCATGGAAGACCAGCCGTTGTTGGATCATAGGAGTCGGGGACGACTTTTAAGACAGTCTCCCCCGCATCCACAAGTTTTTTTTGATGTCGTCCATGCTCATCTCCATGACTTCCTCCTTCCGGAACTTTTGCTCCGAGGCGCGGGATGCTTTCCGCTGAGCTTTGCGGGTGGCATCTTTATCCTTCAGCCGTTTGACCTTGCGTTTGAGGTTGTGGATCTCGTTGCGCAAACGTTCATTCTCCTGTCTGGTCTTGGCCAGCTTTTCGTCTTGATTTTTCATCGCTATATGGGTTTCGTATATAGCTATAAAGTTACGAAAAATCTACGACATGTACAATAGTCAAATAATTAAATATTAATAAATTAAACCAGTTATATGCAATTTTATCAACCTTCCAGATTGCTCTTCGGAGCAGCCCTCAAAAGGGCAATTTACATGACCAAAAACAATCCATTAACTTAACACCCTATCCCTTTATTCAAAAGAGTTTGTCAGATTCTCGGTTGAGGAGATGATTTCTCCCGATGCTCTAATGTTTACCGCGGCGAAGAAACCTGCGGTAGCAATGGCGAAGATATGCACTATTCGGCGAAAATCCAAATTCTTTTGGCAATGAATATGTTAGGAATATGTCAATTAACATAGTGATAGATTCGGCGTGATTCTTTGCTCTATACTGATCAAAAGGGAAAGAATCTCTATGGATATGAAAATATTCACTACCTTTGTGGCGTTCAGGTGCCGGGATGAGGTGAAATAACATGTGAGTACGGAAGAAGGTCTGAGATGTATGATAATGTAATAACCAATTTATAATCATGGGAATATTCAATTTGTTCAAAGGAAAGAAACAGAAAAATGATGAGACGAATGTCGCTACACAAAAAGATGTGCGAAAGGAGATGTCTCTGGCGGAGTGCGTGGAACTGATGTTCAGGAATGCGGGGATTCGGCCGCACGTTGACGGGAACAAGTACTTGACGGAGGTGCAGGCAAGGCATTGTGTGTTCACGCCGGTACTTGTGGTGGAGGGGAACAGGCTGATCATCATGGTGCGGTTCCCGGCGCCTGTGCCGGAGCAGTTCGCATATTCAGTGAACTATGAGGTGGAAAGGATCAATGGGATGTACAGGGATGCGGAAGTGACTTTGAGTCATAATGATGACGGTGATTTTACGATATATTCAATGATCATCAAGGAATATGATAGTGTCTCAGCCGAGACGGCTGACGAGATCCGTCGTCTGATGGTTCATGCCGTGGATGTCCTTGATGAGGATAATTTCAGGTCGCTGCTGTGCTCGTTGATCGGCCATAGGGATTATTCTGAATTGGAGGCGCTGATGATTGAAGGGAATACCGCCGGCGGGGGAGAGGTACGGGCTCAGATTCCTGGAGGCTATGCCCCTCTGTTGAAAGAGTCCGGGGACATCAGCTGCCCTCGGTTTCTGGGACGTCTGCTTGTCTATGCGACGGATATCATCGAGAAGAAAATCTCCAAGGAGGTCGCCAGCGATCTGCTGACGAGGCAGACTCCGTTCGATGAGATTGTCCAGCGGGCGTACAACGTGGCTGATGAGAACGAGCGTGATCTGCTCAGAAAACTCCGCTATCTCGGGAAGGCCAAGGCCACGGATCATGATGATGATGACAATGACTTCATGATCGGGCGGCTTGAGGCTTTGGACATGGTTCAGGGCAATCCTTGGACGTTGCTTTCAGGGGATGGTCACAACGATTGCTAAAGTCACTGTGAGCTTGCCGAAGTGACTGGATACATGGGAAACGGTCGCTTCGGCAGGTTCGGCGACCGGGGATGCGGATCAGCGGCTGATGTCAATCACGAACTTGCCGGCGAAGTGGGGGTCGGAGAGCCATTGGGAGACGGGCCAGGTGGAGACTGAACCTTTGCGGAGGCGCTCACGGGACATCAGGTCGCAGATCTCCTCGTTGATGTCGCCGCCTTTGAGGTAGAGGATGGACCGGGAATATTTCCCTTTCACCCAAGGGTAGAAGTCGGTGAGGGAGGCCACGGCGCGGGATACGATGAAATCGAACTTCCCGGGGAGACTTTCGGCGCGTGCGTTGACAATCTCCACGTTGTCAAGGCCAAGCATATTCGCTATCTCTCTGGCTACTATGGTCTTCTTCCCGACCGAGTCGCAGAGGGTGAACCGCACGTCCGGGAACATCACGGCCAGCGGGATGCCGGGAAAACCGCCGCCGGTGCCGAGGTCCAGAACCCTGAGAGTTTGAGGCTTCTGAACAGAACATCCTCCTGTCGGAATTCGAGGCTCTGTGCTTGTGTGTGGTGATTCTGGAATGGATGCCTTTGTGTGGCAAGGATGGGAGTCCGCCAGAGGCGTAGTGGACGCTTGGGTGGTATATGCCACACCGGAATCATTTGCGATGTGCGGCGCGGTGAACAATGAATATGTCTCCGGACGCTGCGTGCGGAGATATTCGGCTATGGCGAGGGAGTGGAGGACATGGTGGTCGTAGAGACTGTCGATGTCCTTCCGGGATATGACGTTGATCTTGGAGTTCCAGTCACGGTAGCCGCTGTCCATCAGACGGAAGCGCTCCACCATCACGTCAGTCACATCCGGGAACGAGGTCCTGAGAAAAGACTCGAAGTCGGCGAATGTCATCATATTCCTTCTTCCTCTTGTCTGCGGAGGTCATCGATCATCTGCTTCGCGCGGCGGATGCGGGTCTTGACCGTGTTGAGCTCCATGTCAAGGGCCTCGGCTATCTCATTGTACTTCAGGCCTTCAATGAGCCTCTTGCGGGCGATTTCCCGGTAGAGTTCCGGCAGACGTTCGATGTATTTGGCGTGTTCCTCCTCATTCTCTGTCTTGATCAGGGAGTTGAGCGCGTCCTCTGTCTGGTCGGGGATGACCTCGGCTCCGGACGGCTTGCTCTCGTCATCAAGATAGACGATCTGGTTCTTCGGATGCACACGCTGTTCCTGCTCGAGAGTGTCAAGCGCGGTGTTCTTGGCGATTGTGCAGAGCCATGTCAGGAACCTGCTCTTGTACTGGTCGTAGGATTGGATCTGTCTGAAAGCCTTTTCAAAGCTGCGGCTGCAGATGTCATCGGCGGCATAGTCGTCGATGTTCTTGAAGCGGGCCCTGATGTAGGACCTCAACTGTTCTATGTGGCGGTCCCAAAGGGCTGTGAATGCCAGACCGTTTCCTCTTTGTGCCAAGATGATGAGCTCATCAGTGGGCTTCAAGCCAGTTTTTCCCATAATTGCATTCAACTGTTAGTGGTACTGAAAGTTTTACTACATTTTCCATTCGGTCGATCACAATCCGCCTCAGTTCCCCGATTTCCTCGGGAACCGCGTCGAACACAAGCTCGTCGTGGATCTGGAGAACCATCCGGCTTTTCATGCCGGCTTCGGTCATGGATTTGTCCACCTCTATCATGGCCATCTTGATGATGTCCGCCGAGGTGCCTTGGATCGGGGCGTTGACGGCGTTCCTCTCGGCGAGCGCCCTCATCGTGCCGTTCTTGGAATTGATGTCTGGAATATACCGTCTCCTCCCGAAGATGGTTTCAACGTAACCGGTCTCGCGCGCCGCCGCCTTTGTGTCCTCTATGAACGAAAGGATTGACGGGAAACCGGCGAAGTAATCGTCTATGATTTTCTGGGCTTCCTTGCGGCTGATTCTGAGCCTTTGCGCCAAGCCGAACGCCGAGATGCCGTACATGATTCCGAAGTTGGCGGTCTTGGCGATACGCCTTTGGTCGGCGGTGACCTGCTCGTGAGGAATGCCGAAAATCTTCTCCGCAGTGGCGGTGTGGATGTCAACGCCCTGCTTGAAGGCGCTGATCAGATGCTGGTCGCAGCTCAGGTGCGCCATGATCCTCAACTCGATCTGTGAATAGTCCGCCGACAGGATCAGGCCGTCCGGAGTGCTCGGCACGAATGCCTTGCGGATCTCCCGGCCTCTGTCCGAGCGGATCGGGATGTTCTGGAGGTTCGGGTTCGAGGAACTGAGCCGCCCTGTGGCCGTGAGCGCTTGATTGAACGTCGTGTGAACCTTGCCGTCGGAAGGCTCTATGAAGCCAGGGAACGGTTCGATGTAGGTCGAGAGCAGTTTCCTCACGGCCCTGTACTCCAGAATCTCATCTACGATGGGATGCTTGTCGACCAGATCCAGAAGAGTGGACTCCTCTGTGGAATAGGTGCCGTTGTTGTTCTTCTTCGGCTTGTCGGAGAGCTTCAGCTTCTCGAAAAGCACGGTCCCGACCTGTTTCGGAGACGAGATGTTCAGCGACGGATCACCGGCCATTTCCCTGATCCGCGCCTCCCTTTCCAGCATCTCCTGCCGAAGATGTTCCGTGAAGTCTTTAAGGGATCCGAGATCGACCCTTACCCCGTTGCGCTCCATCTTGGAAAGAACCTTGAGAAGAGGTTCCTCCATCGTGTCGTAAAGGCTTGTGACCGAGGCTTCCTCCATGTCCTTGCGGATTCTTTCCGCAAGGAGGAGTAGCACCGCGGCCTCCTTGCTTCTGTCCCGGTTCACCTCGTCAGACGGAATGTCGTCGAAAAGAGAGCCGGTGGATGGCACGGTGTCATTCGTGACCGCATCCAGTGACACTCCCAGCACGCTCTGCGCCAGCACATCGGTCTTGTGACTCTTTTCAGGGTCAAGGAGATAGTGCATGAGAGCGATGTCATCAAGACGGCCTTGAAGGGTCACACCTCCGTACGCGAGAATATTCATCTGCCTTTTGAGGTCATCGCCACATTTGACGACACCGGCGTTCTCCAGCAGAGCCTTGAAATCCGGCAGTCCACCTTCGGCGACAAGAATCCTGTCTTCTGAGCGGACACCGATGATGACCCTGACAGTTCTTGTGAATATGCTTCTGTCGGCCCCTTCGGTGATGACAGAACATATCCCGGCCTTGACCGCCGCCTTGACGGCCTCGTTGGGGAGGACCTTGACGGTCTCGGGCAGTTCCGCGTTCTGTTTCTCTTCAGTACCGCTGACATGTCCGATGAACCTGTTCAGGGAATAGAACTCGTATTTCTCAAACAGATCGGCGAGCTCGGGGCCGTACTCCTGGTTGACCTTCATCTGCTCGGTCTTCACGTCAACCTCGATGTCGGTCTTGATCGTCACAAGCTCGTGACTGAGGCCAATGTGGTTCCGAGCCTCTTCAAACTGGGTTTTCTGCCGTGGTGTCAGCTCGTCCAGATGCTTGTAGATCTCTTCCACGGAGCCGAATTTGGCGACCAGCCTGCCTGCTCCGACCTCTCCTACGCCCTTGACCCCGGGCACATTGTCGGCGGTGTCCCCGCAGATTGTCAGCATGTCGATGACCTGCCCCGGAGACTGGATTCCGTACTTCTCACAGACCTCCTTCACCCCGATGATCTCGTTGTCAAAGCCGCCTTTGCCCGGCTTGTACTGCCAGATGTGAGGCTCGATAAGCTGTCCGTAATCCTTGTCCGGAGTCACCATATAGACATCAAGCCCCTCTCCGGCGCAGCGTTTGGCCATGGAGCCGATCACATCGTCCGCCTCGAAGCCTTTCAGCATCAAGGTCGGGATGTTCAGGGCTTTGCAAAGCTCCATCAGCGGCTCCAATGAGTCAATCACCAGCTGCGGAGTCTCCTTGCGGTTCGCCTTGTACTCCGGGTACATCTTGTTCCTGAACGTTCCTCCCGGCGGGTCGAAGGCCACGGCGAGATAGTCCGGTCTCTCCCGGTTAAGAAGTTCAAGAATATATTTGGTGAACCCGTAAAGAATCGACATGTCAGCCCCTTTGGAGTTGATCATCGGCCTCCTTAGGAACGCGTAGTACATCTTGAAGATCAGCGCGTGTCCGTCTATGAAGAAAATCTTTCCCGGCATTATCCTTTCAACGTTTTTCGGAGATCGGCCGCATGTCACACGGCCTAAGTAACCTTCAAAAAATAACCTGCATCATCTAAAGGAATCTTTTCGGTCTATATCTCTTTCTCATCAGTCATGTGCCATCGGCACACTCCTTCTTCGAAAATAGATCTATCCTCGAAAATGTTCTCTTAATCTGAGGCAACTTATTTTTTCTTGTTACTAACATCTTTACAAAGATAACAAATAGTTTCGTTGTTTCAAAACATATCGTGAGGCCGATTGCTAATCCGCTGACAATTAAGGGGTGAGATGCCATCTTTTGATTATCAATCAATTCTGAAACTCTGCCCTCTGGTTCTGACCGGCAGCGTTTTGGAATATGCTGAAAGATAATCGGTTGATTATCACGCTATACCTCGTGGCGACGTTTCCCAAGCGTGAGAGTGGTGTCGGAAAACCGTGCTCCGTCATGAATGTCATGGGTGGAGAAGAGCACCGTTGTGCCCGTGGCGCGCGCAAGCTCCTGAAGGGTGCGCAGAACCATTATCCTGTTGTCCACGTCCAGAAACGCGGTGGGCTCGTCCAGAAGGATCACATTGGCTTTCCGTGTAAGTGCCGTGGCGATGCACGCTTTCTGGAACTCTCCGTCTGAGATGAGGCTGATGTCCTTGTCCGCCAGAGGTTCAAGTCCGAGCATCCTGACGGACTCCTCCAGCGACTTCTCCGCCTCGGCGTTCAGTTTTCTGAACATCCCTGAGACCGAAAACAGACTCGTGCGGATGAACTCCCTGACGGAGAATCCTTTGACTTTAGGAATATGTGTGGGTACCATCACGACCGATCCTCCGGCCATGAATCCGCCCGACAGGGGAGGCAGGAGTCCCGCGAGGGTTTTCATCAGCGTGCTCTTCCCGCTGCCGTTCGGGCCGCAAAGCATGACGGACTGTCCGTCTGGATATTCAAAAGTCAAAGGTCCTGCCACCCTGATGCCTTTGTGGCCGATGACTAATTCGCTTGTTTTCAGCATATTCACCTCCTTTTCATAAGGATCGTAAGGATGATCGGGATGCCGATGAGCGCCATTGTGCTTCCGACCGGCAGGGGAGCGGGGCAGACATTCGAGATGATGTCGGCTGAAAGTGTCAGACCCGCTCCCGTGAGCATCACCGCAGGGATGACTTTGAGGTGGACAGAGGTGCAGAGAAGCCTTCTGGCAATGTGTGGGGCCACAATCCCCACGAATCCCAGCGGGCCGCAGAACGCCGTCACAGCTCCCGCCATCAGGCAGCTTCCGATCATGGCCATGCTCCTGATTCTGGAGATGTCCGCCCCGGCCAGACAGGCATATTCATCCCCGAAAAGAGCTATGTCGAGCCCTTTATTATTAATAAAGGTAAGGAGTGTGCCGATTGCCAGCGCTCCCGCGATCACCGCCACCTCTCCGGGGCGGCTTCCGGAGAAACTCCCGGCCGACCAGCTGTAGAAGACCTTCAGGCTTTCGGCGTTGGCGGAATATTCAAGGATTGAGGTCATTGCGCTGAAGATGAAGCCAAGCATCACTCCGAAGATCAGCAATGTGGTGGAACTCTGGACTTTGGATGCCACGGTGACAACCAGCATGGAGGTCAGCAGCGCCCCGAGAAATGCCGCCATAGCCACGGTCAGTCCTGACATGGCAGCCGGAAGCGAGGCACCGATGAGAAGGGTCGCCATAGCCGCACCGGTCCCAGCCCCGGCGCTCACTCCCATGATGTGCGGGTCTGCCAACGGATTGCGGAAAACGCTCTGCATCTGAAGCCCCGCGAGTGAGAGTCCCGCTCCGGCGAGAACTGCCGTCAGCATCCTCGGAAGCCTGAGTTTCAGGAATATGCCCGCGTCTATCCCGCTCAAGCCGATCCCTCCTGTGAGCAGATCGGCACCGGCGAGCAGCAGCGTCGCAGCGGCAAGCATGAGTATTTTCGAGCGACTCTTCATCTTCTTCCTTGCGATTTTTCGGAGATTCCCGAAAATTTTCGTTAAATTTACCCCAAATCTTTGAATATTTATGAATAAAAGAGCATTTATCCTCGCGGCCGCGCTGATGGTTCTTTCCGGAACCGGCGTTTTCGCGCAGAAACAGTCCAAAAACGGAGGCATTTCCGCCGAGATGCTCACCGAAATCCGTAAAGGTTATGAAGGCACCGCCTCTGACAAGGCCATCCGCAACGCCCTGAACGCTGACGCCATCAATGTCCTTGCGACGAATGCCGGGAACATGGCGATGATTGACACCCACTTCTCCGATGAGGTTAAGACCAAGGGACGCACCAACCAGAAATCCTCCGGCCGCTGCTGGCTTTTCACCGGACTCAATGTTTTGAGATCCAGGATGATCGATAAATATGATCTCGGCACGTTCACATTTTCCCAGAACTACGTGTTCTTCTACGATCAGCTTGAGAAGGCCAACCTTTTCCTTCAGGGTGTGATCGACACAAAGGGCTTGAGCTTTGACGACCGCAAGGTGGACTGGCTGTTCCGCAACCCGATCGGGGACGGCGGGCAGTTCACCGGAGTGTCCAACCTCATCATGAAGTACGGTGTCGTTCCGTCTGAAGTGATGCCTGAGACATATTGCGCCAACAACACGTCGCAGATGCGTACCCAGATCGCCACCAAACTGCGTGAGGACGGCCTCAAGCTTCGCGACGCATCCGCCAAGGACTGCCCGGCGATGAAGACCGAGATGCTAAAGGAAATCTACAGGATGCTGGTCCTCTGCCTCGGCGAGCCGCCGGTTGAGTTCGAGTGGACACGCTACGACTCAAAGGGCAACTTCGTCAGCACCATGACCTACACCCCGAAATCTTTCTATCAGGAATATGTCGGAGCGGATCTTGAGAACAACTACATCATGGTCATGAACGACCCTACCCGTGAATATGGCAAGGTCTATGAGATCGACTATGACCGTCACGTCTATGACGGGCAGAACTGGCTCTATGTCAATCTTCCGGTCGAGAGGATCAAGGAGATGGCCATCGCCTCCATCAAGGACAACACCGCCATGTACTTCTCCTGCGATGTGGCCAAGTTCATGGACCGCCAGAAAGGTACCTTGGATCTGAACAATTTCGATTACGGCTCTCTTTTCGGAACGACTTTCCCGATGGACAAGCGTCAGAGGGTGCAGACCCATGCCAGCGGTTCGTCGCACGCCATGACTCTCATCGCCGTGGACATCAAGGACGGCAGGCCTGTGAAATGGATGGTTGAGAACAGCTGGGGCGCTGATTCCGGCTACAAGGGCAACCTCATCATGACCGACGAGTGGTTCGACAACTACATGTTCCGTCTCGTCCTTGAGAAGAAGTACGTTCCTTCTGATGTCATGAATATGCTGAATCAGAAGCCGACCCTTCTCCCTGCCTGGGATCCGATGTTCCTCCCGGAGGAGTAATGCGGTGTTGTCAGACTTATTTAGTGTTGTCAAACGTGAATGCGTCCCAAGGGAGTTCCGCGTCCTTGCCGTGGTCGATCACGTCATTGACATGTGTCATCAACGGGAATTCAGCCAGATCGACCATTCCGAGCTCAGCCTTGCGGTAGATGGCCTTAGCCACGCGGCGTGCCACAACCAAAGATTCGAGCGTCACGCCCGCGAGGATATTCAGAGCCTCCTCGTAGGTCTTGCCCTCTCCCAGCAGAATGCCGATCTTTCTGGTTCGGCCACCATAGACGGTGACATAGAGGTCTCCGATTCCGAGGACGGTGCTGTCTTCATCGGCCCCCTGAAGTCTCAGGAGTTTGGTCATCTCCTTTGTCGCCTGATAGAAGGCACCCGCCTGTGAGTTGTAATGGAGTCCGGCCTCGGCTCCGTGCCGCCTGTTCACAAGACCGATCGTGAGTGCGATACCGAGGGCGTAGGCGTTTTTCAGCGCCACGGCGCTCTCAAGGCCGATCACGTCGTTGGTCGTGGAAATGTGGTAGTAGGATGTCTGCATGGCTTCCTTCATCATCTTGATGACGGCTGTGCTCTTGCCGCAGAAGGCTACTTCTGTCTGGTCGTGGAACACGAGCTCATAGGAAGTGCACGGGCCGCCGATTGCGTTGACCTCCCTGCTGATGCCTTTCTTGAGAAGTTCGGTCTCCCAGTAGGCCGGGTATGAGATCAATGTGCCGTCTTCAAGGTTGATGAGGCCTTTGGTCACGGAAAGCACAGGCATGGCCGGATCCAGATAGGTCAGGACCTCGTTAAGGAACCAGTCCACGCCGAATGAGGAGACTCCGCCGATAACGAAGTCCGCCCCTTTCACAGCCTTCTGCCACTCCTCGAACTGGAAATATTCAACACCTTCCGGGAAAGGCCTGTCGAACTTCGGATGCTTGCCGGATCGTTTGCATTCTTCGATGATCTCCCTGTCGAGCGGTGTGCCGACAAGTCTTACCTCATTGCCGTTTTCAAATGCCGGGAACGCGAGGGCCGAACCCATCATGCCCGAGCCGATGATTGTGATTGTTCTTTTCATTGTCTAAAACCTTAAGTAATCCTTAAAAACAACTTGGTGATCTTTGATTGTCCTTTCGGTCTATATTTCTTTTCTCATCAGTCGTGTACCTCCAGTACACTCCTTCTTCAAAAAAAAGATCTATCCTCGAAAATCTTCTCTTAATCTGAAGCAATTTATTATTTGAGTCCACTTGAAAAAGTACCATTCGCCACTTTTTACCCCCGTTGGAAGTACCTGTGTGGCACATATTTTTTCAAAAAAAGACTTTTTCAAGTGGACTCTTATTTTCATGTTCCTAAATATAATGTAAAAAATAACCTGCATCACTTTAAATTTGCAATATATTGATACTCAAGGTGATTCTATGTATTTAAATTTATCGGTTGATGCAACTTATTTTTTCAACATTACTAAATGGAAGACAAAAATAGCAATATTCTTCAAATTAAGGTAGAATGTAGTAACTTAGCGGTCAAAATTCAAATTAGATGAGACAGATTTTATACCTTTTATTCTTGTTCTTTGGTTTGGCCGTGGCGGAAGCTAAGGAACCTTTCGGGAATTACCCCCTGCCGTCCAATCCCGACACGCTCAGGATCCTGGCTGTCGGCAACAGCTTTTCTGATGACGGCACTGAGTATCTTCCGGGGCTTCTGGAGTCTGCCGGGATCCACAACGTCATCGTGGCGAGGCTCTACATCGGAGGATGCTCTCTGGAAAGGCATTGCGATGAATATGCCAAAGGACTGAACAACTATGTCTATTATAAGTCCACCGACAACAGCTGGAAAACTGTCAGCCGGAACGCCACGTTGCTTGACGGGCTTAAGGACGAGCCATGGGACATCATCACAATCCAGGAGACTTCCGGTCACTCGGGAACTTACGAGACTTATAAGGAATGGATTCCGCGACTTGTCAGCATCATCAGAACCGAAGCTTTGAATCCTCGTGCCACCATCGCTTGGCACGAGACATGGGCCTATGCCTCCAATTCCGACCACGGAATGTTCTGGCTGTACGGCAGGGATCAGATGACCATGTACAATGCGATAGTGGATTGTGTGAGGCGGGCTTCGAAAGAATTCGGAATTCCGGTTGTGATTCCGAGTGGCGACGCCGTGCAGATCGCCCGTGGTACGCGCTTGAACAACCAGGATGAGGTTCCGGCCACCAGCAAGGTCTATCAATTGACGCGTGACGGCTACCATCTGACCCGTCAGTTCGGCCGCTACATCGCCGCCTGCACGTGGTTTGAGGCTCTCATCAGACCGGTGTTCGGCAAGTCTGTCCATGACAACGGCTATCTGCTGAGTGACACGGAGTACAGCATCACCCCGAAGGATGCCCGTCTTTGCCGGAAATGCGCTGCCCAGGCCGTGAAGGCTTGGTGATGTTTATGAGTATTCATCATTCCGCATGACTTTGGATTCATGCGTCGCATATAAGTTGCATATAAGTTGCATATAAAACGAATAGCAAACATGAAATCACTTAAAGAACTTTACAGAATAGGGAAAGGTCCGTCCAGCAGTCACACGATGGGTCCAAACAAAGCCGCCAAGATATTCGCCGAAAGGCATTTTGGCGCGGCCTCTTTTGAGGTGACGCTTTACGGCAGCCTTGCGGCCACCGGCAAGGGCCACATGACAGATGTGGCTATCATCGAGGTGTTGGAGCGCATCGCTCCTGTGCGTATTGTCTGGAAACCTGATGTGTTCCTCCCTTTCCATCCCAACGGTATGTGTTTCAGGTCTTTGGATTCGGAAGGCAGCCAGACCGACGAGTGGACCGTTTACAGTGTCGGCGGGGGAGCGTTGTCCGAAGGACAGCCGAATGACCGTTTCACGACCCCGGAGGTCTATGAGATGAACCACCTTGCTGAGATCCAGCGATGGTGCGAGGACAAGGGGCGCAGCTATTGGGAATATGTGGACCTTTGCGAGGGCCCGGACATCTGGGATTATCTCCAGGAAGTGTGGATGGCCATGAAGGCCTCCGTGGAAAGGGGCATCGACCATGAGGGTGTGCTTCCAGGACCGCTGAACCTGCCAAGGAAAGCCCCTACATATTATGTCAAGGCCACAGGCTACAAGCAGACCCTCCAGACCAGAGGGCTTGTGTATGCCTATGCCCTTGCGGTGAGTGAGGAGAACGCTTCGGGAGGAGTCATCGTGACGGCTCCGACATGCGGTTCGAGCGGAGTGATGCCAGGGGTCCTGTACCATCTTGCAAAAGGTCATGATTTCAAGGACAGCAGGGTTCTTCATGCCTTGGCGACAGCCGGGATCATCGGAAACATCGTCAAACAGAACGCTTCCATCTCGGGGGCGGAGGTCGGCTGCCAGGGTGAGGTCGGTGTGGCCTGCGCCATGGCCTCGGCAGCTGCATGCCAACTTTTCGGAGGCAGCCCTTCCCAGATTGAATATGCCGCCGAGATGGGGCTGGAGCATCACCTCGGGATGACCTGTGATCCGATCTGCGGCTTGGTGCAGATTCCATGCATCGAGAGGAACGCTTTCGCCGCCACCCGTGCATTGGACTCGAATCTTTACGCCGCATTCTCTGACGGCAAGCATCGGGTCTCTTTCGATCATGTGGTGGAGGTTATGAAGCAGACCGGCAAGGATCTTCCATCCCTCTATAAGGAGACCAGCGCCGGTGGTCTTGCCAAGAACTTCAAAGAGTTCCGGAAGATGCCTTAGGCTTGCAGATTTGGCTTAAATTCGACACAATGACAGTTAAGGGCGACATTTTGTCACGACAATGTGACAATTTGTCGTCCTTTTGACACTTTAGTGGCATCGGCACGCCGATTGATTATTACCAAGATGTCCGCTCGAAAGGGCGGGCTAAGAAAAGATAAGTAAAACAAAAAATAGGAGATTTAATTATGTTACCAGTATCAAAAAAGTACAACAACCAGAATTGGTTACCGAACATTTTCAATGATTTCTTTGACAATGATTGGATGTTAAAGACCAACGCGACCGCTCCTGCGATCAACGTATTAGAAAACGAGAAGAGCTACGACATCGAGCTCGCGGCTCCTGGCATGACCAAGGACGACTTCAAGGTCAGCCTTGACGACAACGGAGATCTTGTCATCAACATGGAGAAGAAAGAGGAGAACAATGAAGAAAAGAAGCACGGCCATTATCTCAGGCGCGAGTTCTCTTATTCAAAGTTCCAGCAGACCATGGTTCTTCCGGATGACGTTGAGAGAGAAAAGATTAACGCCTCTGTTGTCAACGGTGTCCTCAAGGTCAACATCCCGAAGGTTCTGAAGCAGGAGGTGCCGCAGGCAAAAAAAATCATAGAAATTAAGTAAAAAAGTTTGCAAGTAAAGGAAAAATGCCTATCTTTGCATCCGCGTTCGGGAAACCGCCGGAAACGGTGAGCGCAGAGATTCGCAGGGTGCGGTAGTTCAGCTGGTTAGAATGCCGGCCTGTCACGCCGGAGGTCGAGGGTTCGAGTCCCTTCCGCACCGCAGAAAAACGCCTCTCACATACGTGAGGGGCGTTTTTTATATCTGATTCTTCGTGATAATGTACTAATAAAATGGGTATTCCGCAGTGTACTGAAAAGGGCCAGGAGCTTCACAGGTCATACGAAATTTACTTCTCGCGCGTGGTACATTACGCCTGCTTGGTTTTTGGAAAAGTGGAAGAAAACCTCATAACGCTTTTGGAAAAGTGGAAATTTGTTCGTAAATAGCATTGAAAAAAGGAGGCAATATGCTTAACAGGAAGATAGATAACTATTTAAGAGATTATTACCAAAAATCTACTAATGCACTGCTGATAACGGGTGCCCGTCAGGTCGGAAAGACCTATTCCATCCGCGAGTTTGGCAAAACATTCAAGAGCTTCATCGAGATCAACTTCATCGAGAATCCCGATGCCGTTGGACTGTTTAAGGATGCTAAGGGAAGCGCCGACATACTGATGCGATTATCGACCATCACGAATGCGCCGATGATAAAAGGGGATACGCTAATCTTCTTTGACGAGGTTCAGGAATGCCCGGATATCGTGACCGCCATCAAGTTTCTGGTTGACGAAGGCTCATACCGCTATATCTTGAGCGGATCTCTGCTTGGCGTGGAATTAAAGGATCTCCGCTCAGTCCCTGTCGGCTATATGGGCGTGAAGGAGATGTTCCCTTTGGATTTTGAAGAGTTTATCACTTGTGTGGGAATAAATGAGAATGTTATTGCCACGGTAAAGGATGCCTGGACAAAAAGAACTCCGGTCGATGGGTTCATCCATAACAAGATGATGGAGCTGTTCCGACTCTACCTAATTGTGGGGGGCATGCCGGCTGCAGTCAGCAAGTATCTTGAAAGCAATAACCTGCAAGATGTGCTGTCGGTACAGCAGGAGATCATTCAACTCTATAAGAAGGACATCGCCAAGTACGACCCCGACAACAAACTGTACATTGAGGAAATCTTCAACCTGATTCCGCCGGAACTCAATGCCAAGAACAAGCGTTTCATCCTCAAACGCCTCAATGAAAATGCGAAGTATGAACGCTATGAGAACAGCTTCCTCTGGCTGAAGAATGCGGGTGTTGCCATAACAGTGTACAATATAGAAGAGCCCAAGGTCCCTCTGTTGCTTGCCCGCTCCCGTAACCTTCTCAAGCTCTTCCTCAGCGATATAGGTCTGCTGGCAGCCCAGTATGCCAACGGCATCCAGATGCGGATTATCAAGGGAGACAAAGACATCAACTTCGGTTCCATCTATGAGAATGCGGTTGCACAGGAACTTGTCGCACACGGTCTGGGGCCCTACTACTACAACAACAAGAAGAGGGGAGAGCTGGACTTAGTGATCGAGCAAGGTGGTAAAGTGCTGCCCATCGAGGTTAAGTCTGGCAAAGACTACACCTACCATCGTGCCCTGTCCAACATTATGGATTGTGAGGAATACGATCTGCCGGAGGCCATCATTCTTAACAATGATAATCTTAATGTCGATGGGAAGTACATCTATGCCCCAGTTTATATGGCGATGTTCATCGTTAAGACCGAGACATCTGTTAGTCAATACAGAGTAGATATTTCGGGGTTGAAATAGATTAAGCTTGATTCTTTATTAATCGCAACATTAAATAATTCAAATAGTTATAGCAATGAGTAATATCTCTTGGATTTTCGATGGCATAGGCACAGCCATCATAAGCGGAATAGTAGGTTTGCTATTGGGTGGCACTGCTGGATACAAGATTGGCGTCAAGAAAACGAAAATCAATCAGAGCCAGAAAGCAGGTAATAATTCGTCTCAAACTCAGATAGGTATTCATAATGACAAAGAATAGTCAAACCCAATCTGCTGGAGATAATTCCACTCAGATTCAAGCCGGGACGATTCAGAACTATTATACCACAATCACTGGTATTGACGAAGCTCGAGCTCGGAGTATCTGCAAAGAGGAGTATGCAATTGCTATGCAAAATTGGACGTCTGAAGCAATCGCCATAGCAAATGATCGGGTTCAACAATTAGAGGATAAAGTGCTTCCGAAATTGGTTCAGTATGATAACTCTCTTAAGTGTTTTGCTGATCCCTCCTTTCAGATTACCCTGCGAAAAGCTCAAATATCGGCAGCGTCAACGGACCGTATTGCAGATTACGAGTTACTGTCCGAATTGATACTTCATCGGGTGGAGCAAGACGCGGATAGAGGTCGTCGGCTTGGTATCACAAAAGCAATAGAAATAGTCGATCAAGTTGATGATTTAGCTCTAATTGGTATTTCGTTAGTCCATGCGATACTGAATTTTACACCACTTTCTGTTGTCCTGAATCAGGGGTTGTCTGTGTTGAATAATCTCTATGGTAGTATTATTGCCGACAGGATTCTCCCTGAAGGAATGACATGGTTGGAACATTTGGATTTACTATCAGCAATCAGATTAGGCAGTAGAGGTTTGAATAAATTCAAGAAATTTGAAGAATATATCCCAAGTCAGTTAAGTCAGTTAAGTCAGTTCTTCGTCTTAGGGATACCTAAGGATTCTGATGAGTTTCGTGATATAGAAACAGGTTTCAGAATTACGGCAATTGGAACAAGTTGTTTAATTCCACACCCCTTGCTACCCAATAGAATGATTCTTTCCCTTCCGCCTAATTTAGACCATATTGTGATTAATAGAACCATAAATGGGTGTGTCGTCAAAGAGCCATTAAATTCAGACCAGAAAGAGATGATGCGTAAGGCGATAGACTTAATGTGTGGCGTTGACATAAACAATGAGGAGATGAAATCTGCGTTTTGGATAGAGTGGGAAAAGTATCCTGTCCTTTCTCTTGTTCGTAAATGGTGGAATAATCTTCCTGTTCATTTCGAGATATCTCCCGTTGGAGTAGCGCTATCAAACGCATATATCCATAGCAAAGATTCTTCGGTTCCATGCTTGTATTAATAGAGTGCTGATTCATAAGGTATTTCATAAACATCACTAAAAGCCCTCCGAAGTCATAAGACAACGGAGGGCTGCTGGTTCAGGTGTCAGTTTAGCTTGCCATACTCCTCATCGCTTACTGGCTCCTGCCACTCATTGGATGTATTCTCGCCAGGTATTTCAAAGGCAAGGTGGGCAAACCAGCTGTCTTTTGCAGCGCCATGCCAATGCTTCACGTTGGCAGGAATATGGATGACTGTGCCTGGGAGAATCTCCTGTGCAGGCTTGCCTTCTTCCTGATACCAGCCACGTCCGGCTACACCTACCAGCATCTGTCCGCCACCACTTGTAGCATGGTGCGTGTGCCAGTTGTTACGGCAACCAGGCTCAAAGGTTACATTGAAGAAAGGTATCTGACTGTCAGATATTTTTGCAAGAAAACTGTTGCCTTTGAAGTATTTGGCGTAAGCGGTATTGGGTTCGCCAACAGGGAATATCATCTCACGCTGGAATGCAGCCTTGGCGTCTTCGCCTTTCACGTCCTCGCTCCATACCTCCTTTGCCAGATTGAATGCAGCCCAGGCTTTAGGCCAACCGGTGTAGAAGGCGATGTGGGTGATGATTTCTGCCGCTTCCGTGCGGGTAATTCCGTTGTTCTTCGCCGACTGCAAGTGATATTTCAGCGAACTGTCGGTGATTCCTTGGCTGATAAGCGAAGTGATTGTTACCAAACTGCGGTCGCGCAATGAAAGCAGGTCATTGCGGCTCCATACTTCTCCGAAGAGGATGTCGTCGTTGAGGTGGGCGAACTCTGGAGCAAACTCACCCAGTTGGGTGCGCCCTGCTGTCTGTACTATTTTTTGTTGTGCCATTATATTGAGTGAAATAGTCATTAATACTATGAATATTGCAAATGATTTCAAATGAATCGGTAGTTGAGTATCTTCTTCGTTCATTTTATTTAAAACTCCTCTTCAGAAACTCTTCGATGTTATTCCAAGGAATCATTCCCTTCCCTCCACCATCGTATAGGTCGCAATGAGAGGCTCCTGGGATAATGAGCAGTTGCTTGTTGGCTGGAACTGGGTTGGGCTTTCGTGCGAAGTCGTAGCCTTCCGCCTTCCCATCCATCATATATCTGAAGGCATTAAAGTTTGATACATACGAACTGCCGAGAAATGCAGCCATTTCATTGAGCAGGGATGAGGGCGAAACTCCGAACTTCTTGCACCGGGAGAAATCGACATCCACACGATACTGCGGATAGTTTACTTCATAGCCCGAATATGCATCGGATATTTCCGGGCAGTTGTTCAGGCTTTCGATGAATCGTTGGCTTATATCAAAGAATGTGTTTATGTCTGCACCGTTATGATTCAAAATGGAGAACTCAAAGCCTCCACCGCGACCATAACCGTCAATCATGCCGGGCGACGTGACAAAACTCCGGGCCCCGGTTTCTTCGGCAAGAATGGCATCAATCTTCTCTGAAACACTCCGCGATGAATGTTCCTTTCCGCTTCTCTCTCCCCATGGATGCAGCTGTATCTGGATCATTGCCTTATTGGAGCCTCCCAATCCTGTGACACCTCCAACGGACTCCACTTCCGGCAACTGCTGGATGCGGTCAGAGGCACGGACAAGCACTTCATTTGTAGCTGCCATCGTATAGCCCGGAGGAGTGGAAATGTCAACCATTAATGAACCCATATCCTCGTCAGGAACGAAGCCCGTAGGAACTGTCCGCATCAATGTGACTGCAAGAACCAATGAAACGACAATAAGGCTGCCGACAAGCCATTTGCGGCGGATAAAAGCCATCGCAATACCTGTATAGCGGCTCATGATGGATTTGAAAGCCGTATGATATGCCTCATGGACTTTTTGTGAAAAACTCTTCTTGTTTTCATTCCTCGGTTTCAGTATAAGCGCACACAACGCGGGAGCGAGAGTCAGAGCCACAATGAGTGAAATTCCGACAGATACAGCCATAGTCAATCCGAACTGCTTATAGAAAATACCGCTTGTTCCGCTTATGAACGAGACCGGAATAAAGATGACCATAAACACAAGAGTAGTTGTAAACAACGCGCTTGCAAGACCATTCATCGCATCGGCTGCGGCACTGTATGCAGAGCGGTACCCTGCATCGAAACGGGCCTGTACCGCTTCGACAACCACGATAGAGTCATCCACCACAGTACCGATTACAAGCACCAGTGCGAACAGTGTAAGCATATTGATGGAAAAACCTGCTATCGCCATAAATGCGAATGTTCCTATCAGTGATACAATGATACCCAGCGCCGGAATAAGGGTGGCACGGAAGTCCTGGACAAACAGATAGACGACTATAAGCACAAGAAGGATTGCCAGCAACAACGTTACGACAACTTCACGTATGGATGCGAAAAGAAAGTCGTTGGTGTTGTCAAATGTGATGATGCGTATATCCTTCGGCAGATTCTTCTCCGTTTCGGCAATCAGTTTGTCAATATCCAGATTGATACGGGTGGCATTTGAGCCTGACACCTGGCTGATACTGCCCATTACTCCGGGATGCCCGTTGATGCGGTTGCTGTATGAATAATCAGATTGCCCCAGTTCCAAATCGGCAATGTCTTTCAGACGAAACTCCTCGCCCGTACTTTTCGATACCAATATCAGGTTTTCAAACTCGGTTACATCCTGCTTGCGCCCCGTGTAGCGCAAGGCATATTGGAAAACCCCGTTGGTGTTTTCTCCAAGAGAGCCGATACTCGCTTCGATATTCTGGTCTGCCAGCAAAGCGGAAATGTCACTCGGCACAATGCCATAACGAGCCATTGCATCCGGTTTGAGCCATATTCGCAAAGCGTATTGTCCTCCCCAGACTTCCACTTTCCCGACCCCCTGAATACGCAGGATTGCGGGACGGAGATAGTTGTAGAAATAGTTGCAGAGAAAGTTCTCGTCATAGGTACCGTCCGGACTTTCCAGCGCAAGAATACGCAACTGCCCTGGCTGCCGCTTCTCCACACTCACACCGAATTGCAGAACTTCGGCAGGAAGCATGGCCTGCGCCTGTACTACACGGTTCTGCACGTTTACAGCTGCCATATCCGGGTTTGTACCCTGCTTGAAATAAATGCTGATTGACGCTGAGCCGTTGCTTGCGGAGGATGTCATATAGGTCATATTGTCCACACCGTTGATAGCCTGTTCCAACGGTGCCAGTACACTCTTTTTTACAGCTTCGGCACTTGCTCCTGGATAACTTGCCCCCAAATAGACTGTCGGCGGTGCAATGTCAGGATATTTCTCGATTGGCAATCTGCCAAGAGCTATGACACCCAAGGAAACAATCATCACATTGATGACTATTGACAGAAGCGGACGGTCTATAAATGTCTTGATTTTCATTGCTCAGCCTGTTTGTTGATATCGATTTCCATTCCTTCCCTTACATAGCCGGCACCTTCGGCAACGATAACATCCCCTTCGCTTAAACCTCTTGTCACGACATAGTTAATAAGTCCGTCTGATGCAGGAGCCACTTCAATGATTGTAGATTGAGCGAGTCCATGCACCACTTTATAGACATAGATTTTATTGAGAATCTCATATGTGGCTGTTTGGGGAATAACGATTGACTGCTCATGCTCTTCCGCTACGATAAGCCTTCCAGTGCTGCCGCTGAGCAACACTCCATCGGGGTTGGTAAATACGGCACGCGCCGACAATGCGCCGGTATTGCTCTCCACAATGCCACTTATACTCTCCACCTTTCCTTTTAGCGGATATATCTCACCGTTGGAGAGTTGGAGGGAAACAGGCGGGAAAGCTGTTACCACCTTGTTAAATGAGCCTTGCTCCTGCATCCTGTTCATTACATCACGCTCTGTAAGGGAAAAATAAACATACATTTCCGAGTTGTCGGCTATGCGTGTCAATTCTCCCTGCATAGAGGAACTGACATAATCTCCGACACGGTAAGGCAAAGTGCCCACAATGCCGTCCGACGGGCTTTTCAGGACGGTATAAGACAAATTGTTCCTGGCTGTTTCCAGTTGGGCTTTGCTTTGCAGCAGCCCGGCTTGTGCCATTTTCAGCCGTGCGGAGGCTGACTGTAAATCATAATCTGAAACGATGTCCTTATTGTGAAGCCTTTGGCGGCTGTCATAGTTCAACTGTGCTTCCGCTACATTCGCTTCTGCAACAGCCACATTTGCCTCGGCAGCCGTTACCTCAGCCCTATAAGGTGTCTGGTCAATGGTGAACAATGTCTGCCCACGCTTTACATGCTGTCCTTCCTTGATGTGAACATCCTGAAGATACCCCTCTATGCGAGGGATAATCCTAATGCTCTGACGGCCTTCGATTGATGCCGGATAATCCTGACTTAATTGAATGTTTGACCTGGAGACAATCAGAGTCTTGAAAGCCGCACCGGATTCCTCCTGACTCCCTTTCCCTTTGCATCCGGCCATTACAAATGACAATGCAAGTATCCAAATGACATTTTTCATATCCATATACGATTTTAACGCAAAATTACACTGCTCATAATGGCGGTGAAAGAAGAAAGTGGGTGAAACGGGGAAAATTGGCCTTGAAACAGAATTTTGCGTATTATACAAATACTCCGACTATTTCTATATCAGTGATGTGGACGACCGGGACTACCTGGCAGGTCTGATCAAGGCCACAATCCCGTCGCTGCCAAAGCCCAAGGCGAAGAAGAATCCAATGAAGTGAGGTATGGAGAACCTTAAAAGGTGAAACACATTCCCAACATAATCTCGGCGCTCATAATTATTGGGACCACCTGCCTGTTGTTCTGTAATCCGGCTCGCTTTCATCTGGGCCTCGGAGAATGTCGCCACGGAAACGCCAGATGCGTATGAGCAGCGTTTACCGCTCTATTCAGAACTGCTGCATGACAGCGACGACAAGGTGAGGATGGAGGCCCCGGAGATGTTCCGGGTGATGGGAAAGCGCAGGCCGCAGCTGGTCGTTCCGTATCTTCCGATCCTGCAGGAGCTCTCAGAGAAAGACTCCAACCCTGTAGTCAGAATTCACAGTGCCGGGGCTATCCGGATAACGAACAGTCAATTGAAATGGCATCTGAACACTACCTCCAATGCTTCAGCTGGGAGAGGTGGCTGTCGTATAAGGCTCTCCGCTCTGCCTCGGGCTGGTTGTCGGGGTTGGGCATATGCTGGACCAGGAAGTCCAGGAGTGCGTCCTTGCTTTCATAGGCGAACTTACCGTCGGCGTAGCACCATTTGCAGAAGTCCTCGTTGAAAGAACCGTCGGCTTCCCGGCTGATCATTGAATCATCAGACAGCGGCATACCGCAGCACTGGCAGTAAAGCGTCTGCGGCGAGCCCAAAAGTGTGTTGATCGATACGCAGAATTCTCGTGACAGGACCTTGAGCAGTTCCGGGTTGGGCTGCGTCAATCCGGTTTCCCAGCGGCTGATGGCCTGCCTGGTGACATTGATACGCTGAGCCATTTGTTCCTGCGTCAGATTGTTCTTTTCGCGCAGGTTCCTTAAGATATCCTTTACTTCCATTGCCGATATTGTTTGTTTGGGATGCAAAGTTACTACAAAAAAGTGAAATGCGGAAAGATATAGTGATAGAATTGAGTT
>ERZ1026860.598-NODE-598-length-22419-cov-12.962797_pt1 | contig 22419 bp, 19 predicted proteins | sample MGYA00380160_ERZ1026860 | MGnify/ENA primary metagenome ERZ1026860 (study PRJEB33269, sample SAMEA4719796) | human gut metagenome | biome: human-associated habitat; feature: organic feature; material: feces | place: Cameroon | collected 2013-10 ... | reverse complement strand
AAACCAGACAGGACAAATCATTATTTCGCTCATTATCAGACACTTATCTGCCACCGCAAACCAGACCCGCTGTGCCCCACGTCGGCAGAGGGAGCATCGGGCTTTTATCGAACAATGCCCCCGCCAGGGCGGTAGTTGATGAGCATTGGCGTTTCTGAGCATCGGGCTTTTGTCCGGACAAAGGCGCGTTTCGCCGGCCAAAAGGCTCAGGAACACAGTTTTGGTCCGTGGAAATGCCGTTTTTACCGGACATATTGCCATGTATCGTTAGCGGCATTTTCGCCTATCTCGGTTATGACATCATGGCCTGCATAAGCCGCTGCGGCAGGCGGACATAACCGACGGGGCCCACAGGGGGTGTCGGTCACGCCCGACGCAGTTGGAATGCGGTCAGAGACGACCACTCACGACCGAGTCTGACGTGAAATGCTGCGCGCGCCTTGCCCTCCCCGACATCCCAGCGTCAGACCTGCCCGTTCTCATTCGCTCCCGGTGGAACGCCACCTGCCAGGCCCTCTGCGGCATCCATCTCCGCCAGGTGTGAGCCGTTTTTAGTGAATTCGCTGCTACCTGGACCGCCAACACGCACACCAGCCGCGTCTGTGACCGGTGCCTCCGCCAGGTGTGAGCCGTTTCCGGCGTTTCCGTTGCTACCTGGACCGTCCACCCATCCCGCAGGGCTCTCTGCGGCACCCACCGCTTCCAGGTGTGAGCCGTTTTCGGCGAATCGGCTCACACCTGCGTCGCGTGCAGGCTCCTAACCGGCGCTATGGCAGCTGACGCCCGGAAACAGGCGGCCTCCTGCTCAACACAAAAGCATCGCAGGAGGCTGCCCACTCCCGATGCGCCCTTAAAACGGGGAATTATCGGTAACTGCTCAGCCCCCCCCGCCAAGGCGGAAAAGAAACCGAGGCATAAGGTGATGTGGTAACTGAGACCTGCCACGCCCCACTACAGGCCAAGATTGCCCCGGGCCGACCCCGCACCCGTGCCGCCGGGCCGGGACCGAAGCCTGCGCCGCCGGGACCGAAGCCTGCGCCGCCGGGACCGAAGCCTGCGGAAACGGAAGTCGAATATTAATTTTTTGTTAATAGCTCACAGTTTCAAGGCTTTTCCTTTGAAAGACCATTATAGTTTTATAAATTTGTTGTGCCAAATTGAAAATGCTCATTATTAAATATTTCTAATAATTTAACACACAGTCATGATTCATTCTGAGTATTCAAAAATGGGGGGGGCAGAATATTCTGCACCCGAGTGCGAGTGCGTCGAGCTCGACACTAATTCTACAATTTGTCTGGGCAGTGCCGGAGAATTCGGTATCGACCCTTGGGAGGACGAGAACCTCGGACTTGATTTCTAATTCTTAATTTACAGACAAGATGAGAAAACAGATTCTTACTTTGGGTGCAATCTGCGCAGCCGCGTTCACCCTCACCAACTGTAATAAGGAAATCGCAGAACCCCAGGCTCCGGTGACCGGAGGCACAGATTTCGAAATCATAGCCACCACAGCCGACACCAAGACTGCCAACAATGGCCTCAACACCGTTTGGGCTACAGGAGATGATCTCACCGTCTTCCACGCTGTAGCAGGTTCCACCACTTACGGAAGCAACGACAAATTCACATACTCAGGAGCTGACAACAAGTTCACCGGGAAGCTCGCAACCGGCCTTGACGCAAGCAAGAGCTACGACTGGTATGCCATGTTCCCGTACAGCAGTTACATAAATACTCCTACAAACAGCGATAAGGGAGGTTATGTTTATATCGGAGAGCGCAGCGACCAGACTCAGATTCAGACCGGCAACGACTCCAAGGCACACCTGATTTACGGTGCATCCAACCAGACCGGACTCAGGAATTGCCCTCTCTATGCTGTAGCCAAGGGTGTCGCGGCATCAGCCACCCCGACGTTCACGATGAAGCAGCTTGCATCAATAGTAGAGGTTAATGTCACCAATACCAATACTGCTCCTCTTACCGTATCGACTGTATCCTTCACCGCACCTGCGGGAACAAACATTGTAGGTACCTTCTATGTCAACTTCACCGACAATGGAGGAACGGTGTACACTGATGGAAATTTCCCTGGCAACATAGCCAATCTTACAGTAAAAAACGGCACCGCCATTGCCAAGGATGGTGTAGCCAAGTTCTACCTCGCTATCAAGCCTTTCGCTGCCAATACCGGTGACGAGCTCAAGATTTCCGTCAACGGATACGAGAAGACTCATAAACTCACAAAGAATGTAGAATTCAAGGCCGGCAAGATCGAGGCGGTAAACTTCAAGTATGACAAGCCTATAACGACGGAAACACTCGTTGCAAAATTCGTTGCAGATGGCATCGGCAGCAGCGGGTATAGTGCCTATGAGGGTGTCACTTCCAATGAGAAGAAATGGACTGTAACTTTCGGACAGGGAACCTATGTCGGAACAAACAAAACCAAAAAAGCGAATTGCAAGCTTGGCACCAAATACGAAAAGGTCGGAACACCATGTGGATATAATGCCACCAAGACTCAAGTTGCTGCGGTCATCTCTGAATCCGCATTGGCAAATGTCTCAAAGGTTGTAGTCAACGGAGACACCGATACCAACAACCCTGAAAAAATTTCCCTGGTTTACTCCACAGATGGGACCACATACTCTCTGATAGAGACAAAAACATACAGCAAGGCTGGTAACGAATTTACATTCACAAAAATAGCCACTGCATACTACGCTATAGTTTTGTACTACAGCGGTAGCAGTTTTATGAGAACCAAAGATCTCGTCGCTTCTTTCTACGAGTGAACTCCCTCCGGCGGGTCCGGCGGTGGCGGATCCACGGAAGACAGTGAACCGGCCGCTTCTGTCTCCAACGGAGACTACACGATAACGAGTTCGACAGAGGCAACTCTGTCGGGCTCATTCTCAGGAGCGAGCGCGGTTCCGGCCGAGGTGGGCTTCTATTGGGGCACATCCTCGAGTTCAATGACAAACAAGGTCGTGGCAAGCGCGGCAAGCGCTACCAGCGGGACATTCACGGCGACGCTGACCGGCCTCACCGAAGGACAGACCTATGTCTATCAGGCATACGCCCTTGTCAACGGCACAGGCACGCACGCAGCGGAGCAGCAGTACTTCTTCGCTTCGGGCACGAGGTTCTTCAAGGCCGGCGGGTCATCACTCCCTGCGACAGGCTCCGGATGGCTTGAGCTCCCAAGCAAGACAGAGGGCGCACAGTACATCACCAACACGCTGAGGGCGGGCGGAGCACGCAACTACACCCACCTCTACGACACCAAGATGTACACCTCCCTTTGGACCGCATACCCTCTGTACAAGGATGCCATGGGCAAGCTGTCAAGGCCTAGTTGGAGCAGAAACCCCAACATTGACGAGAAGTACCAGATCAATCTTTGGAGCGGAAGTTATGGCGTAGGCGACTATTCCCGCGGGCACATGATTCCGAACGGTTCAAGGAACGGAATCCGCGCAATGCAGCTCCAGACCTTCTATGCGACGAACTCCGTTCCGCAGAAGCAGAACAATTTCAACGGGTCGATCTGGGCTAATCTTGAAAATGCACTCCAAAGCATGACAAGTTCTACCGACACGGTATATGTAGTCACCGGAGTGGCATTCAACAAAGCAGGAGAAAGCAAGACCGTCACATACATCAAGCCTGCAAAAGACAGCAAGCAGTGTCCGGTTCCAAACTACTTCTACAAAGTGGCCCTGAAAGTCAAACGGAGCGGCGCCGGCATCGCTGACGCATGCGCGGTCGGAGTTTGGATGGAGCACCGGGACTACAACTCCGGAGAGACCTACGACCAGTTCACTGTCACGGTCGACCAGATTGAAGAGTGGCTGGGACTCGACTTCTTCACCAACCTGCCTGAGGACATGCAGACAAAGGCGGAGAAGAACAGCAGCTGGTCCACATTCAACAGCTTCAGATAACTTGTTTGCACACTACAACTCAAGCAGGAAGAGGACGCAAGCTCCCTTCCTGCTTTTGTTTCATACCAGCCATGCCCCGCATGTGGCGACCCTCTCTGCCGCAAGTCGCGTGGTAGTTCCAGACGAAGCTGGCAACCCGGAAGAATCTTGCGGATATGCAAAAATTAGTGTATCTTGGCAAATATTGATTGACAGGAACATACCGCGAGGACATTACTGGCAATTATACAGAATCGACCATGGCAATAGCACTGAAGAAAACACGCAGCTACACCACGGAAGACGGGCGGCTCAAAGGAAAGAGCAAGTTCTGGGGCTTCCCGGACATGCCCGCCAGCATGGAATTCCCCTACAAGGACGGTGACCCGATGTGCTTCCTCTGCCAGATCAACCTGGAGGAACTCCACGCGCAGGCTGCCGACGCCACGGACTTGAACCTCCTTCCACGACGCGGCATGCTATATTTCTTCGCCCAGATTGACTATTTTCTCGGATGGTCCCGGGAACTCGAGGAGGGCATCGGCTTGTGGGGCAAGGACGACGCAGACGGCCACAAACTTCTCGGCAGCCCGTTTTTCGATGAAGTTCCCTCCGGCACATCCCTCCTGCAGATTGACGAAGATGATGACTGGGGGCTGAGATTCTTCGATTCAGGCATAATCAACTTCATCATGGACAGCAACTCCCTTGCACATAAGGATTTCAGCATGACAGAACTCTATTTCCTCAGAAGCGTAAAATAGCGGAATCAATCATGACACACCAAGAAGAAGTACAGCTCCTCCGGGACAAGATCAGGGCTCTGGAGAACGCCCTGAAACTCTCGAACATCAAGGCCGAGGGTTACGAGGTGATGATGTCCATCCTGAAAGACGAGTACGGCATCGACCTGTCAAAAGAAGTCGAAGCCGAACAGTCGAAGAGCTCAAAGGGCGCCACCCGGAAGTAAGTCTTGATTATCTTTGTGGACTGCTCGGCATTGAAATGACCGATAAACGGCAGGAAAACATAGTTTTGAAACCATAATTATATGAAGGGGAATCTTATAGCTTGTTGCGGACTCGATTGTGAGGCTTGCGAGGCGCGTATTGCTACATTGAATAATGACGATGAACTCCGTAAGGAGGTATCACGCAAATGGTGTGAGATGAATCAGACTGATCAGATTACTCCAGAGACCATCAACTGTATGGGATGCCGCTCTGACGGAGTCCGCTTCGCATATTGTGAGTACATGTGCGAAATCCGCAAATGCGCTGTCGCGAAGGGGTATGAAACCTGCGGCGACTGTCCCGACAAGTCATGTTGCGAAAAACTGTCGCCAATATCCTCCACGAGCCCTGAAGCCCGGGGCAATCTTGGCCTGTAGTGGGGCGTGGCAGGTCTCAGTTACCACATCACCTTATGCCTCCGGTTCCTTTTCCGCCTTGGGGGGCTGAGTAGTTACCGATAATTCCCCGTTTTAAGGGCGCATCGGGAACGGGTAGGTCGGACGCTGGGATGTCGGGAAGGGCAATGTCCGGTAAAAACGGCATTTCTACGGACAAAACTGTGTTCCTGAGCCTTTGGTCCGGCGAAACGCGCCTTTGCCCGGACAAAAGCCCGATGCTCAGACATGCCAATGCTCATCAACTGCCGCCCGGGCGGGAGCATTGTCCGACAAAAGCCCGACGCTCCCTCCGCCGACGAGGACGACACATGCGGCGGGAGGCGGCAGTGGCAGATAACACCTTGACACAGAATTGATTAAAGGTTTTACCTGTCCGCATATCGGGACATGTAAAACCTTTATCTGCTTGTCTGTCAGCGCCTTGCCTGAAGCGACTATCTGAAAATGTCGTTCAGCACTGACGCGAGACGGAGACCGGCACGGAGGAGCTGGCCTTCGATTGTCGGTGTCCACTCGCTCACATAGTCATAAGACAGCTTGGAGCCGACAGGGGTCCCGTCATAGACTGTCTTGCAGATCTCATAAGTCTCTTTAGCCCATGACTCCGGAGTACCCTCGGCGAGTCCCCTGTTCACATCTTTGCTGTTAGTATCGATCTGCTCGACCCACTCGGTGTATGTCCACTTGTGTGCGCTCTCTATGATAGAGGAATCCCAGATGGAATGCAGGTTGGTTCCCTTCCCGAAATACTGCACCTGCCACCTGTTGCCGCCGCGGTCCGACTTATGTCCCATGTGCATAGGGCAATGGAGATCCCCCATCAGATGGACAAGGAACTTCAGCGAGAGGACCTGCTCCTCCCTGCTCAGTTCACCGCTTTTCAGCGCGGCAATCTGCTCGTTGATTGCGCGGACCACATCCCCGTCTTCGTTGAGGGCGGCGTTCTCAAAAGTCTCGTCCGCGTCAATGTTCTTGTAGTGCCAGGTGCTGGTGTACTTGTATTCCGGGGTATGGCTGGCATTGTCCATCCAGTTGGCCCAATATACGATTGATTTCCCGTCCAGAAGTTCGGTGACCTTCCTGTCCGCTTTCTTCGTAAGATGTTTCTGGGCAACGGCACAGGTCACGTCGTGCCCCTTCTGCCCCCAAGAATAGCCGTTGACCGACACAGCGAGAAGACCAGCCCCCAGGCAGATCATCCTCAGTATTCCTCTTATATTTTTCATACTGCAAAGGTGCATATTTTTTTTCTTGCTTCCCCCGCCCGAACAGATTTTTTTTGTTCTGACACCTTCCCCCCCCGGAGGAACAGTCCCGACCGGCATCAATTCGCCAATCTGCATTTTACCTTTCCGATTCTGTCGGGTATATATGGTGAGACGTCTCGAAAGAATTGATTAAAAACCACAATTATGAGAACGAAAATGTTTGCTACATTTGCGGCTGCGGCATTGCTGATAGCGCCGTTGATGACCGCACAGGCCAGGGGCCCGCATCGCCGCCCCGGCTGGATATGGCCCGGATATTATAGCCATGCCATTTTCCCGATGACAAGGACAGTCACGATTGACCGCACCACCACCGTCAACCGGACTTCCCGCCCGGAAAGGAAGCAGATGGCCCTGGCATATATAATGAACAACGGTAAACTTGCTGTCAGCAAGTATTGCAGCATCACCGGACTCGACAAGGCGTTCGCGGAAGCCGAACTGGACTCATTTGCCCTGGACAGAAAGGCGCCCATCGTCAGGTCGGTAGAAGGCAAGAAGATTTATTACATTTTGGGGAATGACCGATAAGAACATAGTCAGGCTGCTCAGATTGAACCTTCAGACGGGCTTCAAGATACTTCTGAAAGAGTACAAGGAGCCAATCTATTGGCATATCCGCCGCCTGACTGTGAACCACGAAGACGCCCAGGACGCCACTCAGGAGACATTCATCAGAGTCTACCGCTCATTCGGCAGCTACGACAGCAGCCGGCCGCTCAAAGCCTGGCTCTACCGTATCGCGACAAACGAGGCTTTGAGAATCATCGGGAGGCGGCATCCGGCGGTCGATCTGGACAACTGCGGCGAGGCGATGGAAACTCTGGCCGACCGGTATCTTGACCTCTCAGATGTGGAGGGGGTCAACCTCCAGAAAGCGATCAATTCACTTCCGCTCAAGCAGAGGTTGACGTTCAATCTCAGGTATTACGACGAGATGAGTTTCGACGAGATCGCCCGGGTCACGGACTCCACCCCGGACAGCGCCAAGGCAAACTGGCACAATGCCAAGACAAAGGTTTATGATTATTTGAAGCAGATTTATGGATAATGGTATGAAACTGGACGGCGTCGGCGCAAGGTTGCCGTACCGTGTGCCTCAAGGAGCCTTCGACGAGCTTGAGCGGAATGTGCTGGAGAGTACAATACGCTCAGGACGCGGCAGGCGCACAGGCAGGATGACGCTCGCCATCTGCGGCGCCGCGGCATCCTTGGCGATAGCCGTCTCACTGATAACCGGGCTGTCGGCGGACAAGTCCTTCGATGCGGTGCAGGCCGCATTTGCCCAGCTCAGCAGCGAGGACAAGGCATTCCTCACAGAAATATACGATGAAGACACTTTTTTGAATATCAATTACTAGAAAACAATGAAAAGATACGCACTGATGGCGATAACGGTCATCCTGATGACAATATCACTTCCCGCTCAGGGCAAGGGCGGCAGACTGTCACGCGAAGAGCTCGCCGTCAAGCAGGCGAAGCACATCTCCAAGGAGCTCGCATTCGACACGGCCACAGCCGCGAAATTCAAGGAGACCTACTGCAATTACCAGAAGGAAGTCTGGGCTTTGGGGCCAAGTCTCGGGAAAGACAGTTCGGGCACAAAGATGGAAGAGCGTTTCGACAGGAGCCAGAAAATCCTGGATCTCCGCAGGAAATACTACGACATCTACAGCACCTTCCTCACTCAGGAGCAGATTTCAAGGGTATATGAACTGGAGCGGCAGATGATGAGACGGCTCTCTGGACACAAAGGGCAGGCCGGCAGAAAACGCGTGAGGAGATGAGAGTTTACGGAGTATTTGCAGCCCTGGCGGCTGTATTGATCGCGGCAGCAGGATGTTCCAAAGAGCAGGGGCATCCTGCCGCAGGGACAACGGATGAGGAATTCGGGAAGAGCGCCTGCGGTTCCCTGCCGTACCGCATCCGGCGGATCAATGTGTCCGAAGCCACCAAGCCTGTCATGGTCCTGTACCTTCACGGGGGCTCCTCCAAAGGAAGCGACAACGAACTTCAGATGAAGGAGCTTGCCCTCGGGGACATCTCGGAGTTTCTGGAGTCACATGCGGTCCCCAGCATATTCGTCGTCCCGCAATGCCCCGCCTCCGACAGCTGGGGCGCCAAGATGAATCCTCAGCTGGAAGCGCTGATAGACGAGTGCGGCAGCGGATGTGACGGCGTCTATGTCCTTGGAGGCTCTATGGGAGGGACCGGGACCTGGTCTCTGGCGAACGCCTGCCCGTCAAGAATACGCGGCATCATGCCGGTCGCCGGGAAGCCCGGGACCGCATCCGCGACGAACTTCAAGTCGATGCGTGTATGCTCCGTGATGAGCGAAGCCGATGAGATGATGAAAAGCGCCTGCGATGATGTCCTCTCGTTCTGCGAGAGAATCAATGCGGCAGGCGGCGAGGCCGTCTGCACAATCATCCCGGCAGCCGAACAATGGTCGCACCAGACAACCTGCGAACAGTCCTATACAGACGAAAGATTGAGATGGCTGCTCGGGCTGTGATTCTCGGCCCCCACTTACCGCGGCTACATGAACTTCCTGACAAGCCAGTCCTTGAGCCTTGTATAGGGTTGGTAGCGTATCTTCAGGTCCACCCGCACAGGGGTTTTCACGATGCCCTTGGCGTGGCTGAAAGCGAGGAAAGAATGATACCCCTGATAGGTGCCGATACCGGAATCACCTATGCCGCCGAAAGGCAGCCTGTGGTTGACGAGATGCACGATAGTGTCGTTGACACAACCGCCCCCGAAGCGGAGCGTCCCCATGACCCGGCGCTCCTCCCGCCTGTCGGATGAGAACAGGTACAAAGCCAGCGGGTGCGGCCGTTCCTGGACAAATGCAAGCGCCTCCTCAAGATTCCCCACAGTCAGGACAGGCAAAACGGGGCCGAAAATCTCCTCCCTCATCACCGCATCCTGCGGCAGCACGCGATCCATCACCGTCGGGGCGATCCGCAGCGCTTCCGCATCAGCCTCCCCGCCATATACCACCTTGTCGCGGTCAATGAGCCTGCTGACACGTTCATAGTGCCGGCGGTTGATGATCTTTCCGTATGCGGGATTATCCAGCGGGCGCTCACCGTACATTGCCGGAATCTCTTCCTTGAGACACTGCATGAAAGCATCATGCACGCACTTCTCCACCAGCACATAATCCGGAGCCACGCAGGTCTGGCCCAGGTTGAGCCACTTGCCGAAGGCTATCCGGCGTGCTGCCACGCGAAGATCAGCGCTCCTTGTGACAATGACAGGCGATTTGCCGCCCAATTCAAGCAGGACAGGTGTGAGATTGCGCGCCGCCTTCTCCATCACATAGCGCCCGACCGTCCCGTTACCGGTATAGAAAATATAGTCAAAACGCTCTTCGAGCAGTTCCTTGCCGGTCTCCGCGCCGCCATTGACAACAGCCACAAGCCCCGGATCGAATATCCCGGACAACATCCCGGCAATCACGCCGGCGGCCGCCGGGGCAAGCTCCGATGGCTTCACCACCGCACAGTTTCCCGCGGCCAAAGCCCCGATCAGAGGAGATATAGTCAAGAGAAAGGGGTAGTTCCACGGAGCCATTATGAGAGTCACGCCATAAGGGCAGCAGACAATCTTAGACCTGGCAGGAGCGATGGCCACAGGCGTGCCGACACGCTTGGGGCGCATCCAGCCTTTCAGATGGCGCAGAGCATTGTCAATGTCAGAATACAGCGCCCCGACTTCCGTCATATACCCTTCGGAAGCCGATTTGCCGAGGTCGGAATGCAGGGCGTCCAGAATCTCGCTTTCACACTTCCTGATGCCCTCCTTCAACTTCACGAGAGAAGCGCGGCGGGCATCGGGGCTCAGCGTGGCACCCGAGCCGAAGCATGCGCGCTGCGCCTCCATGATCTGTTTTATCGTCATCACTATCTGGCAAGCCTGTAGATAGCCTCCATATCAGCCCTGTCCAGCTCCTTGAGATGGCCCACTGTACGGGTGCCGCCATGGCTGCACTTCTCCGCCATAAGCTCAATCTCCGAGTCCGTGGCCTCACGCCCTATGAGCTCCCTGATTGAGGTCGGCATCGACAGGTCGCGGTAGAACCTCTCCATAGCCTCGATGCCAGCCAGGGCCGTCGCCTCCGGATCGGTGAAATCCTCAGGCACGCCCATGACATTGACGGCGAAACGCACAAAGCGGGAGACATTCTCCTTGAACACATAACGCGCCCAGGCCGCCCAGACCGCGGCAAGGCCGGCACCGTGAGCCACATCATACAACGCGCTGAGCTCGTGCTCAAGCCGGTGCGACGCGAAGTCGCCTACTGTACCGCACCCGGTCAGGCCGTTGTGGGAAAGGCTCCCCGCCCACATGATCTGGGCCCTGCTGCGATAATCGCCAGGATTCTTCAGCACCTTGTATGCACAGTCTTTAACGGTACGCAAGATAGCCTCGGCCACCTCATCGGTGAGCGTCATGTCGTCTTCATGCGAGAAGTATCTCTCCATCGTATGCATCATGATGTCCACAACCCCGCAGGCAGTCTGATATGCCGGCAGAGAATATGTCAGTTCCGGGTCCATCACGGCGAACTTCGGACGGATAATATCGTCATCATAAGAGCGTTTCTCCGCCCCGTCCTCCTTGGTGATGACACAGCTGCAGCTCATTTCGCTGCCCGCGGCAGGGATGGTAAGCACGACTCCCACCGGGAAACCGGACTCGGCCTTGGCCTTCCCCGCAAAGAAATCCCAGACATCGCCATCATACATCAGTCCCAGGCCTATGGCCTTCGCAGAATCGATGACGCTTCCTCCTCCGACAGCAAGAATCAGGTCCACGCCCTCCTTCTTGCACAATTCTATGCCCGCATATACTTTCGACAGGCGAGGGTTAGGCACGACTCCGCCAAGTTTCACATATTCGACGCCCTCGGCATCCAGAGCCCCGCAGACCCGGCTCAGCAAACCGGACCGCTCCGCGCTCTTCCCGCCATAATGGAGAAGCACCTTCTTACCGCCGAACTGCTTTACAAGGCTCCCGACCTTGCTCTCAGAACCCTTCCCGAACACTACTTCGGTCGGAGTATAGTAGACAAAATTCTTCATGTCCAGTGTCATTAATTAATCCTGTCTACAAATTTACAAAAATTCTCCGACCGCCGCCCCCTGAACACACTCTGAAGCGTGCAGGTTACAGCAGCCTCGGCGGGCAATTCCCTACCGAGCCGCGCGTGACAGGCTCCGTGCTCTCCTTGACCTCCTCCGGCACAGCCTGCCTCAGATACTCCTGCGTTTCGGAGACATCTCCGATGCTGGACAATATAAGCCGTCCGGAATTATTGTCGTACACATATCCATAGCGGCAGCCCCAAGCGGTACCGTCACTGTATACGCCTTCTATGGTCTCCCAGTCAGCCGTGTAGGTCCCGGCGTACTTCTGCCATCGCGGAGCCTGGACCTTCTGCCAGAGGACAAAAGTCCCATCTGCGCCAAGAGCGAGATATGCATCAAAATCCTTGGGCGTCTGCCCTTCGAAAGACACAAGATGCCACTCCCCCGATATCGTCTCGGCTGCAGACGGAGAATCTTTCTTGCAACCGGACAAAAGCAGGGCGCAAAAGACGCCCATACTGAGCAGAGCGGTTTTTATTATATTTCTGTCCATAATCTTCTTGTTCACAACCATCCTCCATTGCTGCTCGCAGCGCTGCGCGAAATGATGGCGAAGGTCTTGGTCACCTCAATGCCGCCCATTTCCGAGCCGCTGCCCGGCTTGTCGCCTCCTGCCACAGCCGTCACGGTGACTTTGGCCGAGCCAGGCTTGTCGCAAAAAACCACAAGATTGCCGTCCTCAACGCGCGGAGCGCCCTGCACCGCAAGCCTTTCCATATCAGCCTTGTCCATATTGACGGACAAGTACGCGAGGCTTGCATAGCCCTGTCCGAAATACGGGGACAACGGCAGTTCTTCCTCCCTGCCGGCCACCAGACGCAGACAAGGCGTGCCCTCAACCTGCATCAGCAGCTGAAAAGCATCCACAGCCCCGCTCCCCATCTTGTGGAAATAATTCTTGTAGCTGCCGTTCCGCTCAATGGCCCCGTCGATGTCGTTGACGGATGTGAGCAGCATGTCCCTGAACTCAGGCATGGTGAACTTCTTCCCAATCTGCACGGCATAGGACAGGCCCAGCGCCGCTACTCCGGAGACATGCGGGCATGCCATGGACGTGCCTTGCATGAAACCGTAATCCTGCCCCCCGTTCACCTCCGACGGCATGGTGGACAATATCATGGCGGAAGTCTTGTCCTTGTCCACCGATATCAGGTAATCCCCGCCTGGAGCCGCGATATTGCAGCCGGGGCCGAAGTTGGTATAGTAGGCAGGCATGAAGTTCGGCGCGAAAGCCGTCACGGAAATATAGTCCCGATAGGCCCCAGGATAGGCAGACTGGGGCGCCGCCTCATTGCCCGATGCGAATATCGCAAGGTTGCCATAGGAAAGCGCCGGGCAGTTGGCCTTGTGCTTTGTGAAGTAGTCAATGGACTCCTTCTCGAGACTGTTGAGTGAAGTATACTGGTTGTCAGAGCTGTAGAGCCCAGAAGTATAGCCGTAGGAACACTGTATGATGGCCGCCCCCATATCGGCAGCATAGCGTATCGCACGCGCTATCGCCACAGCCGAGCCGGTCTTGTTCATGTCCTCACCGGAGAAAACCTGACAGGACATGAGCCTCACCCCATCTCCGTTGCCGCTGCCTCCGGCAATCCCGGCGACCCCGGTGCCGTTGTTGTTGACGGCGGCCACCGTACCGGCCACATGTGTCCCGTGCCCGGAGTCGCCCCTGTTCTGCCCGGCAACCCAATACTCTTTACTCCAGCTTATCGGTCCGTTAGTGACGAAGTTCATCCCGTAGATGTCATCCACGTAGCCGTTGCCATCATCGTCCACGCCCTTCCGCCCATTAAGCTCCGCTTCATTGACCCACATGTTGGCCTTGAGATCCGGGTGGGTATACTTCACGCCCTCGTCAACTATGGCCACCACCACCTCAGGGCTGCCGGCCGAGAACTCCCACGCCGGGTTGGCATTGATGTCCGCTCCGGCAACCGCACCCACGGCCACATCGGAAGAGCCGGAATTATTGTAGTGCCACTGCTGGGGCAGCAGCGGGTCGTTGAAAAGAACACCTGTTCCGGCCGCAAGAGGTCTGGCGCCGCCCTGATACGGGCGGATCCTCTCCCAGTTGCGCTGCATCTGCACGTCAAACTCCACCGCCTCGACCTCACCAAGGGCGGACAGGCGGCGCGCGGCCTCATCCAGATCAGTGCCATCACTGAAATGGACAATGTACCAGCGATGCAGCCCGGCATGGCGCGCCTCCTGCTCGAACTTGGGAACCAACGGAAAAACCCTCTCCAGAGAGGAAACCCCAAGTTCATCAAAAACACTGTCCACAGCCCCGATCCCCGAGCGGGTCAAGGGTTCACCGGAACGGGTCGGGACATTCTGTTCGATGCAGCCCAAAGCCTCGTCACCGAAGCGTACGATGAGCCGCCCCCGGCCGGCATTGTCGGAAGAATGGATGATTTTTTCCTGTACGGAAGACGGCACGGGATTCCCCGTGCCGCTTTCCAGTGTCTCAGTACAGGAGATTGCAGTCAGCACAATAGCCGACAATACAACTGCTGATCCTGATCTCATAAAATTCTACTCTTTGCTTGATGAACTGCTGCCACTAAGGATTTCCACATGGCCGCTGTAATTTGCTGTGATCTTGTGTTTGCGTGAATCCACAAGCACGTAAGAAATCTTATACTCTCCCTCTCCGGTCTTCTCAATATCCAGGTATGACTCCTCCACCGGCTGGCCAAGGATGGCCTGGTCGTAGTTCTCGATCTCAGGGTTCCAGTGCTTGCAAGCCATGCCGTAGTATGCAGGCTTGAGGTAGTATCCGCGCTCTGCGGTACCGCGCACTGCCTTCTTCGGCTCGGATGCAATGGTGTACCTGCCTTCAGGAATGGTGTCACGTGCCGCGAAGAATGTCGCGAAGACATCATAACCGGCAGTTGACTGGTCTGCGCTCCAGAGCTCAAGGCCCCAGACTGGAGTACCATAGTCCTCGGTACCGCCGTACTTGAGATAAGCCGCACGCACCTTGCCGAGATCATAGTCCTCATCAAGGAAGTCATCATCGTAGTAATATACGTTCCAGTCACGCCAGTTGTTCTCGAACTCGAGTTTGCCGGAATACTCGAATGTGAAAGTGCCGCTGTCCGCGGACACCTGATATTCACCCCACTCAGGATCGACTACAGTGGTCATGACGAAGCAGCCAAGGGAGCCCTTGATGGTGTATGTACCTCCCGCATAAGCTACTTCCAACGTGCCGCCGTTTTCCTTGACATAATTGACCGTCTCAGAAACAATCTGACCGTCCTTCTTGATGTAGAAGCGTGTGCCCTCAAGAGCATATTCATTGTTCGGAGCTATAGTCCCGACTGCCGTATAGTTGTTCAAATATGGCTGCACCGCCTTATAACTGCGGGCAGGCAGAATGATGTTTTTGTAGTCCGGCTTCTCCTCGTAGAAGATTACCGTGGCCCCGATCTCAGTCTGCTCATCGATTGACTTGCTGAACTCCACCTTATAGGCATTGTTGTAGTCACCGCCCTCATAGCTGGCCTTGGCAGTGTCGAATACATAGTCGGTGCTGAATGAGACTTTCTTCTCCGGGCTCTTCGGACCCTCGCCCAGGCCGTTTTCTCCAGCCACGGTATAAGTTCCGCCGGTCATGACAGACAGGGTGCGCTCCTCGGTATTCTGCACCTCCTTGCCGTCGCGGTACCATTTATATGTATGCGCGTGCGGAATCTCCGCCACGGAGAGCACTATGGTCTCGCCTGCGGCACCCTGCTCCTTGCCCTCTATTGCACCTGCCGCTTCCGGAACTTTAAGTACATAAGGAGCCTGAGAGATGGTGACTTCGCTGGTCAACCCGCCTCCGAGCAGCGTCACGGTCGCCTTGCGCGCCTCTTCCACTTTATTTGCGCTTACCGTCACCACCAGGGTGGCGTTGCCGCTCCCCTGTTCCGGCTGCACCAGCACCCAGTCAGCAGAAGAAGTCGCCGTCCAGTCAGTATTGGACTCGACTGACATGACCACTTCCTTCCCTTCCGCGGCGATTTCCTCTGACTCGTAGGTCAGATTCAATATGACCTCGTCTTTCTTACATGCCGAAAGACCGATAAAGATAGCCGTCAAGGCTACGAACCGATAGATGATTTTTTTCATAAAGTAATACACTTGAATTTTTGCCAAATATAATTTCCCCCTTTCCCAAATGCAAGGGGTCCGTTTTCTCATTATGGCAAATTGTCAAAATGAGAAAAATTGCAGTGTATTCAGTTGGAGAACTGTTTGCGATATTGGGACGGCGATGTACCTTTGATCGCCTGGAACAGACGGTAGAAAGTGGAAATGGACGTGAAGCCCAAGCCGGAGGCCACAGCCTTGATAGGCGTGTCGTCAGAAGGGTCTGAAAGGATGGCCGCCGCCTCCTCTATCCGGTAAGAATTTATATAGTGGACAAAGGAAAGTCCGGTATAGCGCTGTATCACCTCAGTCAGATAGGTCCGGTTTGTCTGGAGGCGTTCCGCCACGCCATCCCTGGTGAGTCCAGGGTCGCGATATAGTTTCTGCTCCTGCATCAAGCGCTGGAGGCGCTCAAAAAGATCCCGCATCTTGTCTTCCTGGGAGTTCGTCTCCCCGACGGCACGTCCGTGCTTATGCTTCGGCTGCCTGTCATCCAACTGCTCCTGGAACCGTTTGAGCATCTGGATATTTCTCTTGTTCTTCCTATAGTACAAAACTCCCCCGAGGACAAGAAAAGCCAGGATAAACACAGTGCAGATCAATACAGCCGTGAATTTATGCTTCCAGCGCAGCTCCTCCATCTCATGCTCCCTCAGGCCGTTCTCATAGCGCTCCCTCTCATATTTCATCTTCATATCGCTCACCTCCCGCTCCTTTTTCATGCTGAAGAGGCTGTCGGCCTCCTCATGATAGTGCTTGTAGCAGTCCAGCGCCTGACGGTAATTGCCGGACTTCTCATAAAGCTCAGCAAGGCTGCGATAGACCAGATATGACTTCGAGGTACGGCTGTCATGCCGCGAAATGCGCAAAGCCTGCTGAAGCAAAGTGATGGCGGAGTCTGTCTGCCCACATCGAGCCATATACCCCGCATACCCCACATGCGCATCTATATCCGAGAACCGCCCGGAATCTTCGCCTTCGGAAAGAGCCTTGCGATAGTATTTGACCGCCTGCTCCACATCTCCCTTGGCGGACAGTATGTCTCCGTACAGCGCGTAAACTCCCCGCTGATCTCCATAATAGTCCACCTGGTCCAGGACTTTACCTATATAATGCCCGGCACTGTCGCACTGCCCCATCATCTCATACATATATGCGGAGAGCACAGCCCCGAGATAGCGGGCAAACGGATGATTGTTCTCCTCGCCGAAGCGATATACATCCAGCGCATACGGCAGACCTGACTCGTCGCGCCGCATATAATAGGCCAGGGCAAGATTGCTTTCCAGCGGGAAGAGGCGGCTCTTGTCGTCACATTTCATGGCATAGCCCATACCTTCGGTCAGAGTGCCGATAGCCTCCCCGTAGTTCATCTCCGCGAAGGCCTGGCGCGCACCCTTGATATTGCATAGCGTAGCCAAAGCCCACCAATCCTGCTCCTGCCGGGCCAGTGCTTCCCCCTGCGAGAGGTATTTGTTTACCGAATCCGTCTGCCCGGCACGGAGATAGAAACTCTGCGCCTTTGCGACAATCCCGTACAGCCGCACTGTAGGGTCTTGCGCACGCACCCCATAGCGGTAGAGGCTGGCGGCCAGGCTGTCGATAGCATCCTCATCCTGTGTGGCCAGTCCCTCCTTGAGTTCGCCACGCAGAACCTCCACACGAGCAGAAAGACCATCATCTACGCGCGCAGCGTCCCGGCGGGAGCAGGCCGGAAGCAGCAGGGCCGCAGCCACGGCGGCAAGCAACAGGGCGTGGACTTTACTATACATCGACGGTCACGCTTTCAATCCTGAGTTGGAAGGTCCCTGACGGAGCATGGACATCGACCACCTCTCCAGTCCTGTGCCCCATCAGTGCCTCGCCGATCGGGGACTTGAGGGAGATTTTCCCCTCCTGGAGATTCATCTCATGAGGGCTGACAATCGTATACGCCATCCGGACGCCCGTCTTGAGATTGGTGAACTCCACGCGGCTCAGCAGATTGACCTCGCCCTGAGGCAGCTTGTCAGGATCGATGACACGGGAGAATTGCAGGACCTTCTGCAGGAAGCGTATCCTGCTGATGGCCTTGGCCTGGGCACGGCGCGCCGTGCGGTACTCGGCATTGTCGCTCAAATCCCCCTGGGCACGCGCTTCGCAGAGTTCATCCTTTATCCTCGGATACTCTTCATCAATCAGTTGCTTGAGTTCGGCGACGATCTGGTCGTGACGCTCCTTTGACAAGTATTCCATAATACCTGCAAATATAACCAGAATCCGGCTCGCAAAGAAATCCAACCTTGACTCCCAGCCCCATAAAGTGTTTTTTGAAAAAAACATTTTTAAGGCATTTTTGTTTTATGTAAAAAACACTTTATATTTGTGCACATAAAAACAACGAGATGGAAAGGTTATTTCAAAGGCACGATGACTATCTGAGAGTGACACCCACGGACTATGTGCGCGACTTCATGAAAAAAGTCAACTGGGACAGCCGTCTGGTCTGTATAAAAGGGCCGAAAGGTGTCGGGAAATCCACTCTTCTAAGACAACGCATAAAGATGAACTACGATGAGGGGGACAGACATATCCTGTATTGCTCCGCCGATTCCGTATACTTCTCCAACCACACCCTGCTGGATACAGCAGAAGAATTCGTAAAGATCGGGGGCACACATATATTTATAGATGAGATACACAAATATGAGAACTGGAGCCCGGAAATAAAAGAAATCTATGACCTATATCCCCAACTGCATATAGTCTTGAGCGGCAGCTCGTTGCTGGCACTGAAAATCGGCTTGGCGGATCTTTCACGCAGAATGCTGCAATACGATATGCCGGGGTTGTCTTTCCGCGAGTATCTGCATATGGAAAGAGGACTCGACCTTCCTGCTGCTACACTTCCCGAACTCTTGGACAATCCGGCCGGATTCTGCATCCGGGTAAGAGAGCGCTGTAATCCCCTTGAACACTTCTCCGGCTATATCCAAAAAGGGTATTATCCATTTTACTTTGAAGACAAGGTAGCTTACGCCCCCAGAGTGGAGAATGTCGTAAATTACACCATAGACACAGAACTCACGTCGCAATGCGGTGTGGATGTGGCGAACACAAGGAAGATCAGAGCGCTGATGCAAGTGATTGCCGGCATGGTCCCATTCGAAGTGGACATAGCGAAGATGTCGCGCAATCTTGGTCTCCAAAGACTCACTCTGCTGCAATACCTCAAACACCTTGAGGACGCCGGACTCGTAAAACGTCTGTTCTCCAATCTTCTCACGACCAGCGACTTGCAGAAACCGGACAAGATCCTGCTGGACAATCCGAATCTACTATATGCCTTATGCCCCACCATCCCCGAAACGGGGACCGTGCGCGAGACTTTCTTCTGCAACCAACTCGCATCTTCCGGCCATGTTGTAGAATATGGAGGCATGAAGACTGCCGACTTCAGAATTGACGGCAAATATGTCATTGAAGTAGGTGGGAAAGACAAGGGGTACTCGCAGATTGACAAGACAGAGAACGGCTACATCGCAGCCGATGGCATAGACTCGGCCGTTTTCCGCAAAATCCCCCTATGGGCTTTCGGCTTTCTATACTAACTCTTCTTCTTGAACTCCGACGGAGTGCAGCCGAACTCCTCCTTGAATATCTGCCGGAAGTAGGAGAATGAGCTGATTCCGATATTCCAGGCGGTCTCGGACACATTGAACTCTCCCGACGCGAGCATCTCGGCAGCCTTGCGGAGCTTGATCTTACGCACATAGTCGTTGGCCGAGATTCCGGTGAGGCTCTTGAGTTTGCGGTAGAGCGAGGATACGCTGACATTCATATACGAGGCCATGTTGTTGATGTCAAGATTCTCCGAAGACAGATTATCTTCGATATATAAAGTCAACTTGTTCAGGAACTTGTTGTCCAGAGGCGAGAACCCGTTATCCTCCCCGGCTGCCGGAGCGGAAGGATTGTTGAGCCTGCTCATGTACTGACGCGCCAACTGGGCACGGGAGCTGATGAGATTGGCCACGCGGGCCCTTATAAGCTCGCTGGTGAAAGGCTTGGTGATGTATGAGTCCGCCCCAGTCTTGTAGCCCTCGCTCTTGTCCGAGAGCGTGTCTTTCGCTGTCAGAAGCACCACCGGGATATGGCTGAGCCTGATGTCCTCCTTGATTCTGCGACACATCTCCAGCCCGTCCATCTTCGGCATCATGATATCACTGATGATGATGTCCGGCGTGGAGCGGACAGCCGCAGCGAGCCCCTCCTCCCCGTTGGAGGCGGAAATCACCTCGTATTCGTCTGACAGTATGGACGACAGGTAATCCCGTATGTCGGCATTATCCTCCACTACGAGAATCCTCCGCACAGAAGAGAGCGCATCTTCCGCCCCTCCCTGGACATCAGGAGAATGCTCCTCCGAAGACATGGGCAGCAGCACCGTGAAGCAGCTTCCCTTCCCGCGTACACTCTCCACGCTGATGGTGCCGCCGTGCTGCTCTATGAATTTCTGGACTATCGACAGCCCGATTCCCGATCCGTTGACATTCTCCCTGCCCGGCACACGATAGTAACGGTTGAATATCTTGCCAAGCTGGTCCGGGGCTATACCCTCTCCGGTGTCGGTCACACTTATCACGGCAAACTTCTGCCCGCCATCGGTCCTGGTATGCAGGCCGAGCGTGATTTCTCCCTTGCTGGTGTATTTGCAGGCGTTCGACAGCAGGTTGTTGAGCACGGAGGAGATTATCTCCCTGTCGAAATCCATGAAGACATCCTTGTCGATATCGAACCGGAACTCAAGATTCTTGTTGGTGTTGGACTCGGCGAATATCTTTCCGATGCTGGACACATATGAGCCCATATTGCCCCAGGTCGGATTGAAGCGGACACTGTCGGTCTCGGCCATCCTGAAATTCAACAGTTTATTGATGAGTTCCATCAGATTGCCGGCATTCTTGTATATGAGAGCCAGTTTATGTCTCGCCCCCTTGTCAAGGCTCGCGTCAGCCATCATGTCCTCCGCCGGCCCGATGATCAGCGACAGCGGAGTTTTGAGTTCATGGGTGATGTTGGTATAGAACCTCAACTTCTCCTCGTTCACTTCCCGGACCTGCGCTATCGTGGCCTTGTCCATGCGGCGGCTGATGATTGTGCGCACTATAAAGAAACACAGCATCCCGAACAGCAATGCATAGAGCACAAGCGCAGAAGTGCTCAGCCACGCAGGAGGCGCAATCCTGACATTGATCCGTGTCTCCTCACCGAATGTGCCGCTCCAGGCATATCTGCCGCGTATGCGAAGCGTGTACTCCCCCGGAGAAAGCTGAAGGAAAGACAGAGAATGCCCGGAAGCGCGATGCCAGTCCTTGTCGAACTGGTCTATACGGTAGAAGTACTGGAGGTTGTCGGCCTTGGAGAAATCATCCGCGCTGAAATTGACCGTTATGTTGTTCTGATGCCACTTGAGGTTCACCTGCTCCGGGAACGGCATCAGTATCGTGTTCTGCTTGACTTCAGAAGGATTACGGCTGTCCTTGACCTCGATCGAGGAGAAATGCACGCTTGCCGACCCGTCAAAATCTATCGACGACCTGTCCAGGAACACTATCCCGTCCGAGGAGCCGAAAGCCATCAGGCCATCCCTGCGCATGGCGACAGTCCCGAAGGAGAAACATCCGTGCATAAAACTGAGATCTCCGGAGAAATCCAACGCCCTGCCGTCACGCAGAAAGCCTATGGACTTGGCGGTGGCGAACCATATCGTGCCCGACTTGTCCTCAATCACGGACATTATCGCCTCTGAACTCATCGAATTGTCTTCGGCATACTGCTTCACATAAGAGAGGCTGTCTGGGTCAGGGAAGCAGATCAACCCGTTGTCGGTGGCTATCCAGACATCTCCCCCGCTGCCCTGGATGATGTGGTTGATGGAACCGGACGGGAAGCCGTTCTCCCTGTTGAAGCGCGCCACGAGATTAAGGTCCGGATCGAAGACATAGAGCCCGGAGCGGTATGAGCCTATCCACAATCGTCCCTTATCATCCCGGCATATGGACTTGAGATAATTGTCATCCAGCTTGTTGCCTTGATAAAGCCGCCTCTCCGCCTTGAAAGTCTTCTTGTCCACGCTCCAAAGTCCCGACACGCCGGATGCGGCCCACACCACATCTCCCGATTCGCAGAACCCCCTCACCTCTCCGATCACCAGCGTCGTCCTCAGCCTGAGGGTGCTGTCCACAACGGCCACGCCGCGATTGAATGTGCCCGCCCAATACAGCCCCGAACCATCCCGGTACATCGATATCACATTCTTGTCCGGGAGCCCGCTCAACTCTCGCCTGACAAGATCGGCCTCAGAGTCCAGAAGGCTGATTCCACCCCCGTCCGTGCCGGCCAGCAAAAGCCCTCCGTCCGAAAAAGCAAGCCCCCTGACCAACTTCTCCGGGAAGTCATCCGGACGCCGGACAGAGAGGTTCTTCGTCAAATTGCGTGCATCTAACCGCATCCCGAGAGCATCATCTTCC
>ERZ1026860.596-NODE-596-length-22476-cov-8.346818_pt1 | contig 22476 bp, 17 predicted proteins | sample MGYA00380160_ERZ1026860 | MGnify/ENA primary metagenome ERZ1026860 (study PRJEB33269, sample SAMEA4719796) | human gut metagenome | biome: human-associated habitat; feature: organic feature; material: feces | place: Cameroon | collected 2013-10 ... | reverse complement strand
CGCCTCAGGCACCACGGGCCGCACCGGGTCCGGCCAATAGGGGTCATCGGGGATATAGATGGGGCCGTCGGGGTCGCTGGGGCTGGCGTAGCGGTTGGTGAAGGTGATATCCGCCAGCTTTTCCGCGCCGGTCTGCCCCTCCACCGTCACCCACACCTGGCGGCCGAAGGTGTCGCCGTTCCAGCTGGTGCTGACGTGGACGATCATCACCCGGTTATCGTAGGTGCCGTTGGCGGCGCTGCCGGGCAGCTGCACCACCTCATACTGGTAGTTGCCGGGCTTGGTGTACTCAAACTTGCCCGCAAACTCCGCCGAGGTCTGGTAGCCGCTGTCGCGGGTGCAGTCTGCCGTGTTGAGCGTGACCTCCAGATACTTGGCGTTCTCCGGCATGGGCGCGCCGTCACGGGGCGTCAGGCGCACCGTGAGCTCCTCACGGGGGATCCCGGCGCTGCCGGTGCACCGCACGTTCACGGTCAGGTTTTCCACCGAGGCGTACTGTTTGGTCGTCCCTTCTGCGAGCGCCGCAGGCAGGCACAGCCCGAGGCAGAGCGCCATGGTAAGCAGCGCCGCTGCAATTTTTCGGATCTTCATTTCATCCCCTCCTTACGGCTGCTCCGGCGTTTTCATCCACGCCAGAAGGATGGTTCGTGCATCGGTAAATTCGGTCGAGCAGGTGGACATGGCCAGCACCTGCACGCCGTCCCCGGCCTCCCGCATGGCGCGGAGGGTATCCGGGTGGGTGTAGAGGGCGTTGTCCTCTGCAAACTGGTAAAGTCCGCTGAGGTCTTGGTCCCAATGCTCCACCTCGAAGATGGCTTCCTCCGAGGCGGGCACGAGGAGACAGGCGAAAATTTCCAGATGATAGGTGCGGTCGGGGAGGATCAGCTCTCCCGTGGTGTTGGCCCGGAAGAAATCCTCCTCCTTGTAGAGGTCGAGGTCGCCGAACATCTTGCTGTTTTCCATGTGGTGGCCATACAGCAGGTTGTAAGGGTCGCGGAACTCGCCGTTGCAGTCCGCATCCAGAAAGATGCTGCCTGCCAGAGCGAACTCCCCATAGACATCGGTGTTGATATAGCTGAAATTCGTCTCACCCTGCACCACCGGGTAATCGATGGCGGTGTTATCCAGCGTGAGCCAGGCTTTCACGTCCGGGTTGATGGCCAGCAGCTCTTCAAAGCTGGCGCCGTTTTCGCCGTCGGCGCTGGGCTTGAATTGCAGCAGGTCGCTCTGGACGTTATCCACCGCCGCGTACACCTGGTTGTTATCCCACAAAGCGTAAGCGGAGTAGGCTCCCGCCGTGAGCAGGAAGAGCACCACCACGGCGCTGACAAGGAAGTCGGCTGTCCGCAGGGCACAGCGTTGCCAATTGATACAGCCCACCTCCTTATCATGCCTATGGTTTTATCAATGAGTCGTGTTTATTCGTGGCGTTGCAAATTAGTCCTCGTAGTTGCGGCGCTTCTTCATGATCATCACCACAGCACCTGCGGCCACGATGGTCAGCAGAGCGATGTAAGGAGCATTGTCGAGGATAACGCCGGTATCAACGTTGACGGTAGACTTGTTCTCAATCTCGGTGCTAACAGTTTTCAGAGTCTTTCCTTCACCCTTACCAAAAGTCACCTTTTCATTGGTATATTTAACATCATAATCGCCCAGCTTATTATTCACAACAGCTGCGCCATGATCTTCCTGAAGCTCCTCAATCTCAACATGCACATCAGAAGGAATATTAGCAAAAGTAGTGGTCTGCTTATGGCCCTCAGAGAAATAGTAAACAGCAGTGTTACCTTCGCCAAAGTCCAAGTCCAGAGCAGTTGCTTCCGATGCAGTCGGAGCCTTAACAGTAATGCCGCTAACGGTTTTACCAGAGGTCTTAGTAAAAGTAGCCTTGAAGTAGAAGGGCTTATCACGGTCAGAACCATCGCCACGAACAACCTTGGTCACTTCCATGCTACCAGCATTGTACTCGTTGGTGAAAGCTTCGACCGGGATTTTATCGTCGCCCTCTGCGGAACCCTTCCGAAGTGCAACAACATACTCAAACTTATCTTCGCCAGTAGCAACATCAACGATATTGCCCTGAGCATCAATCTTATTCGTAACGGAAACCGTCATGTAAACCACAGTCTGCTGATACTCAACGCCCTGCTTATTGCCAGCAATCTCGGTCAAAGTATAAGTATACTTACCAGGCTTCGTGAAACCAAAATCTTTGAAAGTAATGGTTTCAAAATTCGCAACCTTATCAGCGGCAGTAGCAGTGGATGCGACCGGATTGCTGAACGATGCTTTATAAGTAGTCTTGTTCGGCATCGGAGCACCATCCACAGGTGCCAACGTGATCGTAACATCGTCAGCCGGAGCAGTGCCGCTCTGAACGTCGTAGACTTTCTTCAAAGTTACATCTGTGACTTTATTGCCATCATTCACAGAAGGCTTACCCGCTGCAAACCCCGGAATTGCCATCGTTGCCATCATGGCGACAGCCACGATACCAGCAAACAGTTTTTTCAATTTCATTTGGATTCCTCCTTAAATTATGTGGGTTGTAAATACACACCAAACTTGTTCAGATACTGCGGCGGCGCAGCAGGGTGATGACCTTGGCTTCCAGCTCCGTCAGGGGCACCGCGCCAAAATCGCGGCTGTCCTCGGATTGGGTGCGGTAATCGCCAAGGATGAAGACGCTGCCTTCCGGCACCGTGTAGGGGTACTCCAGCGCGTCCTTTGCGTAGGTGGGGTAGAGGATCTCGCCGCTCTGGGCGGAGCCGTTCACCACCAGAGTGCCGGATGTGTCCAGATTGACGAGGTCGTTCTCCCTTGCCAGGATGCGGCCCACCCGCAGCTTGCCGCCTGCGCGGTAGAGCACCACGTCGTTTTTGGCGTAGGTGCCCTGCTGGCGGTAGCCGATGAGCAGGTCGCCATCCTTGATGGCGGGAAACATACTGTTGCCGCTTGCCTGTGTGAGCACGAACACTTGCGTGAACAGCACCCACGCCAGCGCCGCCAGCACCGCCACCCGGAGCACAAGGCTCTTGGCGTCCCGGGCGTTTTCAGCGGCATAGCGCCGTTTGCGGATGGCTTTCACCCCGGCGGCCAGCGGCTCCTGCGGGGGCGAGGGTTGCTTTGCCATTAGGTAGTGCCCCCCTCTTTTGGCGGCTCGCCCTCTCCGTCACCTTCGGTGACACCTCTCCCAGAGGGAGAGGCAGGGGCCTCACCGCCGCGTTCTTGGCTCTCCCCTTGGGAGAGCGGGCGCACAGCGCCTGAGAGGGCGGGCTCGTTTGCCAGCAGCGCATCGTAGCGTGCCCGCTCGGCCCGGATGGCGTTGGCGTAAAGGCCGTAGAGCTCCTCCAGCTTCTTCCAAAGCTGGACTTCATCCACCCCGCCCAGCAGTTTTTTGCGGAACTTCACCTTGCGGAGCCATTCCAGTATCTCCTGCTGCTCGCGGCTGATGCACTCGCCCTCCGCGCCGGGCAGGCGCTGGGGTGCATCCTCCTTGTTTGCTTTGGCCATCCTACCACCTCCCTCGTTCGGGGTCCATTTCCCGGGTGGCCGACCCGTGGAAAAGTGTCTCAGGGTTTACTCGTCGCGGTGCTTGCGCTTACGCACCACCACCAGCACGCCGCCTGCCACGGCCACAGCCAGCAGGATCAGGTACGGCAGGGTGTCCAGCAGCACGCCCGTGTCGGGGGTGCCCTTCTTCTCATTGGTAACGACGATGGCTTTGTCTGGCACAGCCTTTTCCGTTTCAAACACACCAAACACAGTCGCTTTTGTCATGAGTGCTGCTTCACCGTTATGTTCCACAACCTCATAGACAAAGGTACGGTCGCCCGTATGGCTTTCAACATACGTCGTACTGGATTTCGTTGCGCTGGTCTTGTAACCATCCGCATTGGTTTCAGTAATGGTAATTATAGTACCAACAGGGATTTGGTTCAGGGTAACGCTCTGGCCATGCTTCAAGGTAAAGCTGTTCAAATTGGTTGCCGCACCTGTGTGGTTCACACCTGTAACATTAACAGTCTCATCGGCTTTATTTTTCAATGTCACACTGAAAGTAAAGTCTTTATTCCGCTCACCAAACGCGCCAGTAACCACCTTTTTAATGGTCATGGAGCTCAGGTTCGGGACGCTGTAGGTGTTGGTGAAGACGACGGTGTTGCCGCCATTCTTGGGCGTAACATTTGCAACCTTGCCATTCGGCGATTCAGTATCGTCCACGGTGTTTGTGGTGGTGTAGTGGACATCGCTGATGACCTCTTCCACCTTTACGTCTTTGTCATCCAGCCGGATGCCGGAGATTTTAATGCTATTGTCGGCTTTCAGGGTAAACGTCCACTCGTTCTTCTTTGCGCCACTTGTTACAGTCCTGTCGAACGTCACATATTGGTAGTCCTCAGGATCTGTGCCAACGGTCAGCCGGAAGGTAAACTCCCGATCATCGGAAGGAACCGCTGCGTTGCCCTCTGCAACACGCTTGGTTACAGTCAGGTCTGTGGTGCTGAGTGTGTTGGTAACATCAATCTGCCCGTCTGTAATCACATCATCGTTGAGCTTCACATACTTTTCATTGCTACTTGAAGCTCTCAGAACGAGTTTGCCGCCTTCATTGAGCACAGCGTAAGAGAAGGATTTCGGGCTGCCTGCCGCAACACTCTTATTGCTTGTAGCCGTGGTGTCGTACTCAATTGCAATCTTCTTGTTGTTCTCGTCTTTAACAGGCTTGTTGTCATTGTCTAAATAGCAGTAGGACTCCTCAATGGTAAAGACATCCCCTGCTTCCAGTCCACGCAGCACTGCACTTTGGCCATTCTTCAGCGCGAACCATCCATTATGGTTTTCGACCAATACAACCCCATGGGTATCCGTAACCTTGACTTTGTTGCTCAGGGAATCGCCAGTGAACTTGAAGTAGAACTCACGATTCGTGTCACCACTGGGCACCCTCTTCGTAACCGTAACGTCAAGGGTATTCCGCTTATAGGTGTTTGTAACGGTAACAGAACTTGTATTTTCGGTGTCATTACGTCCAACCGTAGCATTCTGTTTTTTCTCTGCCCATTCCGACGCCAAGTCATAGCCATTTACTTTTGCCTTTTCATTCTCACTAAATGCCAATGTCTTGGAGTTGCCCGGTTCGATTCCTGTAATTTCAACTGTAGCCGTTGCTGTCACATATTGATTGCCATATCCATCCGTCCGAAGGGTCCAATCACTTGCGTTGAAATAAATACTGCCGCTCAAGTCACCCTGATATTCGATAAACGCCTTGTTTGCGCCGCTGAGATTTTGCTTGACCTCCTCCAACGTCATACCGTAAATATTTTTCGTAACGGTAATCTGTCCATCGCCCGCAGGAACGGGGTTCGGAGTCGTGCTGAAATGAACAGCATCCAGTAGGTTACCAACTGACGGATCGCCACACCCAGTGCTCACCGCACCAAAGAAGAAACGTACAGCGCCCCAGTCATCTGGCACCTGAATTTGTCCAGAAACCCGATCCCAATCATTCTGGTTTTTAGTGTTATGGAAGTAGACGTAAACCTTATACTCGTCATTATCACCAGCATTGTACCATCCATTGGTCATTTTGCCTGCAATGAAGTTGTTTACATCCGCCTGCTTCGTGATGTTCTCGGCCCATTCCAGCGGGCCAATAATCATTGCCATAGTGTCGCCGTTTGTTTTCGGGATAGGCTTGCACCATTCGCTGTACATATTCCAAGTATAATCGCCCGTGCCACTGTACTTTCTCATACGGTGGTAAAATTGCCAAAACATCGTTGTTCCCGGCGTAACCAAAACATCTTGGTAAAGTGTTCCTTGACCATCGCCGTTTAGCTCTGCAAACTGATTCTTATCTGCAGCCGTTTCACAGCCATACGCTCTTAAAGTCTTTTTGTAGGTTTGATATCCCATATAGGAGTTCCACTGCGTAAAGGTGTACGTCGTGTTTGCAACCTCAAAAGTCTTATCTGTCTGTCTCCAAGGGTCTGCATATTCCACCTTTTGCATTCCCCAGCCACTCTGGTCATTCGTACTATCATTTACGACTACCGGCGTTTCAAAGCTACCGTTTTTCAGCTCCGTATTGTAATTATCCACCGTTACCGATTTTTCAAGTACCGTCGTACCCTCCGTGACAGCCACCCTATAGGTAACACCAGAGCCCTTATCCACAGCCACATTGACCCAACTGTTATCGGCGGCCATATTATAGATATCTGCTGTTCCATGAGTCACAATTGTACGTTTCATTTCCGCACCATTGCGGTACCATTTAATCGTAGCGCCGCCATCCAAAAGCCGCTGCGTCGTCACTTCATTACCGTTGCTATCTGTGATATTCAGAACCAACCGACCGTTCTTCTTGACATTATCCGTGATCGACAACGTCAAACCGTTCAAATCCAGCGTTTTCACAACTTTGCCCTTTGCTACAACAACAAAAGGCGAAAAGCTATCAGTCTTAAAGGTGATGCTGTTGAGAACCGTGTTGCCGTAGGAGTCCACAGCGGTGGTAGTTTTCTCCACATCCAGTGCTTCGATCTCGTCGTTCTTAGTCAGATGCAGAACTTTCCACTCACCGATGCTCTCCGTGCCGATACTAAGCTGGCTCAGGTCGGAGATGGTGACACGGACAGCGCCGGAGGGCTGGACAGTCTTGCCGTCGATATCCTTAGGGGTGATGTTCACCATCAGATTGGTAACATTCCAGTCGGCATAATTCGATGCTGCAAAGGCATTGCCAAATGCTTCGCCCTCTTCATCATCGTTCAAGTCGGTGACGGCCAGTTTGTTCACCTTGCCGGGCAGGTTTTCAGCCTTAACGGCAATGCTCACGGTGTCGCCCTCGTTGTTCATAAGGCCCACTTCGCCCGTTTTATCTGCGGTCGAAAGGGTCTCTTCCTTGCTCTCGTTTGCCTTGCCGGACTCAGTCTTATCCAGTTCGTCTTCCGTGGTGGGTTCCTTCTTTTCCATCTCGTCTTCCACGGTGGATTCAACCTTTTCCCACTTCGCAAACACGTCGATGGTCTTGCTCTCCTCAATGTCGTTGACATTCTGGTCAAGGGAGAAGTCATAGTTCGTACCATTCTCAATGGTATACCAGCCCTTGAACTCGTAGCCGTCCTGGGTGGGCTCGGTGACAGAATAATCGCTCAGATGGGCGTTTTCCATCACGGTGAGGACGGTGCAGGGCACCATGTTCACCCGAGTCTTCGCGGCTTCGTTCAGAGATTCGCCGTTTTTCACAGCGGCGTTGATGGCTTCCAGATCGAACGCGTCGATTTCTTTCGGCCAGAAGCGGTAAGTATAGGTTGCCTCGCCCTGATTGATGGTATCGCCCGTGGTGTTGGTGGTGGGCTTGGACTCTGCGGGCTTGGTTTCAGAGCTTGCGGGCTGCTCGGAGCTTGCAGGCTGCTCGGGTTCGCCGGGTGCAGTGCTGGCAGAAGAACTGCTGGCAGATTCGCCGGGTGCAGAGCTGGCGGAGCTTTCGCTGCTGGCAGACTCGCCGGAAGCAGTGCTCTGGGATTCACTGGAAGCTTCACTGCTGGCAGAAGAACTGCTGGCGGGCTCTTCCGGCGTCTCTTTGGAAGCATTGGCTTCTTCCTGCTTCTGCTCGTCCTGCTTCTGCTCGTCCTGCACGGGGTCTGTGGGCTGCTGCTCGTCCTGCTTCTGCTCGGGCTCCGCAGGCTGCTCAGAGCTTGCAGGCTGCTCCGCCACAGCCTCCTGCGTGAGCAGGTTCTCCTCGCTGTGGGCAAAGACGGGCAGCAGGCAGCTGCACACAAAGATCAGCGCGAAGCAGAGCGCAAGCGCCCGCTTTGCGAGCCGGGGCTTTTTCGCCTCGTGTTTCGTCCGATTTTTCCGCATAATGAATGCCCTCCTTTGTCCGATTTCGCCCGCTGCCGGGCGGTGTGGCTTCGATTCATCCAAAAAAAGAAAAGACCGCAAACAGCCCGTACCCGGCACGCCAGGTACAGATGATTGCAGCCGAACTACCTTCGTCTCCGCTCTGGGCGGGCAAGGCTCCTAGCTTTGCGTCCCCGGCTCACGCCGGGTTTGCCAAAGATTCTGTTTTATGGGTCGTTCCTCGGCGCACTGCCCTCTCATTGTAGGCAGCACAAACGAAAAAATGTGTCGTACCAGCGCCCCGCGACGAAATATTTTTCCCATCTTTTGGGCTTTTGGCCTTTCACTGGCTCGATTATACCAAATTCAAAACCTGCACGCAAGTGTCCATTTGGACACAAAATGTAACTTCCGGGGGCTAAACTCGGCCATTTTCCCCAGAATTGTGGAAAGCGTCCAATTTTAACCTCAAAAAATCAGCATTTTCCCCAGTGTCCTTTTTGGGTTTTTGCAAGTTTTGCCTAATATTTTCAGTCCATTTTTGTCATGCGGAAGTCATTCTTTTTACATTTCACTCCTCCAGTCTCGCATTCGCTCGCCAGCCCCCTCACAGAGGGGGCCTTTTGCTGCTGCCGGTAAGCAAAGCCTCCCTCCTTGAGGGAGGTGGCACGGCGAAGCCGTGACGGAAGGAGTGTGCGCCCCGCAGGGATGGCGAGCCCTTCACCCCCTCGTATACCCTTCCATCCCGTGTGCGCTGGGGGCGTAGTATTCCATCAGGGAGGCGTAATCCTCAAAGTGGTGGCAGAAGGCCGCGCGGACCACCACATCGGCGGAGTCGGGCTTCATGGACATGAACTGGAAGATGTAGCGGGCGATGGAGCTGACGGTGGCGCTGTCCACGCCGTAGTAAAGGCCCACGGCCAGCACCGGGATCACGGCCTGCCGCACCCGGAGGGGCACGTCGAAATCCAGGTGGATGTCCTTGTCCCGGACGCTGAAATCGATCTTCACGCTGCCGTCGGTGGTCTCCAGCTTTTCCAGCAGGGGGCGGCTCATGGCCGAGGCGTTGTGCACTGCCTTGGCCAGCTTTTCCTCGTCCACCTGCCGCATGTTGCCAAGGCTGCGCAGCCGGGCCTCCACCTCCTCGTCGGTCAGGGTATGGCCCTCGGCCACCTCGGCCTCGCTCCGAGTAAAGGCGGCCTGCACCATATCCATCAGCATGGCCTCGTATTTGTCGTGGTAGGTCTGCTTGCTGCCGAAGAAGTTTTCCAGCCGCACCAGCACGCCGTCGGTGTCCTCCTTGGTGGCCAGCTGGCTGATGGTCAGGGCCACGGGGCCGAACCCGGCCCCCAGCGCGTCCAGGTCGGCCTGCTCCTGCGGGTCGCGGGTGCAGGGGAGGAAGCGGTCGTTGCCGTTGCGGTAGTAGCCCCACTCGGCGGGCATCACCCGGGGCACGAGGTCGCCGCTGGAGATCAGGTTGAAAACGTTGCTGGAAGCCCAGCCCGCCCGCAGGGTGCCGTCGGTGTTGTGGTTGTTGTCGAAATCCAGCTGGTAATCGGGGTAGCTGGCCCGGGTGAGGGCGGCGGGCGTGGCAAAGGTGTAGACGAAGGTGTTCTTCCGCTCAATGGCGGGCAGCTCCTTGGCGATGCGGGCGGCCAGCAGGTTGGCTGCCGCCGCGCCCCGGCTGTAGCCGCACACCCACAGCTTGAGGGTGCCCAGGTCGGCTTCTTTGGCGGCGGCTTCCAGATAGCTGCGCAGGTGGGCCAGCACCTCGCCCGTGGCAATGACGAAGCCCGCGTGCCCGGTGCCCACGCCGGTGTGCAGGTTGCTCACCCACTCGCCGCCGTAGCCGCCGCCCCGCAGCACCACCGCCGCAAGGGTGATGCGCTTTCCGCCCCGGGAGAAGGTCTTCCGGGCCAGCGCGTGGCCCACAAAGTCGCCGGGGGCGCCCACGTCGATGTCGTAGTGGTAATATTCGGTCCCGGCAAAGCCCAGCGTCTCAAAGGCGTCGGCGAGGTTGGCCTGCCGGCCCACGTCGGCGTTGGCCCAGTATTCCGCATCGCTGGCGGCCGTGTTGAAAGCCGCCCCCACCATGCCCAGGCTCACCTTGGCCAGGGCGTGGTCGTACTCAAAGGCGGAGTGGTCGAACAGGCTCTCGCTGTAATGGTAATCGTGGGGCAGATCGTCCAGGCTCAGCTCGCTGCGGAAGCGCATTGTATAGTTCCCGTCCGGCACCGCCCGGCCGACGGTAGTGCTCTGGGCCGCTGCCGCCCGGGGCAGGGGGGCCGCCAGCGCCGCGGCGGCCGCGCCGCCCAGCGCCCTGCAAAAATCGCGTCGTTTCATCTGTCGATCTTCCTCTCCCATTTTGGTTAGCAATAGTATACCGTATCTTTCCCCGCGATGCAATGTGCAATTGGGCCCGGACGCAAAAAAACGGCCTGCTGGACTTGCAGACCGTTTCGTGCTATGCTTATCAGTGTTCCATCTGCTGGCAGAACTCCACAATGTGGCGGAACATCTGCTCCACCGCAGGGGCCATGGCCGTGGGCCGCTGGACCGCCAGACCCACCACCCGGTACTCCTCGGGCTCGATGGGGTAGATCTTGACATGGGCGTTGCAGTGGCGCAGCAGCAGCTGGGGCATGATGGAGATGCCCAGCCCCGCCTCCACCATGGCAACGTTGGATTGGTCGTCGATGACGTGGCAGCGGCGCTCGGTGGAAATGCCGTATTTTTTGAGGAACTGCCGCATCTCCGCATCGGTGGCGTCCCACTGCACCACGAAGTTCTGGCCGTCCATCAACGCGGGGGTCATCACGCCGCCCGCAGGCTCGGGCCAGTCCGTCGGGGTGATGCAGAGCAGCGGCTCCTTGAACAGCTCGGTGAGGGTGAACTCCTCCTTGCAGTTGTTAGAGAGGAAGGCCAGGTCCACCTGCCCGGTGCGCAGCCACTCCTTCACGTCGTCGTAGGTGCCCTGATACACCTCCACCTCGATCTGGGGGTACTGGTTCATGAAGCCCTTCAGGATCTCGGGCAGGAGGCTGGCGCAGACGGAGTTGAACACGCCCAGCTTCACCTTGCCTTTTTCCAGGCCGTTCAGGCGGGCGATGCTCTGCTGCAGCGCTTCGTCGCTGTTGAGCACCGCGCGGATGGACGGGTAGAGCGACGCGCCGTAGCTGGTCATAGTCACGCCGTTTTTGCCGCGATTGAATAAGGTAAAGCCCAGCTCGGTCTCCATCACCGCAATGGCGTGGCTGATGGCCGAGGGGGTCAAGTGCAGCTGCTGGGCCGCCTTGTTAAAGCTGCCCTGGCGCGCCACAGCATCGAAAATCTCATAAGAAAACAGCGTCATATTTCCTGCCTCCCTCCGCTGATCCTGGTTTGGAGACGCTCACCCGCAATGAATCTTTTTCACCTTGCAGGTGTTTTAGTTCAATTTTCTTTTTGAGTGTACTATCCCGGCCCGGCTTTGTCAAGCGTCCGGGCGCAATTTTCCACAAAAAATAGGGGTGCGGACTGGCGAGAGTGCCCGTATCCACACCCTTTTGGAGGCAAACCCATGGATTCTTCCCGTTTTTCGCTCAGCGGCACAGCCCTCAAGCGGCTGGCGCTGGTCAGCATGCTGCTGGATCACCTCGGCGCTTCCCTGCTGGAGGCCGGGCGGTTCACCGCCGCCGTGCCGCCCGCCGAGACGCTGTTCCGGCTGGACCTCTGCCTGCGCTGGGCCGGGCGGCTGGCCTTCCCGCTCTACTGCTTTTTATTGGTGGAGGGCTTTGTCCACACCCGCAGCCGACGGCGGTATGCCGGGCGGATGCTGCTTTTTGCCCTCCTCAGCGAGGTGCCCTTTGATCTGGCGTTTTTCCGCACACCGTTCTACTGGGAGCACCAGAACGTCTATTGGACGCTGCTGCTGGGCCTGTGCGCCCTGGGGTGTCTGGAGCGCTTTGGGCCGCAGTCCGTCCCGGGCGCTGCGGGGGCCTTTGGCTGTGCGGTGCTGGCGGAGCTTTTGCGCACCGACTACGGAGCCCTCGGCGTGCTGCTGGTGATGCTCCTGTTTTTCTTCCGCGAGGACCGCGCCCGACAGTGCCTTTTGGGGGCGCTGGCCGTCTGCTACGAGCTGCCCGCCCCTCTGGCCATGCTGCCCGCCTTCTATTATAATGGAACGCGGGGCCGCTGCGCCCCGTGGGAAGCGTGGGCCTTTTACCTCTTTTACCCGGTCCATCTGGCCGTGCTGGCGGCGCTGACCAACACGCTGTTTTGACAAAACCTCTCAGGCGCTTCGCGCCAGCTCTCCTAGCAGGCGAGCCAGGATAAATAGCCTGAAAATGGAAAAAGCCCGGTGATCTCAAAGGATCATCGAGCTTTTTCTTGGCGGAGTAGGAGGGATTTGAACCCTCGCGCCGTTGTTTAGACGACCTACGCCCTTAGCAGGGGCGCCTCTTCGGCCTCTTGAGTACTACTCCAGAGCAAAGTGTGTTACACTTATTCAATAAAAAATGGCGGAGAGAGTGGGATTCGAACCCACGGTACGTTGCCGTACGGCAGTTTTCAAGACTGCTTCCTTAAACCACTCGGACATCTCTCCTCGTGGGCACCCGCACACGCCGTACCGAATGCCTACTTACTTTACCAGATTTCCCGCGTGCTGTCAAGGGGTAATGGAAAGTTTTTCGGCCTTTTGGGGATGCGACAACCTTTTTTCGAGCCTTTTGAAAGATTTCTCTTTACTTAAACAGCTTTTTGTTGTATAATAAAACCACAGAATCCACGTCACCAGAGCAAAGGAGTACACACTATGTCGTTTTCAGAGCTTTTGAAGCAGTGCCGCAAGCAGCAGGGCATGAGCCAGGCGGAGCTGGCCTCCAAACTCGGGGTCACACAGCAGGCCGTCGGCAAATGGGAAAGCGGCAAATCCTCCCCGGACCCCACCACGGTGGCCCGCATTGCAGAAATTTTGAGCACCACGGCAGATTTTCTGCTGGGGCTCTACCGTCCCGTTGCCAGCACCCACACCCCCGAAGAGCGGTTCTTCGGCAACTATGCCGAGAGCCTGATCCCCGTCATCGGCACAGTGAAAGCTGGGTACGGCGCGCTGGCCTTTGAGGAGGACTACGGGCAGGAGTATGCCCGCGTGAAGGACCCCTCCAACTACTTCTACCTCGTCGTGCGCGGCGACAGCATGGAGCCCCGCATCCAGGACGGCGACCTGGCCCTTGTACACAAGCAGGACACGCTGGAAAACGGCGATCTGGGCGTGCTGGTCTACGGCGATGAGGGCGAGGGCACGCTGAAGCGCTACTTACAGCGGGGCAACTGCGTCGTGCTGCAGCCCTTCAACCCCGCCTACAATGAGCTGGTCATCAAGGGCGAAGACCTGAACCGCCTGCACATCGCCGGGCGCGTGGTGGAGACGAAAGCAAAGTGGTAAGGGCAGAAGCCTAGCCCTCTCAGTCACCTGCGGTGACAGCTCCCCCAAAGGGGGAGCCAAGTCGCTGCGGCGAGACCATCGAAAAGAAAGCCATGCAAGATGGCTTTCTTTTTTATACCCATTTTTCGGAGGTGCCCTATGGAACAGAGCCTGCTGGACAAACTGACGATCCTGGCCGACAGCGCCAAATACGACGTGGCCTGCACTTCCAGCGGAGCGTCCCGCACCGCCGGGGCGGGCGGCATCGGCAGCTGCTACGCGCCGGGGTGCTGCCACGCCTTTACGGCGGACGGCCGCTGCGTCAGCCTGCTGAAAGTGCTGATGACCAATTGCTGCTCCTTCGATTGCAGCTACTGCGTCAACCGCAGGTCCAACGATGTGCCCCGGGCCACCTTTACGCCCCGGGAGCTGGCCGAGCTGACCATTGAATTTTACCGCCGAAACTACATCGAAGGCTTATTCCTTTCCAGCGCCGTGCTGGTGGACCCCGACTACACCACCGAGCGGATGCTGGCGGTGCTGCGCCTGCTGCGCGGCGAATACCACTTTGGCGGCTACATCCACGCCAAGGCCATCCCGGGGGCCAGCCCGGAGCTGCTAGAGCAGCTGGGGTATCTGGCCGACCGCCTTTCCGTCAACGTCGAGCTGCCCAGCGAGAAAAGTCTTTCGCTGCTGGCCCCGGACAAGGGGCGGCACTCCATCTTCCGGCCCATGAAGCAGATCGCGGTCTCGGGGGCCGCCAGCCGGGAGGAGGTGGCCGTATACCGCAAAGCGCCCCGGTTTGCCCCCGCCGGGCAGAGCACCCAGATGATCGTGGGCGCGTCGCCCGAGACGGATTATCACATTTTGCAATTAACAGAGGGATTATACCAAAAGTACAGCCTCAAGCGGGTGTTCTACTCCGCCTACATCCCCGTCTCCAGCGACACCCGCCTGCCTGCGCCGGATACCAAGCCCCCGCTGCTGCGGGAGCATCGGCTGTATCAGGCCGACTGGCTGCTGCGCTTTTACCAGTTCCGGGCCGACGAGATCCTGGACAAGGACAACCCCAACTTCAACCCCTACCTCGACCCCAAATGCAACTGGGCCGTGCAGCACTACGGGCTGTTCCCCGTGGATGTGAACACGGCACCCTTCGAGATGCTGCTGCGCATCCCGGGGGTGGGGCCCAAAAGCGCCCGGCGCATCTGGCAGGCCCGGAGGCAGGGATCGCTGGGGCTGGACGAGCTGAAGCGGATGGGCGTGGTGCTCAAGCGGGCGCAGTATTTCATCACCTGCCGGGGCTTTGCGGGGGCTCACCCCGGGCGGGGCAGCGCGGGCCGGGAGCGGATCACCCGGGCCCTCATCGACCCCGGTGTCTTCAGCAGCGGCGTGGAGCAGCTGAGCCTCTTCAGCCCGCCCGCTGTGGACAAGCTGGTGGAGCAGGGCGTGCCGCCCCGCACCGCCCAGCGGATGGTAAGGGAGGAGGCAGTGCAATGTCTGGCACAGGCCCTGTAAAAATCAACGAAACGCCCCGCAGACTCCACGACGCCGATGTGGTCTACTGCTACGACGGCAGCTTTGAGGGCTTCCTCTCCTGCGTTTTTGAGAGCTTTGTGCAGCACGAGCTCCCCTTTGCCATCTGGACGCCGGAGCGGGAGACGGCCACCCTCTACCCACTCCGGGACATCCCCACCGACCACGAAAAGGCCCAGCGGGTCTTCCGCAGCCTGGGCGCAAAGCTGGGGCCCGAGACGGAATGGCTCGTCACTCGGGATTTTCTCTCCGGGCGGGAAGATAAAGAGCTGTTGCTGCTGCGCTTTCTGCACCTGGCCTTTGCGCTGGGGCCGGGCACCGTCAAGCGGATGGGCCACCCGGACGTGGCCCCGCTCTACGAGATGCAGCACAGCCTCAACTGGGAGGTGGACAAGTTTCAGGGCTTTGTCCGCTTTGAGGATCACAACGGGATGCTGGCGGCGGTCATCCACCCCAAAAATTACATTCTGCCGCTGCTGCGCGGGCATTTCTGCGGGCGTTTCCCCGAGGAGGATTTCCTGATCTACGACGCCGTGCATCAGGCGGTGCTGCTGCAGCAAAACCATCGTGTGCAGCTGCTGGAGCTGGCCGAGCCCTTGGAGCTTCCCCCGCCCTCCGCCCGGGAGAAAGAGCTGCAGGCGCTGTGGAAGCAGTTTTACGATACGCTGGAGATCAAAGCCCGCCGCAGCGAGAAAGGCCGGATGACCCACTGCCCGAAACGCTTCTGGGCGGATATGGTGGAGATGCGGGGCCAAAACCTCTCAGGCGCTCCGCGCCAGCTCCCCTGACAGGGGAGCCAAGGCCCAGACGGGCGAACCTCCGCGAACACTTGAGAAAAACGCCAGCCTATGCTATACTATCCCTATCACCCGGCAGAAGCTCTGCCGCACACGCCCTTGCAAAAGGGCCGAGAACAAAGGAGTATCATACGATTATGGTTCGCATTACTATGGAAGACGGCGGCGTCATCGACATTGAGCTGAACGAGGAAGCTGCCCCCATCACCTGTGAGAATTTCAAAAAGCTGGTCCGCGAGGGCTTCTACAACGGCCTCACCTTCCACCGCGTCATCCCCGGCTTCATGATCCAGGGCGGCTGCCCGCTGGGCAACGGCACCGGCGGCCCGGGCTGGAACATCAAGGGCGAGTTTGCCGCCAACGGCGTCAACAACCCCATCAAGCACATCCGCGGCGTCATCAGCATGGCCCGCAGCATGAACCCCAACAGCGCCGGCAGCCAGTTCTTCATCATGCACCAGGATGCCCCCCACCTGGACGGCCAGTATGCCGCCTTTGGTAAGGTCGTGTCCGGCATGGACGTGGTGGACAAGATTGCTGCTGTCCGCACCGACTGGAACGATAAGCCCACCACCCCGGTCAAGATGAAGACCGTGGAGCTCATCGAGGGCTGATTTTTGCACCCCACCCGCACGCTTTGCCGCCTTGGCCCGTGCGGGTTTTGTGCTACAGAGAGGAGATTTGTGCCATGAAATACGATTTTACATCTCTGCTGGACCGCCACGGCAAGGACGCGCTGGCGGTGGACGGGCTGGGCCGCGGCTTTGCGCCCTCGGCCCCCAAGGAGAGTTTTGACGCCATCCCCATGTGGGTGGCCGACATGAACTTCGCCACGGTGCCCACCGTGCAGCAGGAAGTGATCGCCCGGACGCAGCACCCGGCCTTCGGCTACTATTCGCCCACCAAAGAGTATTATGACGCCATCATCCAGTGGCAGGCAAAGCGCAACGGCGTCACCGGGCTGGAGGCAAAGCACATCGGCTACGAGAACGGCGTGCTGGGCGGTGTGGTCAGCGCGCTGAACTGCGTCTGCTCCCGGGGCGACAAAGTGCTGGTGCACAGCCCCACCTACATCGGCTTTACCAACTGCCTCCACAACAACGGCTACGACATCGTCCACTCGCCTCTCGTGCAGGACGAGCAGGGCGTGTGGCGGATGGACTTTGCCGACATGGAGAAGCACTTGAAGGAAGAGCACATCCACGCCGCCATCCTCTGCAGCCCCCACAACCCCTGCGGCCGGGTGTGGGAGCGCTGGGAGCTGGAGCAGGCCATGGCGCTGTACCAGAAGTACGATGTGTTCGTCGTTTCCGACGAGATCTGGTCGGACATCATCCTGGGCAAGAACAAGCACATCCCCACCCAATCCATCAGCGCCGACGCCCGCCAGCGCACCGCTGCCATGTACGCGCCCTCCAAGACCTTCAACCTGGCGGGCCTCATCGGCAGCTACCACATCGTGTACAACGACTGGTGGCGGGACCGCATCGAGAAAGAATCCAGCCTCTGCCACTACAACTCCATGAACGTCCTCTCCATGCACGCCCTCATCGGAGCCTACAAGCCCGCGGGCTATGAGTGGACGGACGAGCTGTGCGAGGTGCTGGCAGGCAACGTGGATTATGCCTGCCGCTACATCGCCGAGCACTTTGCGGGCGTAAAGGTATCGAAGCCCGAGGGCACCTACATGCTCTTTGTGGACTGCACCGACTGGTGCGCCGCCCACGGCAAGACCATCGAAGAGGTGGAAAAGGCCCTGTGGGATGTGGGCGTGGCCGTGCAGGACGGCAAGATGTTCCACGGTCCCTGCCACCTTCGGATGAACCTCGCCTCCCCTCGCTCCCGCATCGAGGAAGCCTTCCGGCGGATGGATCGATACGTTTTCAATGCAGAATAACGCTGCTTGGCTCCCCTGCTAGGGGAGCTGGCGCGTTAGCGCCTGAGAGGTTCTCTATAACGCCAAAAAGCGCAGCCGGAAGGCTGCGCTTTTTTCTGTGTGGTTCAATTTTCTTCCGGGTCCATCCTGCTCAGCAGCAGATAGTACAGCACCTCCACGAGGAGGACGCCGGAAAGCTGCGAGGGGGCGTGGTCGATCTCGATGAGGCGCTGCTCCCGGTTGGAGGCCACCAGAACATGGTCGGCCATCTGGGCCAGCGGCGAGTGTCGGTCGCCGGTGATGAGGAGGATGGGGGTGCTCCGCTCCTTGGCGGTGCCCGCCACCGCTTCCAATTGCTCGTTCCGCCCCGTGCCCGAGATGACGAGGAGGGCATCCTGCGGGGTGAGGGTCTTGGCGAAGGCATAGTTTTTCTCGTGGATGGCGCTGGCGACGCAGCGCTTGCCCAGCTCGTTCAGCTTGACCGAGGCGTCCAGCGCCACGGTCAGGTTGTGGCCGGAGGACGCCACCTCCACCACCTTGGCCCGCAGCAGGCACTCCACCGCCGCATTGAGCTCGGCCGGCTCCAGCGCCTGCAGGGTGGCCCGCACTTCCTCCTGTTTGTTCAGCAAAATGCGCTGCAGGGTGGTGTCCAGCTTCGTCTTCTGCCGGGAAGCGGGCGCAGAGGGATGCCGCTTTTCCGCTTCCTGCTGCTCCATCACATCCCTTGCCAGCGCCAGCTGGAACTTTCGGAAATTTTCAAACCCCAACTTGTGGCACAGGCGGGTGACCGTCGCTTCCGACGCGCCGCTCCCCCGGGCCAGTTCCGCCGAGGTCGCTGTAGCAGCCCACTTTACATCTGCAAGAATGCAGTCCGCAATGCGCCGCTCGGCGCTGTAAAGTCGGATGCCTGAGCACAGAGGCGTCAAAGCGCTCTCCGGGAATCTGCTCATAAGCAATACCTCCTGTTGTGTGCTCTGGGCACACAAATTCTTCGTGCAGAATCAGTGTATCAGTTTCGGCACGAAAAATCAATTTATTTGCGGAGGCTCATTCCAATTTCGGCATTTTGTATATTTTGGAGTGCGTTTTTCAGCATCCTTCCTTTTCGGCCAGCTTGCGGCCCATGAGCACGCCCATGACGGAGGCCATCATCAGGCCCCGGGTCCAGCCGGAGGAGTCGCCCAGGCAGTGCAGGCCCCGGATGTTGGTGTCCAGGTTCTCATCCATCTTGACCTTGTTGGAGTAGAACTTCAGCTCGGGGCTGTACAGCAGTGTCTCATTGGCGGCAAAGCCGGGCACCACCATATCCAGCATCTTGATAAATTCAATGATGTTGGTCATGGCGCGGTAGGGCATGGCGGCGGTGATATCGCCGGCCACGGCGTCCTTCAGGGTGGGCTTCACGTTGGACTGAGCCAGCTCCTTCTGCCAGGTGCGCTTGCCGTCCAGGATATCGCCGTAGCGCTGCACCATGATGTGGCCTGCGCCCAGCATATTGGTCAGCTCGCCCACCTTCTGGGCGTAGGCGATGGGCTGGTTGAAGGGCTCGGTAAAGTTGTGGGAGACCAGAATGGCAAGGTTGGTGTTCTCGCTCTTTTTCTCCTTGAAGCTGTGGCCGTTGACCACCGCAAGGTCGTTGTCGTAGTTCTCCTGCGCCACAAAGCCGCCGGGGTTCTGGCAGAAGGTGCGCACCTTGTTCTTCCAGGGCTTGGGGTAACCGATGAGCTTGGACTCATACAGCACCTTGTTCACCTTTTCCATCACCTCGTTGCGGCACTCCACGCGCACGCCGATGTCCACGGTGCCGGGCTTGTGGGCGATGTGGTGCTCTGCGCAGAGCTTTTCCAGCCAGTCTGCGCCGCGGCGTCCGGTGCCGATGACCACCTCGTCCGCGTACACGGGCAGCAGGCTGTCGCCGTCCTTCAGCAGCACGCCCTTGCAGCCGTCCTCTTCCAGAATGATGTTCTCGCACTCGGTATTGAAGCGCATCTCCACGCCGTTATCGGCCAGATAGTTCTGGATGGCCAGATACAACTCCTGCGCCTTCTCGGTGCCCAGATGCCGGATGGGGCAGTCCACCAGTTTCAGACCCGCATGGATGGCGTTTTTGCGGATCTCCTTGATGTCCTCGCCGGTGTAGATGCCCTCCACGTGGGGGTCTGCGCCGAACTCCAGATAGATCTTGTCGGTGTAATCGATGAGCTCCTGTGCAAACTCCTCGCCGATGAGGGAGGGCAGATCGCCGCCCACCTCATAGGAAAGGCTCAGCTTGCCGTCGGAGAAGGCGCCTGCCCCGGAAAAGCCGGTGGTGATGGCGCAGGTGGGGCGGCAGTTGACGCAGTGGCCCAGCTCTGCCTTGGGGCAGTGGCGCTTTTCCACGGGCTTGCCTTTTTCCACCAGCAGGATCTTCTTCTTGCTGCCGTGGCGCAGCAGCTCCACAGCGGTAAAAATGCCGGCCGGGCCGGCGCCCACGATGATGAGATCGTATTGGTTCTTATTCATAGCTCTTTTTATCCTTTTTTGATTACTAAACCTCTCAGTCTGCTTCGCAGACAGCTCCCCTAGTAGGGGAGCCCTTGGCAAAGAGGTCAACTTTCTTGATTTGATGTTGTTTTCTTGCCTCTCCTACTAGGAGAGGTGGCATCGCGCAGCGATGACGGAGAGGTTCAGTCTTCTCTCTCCACTTCCGCGCTCTCGTCCACATGGTCCAGCTCCACGGCGGTGGCTTCGGCGTCGGCGGGGGCCACATCGGGGGCGATGACGCCGTCGCCGTTCAGGTCACGGCCCGTGACGGCTTCCAGCACCGACTGGGTCTCCGGGTGCAGCTTCAGGAAGCGCTTGACGGCGATCATGGTGTACAGGGCGCTCAGCAGGTTCAGCGCGCCCTCCACGATGAGGATGACGCCGATGGCCATCACCAGCGTTTCCATGGCCCCAAAGGGGTCCACGATCATCACGACGCCCAGCACCACGCTCAGAAGCGCCAGCAGCAAAAAGCCTTTCCAGCTGCTGTACTCACAGCGGCGGAGCTCCAGCGCGTTCTGGATGCGGCCCAGACTGTCGAAGATGACGAAGAGGCCGAACACGATGGGCAGGATGCGCATGACGATGTCGCTGCGCAGGATGAGGAAGGCCCCCAGCCCCAGGCAGACCAGCCCCGAGATGAGGGTGAGCTGGCTCTGGAAGATGCCGCGCTCCACAAGGAAATACCGCACCAGCTGCACCACTGCGCAGACCAGCACCACGCCGCCCAGCGCATAGCAGACCACATTGAGGGCCACACCCGGCACCATGAGCAGAAAAACGCCCAGTGCCAGGTACAGCACGCTCATCAAGATCAGGTTCCATTTCAGTTTTTTGCCCATAGGGATGCCTTCCTTTCCGTTTGTTGTTTTCTTTTGCTGTTACCGTTCCATGGGTTCGATGATGGTTTTATCGATGCGTTTCATAAAGCCAAGGCTCAGCAGGACGCTGACCACCTCTGCGATGAGGAAGGACCACCAGACCATGTTCACGTTGCCGGTCTTGCTCAGCAGCCATGCCATCGGGATCAGCACCACCAGCTGGCGGAGCACCGACACGATGAGGCTGAACACGCCGTTGCCCAGCGCCTGGAACACCGAGCTCAGCACCACGCTGATCCCTGCCAGCAGGAAATGGAGGCAGATGATCCGCAAAGCCGGGATGCCGATGGCCAGCATGGCGTCGCTGGCGGCAAAGATGCTCAGCACCTTATTCGGCGCAAACTGGAAGATGCAGAAACCGAGGAACATGATGGCCTCGGCGTAGCAGACGGCCAGCCGGATGGTCTTTTTGACGCGGGCCGGGTCGCGCGCGCCGTAGTTGTAGCTGATGATGGGCACCATGCCGTTGTTCAGGCCGAAGATGGGCATGAAGACGAAGCTCTGCAGCTTGAAATACACGCCAAAGACGGCCACGGCGGTGGCGGAGAAGCCCATCAGGATCTGGTTCATGAAGAAGGTCATCACGCTGCCCACGCACTGCATGGCGATGCTGGGCAGGCCCACCACATAAATGCGGCGGATGGCCTCGGCGCTGGGCCGGAAGCCCCGGAAGCTGATCTGGATGTCCGGGTTCTTCTTCAGATTGAAGAAGATGGCCGTGCCTGCGCCGCAGAACTGGCCGATGACGGTGGCCACAGCCGCACCCGTGGTGCCGGAGAGCGCCTCGCCGCAGTAGCCGAAGATGAAGATGGGGTCGAGGATGATGTTGACGACGGCGCCGATGAGCTGGCTGACCATGCTGAGGTGGGTGCGCCCGGTGGCGGCCAGCAGCTTCTCGCTCATGGTCTGCAAAAACAGGCCCAGGCTGAACAGGCTGCACACCCGCAGGTAGCGGATGCCCTGCTCGGCGATCTCCGCATCACTGGTCTGGGCGTAGAAGTAGGGGCGCATACAGGTCAGGCCGATGAGGAAGAAGACGGCAAAGCTGCAGAAGGCCAGAAAAATGCCGTTTTCGGCAGTCTTATTGGCCCGCGCCTGATCTTTTTCGCCCAGGCTTTTGCTCAGCAGGGCGTTGACGCCCACGCCGGTGCCCACGCCCACGGCGATCATGACGTTTTGGAGGGAAAAAGCCAGAGAGACGGCGGTGAGGGCGCTCTCGCTGACGTGGGAGACGAAGACAGAGTCCACCACGTTGTACAGCGCCTGCACCAGCATGGACACCATCATGGGGACGCTGAGCTTGACCAGCAGGGGGTTGATGTCCATGGTGCCCATGATGTTCTCACGGGCGGCGGTTGCTTGATTTTCTTGCACGATTGCTCCTTTTGGTTTGTACGTTCCGTATTTTTGGTTGGTTCTATACCCGAAACGTGGGCAGGACAGCTTTCTGCCCTACCCACGTTCCTTCATTGTTTTTGTGCCGCCCGCTCCGGGGCGGCCGGGTGGGCTGTGCTCAGCCCTCGGTCTTTTCCTTGGCGGCCACGGCGTCCAGGATCATCTTCACGCAGGTCTCGCGGCCCAGGGCGGCGTTGATGGCCA
>ERZ1026860.595-NODE-595-length-22481-cov-5.071658_pt1 | contig 22481 bp, 10 predicted proteins | sample MGYA00380160_ERZ1026860 | MGnify/ENA primary metagenome ERZ1026860 (study PRJEB33269, sample SAMEA4719796) | human gut metagenome | biome: human-associated habitat; feature: organic feature; material: feces | place: Cameroon | collected 2013-10 ... | reverse complement strand
CTTCAACATCAGGCGCATCCCGGCGAACGACGTCGTCCTCAAGCCGTCGCTCCTCGGCAGCGAGCGGAAGGTGGGACCGGAGATACTCAAGGCCACGGACCCGAAGGACAACACGAAGTAGCCGCGACGACACAGCCCGCCCGAGGGCGGGACTTGGCACCGACTGGTAGGCGTCATGAGGACGGGTGCGACGCCGAAAGCGGGTCCCGGCGGGAGCGCCAGGGGATATGGGCATTGACTCGTTCCGAAAACCGGCGAACGCCCATGTCGCCCCCGCCCGCACCCAGACACCGCCAGAACCCGCAGAAAGACAATCACTTTGACAAATTCGGAACGACCAAATGCCAAATCGGCAAAGGCAAATGCCCACCCCAGGGTAAATGCCTACAAACTATGGGCATTTACCTTGGCGGTTCACCTCTCCTCGACTCATCGGTCAGAAAAGCGCTCTTTCTATTCGCTCGTGAAATTCTCGACCATCTTGCGGACGAGATTGTGGATCGTGCGAAAGCGCGGACTCAAGAACCTTAAATATGTCAGACGGACCTTCCCAATCATTTGCCCTAACTATGCCAGTCGGATGGCGTCTTGTAGCGGCAAACCAAAACACGGCAGCAAGTTGGAAGACATCAGAGGCTTTTGAGATTTCATCACCGCAGCCGAGAACTCGGTTCATCGATTCTGGCGACATCCAGAATTTTGGACCGACTATTTCGCCATCTAATGTAACGTCTGCTCCATTCTCCATCGGATCGAGAATTTTGCAAAGGCCGAAATCCGACAAAATCCACGTCTCACCCCGGACGAGGATGTTTTCGGGTTTAATGTCCCTGTGGATGGCATGTTCATGCAATACGGCAAGAGCTTCCGATAGCCCACGAAATTGCCCCGCAATCTTGTCAAATGATAGAGTATTCGCTTCTCGTTTAACAAGATCCACTAGATTCGCGTCAGCCTGCGGCATAATAACAAAAGGGTGATTCTCAATCCCGTAACGTTTTCTGGCCAACTTGACTTCTCCGCATCCTAGGCACCTCATGAGTTGGTCGTGATGGAGGGAGAGCAACAATCGTTTTTCCCGAATGAATCTGTTAAGTCGGTTCTGACGTGTATCGACCTGGATCTTGATCGCGAAAGCTTCGCCTGTCTCAATGCTTCTACATCCGTAAACAATCCCATTACCACCACTGCCAAGGGACTCTTCCGGAACGATTTCGTAGCCGACTTCGACATCATCTGACGCAGTACAATAGACATGGTCGTCGGTTGTAAACGTTTCCGCCACCGAACCATTGAACTTCATCTGTGCCAAGGTGATCTGACTCATGTTTCCGTCCTGAATTCGGAATCATCAAGATCGCCAGTCTGGTATGTGGTAGGCAGTCTATACTCTTTCCCAGAGACAGCGGACAAACATTTTTTGTGCAAGAGGACTGCATTCGAGAGTTGGAATACCGTCGCGTCGCAATTCCAAGCGATCACCACATTGGAAGAACTAACCGTTTCAGTTGAATGAGCTTCGTTGCAAATGGGACAGTTCGAACTCTGCAACGGCAATCCTGCTTCAATCAGGATATTATGGAAAACGCGTGCTACCTCATCGGTCGGGAAGGCCGCAACGTAGGTTCCGGCAAGAAATGCTTTGAGAATATTTCTCCGCCATTTTCGACTACCAATGGTGTTTGATTGCGAAACACACTGAATGGCATATTTCCGAAACAACTGAATTTCGGATTCTGGTTCAATTTTTTCGTCAAGAAATGCAAGATCGCTTCGCATAGGCCCGAGGTCTTTTCCGGAGAGGGTCCCACCTTCTCGGAGTAAGTCGTCTAATGCATTAAAGAGCGCATAAAAGTCGGCTTTCTGGCGGTATCGTGTTTTCGAGAATGGGTTCACTGATTTCAACAAATTCTCATTCGGCCAGATAGTTTCTATCTCTTTTAAAACAGCTTTAAATCTGTTTTGTATCTGGCCCAAATCTTTCTTTGACCATTCTGCATAGTCAGCGTAAAACGAGTCAAGTTTTTCCTTCTTTTCCTGAGGACCGTCAAGAAGCAAAGCCAGAAGTTCTGACACAAATTCCACATCGCCCATGCGCTTAGAGCTAGCAATCGTAAAAACACGATTTTCTTCGAAGAATGGTTCGTGGGCCAAACATTCGGAGATTCTAAGAAAGTCCCCAGGATAATCTGCCCGTCGAAGCTCCTGCTTATTCAATTGAACAGTATATTTGTTCACCCGTGAGTAGATGTCCCGAATTGTCGCTTTTGTAGCGTTTCGAATTTCGTTGGTGTCAACATTGTAGTTCAAGATTTCTTCTTGAACAGTCTGAGGTAATTCCGAGAATTTCTTTGCCTGATACGGCCCTTCATATGGCGAATCCAAGGCAAAGCCATCATTCAGAAACTCCAGAATCGTAGTGAGTCGTTGCTGTCCATCAATGACGATTCGATAGGTGTCTTGTTGCCTGAGTATTCCCTGAAGAAATATCTTCGGCATTGGAATATTACGGAGAATCGTGTCAATCAGCATAATCTTTGCAGCCTTACTCCAAACTTGATTACGCTGAAATTCAGGCTGCATTTCTAATCGATGTGCACGACTCCAGTCTCGAATGTCCGAGATTGGATGAGGCGTTGATTTCCATTCAATTTTTGTTGAGATAGCCATCACAACACCTTTCTTAAACGATTCACATTAAAGATTTGATTTTTGCCAAGAACTGTTTCTTTGCTGCCAGAGAAAGCGCGTTAAACTGGGCGACAAGAGAATCGACTCCGAGAGTATCATTACGTCTGGCAAGAGCCTTCTCGATTGGTGCGAGCTTGACGGCGTCTCTTGGATTAAAACATGGAATTCGACGGGCAATCTCGTTCTGCGCCGCAATCGTCTCCTGAGGCGAGAGGTCAGATGTGTCCGCGTACTTTTCAAGCATACGCGCAACCCAGACCTTGGATGCTTGCATCCGCTGCTTCTCACAGGCGGCAACAAGTTCGTCAAATACCTCTTGGGGTTCCCAGGGCGGCTCCAGCTCCGTGTATTTTTCGACAAAATCAACTTTCGCCTGCTCAATCCGCTCACGAAACATCTCTTCAGTCGTTTCCGTACCAGATAGGACTCCTACAAGTGTGAGGTATGCATCAACTTCGTTTCTGGCATCGCGAAAATCTTCCTGGTTTTTTCCAGTTCCCTCATAAAGGCGAAGAACCATCTCGATCTCGTCAAGAATCTCGCGTGCCGTTTCGGGCGTCAGTTCCTTGGAGAGAACAGCCCCCGCACGTTTATCAAGAGCTTTACGTGCCTTATCAAGCGACTCCTTTATCTCGGTCAACTGCTTATACACAGCGCCAATCTCCTCGGCAATTCCGGGATTGACCGTCCGCATAGATGCAGAACTGCTCTGAAGTACTTTCCGGTGCTGCTCGCATTCGGTCTTCCACACCTCAAGTTGCGCGCACGGCGTGTTGTCCGGGACAACAGCATGCGTTTCGCCCCAAGCCTCGGCCTCGCGCTTGCGCGCCCGTGCGTCAGAAATGGCGTTAAGGTGCTTAAGAACTCGCTCGACACGTTTCTTGAGCTGTTCCTCCTCGCTAGAGAGACCTAAGTTGCGAAGATTGCGCCCCATCCGTTCGCTTGCCGTTCTTCTATACTCCGCAATCGCGTCTGGACCATCGCCCCTGGGGTTGAATGACTGAAGCCACACTGGGAAGAACTGTGCAACCCGTTGGCGGCCATCCCGGATTTCAGTCTCAAGCGGATCTATATCCTGTGCCTTGTCCCATAGATGCGACTGGCTCATCTTCTGTTTCAGGTCATCAGCCAGTAAAGAGAGGCCAAATGCCAACTGGTAAGCGTCGCCGCGTTTCGTCGCCGACATGACACGCTCAAGATGTTCACATTCCTTTTCATCCACGGCTCTAATCTGTTGCACTGCGGCCGCAATGTCGCGTTCAATGCCCTGGACCTTTACCCGCAAAGGCGGAGGGATCGTCGGATGCGTAGTTCGCATCTTGTCGATACGGTCTTGAAATGCCGACTTTTCACGGAAGGAAATGCAATCGCCCCATTCCTCAACGAGGCCTGTCCATGGCGAATCATCACCGGAAACAGCCCTGACGAAGCGAACGCCGCGAAAATCCGCCGGATCAAGCGCCACACGATCAGGGAACAGCGTAGCAAGAGCATCAATTTCGACGGCTTCGCCGTCATTCATTGGCTGAATGTCTTTCACGTTGGCATGGGCGCGGAAAAACACCGATAGAAGCAACCCTGCCGAGGCGATGTTTGCGCCGTATGGAGCATCACAGGCTCGTTCAAGAGCTGCAGCCGCAGACAAACCATCATCGGACAACAAGGCCCGATTCCATTCCTCCATCAGCGACTTCACGGACGAGGTCGCGCGACGAAACGACACAGATCCATCAGGAGAAAAAACAGACCATGCATCGCGAAGAACCGTCTGGGCACGATTTCGCTTCTGGACTCCCATCGCCTGCGTTGTGTCGAAACTGAAATCGGTGAGAAATAGAGAACGCGTGAAATCGGCGCAGTCCCGCATTGCTTGAGAGGCACCGCCCTTCGTCGTAAATCCATCGAACGGGAAAGGCACAACCTTTGAATAGTGCTTTTCAAAAATAGCATCGCCTAACGCACGCAACCGTCGCGGCGCAGATTCAAGCGAAACACCTGCCAATACACGCCGCTCCAGCAGTGCCTCTCGAAGAGCCTGATCAAGAAGTTCCGTCTGCCCACGCTGCTGCGCAGGAACAAGCCGGTCAAACTGCTCCTTCTCGCGAGTCCCCAGCGTTTCAAGAAGATCAAGCTGTACAAGCGGATTGGAAATGCGATGGTCTTTGTCAAAAAGCAGAACCAGCAAGAACGGCAACTTTGAACATTGCGCGCGAAGCATCCTCTGCGCCTCGTCAAGAACGTTACTCTCTACTTCGTTTTCGGGAACGAAGCAATACACGACAAATCCGCGTTTTTCTGAAATCGACTGAAATCTGCAGCGTTCACGCAGTTCGGCAGCAAGGTTTGAGACTGAAAGTCGAAACAAGGCCCAAGTCGTGAATCGGGGCTCGAAATCCCATTCCCGAGTATTTATCTTCCGATCTTCTGCAAACACGCACCCAAGAGAATCATTAATCAACGCCATGTTCGGGGCGCGCCCAACGAAAAGCTTGCACCTTCGGTCCTCGCCGTAGTCCTCCGTCTTCTTCCTCAGGAAAAGCCGGAACTGTGCCTTTGATGCGGTATCGGTCAAGATCTCGAACCGACGGAACGATTCATCCCAAGCCACGACATTCTTGTCATTCTCCAGGTCGGCAAGACAATCGGAGACTTCATATTGATCCAACCCCGCAAATGTGGCGACGGCAAAAGCCATGTCATCGCGGCTTGTCGCCCGAAGCTTGGTTTGTTCAATCAGGACAATCGCACGTAGAATTGCCTTCTGCACATCGGAAAGGTGCTGCCCGTTCCGCTCCAACACGGCATCGTACGACTGAACGACCGTTGAAGATGCCCCGACTTCGTTCTCCATTTCAAGAAACTCGCTGTGGAGTTCCTCAGTCCAGAGAGCAACCGGTGGCAGCGAAGGACAATCTCCGGCGAGCATGTCCTCCGCGTGAGCCTCAAGTGCTGCTTTCAGCAAGGACAAGGCCGACCGTTGCTGCAGGAACCTTCCGCTTGACGAAAGGTAGTAGAGTACCCACATGGCTTCCGGGGACAGAGGCCAGCATCCAGCGGCAATCTTGGAAAAGGATCCGGGATCCGCCCATGAAGATGCATTCCTCGCCGATTCATACCAGCCAAGAATACGCCTCTGGGAAGCCGCCGTCTCATCAACATCCAGACATGGCGTCTGCACCTTGACCAGAAGACTCGCGACAAGCGTCTCAAGGTTGCTGGACAAGTAATATTTCTCTGCCGCGTCATAGCGCGTCACATAGCGGTTCGCCTCGTTGCGCATCATGCTGCCAAGGCGTTGCAGATAGGCTTTCAGCTCAAACTGAATGAACCCAACGAACACCATGCTTTCCGAATGGGCCTGTACTCCCTCGAAAAGATGCTGCAACGCTCCGTCGCCTGCCACCTGCGGTTTGTTCGCGGCGAATTCCAAATAGTGCCCGAACTCGTCGAATAGAATCAGCAGCCGGGCATACGGCTTCCCCTGCCCGATGTACGCCTCAGCGACCTTTCCGAGCACATCCTTGACCGTCTCGTCGCCAATCGTCTTGATCGGCATCCCGATCGTCCGGAAAAACATCTGTGCCCGGTCATAGAGCGTTTCGTCAAAGGCGAGAAGACGTTCCCGGCATTCCTCGACCGACGAAACACCCGCGTCCTTCACGAATGCAGCTGACAGCTCCGGCGAGATGTTGCCAAGCATGTTTGCCGCGATATTGAATCTCTGGCGAAGCGATTCCAACGGCTCAACGGAATGTCCGTCAGCCGCGATGCGTTCCTTGAGTTGCGAAAGGAGAACCGACGCCAGATCGGCGTTGTTCATGCCATTGACGGTAAGGACGAGAACAGGTCCCCCGATTTCCCGTAATGCCGCTTCGACCTGACCTGAGATTGCGGCATCAGCCTTCGCGATGTTATGGAGGACGCTCTTCGCAGTTGTGCCAGTCGGCTCAGAAAACAGCTCAGCAAGAGTAACCGCAAGATGCGACTTGCCGCTTCCATAACTCGCTATGGCGAGGGTAAATGGCCGAGAACCTGGATTGGCCAGATCGGCGGCCACACCCGCAGCAAACGTGGCGGTGTCGATCAGACGATGGCCGGTTCCCTCCGCCACCGAACTCGCCACGCCATGTGTCCCCGGACCGTGAAACACGAAAGCCGACGCCGCCCGCGAAGCCTTCGCCTCGTCGCTCTGCAGCCAGTCCACATCGACCGCGCCATTGAACAAACGGTCGATTTCAAAACGAACGAGATCGCAGAGTTTGCCGTTCATCAGAGAAACTCCTCGTAAAGACGGGTCCAAAGAGTAGCGGATGGATAAAGGAAGCGGACGAGCCAGGGGTGCATGTGACGATCAACCTCAACGAGACGCTTGCGTTCAAGCAGTTCGAGGACTTGTTGCACATCCGATGGGGACCAGCCCGAAATGCGCGCAAAACCCGCCTGCGTCTCCAGCTCGTCACTTGAAACCTGACCTTCGCCGCGTCCAACCAACTCCATGCACTCCGCCAACCACGCGGCATAGCCAACTGCGAACTCTGGCCGTATTGGCGCGACGGCCCGAATGAGATTCTCCTTTTCGCGGACGATGGCCCCGCAATCCGCAAAAGACGCTTCGTCAGCATACATGCGGATTGTCGGCGAAACTGCCGTTTCAGGATCCTTGCCACCAATTAGCGGAGAAAGCCATTTCAACACGTCTTCGGCACCAGCCCGATTTCCAAATACCGGCGTACTTTCACAGAAAAGGTAGAACCACGTATCTGCTCCTCGCCACTCGTTGCAGAGACGAAAATGCGCGAGCCACTGCGTGAACGGCTCCTTGAAGAACTTGTCCTCCAGAAACACGGTGCGGCCAAACGGCGTAAGGGCTAGGGTAGGATCGGCGTCCTTGGAAGCCGCCTTCACGAGCGACACGAGCCCCATCCCCCGACAATAATCCGCCGTCGGTATCGACTTGCCACTTGAAGCGCCTGTCGGGATTCCGGTCGCGTCGGCTATTTTCTGGATTTCGTATGCGCCGCCATCCGCCGCGTACTTGAGCAGCGCACCCAAATACCGCCGTTCGGGGATAAATGTCCTGTGAAAATTCTTGGCAAGCCGTTCTGCCTTTTGCGTCTTCTTTGCCATTGATTAGACCCCCCGGTCTTCAAGAGACGTGACATCAATCGTAAACACCCGCACTTTGAAAGAGTCACCTTCAGCAGCCGGGCCAATGGAGATGCATTGGCCCTTGGAGAGCGCAGAAAGTCGAGACTTCCATTCTTCGGCCGTTCCAGATTGTGCAGCAGATTTGACAAGTTCGCTGTATCTTTTCAGCTCGGAATCCGCAGGCTTGAAAAAAAGTTTATGCGCAGACTGGAATAGACGCGCCTTCTCGTCATCCTTCAAGTTGCTCAACGTCTGGGTAGCCGCAATAAGGCAGAGACCAAACTTGCGTCCCTCGGTAAGAAACTTCCCAAGGGGAGAATCAAGCCCCTGGTCAAGATTCTGGACTTCGTCCAGGACAATGACATGAGGCGTCTTCTCACCCCAAGCTGTCCGAGCCGTAGAATACAAATCCCAGAGAACAAACTCTGTGAGCAGCAGATAGGTCGTTCTGTCGAGCATTGTCATCTGGAACACCTGACACAAGCGTTCCTTGTCAGCGAATATTTCATCCCAACCTATTGTCGAACCGTCCTTGAAAAGCTTGGCTGCCACAAAAGGCTTGAGCTTGCTGATCACTGACTTGAGAGAAGCCTGTTGATGGATGCCATCGTCTATGAACGCTTCCAATGCAGGAATGAGATCTACCATGCCGAAATCTGGCTTGGCCGTCATGCCTGTCTGGATGGCGTCAATAAGGACGCTCTGTTGCTGGTCTCCCAGATTATACACAGAATTGAAAATAGACGTGACACGAGTGGCGACATCCCACTCTGATTCCTCCAACGTTCCTCCGCACCCATCGTCGTCTGTCCCTTTGCGGAATGGGTTGATGGGAAGTCCCGTTTTCTTGACGATATACTGAAGCGGATTTACGGCGTTGAGGAAGTTTTCCTGAAGCTGCTTGTTGAGAAAACCATTTGTGTAATCCGCGATTAAACTGTTCTGGCCCTTGCGGGCAAGTTCCGCCAGAATTGCCTGGATCGCATAGGTCTTTCCCATCCCTGAATTACCGAAGATAAGGAAATGCCGGTTGTTGAGTTTTGGGTGTCCGAACTCCCAAAACACCTCCTTGCCTGCCTTGGTCTTTCCGAGAAGTATCCGGTCGGGAATAGTATGAGGTACTGTGGCAAGAACCGGAGACGAATCGCTCGGCGAAACAGACTGAACTTCTACCGCCGGCTGGGTTTGCTCTTGTTCCGCCGCCTGAACCGAGGGCGACTGTTCAGCCTTCTGCAGTTCTGTTACAACAGACGGCACGGCAACAACAGATTCCTCCTCTGTCGGTTTCGTTGTCGGGACCTCCTCATCATCATCGTTGACATCGAAGTCCTGTCGTTCAGCGTCGTCCTCGTCGTCTGCCTCGTCATCTTCATCAATGAGGATATCTTCACGGATGCCATACTCCGTCGCGGCGACCCCATCGGACAAGTTGACGGCACCCTTCCAGGCGAGTTTCGCCTTCGCGCCTGGCTGGCAAACAGCATCGATGAAAGCATACCCCGACTGGAACACCGGAACCTCCATGGTTTCGCCATCCTTGTCAGGAGCGACCGTCAGAATCTCAATCTGTTCAAGCGCGGGGCCACGCGTCTCGTCCGTCACAAATGTATAGACGCCGGCGTCCCATTCGATCTCGAACTTCCCGTCGGCGAGATTCTCCATCGCCGACAGGAAAGAAGATTTGTCCTCGGATGAAGGAGCTGCGCTGGCAATCATGCGATGAAGTTGCAGGTGCCAATAACGTTGGTCTGGGCGCGGAGTAGCGACGCTGCCTCCCGAAGGCGCAAAAAGCGGCCGCAACACACGAAGACCGTTCTCGATCTGCGTCTTGGCCTTTTCAAGATGCCCGACCATGTTCTGGGACTTACCCATTTTGCACTCGATCAGGCTGGCTCGCAAATGCAATTTGTTCTCGACAATGTCGGCGCGAAGCCACAAAAGATCGGGATGGCGATTGTCATCTGCCGCTAAGTCGAACCAATGTCGATAGGCATCTATGGAGAACAGTCTGTCACACAGATGCGCCGTCGGGTCGAGCGGAATTATCCGATGCAGAATGCCGTATGCAAGGAAGTCTCGCACGTATTCCCCTGGTCCAATGGCACGAACGAGCGAGAGCCCGGAGAGTTCCTTCGCCTCGTCGAGCAGCGTCTGCGCAATTCGCGCGTCGCGGTCGGGCGATCCATACGGGAACACGCCGCGCATGGCAGAGCGTAGTCGGTCCTTCAGTTCGCCAAGCCGATACTGCTGTGTGGAAATGGTGTAGTTGCTCTCGCCATGTTGCCCAACGCCAGAGCCAAATCCGATGAGTTCGCGCTTGAGCACACTGTTCCGCTCGTCGGATTGGGCGACTAGCGCCCGGTCGACAAGCGGATCGACCGCCACGACCCATTCGGCAGTCTCATGCGCAGCATCCACGACATCACGCCACGGCGTATAGTCGCCGGTCGCCAGGATGATGTGCCGATCACCGGCGTGTACGCCGGGGTCTTTCACGCGGGCAGAGAGGTTCGCGTGCGCGTCTGCAACCTTGAACTGACGATTGCTGACGATCTGCGAACGCCGGAAACGCTCGTTCGGCTTTGTGCTGGCGCACTGAGATTGTTCAAGAATCGGAAACTTGATGGAGTTGTTCGTCGTCACATAGGGATCCGCCTTCTCGAACACGCAGCCCTGGTTGTCGGGACGGATGAAATCGTAAAGGACAAACACGTCCGCGTCCACGTCGGATCGGATCGTCTTCGCGAGCTGCAGGACTCCTTCGGTGCCCTGCCCGACGAGCCGATGCGACACCGAGAAGTCGCAGTCCGCGTATGACCCCGACACATCATCCTTCGATTCAATGTAGTCCTGCCATGCGGAGAGCCATTGCGCCACAACGCTCGTGTCGGACGACTCCGAGAACACTGTCAGCCGGATCGAGTAGCGCTCCACTCGGCTTTCGGGCGGAATCTCGCGTTCGAGGAACCGGACATAGGCGTCGATTCCGGCCAGAACGGGTTGGATGTCTTCGTTACGATAGACAACCAGGGTCAATCCGTCTTTCGCTCCAGCGTGAAGTCGGAAGAAATCGCAGAGTGTCCGACAAAGGAGACGAGACTCGCTCGTTTCGCGCACCAAATCTTCATCCGCAATCTCGTCGTCCTCGACCTGATTGTAGCGAGTCAGGAATCTTGTCGCCGCCAGTTCAACTCCAGGCGGCAACGAACCGATCCGGAACACAAGCGCCGTGCCCGGATCGGTCACGACGAACTTGCCAGACCCCGTAACCGGGAGACCGACGAGCGGCGCTTTGACCGCCGCCAGATCCGCAAAGGCCGTCCAAACGCGATCCTTGAATGTTCTTGCGCCGTTCTCTTGCGTGAATTCAGTCTCAACGGACTTTGCAAACGCGTCAAGAAGAAAGACCCACTGCGCCTGCAGCATCTCGACGAGGGCCGGATGCAGAATTGTCACGAGGGCGGATCCCTCGTATTTCTCAACGCCCCACGTGTCTATGTCCGCACCGTCCCTCTCGCCATCGACAAACAGAAACGCGCGCATGAGCATGGCCCCCACCTCACGCGCATCGGTTGCCCCGGCAGGCGTTCCCTCTCCCCCGTATGCGAACGCCTCGACCGCATCTTGGTAGGCCTTTACGAATGGGACCGTAGCCTCTTGCCCGACAACTGCATGGAGGCCCTTCTCACGGCAGTCATGAAGGAACTCACGGAATTTGCGGGAAAGGTCATCGAGCAGCCCGCGCATCGGCTTTGCCGCCGCATCCGCGCGCCAGGCGTGCGTGAAGACGTTTGAGAGGAATTTGTCAGCCTCCTGCGCACGAAGAGCTGCATCAAGTACACGGCTCGTCTCCTCCCCTTCACGGGAAAGGAGCAATTCCCGATAATAAGGCAGATGGAAAACCGGAATGAGACCGGCCTCGATCGATCTGGCCTCCATCGAATTCATGGCCAGTCCAAGAAGGTCATCGGCCAATCGATACGGATGGATGTCCGGCAAGCGGAGTGCGAAACGCCTGCGAATCTTGGGCATCCCTCCAGGGCCGGACACCTCGACATGAAATTCAAAATATGGCTCCGACGCCTTTGCGGGCTTAACTGACAACCCTTCAGTTGGAATGAGGTTAGACACGACCGCGACTTCCGCCTCTGGATTCTCCGCGTCAAGATGAAGCCGTATGCGCCCCAGCATCTCGTCGAGGCCACCAAGGAGACGGCGAAGACGTTCGCGGCAAAGCTCCTCGATTTCATCAGACGGTGCCTGTTCCGTCACATCATGCCGGAAATGCACGCCCATGAACTCGATTCGCGCTGGTATCGCGCCTGCATTATCGCCATCCTTCGTCTGAACGGCGAATTCGCCGAACGCCCGCCACGCGCCCAGCAACAGGACTTCAAGCGGAGAGCCGGACAATTTCTGCAACGTGTCCTTCGGTACCTTCTTAGACTTGTCCTTGGGAGGTTTCGCCTTAAGGATCAGATCGTTTATCGCAATGAAATCGGCGCGACGCAATTCATCCACCCGTTCAGTGTTGTGATTCTCGATATAACCACGCAGTGCCGCGAGCAACTCCTCCCGCGAGGCAAAAGGCGTTTCGTCCAACGCTGGCGGCGGATCTTTTTTCTCGAAATCGTCAATGGCCTTCAACGCCTTCGTCCTTGCGGATTCGTCCAGAAACGCTCCGTAGTTGAAGAATGTGGTCGCCGCGTTCACGTAATAGCGAAACGTCTGCCGCCCCGGCTTCCTGGCCTTTTTCGCGAAAGCGGACAAGTTCTGCTCGATTCGCCGCAGCAACGCCGCCATCGCCTCTTGTTCGGACCCGATTCCTTCTTCCGCCGTAACTGCCCCAAGCAGACGCGAAACGTATGACAAGCTCGCATCGTCGGCGAGAACGCCGAGTACCGTATCCCACGCCTTTCCCCACTCCTTCGACGCCTCAATTCCGAACGTCCCGAGCCATTCAGACACCCACAACCGGAATGTCTCGCCCATTGTCTCCGCAAAGAGCGCGTCGGCACCACGGCGGTAGAAATCAGCGAGGCTCCCACGATCTGCAGCGAGATCGACGCCGACCAACACGACGAGTCGTCCGTCCGTCTCGTCGTTACGGTATTGAGTAAGGTTGCCACCGGCGAAACAGCCATCGAGCGCCGAAACGTCGCCAGGCGTCCAGCCAGAGGCTGTCCTGCACTCGTCTGCAATACGGAATACGAGTTGACGCGAGTACTCAGCCGCAATGTCCTTGCAGTCCGCCAGAAGAAGAGTCGTATCGGCACCCGTAAGGCCAGGGACCATGAACAGAAGCCTGCTATTGTCCACCGCCGACTTGCATTGACTCCGAATGCAGCCAGAGAGCGTGCTAACGTAGAAATTTTTCATCGTACGATCCTTTCTTCGGGCGCAAATGGATTGCGGACAAGCGAGCATGCGTCAGAGAGGTGGACGAGCATTCCAGAAGCCTCAAGCATCCGTTCAAGCCAGGCGTCACCCGACTCCTCGCCAGCGAGTTCGTCGATCCGCCCAGCCCAGTTGCGCGAATCGGCAAGTCCCTTGATGTCGAACACAAAACCATGATGCGCCTTCATCTGCGCCTTGAACGTTTCAAGCGTCATCCGGCGTCCTGGCACAAGTGAAATCACCATGCAACGCAGAATCTTTTCGTTGAGTGTGAACTTCATCGTCCCACCCCGAGGAGGTACAATCAGACCAATGCTTTTCCCGAGTTTCCGAAAGAGCTTGTAGGCGTATTTGTCCGCGTCCGAGTAAATCTTCTTGAACTTTTTTGCGGGATTCTGATCGTTAGCCGAGTCCGCCCTCACCTTCTCCAGCTCATCAGGCTTTCGAACGACCTGCTGGATTTCACGACTTATTTCTGATAGCGCCTGTTCAGAATACGCTTTCAGCTTCCTCTTTTTGCTTCCAGTATCGCAGAGCAGGATTCGATAATCTGACCCATCAGGAGAACCACCTGTTGTCAGTGCCTCACGATATGTCTGTGAGGCGAGTGAACGCAGAACCTGTAATGTACATTCAACCTCCAACAACTCTAGTTTATCGATGATGCCTATGTTGGCTGAGAGAATTCGATTCATTTCAACCGCAAAAAGATACCCTTCTGTCCAACTCTTCAAAGGAATCCATCCACAAGAGACGCTTCTAGGTCTTTCGCCTGAATAATCCGACTTCTTCCAGGTTCTTTCGTCTGTTGACGTGTCTACAAAGCGGATAATGTCCGACAAGGCTTTCGGTGTTGCGTCGAAGAAAGATGCAAGAGCCTTGGTAAGATTTTCCTTCAAAAGCGACGGCGTGGCCTCTGTCGTTGAAAGTGAAATACCTGGACGTGACAATATTTCTTCAACCACCTCATCTTTTGTCTGCGTCAGTGCATTGCAGATTTGAAGGTAGAGAGATTCGCCACTTCTAGCAAGAACGATATGCTTAGACCCGTCAAAAAAGTCAGAGAAGTTATCCAACACTTCATCCCAATCGGCAGGATCGTCTGATCGTGCCTTGGTTGCATTCCAGATTTCCTCGCCACAAAGCAACTCTCGGCAAAAAGGGAGAAAGGTCTGCGCACACCAAGTTCGGCTTGCACCATTGCTCCAGAATCCAAGGAACAAAGCGCTCAATGTTTTAAGAAAAGCGTTTTTCTCCGCTGGTGTTTCGAGATCGAGTCCTTCGGAGAGTTTTTCCCACAACTGTTCCGCATGATTACGGTGGCTACGATGGCGAGTGTCAAGTCGGGACGATTCCAGAAATGCGAATAGCTTGAGATTCAGTCGTGCCTTCGGGAAGTAGGAGAGGCCCGCCGACTTCGTGCGCCAGTCGCGAAGTGTTTCTTCATCTGGGAAAAAAGTAGAGAATGGGTCTTTGTAGATCTTCTTGTCCGACGCACAGACAAGAAGGAACTCGGCCAACGTGTCCATCGTCTGCTGATCGTCCGAAAAACGACGACCAAAAAGACGGATAGCGGGATTGGAATCTCCCGCACTTTCTTGCTTGTAAATTTCAGGGGGGAAACTAATCATTGGCCACCTCCAGTGCTTTCGCGTCATCAATCGGTTTGACGGAAACGGTAGAAAGAGTTCCGTCCGTGCGTCGCCTTAATAGGACAAGGCCCTGCGCATCGCCCATATGGATTGCCGCCAGTATCCGCGCCTTCAGGTCTTCGATCCGGTCACGGTAAGAGCGCTGGAGTCCACGTCCCAGTTCACCCTTGTTCTGCGCCGTAATATAGTCGAGGAACGGTAGCGGCAAATCGAGTTGGATGCCATCCAGTTTCCCGATACCGCAGAGCATGGGCGTCCCGTCGACAAGCCGTATTTCAAGATTGTCATGGAATTCAAATTTCGAAAGAACCAGCTGGACGCTCTGTCGGATCTCGGATGTACGGCGGTTCAGCGTGATGAAAAGCGTCCCCACCTTGCCAGCTCCCTCCGGCGGTCGCATCCCTGAAAACTCTTCCTGCAGAACGTTGTAGATCGGAACGATCAAGCTTTTGGCCTTGAAGCTGGCAGGATTGTCACGCCATCCCTTGACGTCCAGCAGCCGCGGAGAGTTCAAGAACGCTGAGAGGAATTCAAGGAAACCGTCGTTCCCATTGGGAACCGGCGATCCGAGAAAGAACACCAACCTCCGATATTGCCGCCGCATCAGGGCGGCATCCAAACCACAAAGCGACGATTTCTTTCCTCCGCGAGTCCTTGTTTCCAGTTCCGCGAGCGCGGCATCCGTTGTCGCAAGAGGGTTGCCGCCTCCGAAGTTCCAGAACTGGCGTTCCTCACGGGGGGAAAAGCGAGCGTCGAAATGTTGCTCTCGCATCACAGACACAACGTGGAGCTGGCGCACCGCCTGAGGAATGTCATTCTTGCCGTCGTCACCCCAGAAGAGATTCGTGAAAAGATGACGTTCAAGCCTAATCTCTGCACCGGAGGCAACGCGCGCGGCCATTTCACGGCATGACGCCCCGCCCGTGAGGAGAAATGAGAAGTGTGCGGACATCTGCCGCATCGTGAACCGTTCACCGTATGCGTAAGCACGGAAGTAGAGCATCCATATCCGCTGCGAGACGAGCGGGAAGAACTTCAGAAGGAGGTTTCGGTTCGCGAACAGGGGGCAACGCCCGGACGCCGAACAGCTCTGACATCGGCCCCATTGCGACGACAAAACCATCTTTTCAAGCAATGACATTCCAAGGTCGAGGTTGTCCTTGCGAGCGAGGTTGTGTACAACAAAGGAGATGGAGCCGAATGTGAACTCGCGGCGTTTGCTTGAATCCATCGCGTCAAGCAATCGGTCTTCGATAGCCGCCACGTCCTCACCCGTCCGATCACGGTTACCTCGAAACAGTGTGAGGATCGGGCCGGTGTTCGAGACGATGAGAAAACGCTCCGTAGATTCTGGTCGAAACATGTCGCCGACAAGTGCCTTGCGTTCATCTTCTGTACATTCGCTCAAGTCCTTGACAACCGAAATCGTCCTTCCCCTCCAGGAAATGGCCTCGCGCTTCTTCAAGCCATCAGGGATCGGGTCATCGGGGGGAAACCCTCTCAAAGCCCGGATTATCTCCAACGCAAGCGTTGATTTTCCGTCGCCTGCATGCCCAGTGAGGATGACGTGACCGCCATCGTCACCTGTCAACTCGTTGATGATCTCCGCAGCGAGTGGGTGCGGAACTCGAAGTTCCTTGAAGAGAGGGTTTCGAGCCTGCGATTCGGCGAGCGATCCCTTATTGTTGGCATCGATTCCCTGCAAGGTATTAAGATAGGCAACAAACGGATTATTCTCGTTATACATATCGGGCATGATAGTCCTTTCTGTCTTTCGCCTTTTTAAGCGGTCTTCAACAAGTTGCTGTAGACAAGAACGCGCATCCTGGTTCTTGAATATGGCGAACAACTCATCAGAAAGTTTACCAAATGCAATACAATCAACAATTCTTCGCCTCGTAGCACGGGAGAATGATTGTACAATGGCTTCGCATCCTGATTTAGGCACAATTGTCCACACGCCATCATTCTTCAAATACCAAAAAGGCAATTCAATGCGGGTAACAGAGTAAACTTGGTCGGGAATGTATGTTTTCCATGCCTTCTCAAACGCCTTATCAAGGCGATCATCAAGCGGAAATTGATTCTCTCCCGTCTGCGATTCCTGAAATACAGATAGTAACGCTAAAAGAAAAACATCTTTGTGCGGTGCCGGACCATCACTAGTGGGACGCCGTGAAAGCCTAGAAAGAATACCCTCTATTCGTCTTCTTTCAGCCTCGGAAATCATTGCATAGCCTCCAATACTTTTTGCCGTGCCGCAACAATGAGCTTCAGAGCCTTGTCATAGTCTCGCGGCTTTGTATTCAAAGAAGAAGAAAGTCTTATCGAAGATCCCGCCACTTCGCCTGAGAGTCCCATCGCCTTTAATACGTACGAACCATCTACGACTCCACTATTGCAAGCTGATCCCGCACTAGCACAAAGAAGAGGCATGTTTGAAAGAAGAAGTTCCGAAGACATGCCTGGAACAAAAAGATTTGTTGTGTTCGGCAACCGTTCCGCACCGGCACCGTTTACGCGACTACCAGGGATGGCTGTAAGCGAGGCTGCCTCAAACTCGTCACGCAACCTCCGCATCTTTTCAAGCGCACCTTGATCGGGCAGTAATTCCATTGCCTTTGCGAGCCCGACGATTCCTGGAACATTGTGCGTTCCAGGGCGGACGCCGCGTTCCTGTCCGCCGCCCACAAGCGGTTTCGGAAACGGGAAACGGTTCGCACCAGACCGCAAGTAGAGGAACCCGGCCCCTTTAGGTCCATGTATCTTGTGTGCGCTGAAAGCGGCCGAATCCACGCCAAGATCGGCAAGCGAGAACGGCATTTTTCCAAGTGCCTGCACGGCATCACAGTGAAAAAAGGCCCCGACCGAATGCGCCAGTTCCGCCAGTTCGGAAACAGGCTGGATGACGCCGGTCTCGTTGTTTGCGAGTTGCACCGATACGAGTCCCGTTCCAGATTTGATTGCCTCGCGTGCAGCGGCAAGGTCCACCACACCGTCCTCCGTGACAGGCAGAAGACACACATCGAAGCCAAACGACTCAAGTCTCTTCGCGGCATTGAGGACGGACTTGTGTTCGATGGCAGACACCACCACGCGACGGGTCGTAGAACTTGAATCGGCGAACGACTGGAACATCCAGTTGTTTCCCTCTGTCGCTCCAGAGGTGAAGAAAATCTGATTCGGATCGACGCCAAGCACATCGGCAACCGTCGTGCGGGCTGTTTCCACGGCACGGTGCGCGATCCGGCCCGCGAGATGTCCGCTCTCAGCGTTACCAAACGCAGATGCCCAAAATGGGGCCATCGCAGCAACGACTTGCGGGGCACATGCAGTTGTTGCATTGTTGTCGAGGTAAATAAGCCCCTCTGGAATCGTTACAGATGACACATCAGACATGCCTGATCCCCCATATCGTCATCGGCAAACACATCTTTGAGAGAGAGGTTTGCCGAACACTTGGGCTTCGTTGCCTGCTTCTTGGCAAACTGTTCCTTGATTTCCGCGACACGTTCCGGTCGGGAAAGTTCTGCAAGACTTTCACCCTGGCACCATGTAAAACGTTCTCCACTCAATGGGTCGGCTTTTTCATACTCCATTGCCTTTTTGAAAAGGTCTGGATGCCGCTCCAACAAACCAACCCATTCCATTTTTTGCTGGAAAAAGCAGAAGAAACAGCCAGACCGCGATCGCCATTCATAGTACGAAGGCAATCCAAGACCAGAATCCTCGAGAATCTTGAACACATCAGCCTTACGAATATTATTCTCTACAAACGGATAAACAGCACGAACACCTTCTTTAGTCGAAATGTATCCCGTCCTATATGGTTCATCTGCCCTGATCCCTACATAACTCACAACACGATCATTTCCAACATATTTTTCATACGGAACAATTTTCAACATCCGTGTACACCAACGTGTTCTCGCATCGGGCAGCACACCATTGTAGAGTTTTAGATAGTGAGAAAATGGCCTGTCAGCATTAATTCGAATGATCTTCTTCCCAAGAAAAAACTCTAACTTGTCGAGATAGTCATACGTTTCTTGAAGCTCATCGCCAGTATCGCAAAATACGTACTCCATATCGGGAACTTTATCCTTCATGAAGACGGCGAGAGCAGAGGAATCCTTACCGCCGGAGAGCGCGAGGATATGGCGGACAGGCTTGTCGGCAGAGCTGCTCATGACCTGACCTCCTTCATGGTTTCCGCGTTCCCATGTTGTTCAATCCAGAACATCTTCTGTGCTTCGATTTCCGCGCGGAGTTCTTCTTCGGAAGGAAGGAGAAGCTTGTATTTCGAGGCAAAGAGCTGTTCGCTGCCATGTAGCATCGAATAGCGGGCAATGTCGGAATCGGTATCGGCGCAGAGGATTATGCCGAGCGTCGGATTATCGCCCTCCGAGCGCTTGCGCTCATCGTACATCCTCACATACATGTCCATCTGTCCAACGTCCTGATGCGTGATTTTGGATGTCTTCAAGTCGATTAGAACGAAGCATTTCAGGAGGTAGTTGTAGAACACGAGGTCGATGAAGTAGTCGGCCTTTTCTGTCTGGATGTGCTGTTGGCGGGCGACGAAGGCGTAGCCCTTGCCAAGTTCCATCAGGAATTTGCCGAGGTTGTCGAGGATGCACGTCTCCAGGTCGCTCTCCGTGAAATCAGTCCGCTGCGAAAGTCCGAGGAACTCCGCTACAACGGGGTTCTTGATAAACTCGAGCTTGTCCTGCAGCGGAGCCGTGACGCGAACCATCTCGTTCTTTACCGCTTCCTTGTTCTGGGAGAGAAGCGTACGTTCGTAGTATTGCGAGGAAATGTTGCGTTGAAGGGTCCGAACGCCCCACGATTGGCTGCCGGATTCCTCCATATACCACCGGCGGGCTTCCTCGTTTCCGACCTGCAGTAAAGTCCTGTAGTGAGACCAATCGAGAAGTCCACCAGATTTTAGACACAGTGAGTCTAAAATCGGAAACGTCCTGTAGAACTGCATGAACTTGTAAAGGTTCGTGAAGTCAAATGACGATCCGTAGAGCATTGTGAGCTGCTTGGACAGGTTGACTACTACCTGTTTCCCGTATTCGGCGCGATCTTTACCCCCGAGGTCTTCTTCTGCGATGCGGCGGCCGAGGAGCCAGTTGCGATAGACAAGCGCGACATTGACCGCACGGTAGGCGGACGCCTGAGCAGAATCGATGATGGCACGGGCATCAGTCAGCAAATCCGGCCCTTTGACATAAACAATCCCAGTGGCCGAAAACAAATCAGCCTGCTTGCCAGCAATTAGACTGTCGCTCATGGCCGCACCTCCGTTCCGTCGAGTTCGGCAAGCGCGCGAAGCAGCGCGGCGCGCAAAGCGGTGCGCCCCGTCTTCTGCTTTTTGGCGGCGGCCTGTATCCCCGAAAGCAAGTTCTCTGCGGCCCTCTCGTCTTTAGCGGAGAGCAAGGCCGTGCCGTCATACGGCAACCACGCCGCCTTGAACCGTTCCGACAGGCCCTCGACGGCGCGACCGAACTCCGCGATCTGGAGCGGGCCCCACTTCTCCATCGGCGACTGCTGAATGTAAGACATGACCTGAGCCGCCTTGTTCCAATCACCGTCGGTGTTCTTCACGTTCTGCAGAAATGGCGTGACGTCCGAGACGCCGATGCGCGCGAGCAGGAAGCAGCAACGATCATAAAGGAGCCGCCACCCTTCTGCGGAATTGTCGAATCCGAATGTCTCAAGAAGGCGTTTCCGGCTATCGGAGACCAGCGTCGGCAACGCGCTGCCGAGTTCATGGATGCAGGCATTGAGACCTTTGAAGAAGCAATCCAGCTGGGCGGGATTCAGGCGTGTCGCATCAATGTCTGCGAGTCCGAACACCGCAGGCAGTGCCCGGAAGAGGAGAATCTCAGGTGACTGCGCGTCCTCGAACGCCTTGCGGAACGCCTTGGCCTGATCGGAAACGGAATCTGTTTCCCTCGCATATTTGGAGAGGGAGTTGCGAAGCGCATAGAGTTTGCGCACGACAGGCATGACCGTTTCGCTTCTTGCGCCGAGCCCCTTGGCAAGCCGCTGGACAACGGCGGCACGAGTACCCGATACCTTCATGCCGGAGAGGGAGAAGAGTTCGGGACGCTTGACAAGGATCTCAAACTGCGCATCGGAAGGTTCGGGCTGGAACGTGCCTTCATAGTAGAGAAAGACTTCGTCCCGGTTGACGATGTAGTACGCGATGACAAAAATCGAGAGAAGACCATCGAGTAAACCGTATGGTGGTCGGCGCAGTTCTTCGTAAATCTCCTTGACCGTGACTGGCTTCTCCCGAGGAGCAAAGATGATTTCGCCAAGCCAGTCCCAGGCTGGACGTAGGTTCGTCGGGGCGTCTGGGGCGGGCGCGACGAGCCGCCAAACGGAGCCTTCACCCTCGATGTGCATCCTCGACGCGAGAATCACGGATTCGTAGATACTCCGCTCGGGCTTGTAGCCCTCGATACCGAGAAGAGGGAGCCCGCATGTTTTCGGATCGTTGAGCAAGCTCACAAGTTTGTTGCGGGCGGAGGCAGCCTGGGAGGATGGGACGCGGCGGTTTATCAGTTCATTGCGGAGGCGAGGTGACTTCGGGTAGAGACGATCGCATCGTTCGGAAAGCAGCCGTGTCAGGTCTTTCCCGGATCGAACCCCTTCCTGCTGTCGGCCGTCGCAGACAAACACGCACTCAACGCCATGCGGGGAAGGATTTGGGTCAAGCAAACCGAATTGGCGAAGCATAACGCTCTGTGTCGCTTCAGCGAGTCGAACGGAAACCTCCCGGCTTGCTATCTTGTCGTCCCTGAGCGCTTTTACATTGTCTTCTATCCAACGAAGCCGACGGACCTCCTTAAGCGCCTCACGCAGATCTCCACACTCGCGCGGAATCGCAAAAAGGAGTTCTGGGGCGTTTTGGGAAATAGTCTCCGCCGTCTCGATGAACGTCTCGACCTCGCTTCTTCTTTCAGGGAGGCAGACAACCAAAAGCCCTGCTGCGGCTTCATCCTTCTTGTAATTGCATGCTCTGAGTTCAGACGGACGATCTACATAGCAGGTCTTAAAATAGCGTAGCGTGCCGGTATCAAAACTGTGCCGCTTGGCAATCATCGGTTCCGGCGGCACAAAGCCATTCAAGGTTTCTGCAAGCGAAAATCCGGTCTTGTCGAGTTCCTCGTCGGCGCGGCGCTGGCATTCTTCCAGATCGACGTCACTTCCATTCCAGAGCGCAAATGTCTTGTTGAATTTTCTGTAGACCAGAATCGACTTCAACTTCAGGTCGTTAAGGCTCTCATTTAGCGCCATTGGTGCAAGCGCAAGCGCAATGAGGTCCTGGGAGGCATTCAAGGCACATTGCGTACCGAGCGAGGAAAGAAGCGATACAACCTTTAACGTCATGCGTTCTTCGCCCGTCAGCGAATCCTTGGACGATATGACATTGTTGGCCTCAAGAATTGCCTGCCCGAAGGAATGAAGACTCAGGTGTGCCTCGAAGTTTGTGAAGATGTAGTCGTAGAGATCTTGCAGGCCTGTAGATTGCGGAAGTAAACGCACCCGATTAGGTGTGGTTACTTCCGCAATGGG
>ERZ1026860.589-NODE-589-length-22631-cov-6.378411_pt1 | contig 22631 bp, 18 predicted proteins | sample MGYA00380160_ERZ1026860 | MGnify/ENA primary metagenome ERZ1026860 (study PRJEB33269, sample SAMEA4719796) | human gut metagenome | biome: human-associated habitat; feature: organic feature; material: feces | place: Cameroon | collected 2013-10 ... | reverse complement strand
GATATGGTCTCCTTCCGTAAGGTTGGTGTGACAACTTAACTTTAACTCATGAGACCCTATCTCTCATATCTTTTTTTCGATTGTCCAAGATGTATTGTAGTCCTACAGGCAGCGATGGGGACGCTATGACGCTATATTGAAATGATGGCTGACGTAGGATAATATTAAGGGAGTGGCGATTACCGAGACCATAGGGGGCGATGTGATCGTAGATGCGGACAGTATCAGGATCACCCTGAAAGGGCTGGAATATTTGCAGGAAAACGGGATCATGCGGAAACTCTACAATGTCGCGAAAGGGATAAAAGATATAGCAGCGGCGCTGTAAGCCGCCAGCGTAAGCGAGGCGGTTTTTCGATGCCCATCGCTAGCACTCAGACGCTCCTTTTGGTGAGGCTTTTGCATGCAAAATTGTCCGGAATGACGAGAAACTATCAAGGCTGTGTGGAAAGGCATCACGAGAAAAAACTGCATGCCGAGGAAGGAGAACACATGAAACGGGAAGATATTTCCAAGATGTTCAAGGACGTGACGGAAGAACAGATTTCGGCGCTGCTGGGTATCTGTACAACTAGCTACTAACAATCCAACAATACTGTCTGTCAAGGGGAGGGTGGAGATTTTCCGGCGATACGGATGCCGGAAAATACGACCCGACCTTGACAGCGCAGAGGGAATATAATAGATCGGGCGGCTGACCGTAGTCCTCTGCGGTCAGCCCTTGTCTGCCGGTTCTTTTCCTCCGTCATCGCCCTCCGCGTCAACAACCGTGCCCGCAGCTGCCGTTAGATCCATCCCGTATTCGACCACAGAACCAGCCGCAGTGCAGTCAGACACGGACGGAATTGAGAATTCGAGGATCGTGTCATACGAACGCTTCCCCATATTCCGATACCCGCGGTGCGAACGTTCACGGTTGTAATGGCGAAGCCACTGATCAATATCGGCCTGCAGCGCTTTTGTCGTCTCATAGAAGTTTTCCCGAAAGGCGATACGGAAGAACTCGTCCAGAATGGTTCGGTTGAAACGTTCGATGAACCCGTTCGTTCGGGGCGTTCTGACCTTGGTTCTGCGGTGTTCGATTCCGTTGAGCGCCAGGTACAGTTCAAAGGGATGCGTCGGCGTACCGCAAAACTCCGGGCCGTTATCTGTCAGAACCGCTCCGACTTCAAGACCATGATCCGCATAGAAGGGAAGCGCGTCGTTATGCAGCAGCGCCGCGGCGCACTCTGGCTTCTTCCCCGTGTGGAGGAATCCAAAGGCATAGGAGCCATAGGTATCCGCGATTCCCTGCAGATAAACCTTCCCGATCCCCTTCAGAGCCCCCACGGAAGAACGTGTCCGCGCACAGCAGCTCTCCGGGCCTCGAGGATTCCACATGCCGCTCCCTGAAGCAGGGATTGTACTTTTCGATCTTCTGCGCCTGCTCCGCCGTCAGTTCGATACCCTCCTCCAGGTGCCGCTGCTCCACCTTCATCCAGCAGTCGTACACGCTGGCCATTCCGTTGCGGATCAGGATCTTCTGCACCGTTGGAAAACTGACCGACACACCCTTGATCTTCAGGGAATCCGACAGTTTCACGCACCCCCACGACGGTTGCTCCAGACTCGCCTCCAGAATTTTCGCTTCTGTCTCCGGCGCTGTGGCGTTCGGCTGGCTCTTGATGATCGGCGGCAAATCCTTCAGCCCCTTCAGACCGTGTGCCTGGAAACGGCGTTTCAACTCGTAGAAACTCGTTCTGTCCATCCCGCCTCGACGGCACGCTTCTGAGATATTCCCCAGTGCCTCCACCATCTCCAATACGCTCAGCCGTTTTCGCGCCAGCTTCGTCGCCGTGTCCTTCTCCGTGATCTTTTCACTCATCCCTTTTCTTTCATTTTATGTCAGACATGAGCGCTTGTCAAACACGTAAGCGTGGCAGAAAAAATTTGTTATCGTATCAATCGCAGGCCTTCCCAGCTATTTCTTTCAAACGTGGAAGCACTGTTTTTTCATATGCTCATACTTCGGAGGATTTACAGGCCTTTGGTTCGGTAAGCGGCGTTTCCGCGTCCAACGTCTAACGGCATCAATCAACACGCCTTCAGCGGCGTATGCTTCATGGCTACGTAGCTATGCGAAAGCCGTGATGCAGCCGGTCTTCAAATCAGACTTTTTGCCAGTTTGCTCAAGCTCTCGCGCGTCAGATACCCGGGCACCGTCCCCTGTTTCTGGACCGCAAAAGCCGCATATACGTTAGCAAACCGGCATGCCTCCTCCAGGGATTGGCCCCGAATCAACTCGCTGAGAACGGCTCCCATGAACCCATCTCCTGCTCCACTAGTATCTACTGGCTTTATATGAAGGCCGTCCTGTGCAAAAAAACGGTTTCCATCTATGCATATATAGCCATGGCATCCCATCGTGATCACAATCTGATCACAGCCATATTCATGCTGCAATTCCAGCAGATTATCTTTCATATCAGGTTTGGGAGGAATGCCTGCAAGCCGCAGCAGTTCCAGGGCCTCGTACTCATTGACAAAAAGCAGCGTCACAAAGGAGAGATCCGGGCGCTGTTGGGGAACCGGCGAAGGATTGAGCGCCGTTTTGATTCCCGCTTCCTTCGCCTTTCGCAGGGCATAATTGGCAGAAGCCTCATCCAGCTCATAGCCGCTTGCCACATAACCAGCCTGTGCAAACCGGGCCAGCGCCTCATCAATCTGCGCGAAAGGCACGCTTTGCGTATCGGGACTCAGGACGATGGCGTTATTACCCTCATCATCTACAAAGACGATGCCTGTCGGCGTAGAGCGGTTCCTATCACGGACGAGAAATGTGGTGTCCACCCCACTGCCGTCCAGGAGCCGGTCTGCCAGATCCGCCCAGAAATCATCGCCCGTACACGAAATCAATGCCGTCGCCGTTCCCAAGCGAGCGGCGGCTACAGCTACATTCGTGCCCTTGGCCCCATCCAAGTTGCATTGCCATGATTTCGCCCACAAAGTTTTTCCCTGCTGCGGAAGCTCTTTTGCCCGTACATTTTGCCCTGCGCTATGGCTGTATATCACAAGTAGCTCCGGCCGACTCATTCAACCACCTCCTCCTGTATAAGGGAATCCGGCGGCAGCATATGACTGAGCACATGATCCGCACTGGCTTCATTCGTTAAAATGGTACAGGGCATAGCATTTGTGATCAGCGTTACGGGATATTCCAGCGTCGGCTCACTGAGCATCGCTACACGTATAACCGTCTGTTTCCAAGCGCCAGTTGCAACCACAAAAAACGCGCGTTGAGCCTTGAGCATTGAGGCCATGCCTATTGTGATAGCCATGGGAGGAACAGCATCATAGCAGCCGCCAAATTCTCTTTCCGCATAGGCGACAATTGTATCTTCGTGAATCTGGATGATGCGCGTTTTGGAGTGAGCATATTCCTCCATCGTGATACGCTGATAGGCAGAACGTGGTGCTTCGCAAAAGGCAACCATCCCCTTGCATCCAACGCCTCCTACCAGCGTATCTACACCTCCAGCCCTGATGATAGCCTCATCCAGTGCGTCAGGGTTGCGTACATCGGGAAAATGACGTTGCGTCTGCGGAACGTTTAGCTCAGGTAAGATGCGATCATACAGTTGTGACTGCATGATACCCCTGCAACTGGTAAAAGATGCTTTCACCGGAAGCGGACGCCCCTGCCAGTCTAGAAAGTCGTCCATGTGAAAAATGTGAAGGTTTTTCAAACTGATACGTTCGGCATTAATACGCCGTACAAGCGGGTCAAACATCCCGGCATGACACGGCAAAATCCATCGGGTAGGTTTGCCAGCGGCGTTATGCTCCAGCAGTTCCTGCACCAGCGCATCGCACAGGATCTCATGGAGACTCTCCTGATTGCGATCGATGATCAAATTTGCCTTGCGTCCGGGATACGAGGCGAGTCGGTCCGCTGGAATCGAGCACCATTTAACAAGATCCTGTTTGGAGATCTGCTGAGAAGATCTATTCATCGTGATTCCTCCTTTGCTGGGTTACTCATCAAAAGGGTGTAAACAACGCTGGTTTTTACAGATGTGCCTGGCAGCAGCGTTTCGGCCAGCCCTAGACGCACTGCCTCATCCAATGCAGCGGGATAGCACGTGAATACCTCTGACATCAGGCACATGTGTCCGCGAAATCCACCATAAATCGGCCACAGACTCAAGCAGCGGAAGAATCCCGGATCATATGCAACATCTATTCCTACGCCGGCGGAAGGATGATACACTCCATAATGGTTCCCTTGCACGGGCATGGCTACCAGCTGATAACAGCCCAGGCTGTCGGCAGGCATGGCATATCGAAAATCCAAATTCCCCCACCTGGGCCAAGTCATTTCCTGAGGGCCTGTGATCGTCTGCGGCATGCTGACGCACAGACTATATCTTTCAGGGGGCGCATACAGGCGGGAGTCCTCAAACAGCGTCAGCGACGGATGAACTCCAAAAACATATTGGAAGGCTTGCATACCGATGTTTCGGATTTCATAGTTCGTCATCAGCGACCAACCGTCCTGCGAAAATGAAAAAGTTTTTTTCACCTCCGCAGGGAAGATTGGACATAGACATGACATTGTGAGCGTATCGCCATGCATTTGTGCTTCCCAGGGAATCGCCCATATCTCACCGAAGAATGGCAGCTTCTCAGCATCTGCGAATGCGCAGGGCTGAACTGTGGGGAATGCCTCCTCCACACCGCCGTTAGACAGGTCATCATAATTGCAGCCATAATAGCGCGTTACATGTTTGGTTCGTTTATTGGTCCATATCAACGCAGTTCCGGTGGACTTCTCCACCAGCCGCACCAGTCTCGCACCATCCTGCGGGTTGAATTGCGCCAATATTCGTTCGTTTTCAAGGGTTATCAGGCCGTTGTTCGATGTCTTCATGCGCACTTGTCCTCCCTGGATGCACATTTTTACGATTGCATTGTAGATACTTTATTAAAGTAGCGTCTTTTTGTTAGGGATGCAATTTTACAATTTCATACCGTTTAACCTTTTTGGCTTATTTGGCTGATTTATGGATAAAACATGTAAAATGTTCAACCCGAAAAAAAAAGTTCAATTGCAATTTCGCAACAAATCAGCAATAATAAAGCAGACTTAAGACGTGAGAACATCCTAATAAACTTTGCTGCACGTCACGTGGGAGGTAAACTATGGAAAAGAAGAAGTCGCTGATTCAGACATTGGCATACAGGTTTTGGAACCTGCATGAAAGTAGCATTATTCTCTTGACAGTACTATACGTAGCGATTGTTCAGATCATCAATCCGGTATTTCTCGGCATGGAAAATGTGATCAATATGTTACGTTCCACCGCCTACCTGCTGATTCCTTCATTGGGGATGACCTTCGTTCTGATTTCCGGCAACATCGACCTGTCTGTATGCACCGTGATGGGCATGGGCGGCATCCTGTGCTGCATGTTTATCACCGCTGGGATTCCCATCCTAGTCTCGGTGATCCTTGCGCTGCTCATCGCCGTAGTCACCGGTTTTATTAATGGCTACCTGGTTACTAAGTTTTCAATTCCTCCCATGATCATGACGCTCGGCATGCAGTACATCGCCAAAGGCGTTGTTTATGTGCTCACGCAGGGAAGACCCATTTATCCCCTGCCGGATGAATTTCTTGCGCTGGACAAGATATACCTTGGCGAAATTCCCATCATCGTCATTGTCGCACTGCTTCTATCGGTCGTCTGCCATGTGATTCTGCGTAAGACGCGATTCGGCCGTGAAACCTATGCCGTAGGCGGAAACCGCGAATCGGCCCGCATGAGCGGTATCAGCCAAGGCCGTACTGTGATTCTGTGCTTCGTGATTTCGGCGCTGATGGCGGTCTTTGCAGGCATTACGATGGCGGCGCGCGTGGGTTCCGCACAGTCCAGCACAGGGACAGGATATGAACTCAACGCCATTGTCGCCTGTCTGATCGGTGGTACCAGTATCAACGGCGGCACCGGCGGCGTGATCGGCACCATCTTTGGAGCGTTATTCATCGAGGTTCTTAAAAATGGCCTGCTCATGATGCGTGTCAATGTATACTGGCAGCAACTGCTTATCGGCATTGTGGTTGTCCTGGCCGTTATCTGGGACCAGTATCGCCGTATGCTACAGATTCGGAAGCTTTGATTGGCTTTCGACCACGAGCGCAAAGGTGAGAGGACGGAGGTTTATTATGATACAGCGGCTGGAAATGCAGAATGTTTCAAAGCGGTACCCCGGCGTTATGGCGCTGAAAGGAATCAACATGATGGTCGGGCCGGGTGAAATTGTGGCGCTGCTGGGGGAAAACGGTGCCGGCAAGTCCACACTGGTCAAAATTCTCAGCGGTGCTATTCCATATGGGCAATATGGTGGTCATCTACTTTTGAATGACGAAGTTCTCAAACTTGCAAACACCCGGCAGGCGAATCAACACGGCATTGCAATGATCCCACAGGAGCTTAACATACAGCCCGATTTGTCCATTGCGGAAAATATTGTCTTGGGTAACTGGCCAATGCGCGGAAAGGTGTTTATCGATACCACCAGGATGATAGCAGTGGCTAAGGAGGCTCTGAAAAAGCTGGATTTTGACGTAGATGTCAACATCAAAGCCGGCGATCTGAACTCCAGCCTGCAACAGATGGTCTGCATCGCCCGCGCCTTGGTACAGAATCCTTCCATCCTGATTTTGGACGAGCCTACCTCCGCCCTGACAAAAACAGAGGCGGGTCGCCTGTTGGAACGAGTGCGTGCCCTGCGTAATGAAGGCATCTGTTGTCTGTACATCACCCACAAAATCGACGAGGTGTTCCAAATTGCGGATCGAGTAGTGGTCTTCCGGGACGGCTCGCTTATCAGCAGCTATTCCCGTGAGGAAATGGATCTGAACCGGATCATTGAGGATATTGTGGGCAAAAAAGGAATCGACTATCATAAGCAATCTTATGTCCAAGATGAGGTGGTCCTCTCGCTGCGGGGATTTTCTATCAAGCATCCCTACGCTCAACACAAAATGCTGCTAGAAAATGTGTCTTTCGACCTGCGTAAAGGAGAAATTCTTGGACTTGCCGGGCTGCTGGGTTCGGGCAGGAGCGAGCTTCTCAAAGCGGCCTTCGGTGCCCTACCCAAAGTGAGCGGAGAGATTTTCCTTCATGGCAAGAAGGTAGAGATTCGCACCACGTCGGATGCCATCGGTCTAGGCATTGGCCTGCTCACGGAGAACCGCGGGCTTGACGGTTACGTCAAAACTATGAACGTGGGCCAGAATATGTCACTGGCAATTCTTAGAAAGCTGGTCCACTGCGGACTGATTAACCGACACAAGGAAATGTCACTAATCCGGGAGTATTTTGACCGTGTGCAAATTAAGGCACCCTCCCATCGCACGCCGATTCTATCGCTTTCTGGCGGAAACCAACAAAAGGTGTTGGTTTCCAAATGGCTGATGAATGAGAGTCAGATTTTATTCTTGGATGAACCGACCCGTGGTATTGATATTGGCTCGAAGGAAGAGATCTATCATCTGATGTCCGAATTGGCTAGGCAGGGTACCAGCATCATAATGGTTTCCTCAGAGTTGCCGGAAATGGTCAAGGTATGTGACCGCTACATCATTTTGGCCGGAGGGGCCAAGGTCGGAGAGGTCGACCGACGGGATCAGCCCATCACCGAGGCGTTGTTAATGGAAAAGATCTCTAATGTCAAAGCAGGTGTTGTGTAAAAATGCGTGGACGGGGTCTGCGCCAAATCATAAAAGGAGGGTATCCAAATGAAAACCACACGGAAACTTGTCAGTCTGCTCCTTGCGGCATTGATGCTGCTAGGAATTCCCGCCGGACTCGCAGAGGGTGAGCACATCACCTTCATCACCCCACTGATCGCTCATGAAAGCTGGCTACTTGCCAAAGAAGGTTTGGATGACGCGGCCGCTGCTTTGGGCTTTGAGGCGGAATGGGTGGGTCCTGCCAATCAGGATGTCAATGAAATGATCAAGTATATAGAGATAGCCATTGCCCAAAATGTCACGGGCATCATTACCCAGGGGCAAAATCCCGAAGCCATGGTGGAAGTGCTTGAGAAAGCCGCCAATGCCGATATTCCTGTTGTCATCTGTGATTCCACCATCGAGGATGCACCACAGTTAGCTTACATTGGTTTTGACATGAAAAAGGCCGGCTACCTCGCCGCTGAAAAAATGGTTGCGCAGATGGGCGAGGAAACACCCATCAACGCGTTGTTCCTGACCACAGCCATCGACTACTCCGCCGCCAACATCGGTTACAAATACTTTGTTGAGGCGCTGGAGGAATATGCAAAGGGGGGCTACCAAATTCAGCAGCAAGAAACCAAGGGTGATTCGATCACGGCGCGCCAGATGATCGAAGCCACGCTGCAGGCCGATCCTACCATCAATGCTGTGTACTGCATTGACGGCATAGCTGCTCCTGCGGCCGTGGCCGTACTGGAGGATATGGATATGCTTGATCAGGTATGCATCATCGGTATCGACGACACGCCCGAGCAGCTCGATCTGATTCGAGAAGGCAAAATTGCTGCAGTCACCTATGGGAGCTTCTATAAGCAGGCTTATCAGGCGTGTCTCTGGATTATGCAGTACCGTGAAGATGGAAGCCGCCCCGAACACGTCTATAACGACGTAGGCACTATGCTCATCACCAGCGAAAATGTGGATACCTATAAAGAGGATGTCAACGATCCCTCTAAATGGACAAGTTATGAGCCGCTGAGCTATATTAGCGAATAATCTGGAGTTCTACTATTGGCGGATAAAGATAGGCGCGATGTGCCTATCTTTATCCGCGTTTCCGTAAGGAGTGAAAACTGGTGCAGCTGGGCAAGTGGAGCCTCAAAAAACTTTTTACCGTTCTTGAACTGACGGTGAGCGTATGCGTCCTTGCGTGTGTTTTTTTAATCCAGCTGGATTTTGCCTCCACCAAACGCTTTACGCTGAGTACGATGGAACGCTATGATCACCTCTACAGCGTCTTTGAATATAATGACGCGTTTGTGAGCCTTGCCCAGGAGTACCTCTTTGCCACCGAAGATACCCGTGCCGCGATCCGTGGCCGCTATAATACGGCCCTCGAGCTTTTTTCCCAAGATTTGGCGGTGCTGATGGAGAATACCGAACTTCAAAGCACCAAAATCTATTTTGAGGGACTGGGGAACATGTTTGACTATTGCCAGCAAAGCATCGCCGAATTGATGACCGCTATAGACAATAACGACAAGACGTACGCCTATGACCTTATTAGCGAAGTATCCCACCGCAGGGATCTGATCAATGACGTAATGCTGCGGTATTACATCCGCTATTCAAGCGATGTGAGCCATTATGTGCAAAATGGTTTGTCGGAATATGCGGCATTGCAGGAAGTGCAGTTGGCTATTTGTATCGCAGTGCTAGGGGCAATTCTGGCAGCGTTGTCCTGTCTACTGCGTATCAGTCAGAAAAACATCGCCATTTTGATGCGCTGCACGAAGCACATCGTTGCCAGCGATTATGAGTATGTGCGCCAGCAGAACTTTTCCAGCGAAAGCGATTGGGGTCGCCTTGGCATCGCCATTCAACATATGAGCGACCGGATCGACCATTATCTTGAAGAAATCCAGGAGAAAAATCGGCTTTCCATGGAAATAGCATCGCTGGAAAACGAACGGTTACGAATGTACCACTGTGCTCGTGAAGCACAGTTCAAGGCGCTGTATAACCAGATGAGTCCTCATTTTATTTACAATACGCTCAATAGCGCTCTTCAGCTGGCCTACGATGAAAAGGCAGAAAATACGGTCAAGCTTATGCGGGCAATCATTGAGTTTATGCGTTATTATACAAGGAGCGCAGCTTCCATCATCGATCTGGAAAGCGAGGTTCAATTTGTTCAGAATTATATTTATATCAGCAAAATGCGTTATGGGCAGCGCATTGACTTTTCCATTTGCAAACACCAAGATGTGCCTAACATAAAGCTGCCGGCCGTAACGATCCAGCCGCTTGTGGAAAATGCTATTATTCATGGCTTGAAGGAATGCACAGAGCAGGGAAACGTTCTTGTGGAGATCATGCGTGCAGAGGATGCCGTGATCATCTCCGTGGAGGACAACGGCAAGGGCATTGACTATGACAAGCTGGAAGAAGTCATGAGCGCCGGTGAAGAAAACCGTCACATCGGCCTTCGCAACGTCAGGGACCGGCTGCTGTTTTTCTTCGGCGATCAGGCAACCCTGACGATAGAAAGCCAGCCGGAATGTGGAACCGTTATCACACTTCGGCTTCCGCTAGAGCGTACGGCTGTGGGAGGCGCATAATATGGAGCGAAAATTGATGGTGCTTGTTGCGGAAGATGAGCTGCTGGAACGAAAGGCCATAGTGGAACTGATACGGCTGTGTCACGAGTCCGTAGAGATCATTGAGGCGGATAACGGCCAGCGCGCTGTGGAGGCCGCCGCTGTTTTTCCCCTTGACATTGCCTTCATGGATATCAGCATGCCGGTGATCAATGGTCTGGATGCACTTAGAAAAATGTACCAGTACCAGCCTGGACTGTTTGCGGTTGTATTGACAGCTTACGACGAATTTGAATATGCCGTTGATGCACTTAAGCTCGGTGTAGAGGATTATATTCTTAAGCCTGCCCGAAAAAACAAGATCGACAGTTGCATTGCCGAATACCTCAGACGCTCGCAAGGACAGGCCATCATACATTCGCCAGGAGATCTTAAAGGTATCGCGGCCCTTTTTCCCTACCTTGAGGACAACCTACTTCTGGGCATCGCCATGGGAAACGTGGAAGAGACCCGGCAGTTGCTGCGCTATTTCTTTGCTGACAGTAGCCGTTATGTACTGGCTGTGGCACCCTGCGATGAACGAGCTGTCTTGCAGGAAACACTGGCCGGGCTCAAAACAACGGCCGACGAGCAGGGCGTCACGTTGATCGGTGGTAAACTGGGAAAATGGCAGATGGTGCTGTGCGCAGGTGGTGAGGATGACAATGGGTTTGCCCAACAGATCAAAGTGCTGTTGCCCCGCGAGTCAGAATGGAGAATCAGCCCTCCTCTGAATGACTGGCGGATGCTTAACACGCAGTATCGTCTCTTGACAGGCAGCAATCCCATTGGCGTTTGTGAAACTGTCTATCAGCAACTGCCGGATGGCTGCGAAAGGCTGATTGCCACACAGGTTGCGGCGGCAGATGAAGAGGAGGCCCTGCAAACGTTGGCGGTGATCTTCGAGACACTGCGGGCCGAAGAGATTGCTATCCAACGTCAAAAGCTGTTCTCTCTGTGTATTATAGTAGATCATTACCTCGAAAAGATGACTGGTATAAGTCTTTCGGATAGCATGCCGGATTTTTCGCTGCTGGAAACCGCTGACGCGCTCTATAATGCCATGCGCTTTTTTGTCAAAGCGCGCATCAGCGTTTGCCACCAGGGCCATCAGCCTAAAATTCTTAAGCTTATCCGTGACGTAATCAACGATATTGAGCGCCATTATCCAGACGGAATGTACTCGCTTAATGCAGCCTCACAGAATTTGGGATTATCGCCAGGCTACCTGAGCAAGCTGTTCAAGATGCGTATGGGAATCACCTTTACGGAATATCTCAGCGAAGTCCGCATCGACGAGGCCAAAAGGCTATTACGACACAGCGACCTTGAGATCGCCGAGATTTCAAACTGCTGCGGCTTCAACAGCGCCAACTATTTCTGCAAGATTTTTAAAAAAATCGTGGGTTTGCCCGCTTCCGATTATCGGGAAGAGCATTGATAAAGCCGGAATCCCGTCCAAAGCCTCTCGCACTCCTCGTGGGCTGGCAGACAGGCAGAAGAATCGATTGCCTTTGGGTGCAGTATCATTAGGTAGTGTCCAGCGTTGGACCTGTTGACAAAATCATCAGATATTCGGTCTATATGGTATGAGAACACGAGAGCGATCGAGCATGATGGGGCGGCAAAGCGGTCAAATAAACATGGTAATCCTGGATATAGCAAAATTGATTCCAGAAAATCACTTGCTTCAGAAAATAAATCAAGTCATTTCGTCTAGATTACTGCCCTAGATTTGGCCGCAAGACGAAAGAAGAAGTCAGCCGTTGAATCCTAGTGAGGCCGATAATAGTCGTGCCTGCTCACAAACCGTGCGGACCACGGAGGGTAGCTTGACGTCTGGCAGGCGAAAGGCCAAGGCCGATACGCCCAGCGCCCCCTCTAGCCGTCCACCGATGGAAAAGATGGGCGATGCCACGCATTTGAGCCCGAGCACGGATTCTTGCATATCCACGGCATAGCCCTGAGCACGCACCTGCACAAGCTCACGGCGCAGCTCGTCAGGGGAGGAAATGGTGTATTCGGTCACCTTAGCAAAGCTTACCCAGGAAAGATACTCCTCCAACTCATGAGGACTGAGGCAGGCCAGCATGGCTTTGCCCATGGCCGACGAGTAAGAAGCATATTCCAGACCTGCAGTCGAGATGAATTTGATGGGCTCACTGCTGATTTGCTGGTCTACGATGAGCGTGGCGTAATGCTGGCCGAAAGTGGTCAGAAGTACAGTTTCACGTGTTTCTTCCCGAAGGCGGGTGAGGAAGGGCCGAGCAGAATGCTTCAGCGATATGCGCGAGCTCAATGATATGCCCAGGTAATAGAGCTTGGATGTGAGGGTATAGGTACTATCGCTTCCGTTTTTGACGATGTATTGAAGCGTTTCCAACTCTTTTAATATGCGGAAAACAGAATTGACCGTCACATCCAGACGTGTGGCTAACTCTGTAACGGAAAAGGGTTTATCCTCCGTTGCCATCAGTTCCAGCAAACAGATCGCCTTGCGGGCAGCAGGCGCGCTATAGGTCCGTCCCATGTCAAACAGCCTCCAGTTCTCAGGTTGAGATTGTTTATAGAATAACACACGTAGAAAAAAATTTCCACAGGTTCGCATATTGACAGGGGAGCACTTATCCCGTATAATACTAAATATAAAATAAATTGTTAAATATAAAAGAATGGAGTGAGCGGTATGACCGGCATTTCTGTGGGAAAAACACCCCGTCAAAAGCGAGAAACCAGCGTGGCATGGCTGTTTTTGGCACCGTGCTTTCTGGGATTTTTGGTGGTTAGGCTTTTGCCCACGCTGTTTACCTTTGTGCTGAGCCTGTTTAACTGGGACCTGATTGGTACGCCCACGTTCGCGGGGCTAGATTTGCTTGGCGACATGCTGGAGGACGCCACGTTCTATCGCGTAATGTCACAGACCTTCTATTACGTGGTGGGATGTCTGGTGTGTCGCCTGGTGCTGGGGCTGGTGCTGAGCTCGATATTTCACCGAGGGCTCAGGGGTGCTGGACTGTACAAGTCCATCTACTTTATCCCGGTCATCATTCCTTGGGCGGCGGCGGCTGTGGTTTGGAGCTTCCTGTTTTCACAGGACGTGGGGCCGGTCAACTACGCGCTCAACCTTGTGGGTCTACCATCCGTGCCCTGGTTGACCAGCAAAAACGTGGCCATGCTATCGCTGATTATCGTGTCATCGTGGAAACAGCTCGGCTACACCACGCTGCTTTTGCTGGGCGGTATGACCTCTATCGACCAGTCGCTCTACGAGGTGAGCCACCTCAACGGCGCCACCTCCTGGCAACGATTCCGCTACGTAACGTTTCCCCTTCTGTCGCCTACCATTCTGTTTGTGATGATTACTGAGGTGATCTTTTCGTTTCAGATTTTTGATCCCATCTACATCATGACCAAGGGCGGTCCCGCGGGAGCAACGCGCACCATCGGATATTACATCTATTCCAACGCCTTCAAGCGCTTTGACTTTGGCTATGCGGCGGCGCTGTCTACGGCGCTGTTCGTCATCATCATGCTGCTGACGCTACTTCAGTGGTACGGTCAGAAGCGTTGGGTCTACTACGATTGAGGAGGTACGCCATGAAACATCAACGTTCTCCCCTGGCATCGGTCACAATCCACGCGGCGCTGATTTTGGGCGCCGTGGTGATGGTTTTCCCGTTGTTGTGGATGATGGTCACCTCCATCAAAACCATCACGGAGGCAACCATTATTCCTCCCACGCTGTGGCCGGAGGTGCCGCAGTGGCAAAACTGGACAGATGTACTTATCGGTGACGGCGTGCTGCAAACTTTTTTTCACACGCTGCTGATTGCCCTACTGGCACTGATCCTCCAGCTGTTAACCTCCTCCACCGGAGCCTATGCCTTCGCGCGCCTGACCTTTCCGGGACGTGACAAAATTTTTCTGATGTTCATGGCGTCCCTGATGGTGCCCACATTTGTTACATTGATCCCTACCTATCTGATTGCGCAAAAACTGTCGCTGCTGAATTCGTATACCGGGATACTGCTGCCTTACTTTTTTACGCCGTTCGGGGTGTTCCTGCTGAGACAGAGCTTTATGCAGATTCCGCGCGAACTGGAGGAATCCATCGTGATGGATGGCGGCGGCTACTTCACGCGCTTTGCATTGCTGATGCTGCCATTGTGCCGGTCTCAGCTGCTAGTGCTGGGGGTATTTTCCTTTACAGCTCCTTGGAACGATCTGCTCTGGCCCATGATTGTAGTGGATTCGCCGGAGCTTCGTACGCTGCCGGTCGTATTGTCCATGTACAAAACCACCTTTACTGTGGATTTGCCTCACCAGATGGCAGCAGCCTCGGTAGGCGTGCTCCCAATGCTGGTGTTTTACATCTTTTCACAGCGTTACTTCATGGAAAGCGTGGTGTCCTCCGGGGTGAAGGGATGACGGCCTTTCCTCGCCGCACCCGGGTTTCCAACTCGCCCGTCGCCGGATGTAGGGAGGTGACAAAGCCACTGCGGCGCTAAGGCAACAGCCGGTTTTACCGTCTACAATCATCATAAAGAAAAGGAGAATGAATCATGAAAAAACGACTCGCTGCTGTGCTTGCCCTGATGATGCTCCTAAGCCTGACTATTCCCGCGTTTGCCCAGAACGACCAGCCCGTGGTGCTAGAGTTCATGGCCATTTCCGACTGGCCCGACGCAGTTTACCCCGCTATCGCTGACGCGTTTAATGCTACACATGATGATATCAAGGTGAAAATTACCTTCACCGCCTCCGATGAGTACCACGAAAAGCTGCTTACCCGCATCGCTTCAGACAACGCGCCGGATCTGGCCCATGTCAATGATTACAACATCAGCGTCTTTTCCGCCAAAAACGCCCTGATGGATCTGACCCCCTACGTTGAAGCCACCTATGACATCGATCAGCCCGGCTGGGGGCACTTCTACCCCCATCTGACCCAGACCCATAGCCCCATGGGATATCCCACCGGCGTGCCGGCCGAAATTAACGTAATGTGCATCGGCTACAATATGGAAATGATAAAAAATGCTGGACTAGAAGATCCCTACGACCTATGGAAACGTGGCGAATGGACTTGGGATATGTTCCTGGAATACACCCAGAAGCTGACCACCGGCGAAGGCACCGATAAGGTGTACGGCTTCACCTCCGAGGAAGGCATCTGGTGGACCGCCAACTGGGTATGGAGCAACGGAGCCTCCTTCTATAACGAGGACCATACCGAAAGTTTGCTCACTGATGACGCTTTTGTGGAAGCGGTGGACTTTATGTTCAAGCTTCACTCCGAATATGGTATTGCCCCGCTGTGCATCGCAGCGGAAAACTATCCCACCTCACTGGTGCCCGCAAAGCGCGTCGCCATGTGGGGAGACTGCCTGTACTACCGTGCCTCTTTCCAGAACCTGCCCTTTGATTACGGCATCGTGCCCTGGCCCGTAGGTCTGCAGGGCACCCAGACTGGCAATTGGGGTTCCGGTCTGGCCTTCACCATTCCTACCAACTCGCCCCATCCCGACGAGGCGTGGGAAGTGATCGAGTTCTTCAGCAACTACGAGAATACCAAGTCCATGATGGCCAACGGCGGCGGCGGCATTCCCGTGGTGGAAGCCTTTGAGTCCGGCGTGCTGGTGTACGAGCCGCCTATCCATTCCGAGGTCTACCAGGAATGTGCCGCCACCGCGGTTGCTGCGCCCTGGATTCCCGACAACGACCTGTTTATGGAAGTGTGGAACGAGGCGCGTGACCAGATCGCCGTGGGGGATATGACCGCCGCTGACGGCATGGCCTACGTTAAGGAAGAACTGGACGCCCTTCTGGCCTCGTATCAATAATCAGTAAGGACGCAGAACCTGCTGGGGACGGGGCGGCTTACGCCCTATCCCCTTGCTTTTATCAAATGTCGAAGGAGCCGTAAGCATGAACCAAACAGCATGGTCCCTCAACGGAGTATGGCAGGTTGTCACCGATGACGAGCTGCAGGGCAGGACCCTCCACTGGGAACGGCACAGTACGCTGCTAAACCGTCCTGACGTGCGGCAGGTATCCATTCCCTGCTGCTTGGAAACCTGCGTGGAGGATTTTGAAGGCGTGGCTTGGTTTCACAGGGCGTTTGTCCACGAGGACCCTACGGAGGGGTGTTGTCTGCGCCTTCGTTTTGGCGCGGTCAACTACCGTGCCGAGGTATGGCTCAACGGCCATCCGATTGGCTTTCATGAGGGTGGCTACACGGATTTTGCCTTTGAAATCAGCGACCTTGTATTGCCTGGGGTTGAAAACCACCTGGTGGTGCGCGTCATTACTCCTCTCATCACCCGGCGTGAACCGATCGACGGGCTGGGCTACAACGAAATGCCGCATTGGCGCGGCGCCATCGCCGGGGGAATCTGGCAGGATGTAACACTGCTTGAAACGGGGCCCCTGTATCTGGACCACCTCTTCGCCTGCCCGGATCTGGCGCAGAGCCGGGCCATCATTCACCTCAACGCGCACAATACGCTGCTTCAGCATGCCGATGCGCTGCTGGAAACCACGGTGTGCCAGGAGGACGATGGCATGGTGGTCTTTGAGAGCCGTCGCGAGTTGCGCCTTCGTCCTGGAACGACCGATGTGGAAGAAGAGGCCCCCGTCCCCTCACCCCGCCTGTGGTCGCCTGATGCGCCACATCTTTACCGGGTACGGTGTAGACTGCTGGCCCAAGGGCAGATGCAGGACGAACAGAGCTTTGTCTTTGGCATGCGGGAGTTCACCGCGCGCGGTCGGGATTTTTACCTAAATGGCGAAAAGCTGTTAATCAAGGCCGCGTTCTACGAGGGCTATTATCCTGGTACACTAGCCTTTCCCGACAAACCGGAGCTTATTGAAAAAGAAATACGTCTGGCCAAAGAGGCGGGTCTCAACCTGCTTCGCCCTTGGCGCAAACCCCAGCCCCCCATCGTCTACGAGCTGGCTGATCGGATGGGGATGCTCATGGTTGGCGCCATCGCGGTGGAGTGCATGAGATTCTGGCCGCAGCTTTCTCCGGCCATGGCTGCGCGCATTGAGCAGGATCTTCGCGAAATGGTGCTGCGCGACCGCAATCACCCCTGCATTGTGATGTGGGAGGTGTTTAACGAGGTACACCGGCAAGAGCTCAAGCGCCTGCGCCATCCCATGGCGCTAGTTGCCCGCAGTTTGGACGAAAGTCGCATGATTCTGGACGAGTCCGGCGGCTTCTACGATGGCGCTAGCGTATACCTGCCTGGCGAGTGGTCGCCCACGGTGATCGCTGACGTGCACTTTTACCCCGGCGCTCCAGTCAACAACCATACCTATGCCGAGTTGTGCTGTCTGGGCCGCAGCCATGAGGAAATGGCGCGCATCGGCCTGACCAAGGGCAGCAACACTGAAAGCCGCATCGTACCCGATGCGCTTACTAACGTGACCGAGCTAGGCTACGGCAGTTCGCCCGACCTGCCTGCCGTGATAGCTACCTATGCGCGCGGATGCAACCCCCTCACGCCAGACTACAAAATTCACCGCCGGCTGTATGACACCTACCGGCAGGTACTGCGCGACACCGGCGTGATGGACGATTTCGGGTCGCTGGAAGCGTGGTGCCAGGCCGAGCAGCAACGCCATGCAGCAGCCAACAAGGACATGCTGGAGGCCTGTCGCGTCAACCCGCGGGTAGCCGGGATCGGCATTCATGCCTTTGTGGATGGGGACTGGGTCGTAGGCGCTGGCATGCTGGACATTCATCGTCGTCCCAAGGCAGCGTACTACGTAATGAAACAGGCCTTTGCGCCTGCGTTTGCGTCGGCCAGGCCGGACCGGCTCAACTGCTATCCCGGACAGGCCCCGGTGCTGGCCTGCCATGTGGCAAGCGAGGTAGATGCTATGAGTGCGCCTTTTGTACTGGACATTCTGGACGAGGGTGGTTCGCAGGTGTTCCATAGCGAGCAGGAGGCGCAAGCCGAATGTACCGCCGTCAGGCTGGAGGATCTCTGCCCTGGCCCACTGCCCGAAGGTCGCTACCGAGTGACGGTTGCTTGGGGCCCGGCTCGAAACGAGACGTCCTTTTGGGTGCTACGTCCCGTATGCGATGTGAAGGGACCGTTGCACCTGTACGATACGTGCGGTGTGCTTTGCAGCCTGCTAGACCGCTATTGCGTGCCTTGGCGGGAGGCTGGAGAGGACTCACGCGTCATCTATGTGCTTGGTGACCTTACACCTGCCGACGGTGCAAGGTTGGAAAGCATGGCACGTGCAGGTGCGACCGTAGCTGTGTTGGATCTGCCCCAGGGCGTAAAGCGGGTGGTCAACGAGATGGAATTGGCCGACGGGCTGCTCCCCTTTCCGTTGCGCACGTGCGAAAGCTTTGGATACTGGACGCCCAACAACCACGTGGCACGCCGTGGGCACCCGCTGTTCCGCCACCTGCCCACGGGCATGCTGGATGAAACCTACCAGAACGTATGCCCGCGCCGCTCTGTGCGCCATCAGGGACACGATTGGGCGTTGGGAATGATTGGTTACGGCTGGTGGCAGGATCAAATGGAGCTGCAAAACTACACCGGCGTGTCCGGAGCTTTCGATGCGGCGGATGTATTCTTCCGGCGCTGGGGCGGCGGACGTTACCTTTTATCCACTCTGAGGCTGCGCGACTCACTGGGCGAGGACCCGGTGGCTGATCAGCTGTTTTTCAACTTGGCCGTATGGCTGGAAGGGGAGGCAGGCAATGAAGATTGAACGCATCAAGCTGCACGTGGTGCGCCAGGAGCTAGGCCGGCAGCGATTTTGCTACTCGCAGGCATGGTACGGCGCGCGGACGATGTTGCTGTTGGAAATGACCACCGATACCGGCGTTACAGGTTGGGGTGAGGCTTTTGGTAATCCGCACGTCAACCTTGCCATTCTGGAGCATGTATATCTTCCCATGGTACTGGGCCGCGACCCGCTGGACCGTGCGGTCCTGTGGCGCCAGATGTACAACGCGTTGCGCGACCACGGCCAGAAGGGAGCGACGGTAGAGGCCATCAGTGCCGTGGACATCGCCCTGTGGGACATTGCGGGCAAGGCGCTGGGGCTACCGGTCTATCAGCTGATGGGTGGGGCAGGACGCACACATGTACGGCCCTATGCCACGGGCTTTTACCGCACGCCTGACACCACCGATGCCAATTTGATCGACGAGGCGCTCCTTTACGCCGAGCAAGGCTTCACCGGCATGAAGGTGAAGGTGGGTTTTGGCGTAGAGCACGACGCGCGGCTGATCCGGGACCTACGTCGGGCTGTGGGCGACCACGTGGCCCTGATGATTGATGCCAACCATGCCTACAACGCCGCCGATGCTCTGGCCTTGGCCCGAAGAGTGGAGGATCTGGACATCGGCTGGTTTGAGGAACCGGTACCCCCTGAGGACCTGCGTGGCTATTGTGAGGTACGCAACGGCACGACTATCCCCATCTCGGGCGGTGAGGCCGAGTTTACGCGCTACGGCTTTGCCCGCCTGCTGGATGCCCGTGCGGTGGACATCGTGCAGCCTGACTGCTGCGTTACCGGAGGTCTGAGCGAGTTTGCCAACGTGGCCATGCTCGCCACGATTCATGATATTCGCTGCTGCCCGCACATCTGGGGCAGTGCCGTGGCCCTGCAAACAGGCCTGCACGCTGCCTTCAGTTTGCCAGACTACCCCGACAGCCTCACCCCCGCACCCGTGTGGCTGGAATACGACCGCAGCACCAATGTGCTACGCGAGGAACTGAACCTGAACCGTCTTTGCATGGTCGACGGCTGGATAGACCTGCCCGAGAGGCCGGGACTTGGGTTTGAGGTCAACTGCGACGTGCTGAAACATTACCGCATTTGCAAACTGGAAAGGAGCCTGGAACAATGAAACAGTATATTGATGGCGCGCTGGTGAAAGGCGCTGGCGATCTCATGCATGTGTATAACCCTGCCACTGGCCAGGAGGAGGCCTCGTTCAGCGGAGCTACCCCTGCCCAGGCACTAGAGGCCCTTCAGGCCGCACAGCGGGCCTTCGCGGAATGGTCGGCCTTGTCCATAGCCCAGCGTGAACGGCATATTCTGCACTTGGCGGACGCTATTGAAAGTTGCCGGAGCGAGGTGGTGGATACCCTTATCGCCGAAACCGGCAAGCCCATGGCCACTGCCCTCTATGACTTCGGCATGCTGGTGGACTGCCTGCGCTACTTCAACGAGGAAATGAAGCGCATGCACGGCCAGATTATCAGCGATTACGACAACAACCATACCAACCTCATATTGCGCAAACCCATCGGTGTAGTGGCTGCCTATCTGGCATGGAATTTCCCGCTGCTCAACGTGGGCTACAAACTGGGACCTATCCTGGCATCTGGCTGCACCTGTGTGCTCAAGCCTGCCTCCATCACCCCTCTGAGCACCCTGCTCATCGGCCGTATCGCCAACGAGATCGGCTTCCCACGGGGGGTTATCAATATTATTAGCGGGCCCCGCGCCGTCTGCGAGGCCATGAATCGCAGTCCCATTCCCAGCATGCTCACCCTCATTGGCTCCAGCGCCACCGGACGGGAGATCATCGCCCAGTCTGCTACCAGTGTAAAGCGGTTTTCACTAGAACTGGGTGGCAACGCGCCGGTGGTTGTGCTAGATGACGCTGACATCGATGCTGTCGCCCGCATGACCGTGCGGCAGAAATTTGACAACTGTGGCCAGGTATGCGTAAGCCCCAACCGCGTGTTTGTACCCCGCTGCAGATTAGAGGCATTCCTTTCTTCCGCTGTCGATGAGATCAAAAAGCTGACTCCCACCTGCTTCGCGGGTGATGGCCAGCCCGTTGGTCCCCTGAGCTCCGCCGGTGCGCGTGAGCGCGTGGAAGCTTTGGTGGCTGATGCCGTTGAAAAGGGTGCGCGCCTGATCGCCGGCGGCCAGCGGCCCGATCGTCCCGGCTACTACTACTATCCCACCCTTCTGGCCGGCGTGACGGCCGATATGCGCGTTTACCGCGAGGAGATCTTCGGGCCGGTGATGCCTGTAATCGACTATGGTCCTGAGGACGACGTTGTCGCCCTGGCCAACGACACCGAATACGGCCTAGCCGCCTATCTCTATACCCACAACCTGGAACGCGCGATGGAGGTGGCCCAGGGTATGCGCTTTGGGTCGGTGTGCATCAATGAACCCTTCTACGCCTTTAACCTGCCCCATGGCGGCGTGAAGGAAAGCGGTGTGGGCAAGGACTGTTCGAAATTCAGCCTGGAGGAATACTTGGAGGTCCGCCGCATATCCGTCCGCCGCTGAGTCGATTTTGTGGGGGGTGTTGGCAACGTAGCGGATAATCCTTCTGTGAAGAATTTTAAATCCATACCACATGTTTCTGAACTTGCGACATTGCCAGATAACTGGAAGGGCCGAAGCCATCAGGATAGCAGACAAATCTATGAGGCTTGGCGTGGAAGCGTACAGTATTCCAACTTTGGGGGGAGGACAACAAAAACCGTTGGGATGGCCGACTGCCGAATATAAAATATAGCGAACAAGGCTATTTTGCTATTTTGAATCGCCACTCTATTCAAAGCAAAGATATTGTGATAGAATAGAGAAGATGAAAAAGCTAACAGAAGCGGCATGGAAAAAATGCCCGAAATGTGGGAAAACAAAGAACCGGATCAAAGCAGGGTATAATGCTTCAGGAAGTCAGCGCTGCATAATGTAACGAGTGCGGCGTCTACTACACCATAGACCCGAAGCGGCACGAGTACCCGGAAGAAACCAGACAGCTCGCAATAAAAATGTATTATGGCGGGATCAGCGGACGCGGAGTAGGAAAGATCCTGAAGATGAACAAATCCAATGTAATGAATTGGATAAAAAAAGAGAGCCAAAAATGATCTGAAAGACCAAACAGCCAGCGTTTGTTCAGGAACCGTAGAGCTGGATGAATTATATTGGTTTCTGGAATATAAGCCGCGGACGGAAACACGGGAAAATGTCTATATCATGACCACGCAAGAACGACCTTGCCGCACAAATCCAGCACAGCACACATGTATAGCATTTTGCCCGGAATCGCGATGCAGGTGATGTCCGTCACCCAGAATTGGTTGGGCGTTGCCTGTTCAAAGCTTCGGTTCAGAAGATTTGGGTACTTGTGAATGGCTTGCTGGTAGCGAGTATAGGGTCTGCTGCGGCGAATAACCGACAGCAGGTTCAGCTTGCGCATCGAGACTATCCCAAGAATTGTGTAAACCTCCAAGCTGGTGTAGAATAAGAAATAT
>ERZ1026860.584-NODE-584-length-22748-cov-5.349183_pt1 | contig 22748 bp, 16 predicted proteins | sample MGYA00380160_ERZ1026860 | MGnify/ENA primary metagenome ERZ1026860 (study PRJEB33269, sample SAMEA4719796) | human gut metagenome | biome: human-associated habitat; feature: organic feature; material: feces | place: Cameroon | collected 2013-10 ... | reverse complement strand
CAAGAATGATTGCGTTGGCATCTGAGAAAATGCCAAATGCGCATTTATATCAGGGGGACTTTTCAAAAGGGCTTGTCGAACCATTGCGTAACTTTCGTTATGATTATATTGTTGCGACATACTCTCTACATCATTTGACGGATGCGCAAAAGAGCGACTTCCTGTTAGACTTGCGTAACTACTTAAAAGAATACGGTAAAATTATTATCGGCGATGTTGCCTTTGAAACACGAAAGGACTTAGAACAGTGTAAATTGAGGGCAGGAGACACATGGGATAATGATGAAATTTACTTTGTCGTTGAGGAACTGAGAAAAGATTTTCCAGACCTTTCATTTACGCAAATGTCCGATTGCGCAGGCGTCCTGATTTTGGACTGACAACTTCCAGTTTGTAAGACTGTAAACAGGGACATGACCGCCTATCCGCTCGTCATGTCCCTGTTTGTTTTCGACCGCGTTTTTCAGCCAGATTGCTCCGGCACCTTTCTCCCAATTATCACACGGAAAATGTTGGTAAGCTCACTCAATTCGCTTCGTGATTTGGGTCCAGGGTGAAACCCTGGCACGGAAGCTGTCAGAAAGCACACTCAACCTTCTTCGTGATTTGGGTCCAGGGTGAAACCCTGGTGGTGGCGGCGCTTGCGCTCGATGGCTTCGCGGGTAAGCAGCAGCTTGCTTTGGGATAGCTGGTAGCTGCGGCTGACCAGGGCGGCGTACAAAATGTCCACCACGTTCAGCATGGCGATGCGGCTGCCCATGGCCCCGCTGCGAAATAAAATTTCCGGCGTGGAAATGTACAGGGCAATGTGGCTGTTTTCCGCCAGCGTGTTTTTGCCGTAGCGGGTCAGGCTGATGGTGCATACGCCGTTGCTTTTCAGCACCCGCAGAGTTTCCAGAATATCGTTGGTTTCGCCGGAGTTGGATACCAGCACCGCCGCGTCCTCCCGGCCCAGCAGCGCCGCCGCCGTCAGCTGGCTGTGGCCGTCGGTGCAGGCGCGGCAGCTTTTGCCCACCCGCAGCAGCTTCTGCTCCGCGTCCATGCATACCAGCCCGGACGCGCCAATACCGCAAAAAAGAATCTGCCGGGCCTGCTCCAGCTTTTTCACCGCCGCCTCCACCCGGGCCGGCTCCAGCACCTTCAGGGTGTCGTCAATGGATTGGTGGTTCGCCCGGGATATGCTGCTGATGATGGACGGCACCGGCATGTCCTGTCCAATGTCCGTAAAGCGCCCGCCGTCCTGCTGCTCCTGGGCGGACGTGAGGGCCGACGACAGGCTGATGAGCAAAGCGCGGTACCCCTCAAAGCCCAAAAGGCGGCATAAGCGTATAACGGTGGCGTCGCTGGTCTGGCTGCACTGGGCCAGCTCGTGTACCGACAGATGCAGCACCTGGCTGGGGTTTTCCAAAAGATAGGCGCAAATTTGCTGACAGGCCCGGGGCAGACTGTCCTGCATGCCGCGAATGCGGATAAAAATATCGTTCATCTCTCCGGCTCCTCCTTGGCGTTTCCATACTTTCATTTTATCCTATTTTCCGTAAAAATCCATAGTAAAGCAAAATAAAATTTCACCACTATTGATTTTGAAAAATATTTATGTTATCATTCGCTTAGCAACATACGGCCGGATCAAATGTCCCTTTTGTCCGGCGGTATACCGTTAGTTTCGGAGGAAACGCATATGCAAAGCCATCAAACCGCTGCCCAAATGGTAAAGGAAATGACCCTGCAGCAAAAGCTGGGACAAATGTTTGTAACCGGTTTTCCGGCGGAAAGCATCAATGATTCCTTTATCCAGCTGGTGAAGGAGCAAAAGCTGGGCAACGTGATTCTGTTTAAGGCCAACCTGACCGATTATGCCCAGACCCTGCAGCTGAGCCGGGATTTGCACCTTTTGATTCGTAGTCAAACAGGCGTTCCACCCTTTATCACCATTGACGAGGAGGGCGGCGTGGTGTCCCGCCTGCCGGAGGACATGCCCAAAATGCCTTCCGCCATGGCCCTGTCCAGCCTGAAGGACCCGCAAAAGGTCTACCGGGCGGCCCTGCGAAGCGGCCAGCTGCTGCGCAGTCTGGGCATCAATTTTAACCTGGCCCCGGTGCTGGATATTAACAGCAATCCGCAAAACCCGGTCATCGGCATTCGCAGCTACGGGCAAAACCCGCAGGATACCTGGACCTATGCCGCCCAGGCGCTGCAGGGCTACCTGGACGCGGGGGTTATGTGCTCCGGCAAGCATTTTCCCGGCCACGGCGATACCATGGCGGATTCCCATCTGGAGCTGCCCTCCAGCGGCAAAACCCTGGACCAGCTGCGCCAGACGGAGATGTTCCCCTTCGCTCAGGCGGTAAAGGCTGGTTTGCCCGGCGCCACCATCGCCCATGTGGTTTACTCCACCTTGGACGATGTGCCCGCCACCATGTCCCATAAGATCGTCACCGGCCTGCTGCGGCAGGAGCTGGGCTTTCAGGGACTGATTATTTCCGACTGTATGGAGATGAACGCCATCAGCCGTACCTACGGCATTGAGGAGGGCGTGATTCGTGCCGTGCAGGCGGGCATTGAGCTGATTTTTGTGTCCCACCTGCATGACAAGGTGCGCAGCTCCATGGAGGCGCTGGCCGCGGCTGTGGAGCAGGGCCGGGTGTCCATGACGGCGATCGACGCCGCCGTGGAACGTATTTTAACCTATAAACAGCAATACGCTTATGAGGAGCCGGTCGATGACCAGCAGACCCTGTCCGCCTGCCGTCAGGCCGCGGATGAGCTGTTCCGGGACGTGGTGCAGGCGGACCGCCCCTTTGCCTTGGGCGAATGGCCCTGCTTTATCAGCCCGGCCCAGGCGCAGGTATCCCAGGTGTCCAATGCGGAGGATTCCCTGTGCTTTGCCCAGGAGATGCAGCGCCGCTTTGGCGGCCGGTGCGTGCGCCTGCCCCTGCGGCCCGGCCCGGAGGACCTGACCCAGGCTCTGGCAGCCGCCGATGGAGCCACCTCCATTGTGATGGGCACGCTGAACGCTACCGTGTACACCGGACAGCTGGACATTTTGCTGGCGCTGGAAAAACTGGACCTGCCCATGGCGTGTGTTACCTTCCGCAATCCCTTTGAGCTGGACCGGCTGAAGCCGGACACCTGCCGGGTGCGCGCCTGGGAATACTCTCCCCGGGCGCTGGAGCGGGTCATGACCTTTTTTGCAAAATAACGAAGGGGATGGATACTATGGGCGCTGCACAGCGCAGACAGCTGGCGCAACAGGCGCTGGCGGACGGCCTTTTTCGGGATTGCAGCTGGTGCGTGTTTACCGATAGCGGCGTTCAGGAGCTGGACTGCGTAGGCCAGGAGCCTGTGGACGCGCTGTATGACCTGGCCTCCGTCACCAAGGTGTTTACCGCCACCGCCGTTTTGGGGGTTACCAAGGCCCAGCGCCTGTCTCTGGACGCGCCGCTGGGGTCCTTTGGCCTGCCGGATCTGCTGGGTTCCCAAACCTCCCGGCAGCGGTTTGCCCAGCTGACCCTGCGCAGGCTGCTCACCCATACGTCGGGCATTCAGGCCTGGTACCCCTTTTACGCCGACGGCCGCCCCTTCTGGACCATTATGACGGAACGGCTGGAAGCGCCCCCGGTCATCGGCATGGTCTACAGCGACCTGAACTATATCCTGCTGCGGGAGGTTTTGTGCCTGCTGACGGGACTGGCCTATCCCAAGGTAATGGAACGCTATGTGAGCCAGCCCCTGAACCTGCGCCCGCTGGGCTACGCGCCCCTGCCCAACCTTTCCGTTGCCCCCAGCTGTATGGACAACCAGATTGAGGAGGGCATGTGCCGGGACCGGAACATGCGGTTTAGCGGCTTCCGACCCCACGACACCATGGTGCGGGGGCAGGCCAACGACGGCAACACCTACTATTATTTTCACGGCGTCAGCGGGCACGCGGGGCTGTTTGGCAACGCCAAATCCGTGGCCGGGCTGGGCCGGTTTTACCTGACCACCCAGGACCCCTGGTACACGCAGGCCTTGCAGCCCCAGCCGGAATGCGAGGGCCGCTGCCTGGGCTTCCACACCGGCGCGCCCTTCCCCACCGGGTGCGGGCATACCGGGTTTGCCGGTACCAGCCTCTGGGTTGACCGCCAGCATGGCTTTGGCATGGTCATTCTGGCCAACCGGCTGATGGGGGGCGGGCCCTCCGGTCCCAACCTGAACCCTTTCCGTCTGGCCATGCACCAGACCATGCTGAACACAGGAGAGTTGGATCATGGAACTGAATCAGATTCGCACGGAACAGCGCAACCCACGAACGGAACACATTGACCAGCTGTCCACCTATGACATGGTCAAGCTGATCAATCAGGAGGACGCGGCGGTGTCCGTGGCGGTGGGCAGGCAACTGCACCCTATCGCCAAGGCGGTAGACGCCATCGCCAAGGCCCTGTCCAGCGGCGGACGGCTGATTTACTCCGGCTGCGGCACCTCCGGCCGTCTGGGCATTTTGGACGCGGTGGAGTGTCCCCCCACCTATTCCACCGACCCGGACCTGGTGGTGGGGCTGATTGCAGGTGGCCAGCCCGCCATTTTCCGCGCTGTGGAGGGCGCGGAGGATAACCGGGATTTGGGACGGCAGGATTTACAGAACATTCATTTTACCGGCAAGGACATTCTGGTGGGACTGGCCGCCAGCGGGCGCACCCCCTATGTGCTGGGCGCTATGGAATACGCCCGTGAATGCGGAGCCACCACCGTGGCCGTTACCTGCTGTCCCGGGTCCCAGGTGGACCAGGCGGCGGATATCGGCATCGCCGTGGACGTGGGCCCGGAGGTGATTACCGGTTCCACCCGCATGAAAAGCGGCACGGCCCAGAAAATGGTGCTGAACATGCTGTCCACCGGCGCGATGATTCGTCTGGGCAAGGTATATGGCAACCTGATGGTGGACGTAAAGCCCAGCAATGAAAAGCTGGTTTGCCGCTGCAAATCCATTGTGCGCACCGCCACCGGCGCGGACGAGGCTACCGCCGCCGCCGCCCTGAAGCAGTGCGGCTACGAGTCCAAAACCGCCATTGTGATGATTAAAAAGGGCGTTGACTGCGCTCAGGCCCGCGCTTTGCTGGCCCAGGCCCAGGGCCGCGTCGCCGCCGCCCTGCAAACCCCGTAAGGAGGAACTGCCTTATGCATCCTTTGCAAAGGATTTGGCAAAAGCCCCAGCGGCTGGCCATCGGCCTGATGAGCGGCACCAGCGCCGACGGCGTGGACGCGGCGCTGATTCGCATCAGCGGCTATGGGGTGCAAACCCGGGTTCAGCAAATTGGTTTTTCCTTTTTGCCCTTTGAAAAGCCGGTGCGGGACCGCATTCTGGCTCTGGCGGGCGGCGATGAGGGCGGCGCCCGGGAAGTGTGCCAGATGGCCTTTCTGCTGGGCGATTTGTACGCCCAGGCCTGCCTGCGGGTTTGCGCCGACACGGGCATAGACCCTGAAGAAATCGACTTTGTGGGCTGTCACGGCCAAACCGTGTACCACATTCCCAAGGCGCAGGATTATCTGGGCCGTCCCATCCGGGGCACGCTGCAAATTGGCGAAGCGTCCGTGATTTGCGAAAAGCTGGGCTGTCCCGCCGTGTCCGATTTTCGGGTGCGGGATATGGCCGCGGGCGGCCTGGGCGCGCCGCTGGTGCCCTATACCGAGTTTTTGCTCTACCGCAGCGACAGCCTGAATGTGGCCCTGCAAAACATCGGCGGCATCGGCAACATCACCCTGCTGCCCAAAAGCTGCTCCATGGACCAGGTGGTGGCCTTTGATACCGGCCCCGGCAATATGGTCATGGACGCCTTGACGGCGCTGCTGACCGGCGGCAGCCAGTCCTATGACGACGGCGGCCGGCTGGCGGCGAGGGGTACGGTACGCCAGCCCCTGCTGGACTGGATGCTGCGGGATTCCTACCTGCAGCAGCAGCCGCCCAAAACCACCGGACGCGAACGCTACGGCGCGGCATATGTCAGCGCCCTGCTGGAGGAGTCCAAAAGGCTGGGCATCAGCCTGACGGACACCCTGGCCACCGCCACCCGGTTTACGGCGGAATGCATCCGCGTGGCGGTAGAGCGGTTTTGCTCCCCCCGCCCCGACCGGCTCATTGTGGGCGGCGGCGGCAGCCTGAACCCGACGCTGATGGCCCACATCCGCGACTGCCTGCCCGGCTGTCAGGTCATGGTGAACGAGGACCTGGGGCTGGACAGCAACGCCAAGGAGGCGGTGGCCTTCGCCGTATTGGCAAACGAGGCCCTGTTCGCCAGCTGCAACAACGCCCCCAGCGCGACCGGGGCGGCCCACCCCGTGGTCATGGGCAAAATCAGCCTGTAATCTTTGGGATTAAAGAAGGGGAAAGCAAGGCTTTCGGCACTTCTTTAAAACATAAGCGGCGGATGGAGGGTTGACATTTTCACCGTCCTGCCGGATGATGAAAAGGGAAACGCCCTATCCTGCGCTACAATTTTAGAAAGGTGGTATTTCTCAATGAAAAAGCTCCTGGCTCTGGTTCTGGCAGCGATGATGCTGCTGTCCGTTTGCAGCGTGGCTGCCGCGGAAGAAAAGAAGACGCTGACCTTCTGGGTACCCCAGTATCAGTTCAGCAAGGATGAAAAGGCCATCTCCGACGCCGACTTCTGGAACGAGAAGTTTGACGCCTTCGAGGCCGAGAACAACTGCGAAGTCCATGTGGAAATTCTGCCCTGGGGCGATTACAACACCACTGTGTACACCGGCCTGCTCAACAACGACGGCCCCGACGTGGTGTATGTAACCGATACCTACGACCTGGTTTCCAACAACCTGCTGCTGGGTCTGGACGACAAGCTGACCGACGAGCAGAAGGACAACTTCATCATGTGGGACAGCGCCGCCAAGGATAAGGACGGCGTCCACTACACCATCGTCATGAACGGCGGCGCCGTGCTGATGTTCTACAACAAGGACATCCTGGCCGAGGCCGGTGTGGAAGTGCCCACCACCTGGGACGAGTTCATCACCGCCTGCAAGACCATCAAGGAAAAGACCGGCAAGCAGGCCTTCCTGCAAAACTGGGGCGCTACCACCGGTACCAGCGCTCTGATGACCTCCTTCTGGCCCTACTACTTCCAGGCCGGCGGCGAAGTGCTGAACGCCGATGGCGTGGTGGACATCAACAACGAGGCCGGTCTGGCTACCGTCAACTTCATCAAGCAGCTGTATGACGAGGGCATCTTCGACGATTCCATCACCGCCGAAAGCACCGCCGCCGACAAGTTCAACGCCGGCGAGCTGGCCTTCTACGCCGTGGGCGACAACAGCGGCATCAACAGCGCCACCAAGAACGGCATTAACTTTGGCTACATGTTCAGCCTGAAGGGCTCCGCCGGTTACGGCACCCGTATGGCGGGCGACGCCTTCGCCGTGGCCTCCAAGTCCGTTGAGCGCGGCAACGAGGACCTGGCTGTGAAGGCTCTGGTGTACATCACCTCCGCCGAAGTGATGGATGACTGGCACGAGCGCGTATACGCTTTCCCCAGCGTGACCAAGGACGCCAAGCGGGTTTACAACCCCGATCTGGACGCGCTGTACACCGAGTATCTGTCCGGCATGAAGATCGTGCCCGACTTTGAAGGCAAGCCTTCCTTTGAAAAGGCCGTGCAGTCCAACATCCAGCTGATGTTCATGGGCGACCTGACCCCCGAGCAGGTTCTGGAAGAAACCATGACCTACTACGCCGATCAGATTCAGCAGTAAGCCGTATCTGCGGCGGGAGGGAGCTTCGGCTCCTTCCCGCCGCCATTTCGGCGCACAGCCCGAAGGGATGAGGGCTTCATCCCTTCGGGGTGCGCGTCAAGCGCCTTTTTGATGTTTTTTGGAGGTGACACCCCATGAGTACTCCGGTCGTCCATACCGGCAGCCTAAAGCGTCAGCGCCGCCAGGCGTTGATCGGCGCGGCTTACATTGCGCCCAGCTTTATCCTGATGACCATCTTTAACGTCATTCCCATCTTTGTGTCGCTGTACCTGTCCTTTTGCAAATACAACATGGTGGGCAGCCCCGTGTGGATCGGCCTGGAAAACTTTCGCAAGCTGGCCTCCAACAAGGCCCTTGGGGACGCGCTGATCAACACGGTCAACTATGTGCTGATGACCGTGCCCGTGCAGACCGTTCTGGCCCTGCTGATCGCCGCCTTTATCGCCGAGCGGCTGAAGAACCGCTACGGCTCCTTCCTGCGCAGCGTCATTTTTATTCCCGTCATCGTATCGCTGATTGCCTCCGCCACGGTATGGAGCATCATGTACAATACCAACGGCGGCCTGCTGAACCAGCTGCTTGGCCTGTTCGGTCTGCCGGCGGTCAACTTCCTGGGCAGCAAGCAGACCGCCCTGGCCAGCGTGGCCGCGGTGGCTGTATGGAAGAACACCGGCTACTACATGGTCATCTACTATGCCGGTATCATGAATGTGTCCCCGGAAATTCGCGAGGCGGCCGTGGTGGACGGCGCCAAGGCGCCCCAGCGCTTCTGGTACATTACCCTGCCCATGCTCAAGCCCATTACCTACATGATTGTGACCCTGGGCATCATCGGGTCCTTCCAGGTGTTTGACCTGGTGTATAAGATGACCGGCGGCGGCCCCGGCCGCTCCACCTACACGGTGGCCTACATGATTTACACCTACGCCTTCCAGGATAAGCGCATTGGCTATGCCTGCGCCCTGGCCGTCGGGCTGCTGGTGGTCATACTGGTCATTCACCTTTTGCAAACCCTGCTGTTTAAGGAGAAGGATGAGCAATGAAGAAGAATTGGACGGTCTGGTCTGTACTGGGCGTTATTCTGGTTACGCTCTTTGCCATTTTGTGCCTGACGCCGCTGATTTACATGGTGCTGGTTTCCTTTACGGATTCGGATTCCCTGTACATCAAGCTGAGCGATATCCGGCTGAACTTCAGCAACTACCACTACGCCATCTTTGAGCGCAATTTTGGTCAGGCGCTGATCAACAGCATTATCACGGTGGTGGGCTCCTGCCTGCTGGTGGATATTGTGGCCGCCATGGCGGGCTACGGCTTTGCCAAAAAGCCCGTGCCCGGCAAGGAAACCCTGTTCCAGGGCTACCTGGCTACCATGATGATTCCCGGCCAGGTAACGCTGATTCCCATGTTTCTGATGATTAACGCCATTGGCTGGACCAACACCTATCAGGCCCTGATATTGCCCATGGTGGGCGCGTTTGGCATCTTCCTGATGCGCCAGTTCATGGACGCCGTGCCGGACGAACTGCTGGAAGCGGCGGAGATTGACGGCTGCGGCGAGCTGCACCGCTTTTTCACCATTGTGCTGCCCCTGGTGCAGCCCGCGCTGATTACCCTGACCATTTTTACCTTTAACGGCGCGTGGAACAACTTCCTGTGGCCGCTGATTATCAACACCCGCTCCTCCATGCATGTGCTGACCATTACCATGGCGACCCTGACCAGCAACCAGACCACCAACTACGGCATGGTTATGGCGGGCGCCACGCTGACCTTCCTGTTCCCCTTTGTGCTGTACATCTTCCTGCAAAAGCAGTTTGTAGAGGGCATCGCCCTGGGCGGCGTCAAGGGCTGAGTACTATCCAAAACTCCTTCCGCGTACACTAGCGGTAACAGAACCGCCGCGGAAGGAGTTTTTTGTATGAAGGCATGGATGAAACGTTTCGCCGCTGTGGGGCTGGCAGCTCTGCTGCTGTCCCGCGCGGTCCTGGCCGCCCCCATTGAAAGCGGCACGCCCATGGAATTAACCAGCCCCAGCGCCATGCTGCTGGAGGCGGAAACAGGAACCGTTATCTTTGAAAAAAACGCGGACCAGCGCCGTCAGGTGGCCAGCGTGACCAAGCTGATGACGCTGCTGATCTGCTTTGAGGAGCTGGCGGCCGGGCGCATTCATCTGGACGACCCCATTACCGTCAGCCAGACCGCCGCGGCCCAAATCGGCAGCCAGGCGCTGCTGGACGCGGGGGCGGTTTACCCGCTGGAAACCCTGCTGCACGCCGCCATTATCGCCAGCGCCAACGACGCGGCCTGCGCCCTGGCCGAGCATATGGCGGGCACGGAAGCCGCCTTTGCCGAGCTTATGAACGCCCGGGCCGCCGAATTGGGGCTTACCGATACCCACTATACCAACGCCACCGGCCTGCCCCAGGAGGGGCAATACACCACCGCCCGGGATGTGGCCGTGATCTGCTGCGAAATTTGCAAGTACCCGGACTATTTCAAGCATGCCTCCGTGTGGATGGATACTCTTACCCATCCCAGCGGCCGCACCACCGACCTGACCAACACCAACCGGCTGGTGCGCTTTTACGACGGCTGCGACGGCCTGAAAACCGGCAGTGCCGAGGTAAGCAAATACTGCCTGTGCGCCACGGCGGAAAAAAACGGCCTGCGGCTGATTGCCATTGTGCTGGGCACGCCGGTAAGCCAGACCCGCTTTAATGAGGCCCGGGCCATGCTGGATTACGGCTTTAACGGCTACAAGCGGGTGACCCTTTTGCAAAAGGGCGACCGCCTGGGCTATACGGTGCCGGTCAGGCTGGGCCTGAGCGACCAGGTGGAGGCGGCCGCCGGCAGCGGAATCAGCATGCTGATGAAGCTGGGGCAGGAAAAGCAGCTGTCCCTGGAGGTAGAGCTGCCCGACGAGGTCTCCGCGCCCATTCAGGCTGGGGACGCGCTGGGGCTGGTGCGGGTCAGGCTGGGCGATCAGGTGATTGCCAAGGTCACGGCGGTAGCCGCCCAGGACGTGTCCATGCCCGGTCTGCTGGCCGGTTTTCTGCGGCTGCTTACAAACTGGCGCTAAACGAAAGACGGCCCGCAAGCAGGCCGCGCAGATCGTTGAAAAAACCCTGGTATGACAGCGTTCGTCCATGAACATGACTACGCTGGTTCACGGGAAATGCGTTACACTGCAAGGCTTAGGGGGTCCGCCCCTCCGTTGCAGCGCCGTTTGCAGGTATGAAAACCGTGCTTGGTTACCGCACCACCAGAATTTCCATGGCGGTTACCTGGGGCGGGGTGGTTTCCTGCGTATCTCCGGAATAGTACACCGTTACCCCGTCGCCATCGCCCCATTCCAGAGTCTGGCTGGCCTCCGGCTCCGTGTCGTTTTCTTCCGCATCCTCTACCGTAGCGGACAGGGTCATGCCTGTCAGGGTATGTTCATCCATCAGCACCAGATAGCTGTCGCCGCCCTCGGTGGTCAGCACAAAGCTGTTTTCCTTCTTTTCGCTGACGGTACCGGTCAGGCTGGGCACAACCAGCTCGTGGGCGGTCACCCGGCCGGGCATGCTCAGGGCCATTACGCCGTCGTAATACACCAGCACCTTCATGCCCGCATACACATGGGCGCTGTCCACCAATTCCAGGTTCACAATCACATCGCCAAAGATTTCATCGCCGGTAACCAGCATGCCGCTTTCATAAAACTCGCTGACGACGCCCTGCAGGGTGTAACAGCCCACCCGGTCGGCGTGGGCCTGGGGCGGAATGCTGCGGGTCATGCGGCCGTCAAAATCCACCAGCACATACATGCCCGCTTCCAGCTCGTTATCAATCAATACGCCGTCCCATACGGTGGATTCATCGGTGTTCAGGATGACCTGACCCCGCTGCTTATCCTCCAGCACAAAGCCGCCGTCAATGATTTCCGTTACATACCCTTCCAACGTTGTGGATTCCTCTTCTTCGCTTTCCTGCGCGTAAGCGGCAAGGGGCAGGGCCAACAGGGCCGCCAGACACAGAGCCAACCATTTCCGAATCTTCATTGCGTTTCCTCCTTTTCAAGCCCGGGGGCTTTCATAGGGAAAAGACGAGGCAGCCGCGGTTTTTGTTCCGCCGGCCGCCTGCTATTTTTTGAAAAAGGGTTAAAACCCGAAGGCTTCGTAATCCGCTTTGGAAAACCTGTGATATTCCACACGGCCTTCATGAGCGTGTATGCAATAGTAAAAAGCGTCCGGCACGCCGTCCTCAAAATAGACCAGTGTGTCAAACTCCGGGCTGTCCACCTTTTCCACATGCACACGGGCGGAGTACCGGCGAAACAGTGTCAGCAGTTCTTCCTCCCCGCAGCCTCGGGACACAAGGTCCACCAGGTCTTTCAGAAAATCCAGCCCGGGCGCGTGAGCCATGGCATAGGCCACCCCCTCGGCGGGCAGCGTCAGGCAATACCCGTTTTCAAAGGGCGTGGCGGAAACACCGCCAAGCGTCTGCGCCGTTTGGGCGCTGAAATCCGCCAGCGCGTCCGCCATCTGCTCCTGAGTCAGGCGGGTATTCAGCAGCGCGTTCAGGCTGGCCGTTGGATAATTCAGGCGAATCGTGGGCAGGGTCATGCCCATTTTCAGGCACATTTCCGCCGCTACGCCGGTCAGGCTGCTCAGCAAAGGGGCAAAATTCATGACAAATCATCATCCTCTGGATAGTCGCCGCCAAAGCGTTCGTCAATCATTCGCTGGCTGGCGTAGATGGTGGAAATCACAACGCCGTCTACCTTTTGCCGGTGAACCGGCACAAAGCCCTCAAAGGTTTCGGACCCAATTCCCACGGCGGTATCAATCAGGTATTCCGTATCCGGATGGCCGACGGATATCATGCGCACCCGTTCCCGCTCCTGATCCGTCAAATAGTTCAGGTAGGTATCCCCCGCGTGGTTGTAGCAGGAAACCACCACCGTTTCCGCCGAATCATGATCCAGAATGTAGCGAAACTGCCGCCACATTCCCTCATACCAGTAGTCCCGGTCCATCCCGTCGGCCATGGCTTTGCCCACAGGATTGAAATAGACCTTTTCCAGCGGATATTCCCGAATGATCCAGCCGGTCTGGTACAAAAGCAGGGCCGCCATCGCCGCGCACAGTCCCTTTCGCCAGCCCGCCCTGGACAACAGCTTTTGATACAGCGCACGGATGCCAAACACCATCAGCACCACCAGGCAGGGAAAGATATAATACACATGCCGCCAGGCGTTATACAGCGTTACGCTTTTCACCAGCACCACCGCAAAGGGCGCCACAGCTATGACAAAGCACAGCATTCCGTAGCGATGCTCGGACGCCAGCCACTGCCTGCCCTGCCCCCGGCGCAGCATCCCCAGCAGGGTTTTTCCCTCGGACCACAGACCGGCGGCCAAAGCCGCCAGATACCAGATGGGCAGCGACAGCAGCAGCCATACGGGAATGTAATACCAGGGCAGCGCCTGGCCCCGTACCATCTGCCCCAGGAAGGGAAGACTGGCGTCCCAGGGGTCGTAATGGGAAAAGGTTGAAAAAACATTGGGCAGGAACTGAAACGGCTGCTGCCAGGCGGCGGGGGTAACCATGACCCAGAACACCAGCACCAGCGCCAGCTGGGCAAGGGACCGCGCCATTTCCCGCAGCACGTTTTTGCGGTCCAGCAGGGCGCACAGCACCCGGTAACCGGCCAGCAGCAGGGGAATCATCAGCCCGATAACTCGGGTATTGGTGCAAAGGGCAAACGCCAGAGCGGCCAGCGCCTCCATCCACCAGCGGCGCTTTTCCAGACACAGAGCCACCATCATCAGCGACGCGCAGCAGGCGGCGGTAAAGACCATATCCTTAATATTGGTAAACTGTTCGCCGAAAAAACGGGGATACAGCACCGTCATCATCAGTCCCAGCAGAGACAGCCAGCGGTTTTGGAATACCTTTTGCAAAAACACATACAAACAGACCCAGCCGCCAAAGCAAATCAGAAAGGTACACAGATGCCGCATCACAAACACATCGTGAACGGGCAGGGTAAAGTTGTACAAATGCTCCACCAGCACCATGGGCAGCTGAAAGGCCACGCCGTAGTACCGGTCCTTCCAGGTTGCCAGCTCCTGATCCACCACCTGCAAATCGTGGTGAAGCAGCGTCTTGAGAATGTACTGGTAGTTGATAATGCTGCTTTGCCTCTCCACCGCTTCGTCATAGGTAATGCCATACTGCTGGTAAGTGCACAGCCCCACCAGCAGGACCGCCAGCAGAAACAGCGCCGCCAGCCACTTGGCTGCTTGCTGCGACCGGGTCATGTTCCTTCTCCCCTTTGCTTATAGTAGCGAGAACAAATCCACCTGACTGGTTTCGGGCAGGCCGTCCAGCGCGCCCTGGCCCCGCAGCATTTCAATGATGCTGTCGCCAATGTGGGCCCGCTGCTTCAAATCCTCAATGCTGATGTAGGGCCTGCTTTCGTCCCGGGTGGCCAGAATGCCCTGCACCGCGTTTTCGCCAAAGCCGTTGATGGCGGTAAAGGGGCAGCGCAGGTTGCCGTCCTCAATCAAAAAACGGGTAGCATCGGACCGGTACAGGTTCACCGGCAGCATGCGAATGCCCCGCTGCTGCATTTCCAGCAGCATGTGGTAGGCGTTTTCCTCCTGCTTGTCCTTCACGCTCATTTTTTCTTCCCGGTTGGCAAACTCGGTCAGGCGGTCCCGCAGGGTTTCCACGCTCAGCAGCATGCGTCCCGCGTCAAAGCCATCGCCGCGAATGCTGAAGTAGGCCGCATAGTAGGCCTGGGGACGGTACACCTTGTACCAGGCCACCCGCAGGCCCATGGTTACATAGGCCACGGCGTGACCCCGGGGGAACATGTACTTGATTTTGTGGCAGCTGTCGATGGCCCAGTCGGGCACGTCGTGCTCCCGCATGGCCTCCTCCCATTCCGGCTTCAGGCCCCGGCCCTTGCGCACGCTTTCCATGATGTCAAAGCTCATCTTTTCCTGCATGCCTTTGGAAATCAGAAAGTTCATGATGTCGTCACGGGTGCAGAAGCACTGCGCCAGCTTGGCCTTGCCGGAATTGATGATGTCCTGGGCGTTGCCCAGCCATACGTCCGTACCGTGGCTCAAACCGGAAATACGAATCAGCTCCTCCATGGTGGAGGGCAGGGTTTCCATCAGCATGCCCTGCACAAAGCTGGTGCCAAATTCCGGAATGCCCAGGGTGCCGGTTTTGCACATGATCTGCTCCGCGGTCACCCCCAGGGCGTCCGGCCTGGAAAACAGGCTCATCACCTGCTTGTCGTCCAGAGGAATTTCGCGGAAGTTTACGCCGGTCAGTTCCTCCAGACGGTGCATCATGGTGGGGTCGTCGTGTCCCAGACAGTCCAGCTTCACCAGAATGTCGTGCATGGAGTTAAAGTCGTAGTGGGTGGTCAGGGTGGTGCCGTTAATGTCGTCGGCCGGGTGCTGAATGGCGGTAAACTGGCAGATGTCGTATTCCTTGGGCAGCACCACAATGCCGCCGGGGTGCTGGCCCGTGGTGCGCTTTACGCCCACGCAGCCCGCGGCCAGCCGCTCCTTGTGGGCACGCCCGGCCCGGATGCCCCGTTCCTCGCAGTACTTGGCAGCGAAGCCGTAGGCCGTTTTTTCCGCCAGACCGCTGATGGTTCCGGCCCGGTACACAAAGCCCTTGCCGAACAGCTCCTCGATGTAGGCGTGGGCCCGGGGCTGATATTCGCCGGAAAAGTTCAGGTCGATATCAGGCACCTTGTCGCCCTTAAAGCCCAGGAATACCTCAAAGGGAATGTCAAAGCCGTCCTTGGCCATGGGACTGCCGCAGATTTCGCAGTTTTTATCCGGCAGGTCCACGCCCACGCTGGCCAGCTCCGGCGGGGTCAGGAACATTTTATGGCAATGGTCGCAGCGGTAGTGGGGCGGCAGGGGGTTTACCTCGGTGATGCCGTTCATGGTGGCCACAAAGCTGGAACCCACGCTGCCGCGGCTGCCTACCAGATAGCCGTCCGACAGGGATTTGCTCACCAGCTTCTGGGCAATGGAATACAGCGTGCTGAAGCCGTAGCCCACAATGGAGCCCAATTCCTTTTCCAGGCGCTTCTGCACAATCTCCGGCAGGGGGTCGCCGTACAGCTCCTTAGCCCGCCGCCAGGAGCGGCTTTCAATATCGTGGGCAGCGTCCTCCCAGTAGGGCTGGAAGGTATCCTTGCCCTCCGGGTGCTTGGGAAACAGGCGCAGCTCCTCCACCATATCGGCAATCTTTCTGGGGTTGTCTATGACCACCTCATGGGCCTTTTCCCTGCCCAGATAGCTGAACTCGTCCAGCATCTCCTGGGTGGTTTTAAAGTACAGGGGCGGCTGCTGGTCGCAGTCGTCATAGCCCAGGCCCGCCTGAATGATGGTGCGGTAAATGGCGTCCTCCGGGTTTAAAAAGTGTACGTCGCCGGTCGCCACCACGGGCTTGCCCAGCTTTTCGCCCAGGGCCACAATTTTGCGGTTAAAGTCGCGCAGATGCTCCTCGTCCCGGGCGGAGCCGTTGCGAATCATAAACTGATTGTTGCCGATGGGCTGAATTTCCAAATAGTCGTACCACTGGGCGATGCGCTCAATCTCGCTGTCCGGCTTGCCGTCGGCAATGGCCCGGAACAGTTCCCCCGCCTCGCAGGCGCTGCCCAGAATGATGCCCTCCCGGTACTGGTTAATCAGCTGCCGGGGCATGTTGGGGTGGCGGTAGAAGTAACGGATGTTGCTGTCGGAAATCAGGTGGTTCAGGTTTTGCATACCCTTCTGGGTTTTGCACAGCAGAATGATATGGTAGGTTTCGCCGATGGTTTCGCCGCCAATGACCGGGTCGATGTCCCGCAGGGTGTTCGCCCCCCGCTTTTTCACCTCGTCCATCATTTTGGCAAGGCACTGGGCGGTGGCGGCGGCGTCATGCACGGCCCGGTGGGCGTTTTTCAGGGACACGCCCAGCAGGCGGCATACCGCGCCCAACCGGTGGCTTTTCTGCTGGGGGTACAGCTTGCGGGAAAACACCAGCGTGTCGATGACCGATGCGTGAAAGCTGACGCCCATGCGGCGGCATTCCGCCTGTAACATGCCCATGTCAAAGGGGGCGTTGTGGGCGGCCACAGGGCAGTCCCCGATAAAATCCAGCAGCTTTTGCACGCCCTCGGCGGGGCTTTCGCGGCCTTCCAGCATCAGGTCGGTAATGCCGGTGATTTCGCTGATTTTGGGCCGCAGGGGCACGCCGGGGTTGCACAGAATGCTTAATTCGTCCACAATCTGGCCCTGATCCAGCTTGACCGCGCCTACCTCGATAATCCGGTCCATGGCGTGGCTCAGACCGGTGGTTTCAAAGTCCAGCACCACAATGGGGGTATCCAGTGGACGGTCGTCCGGGTCGGTCACCACAGATACCAGGTCGCACAAATACCCCTCCACGCCGGGAATCAGCTTGATGCCGGTCTTTTTGGCCGCGCCAAAGGCGGCGGGGAAGGCCTGGGCGCTGCCATGGTCGGTAATGGCCACGGCGCTGTGGCCCCATTTGGCGGCGGTCTTGACCAGATCCCCCGCGTCGGCGGTGGCGTCCATGGTGCTCATGGTGGAGTGCATGTGCAGCTCAATGCGTTTTTCCTCGGCGGTATCCATGCGCTCTACCTTGGGCATTTTCTGCATGTCCCGCACGCCGATGGACAGTTCCCCCAGAAAGGGGTCCATGCGGCATTCGCCCCGCAGGCGAACCTTCATGCCGTTTTTGATCTGGCCAATCTGGTCGGCCACCCGCTGGCGCTCCTCATCGGTGGGTGGCACAGGCTCCTCGCCCATGCCCCGGCGCTTCATGCGGTACTGGTAAAACGCCTTGCAGTAGATGGTGGACGTATCGTCGTATACAGCGAAGGTGGCCAGCACGGTTTCGCCGCCCTTCAACTCCTTGGGGTCATTAACGCCGGTGACGATGCCCTCGATGACCACAATGCCGCTGTCTTCGGCCAGTTCGCCAATGGGCACGGGATGGTCGGCAATGGACCGGCCCTTCAGCACATCCTCCTTGGCTACGCGCACGGCTGCATTGCCCGCTGCGGCGGCGCTTTTTTTGACCCCCCCGGCTTTGGGCTGCGATGGGGCGGCACTGCCGTAGGAAGAAGCGGCACTGCCATAAGTAGAAGCGACACTGCCGCCGCTCATGGCCGTCGCCTGAGCCTCAAGGGCCGCGTCGTCAAAGGGAGGCGGCTCGTCCATAGGCCCGTTGGAAAAATGGAAGCCACGCTCCTGACGCATCTGCTTCACCCATTCCTCCCGCTGGCCGCACACAGTCATGGCAATGGGCATACGCACCCGAAAAATATCGTAGACCGCCTGGCTGAGCTTTTCATCCAGATGGTGGGTTTTAAAATAATTCAGGCAGATAGGGTCCGGGCAGGTAAGCAGAATGCGCCCATCCTCCGCCGTCCAGCCCACATCCCCGATCCAGGCGGACAGGGCCGGGCTTTGCCTGCGCAAAAAGTCCGTCAGCACCGGCTTGTACTGGTCAATGTGCTGGCAAAAATCCTCCGCCAGACCCGGGCTGGCAACCCTCAGGGCCACCGTCAGGTTGGGAAACAGCTGGCGCAGGGTACGCTCCAGCAGCAGGTAGTCGGTTTCCCCTACCAGCTGGTCGCATAAAAAGCTCATATAGGCCTTGTTGGCCTCTTTTTTATACAGCACCCGCTCAATATGCAGCTTGCCTTGCAGGGTGGGCACCGTGTTTTCCAAAGTTTGCAGCAGTTCCGTCTTGTTCATCCAGGCACCTCCACAGGATTCTGTTTATTATAGCATGAATCCAAAAGAATTTGTTGCGGAAATGCAAAAAAGCCCGGAGAGGGGCAAACGCCCCCTCCGGGACAGGCCGTCAAAAAAGCTCGCCTGAGGGCGATCTTTTCTGACGGGAAGCGCTCTTTGCCTACTCGCCTGCGGCTCGCCGGGCGGCAAAGAGCGTAAGGAAAGCCTTGCTGCGCAAGGCAGCCGAAACCGACGTACACGCCGCCGGTTTCGGAACCAAAATCGGAGGGCTGCGGCCCTCCGATGCCTCCCAGGGGTTTTTCGACAGTCTGGCCCGGAGGGGGGCAAACGCCCCCTCCGGGAAAATTCAGGTCAGTTCATGCTGGAAACGGTAATCACATAGTCGCTGTCGCCCTGAACCAGCACATTGCCGCTCTGGTCCCGCACGGTAACGGCGTGGCCCGCGTCGTCCTGGATGGTTCCCTGGCAGCTTAGGGTGGTCAGCGTGCTGTCGCCGGTCACAATCCAGGTGGAGCTTTCGTCAATGGTCAGGGCGCAGGTTCCATTGCCGCCGTCGCCCGCCCAGGATTCATCATCCACCACTGCGCCTGTAAATACCGTGCCGTCGGTCAGTCTCAGGTTCAGGTTGGAAATGCTGTCCCAAATGACCAGGCCGTTCATCTGCTGCTGAATGGCGGTAAAGGCGCAGTCCGCGCCGTTGGCCCCGGTATGGCCCCAGCCGCGCTGGTTCTGGTTGCCGGTGCAGCGCAGGAAGTATTCGCTGTCCTCCGCGGCGGTGATGGCCACATTGTTCAGAGTAAATTCGCTTTCCGTGTTGGTGGTGTAAAACAGGCCGCCGTTCAGGGAGGTAAGGCTGCCGCCCGTCATGGTGAAGGTGCCCTTGCCCACCTGACTGTCGCCGGACATGCTCTGGTACAAAATCACCGTCCAGGTATTGTCGTTCTGACTCAGGTCAGACATATTTCCGGTCAGGTTGCAGTCCGTCAGGGTGACATTGTTCAGCCCCTCCAGACACAGGGCCTCGGACCCGGTGGCCGTCAGCTCCGCGCCGGTTACGTCGATATCCGCCGTTACATACACCGCCGGGGAGCCGCTGCCGCCGGAGGTATAGCTGCCGCCGTTTACCACCATGGTTCCGCCGCCCCGATCAGACCGGATGGCCGCGGAGGATTCGCCCCGGGTGGTAACGGTCAGGTTGCTGGCGTACAGCGTGCCGCCGCCCGCCACATGAATGCCGCCGGAGGTGTCCTGCCGGGTGTCGATGGTGCTGTCGCTGATGGTTACCACGCCGTCGCCATAGGCAAACGCGCCCGCGCCGCCCTTGGCGTCCGTGGTAATGCTGGCGCCGGTTACGGTCAGCTGACCGCCGGCAGCCAGCAGGGCCGCGCCTACGCCGTAAAAGCTGGCGCTGTCGCCGCCGGTGGAATCGTCGGAATCCCGGGTAACGGCGCTGTCCGTCAGGGTAACACTGCCGCCGGTTACCAGCAGGGCGTTTTCATCCGTGCCGGTGGAGGTGATGGTTTCGCCGTTCAAAGCCGTATCCTCCGACAGGGTATACACCGCCGTGTAGGAATCCGGCTGGCCGCTCATGCCGCCCGGGCCTCCCATGCCGCCGGGCGCGCCGTCGGGCGGGGTACCGTCAGGCGGGTTGCCGCCCGGGCCTCCCGGGCCGTTTCCGGGGCCGCCCGCCGGGGGTGTGCCCTCCGGCTTTTCAGGAGCGCCTTCGGCAAAGGCCGCTGTGGTAAACAACAGGCAAAAACATAGAAACAGGGACAGGAGCTTTTTCATACTGCCGCATCCTCCTTATTGATTCGATTTCTGCGTCCTCCTTCTCTTGAGGACGGGTACAGCATACCGTCCCCACTTGAAACAAACCTGAAAAAGCCAAAACTTTTTTCAAAAACATCGTTGCAAAGATGGTATACTGTTTATCAGGAGGTGACCGCCTTGACGCGCCGTATTCTGGCTTTGCTGATCTGCTTATGCATTCCCGCCTGCGCCCTGGGGCAGACCGTTGAAGGGCAAGCCGCCGATAAGCTGGACGCGCTCTTTGCCCGCTACGATACCCTGGGGGCCAGCGTGGCGGTGATTCAAAACGGCCGGGTTACCTATACCTACTGCTACGGCCTGCGCCGCATCGCCGGGGAAGCGGTTACGCCGGACACGGCTTTTCAGGTGGGCAGCATCAGCAAAATGGTATCCAACATCGGGCTGATGCAGCTGCTGGAGGACGTTTCTCTGGACAGCGACCTTAGCGATTTGCTGGGCTTTCCCGTTCGCAACCCGGCCTACCCCAACACCCCCGTAACCCTGCGGCAGCTGATGACCCACACCGCCTCCCTGCGGGACGGCGGCGTATACCAGGAGGCCCTATACGGCAAGGGTCGGACTCTTGACAGCCTGTTTGAAAAAAAGTCGCGGTATGCCTTTTATTCTGGGTATGAGCCGGGCTTTCACCGGGAATACAGCAACTTTGGCGGCGGCCTGATCGGCAGCCTGATTGAAAAGCTGTCCGGCCAGACGGTGGATGATTACATGCGGGCAAACGTGTTTGAGCCTCTCAGCATCACGGCGGCCTATCAGCCCGGGCTGCTGTCCGTGCCCATGGCGTCCATGTACCACATGCCCCAGCGGCGCATCGCCAAGGATTTGGACGTCGCGCCCACACCGGTTACCAGCCCGGACTGGCGGCTGCATTATACCTATACCGCCGGCAGGCTGATCATTTCCGCCCCGGACCTGGCCAAGCTGCTGATTGTGCTGTGCGATGGGGGCGTGTACCAGAACACCCGCATTTTAAGCGAAAAAGCCGTGGGCGATATCACCACACGGCAGGATTATATCGGTTCCGTGGCCTGCGAAACCGGCAACGGGCTGTTTTTAAACATCATAACGGACAATCAGGTGCAGGGCCGCACCCTGTACGGTCACGGGGGCAAGGCCTACGGCATGCTGTGCGCCGCCTATTTTGACCCGGGCGACCGCACCGGCGTGGTCATGCTGACCAACGGCTGCCGCAACACCAGCGTACACAACGGCGTAGGCATGCTGGGACGGCAGGCGCTGACCCTATGCCACCGCCTTTTGCTGGAGGGCTCCCACGACGTTCAGGACCCCTTCGCGGTGGATTAATCCGGCTGGTTCAGGTTGCGGAAGCCCTCGCCCAGCACCTCGTGAGCATCGCTGATGAAGATAAAGGCTCTTTCATCCGCATCCTTCACAATGACCTTCAGGCGGCCTACCTCCTGGGCGCTCAGCACGCACAGCAGCACAGGGCGTTCCTGGCCGCTGTAGCCGCCCCGGGCCGACAGCATGGTAACGCCCCGGTCCAGTTCGTCCATAATGCGCTGCTTCATGGCCTCGTTCTGGTCCGATATCACATAGCAGGCCTTTTCCCGGGTAAAGCCGTCCAGCACCACGTCAATCAGCTTGGAGGAAACAAAAATGCTTACAAAGGCGTACAGGGCGTGCTCCAGGTTGATGATAACGCCTGCCAGCAGCACCACGCAGCAATCGATAAAAAACAGAAACGCGCCTACGGTAACGTGCTGGTAGCGCTTATGCACCATACGGGCCACCATATCGCTGCCGCCGGTGGTGGCCCCGCCGCGCAGAATCAGCCCCAGGCCCACGCCCAGCAGCACCCCGCCAAACAGGGAGGCCAGCAGGGGGTCGGCGGTGCCCACAGGGGCGGGCACCACGTCAATCAGCAGGGAAAACAGCACTGTAGCCACCAGCGACCGAAAAGCGAAAATTTTGCCCATGGACCGGTAACCCACCAGAAACAGCGGCACATTCAGCACCAGACTGGTAATGCCCACCGGCAGCATGGGAAACAGGTAGTTTATCACCGTGGCCAGACCGGTCAGCCCGCCGGGTGCGATGTGGGTGGGGGTTAAAAACATGGGATAGGCAACGGCTCCCACAAGGCTGCCCAGCACAATCTGGGCGTAGGCCATAAACTGTTCGTTTTTCAGCAGGCGGGTTTTCATAGCGTTTGTATGCTCCTTTACATGGATAGGCTTACGCGCAGCGCGTCCTCCACCCGGGCCAGCGCCTGGGGGCCCAGCGCGCCCATCCGGCGGGTCAGCCGGGTTTTTTCCAGGGTGCGCACCTGTTCGCACAGGGCGATGGAGTCGCGCCACAATCCGCCCTCGCCCCGGGGAATGGCCGCGTGGGTGGGCAGGGCCGGTTTTTGACTGCT
>ERZ1026860.583-NODE-583-length-22778-cov-4.779739_pt1 | contig 22778 bp, 20 predicted proteins | sample MGYA00380160_ERZ1026860 | MGnify/ENA primary metagenome ERZ1026860 (study PRJEB33269, sample SAMEA4719796) | human gut metagenome | biome: human-associated habitat; feature: organic feature; material: feces | place: Cameroon | collected 2013-10 ... | reverse complement strand
AGCTTGCAGTCCCCGGCGCATTCCCGGCTGTGAATTTCAAGCAGCAGCAGATTTTCCGCAGGCGACACCCTGGCGGACGCAAATTCCGTGGCTGTATACACCCGCAGGCCGGAGGTATCGTCCCGCACCAGCGCCAGACAGCGCTGGGCATGGCTGACGCCCGGCAGTACCGTAAGTGGCGCATCGCCCGGCAGCATCTGCCGCAAGGCAGCGACGGTGGCGTCATACGCCGCGTCGCTGACGGCATAGCATACCGGCTGCCGTTCGCACAGGGCAAGCACTTTATGAGCAGCAGCCTGGTTAAGCGCGTCAAAGTCATCACACTGGTCATACAGATCATCCAGGCTGACATAGGCAATTCCCTGCTCGTCCAGATAACGGGTCATGGGGTGACGGGCCGTGCGCAGCACCACCTGTTTGGCGGTTTTCAGGGCCTTTTCAACGGCCCGGGTCAGGAATACGTCGCTGCCGGTACCCAGGGTTGCAATGGTAAGCGGCTGCATCAGGCATTCTCCTTTTTCTTTTGGAAGCGCCGCAGTACAGGCGCAAGGTCCTCTTTGGTAATGGCTTTCAGCCAGATAGCGGCGGCGGCGTAAACCGCAATGGCCGCCAGCACCATTACAACCGTCCACAGCCGCCCGGCAGGCAGCAGCTTTTGCAAAACGGCTACCGCCAGCCCCATCAGCAGCGATGCGCCCGCGGGCCGAAGGAAATGATCCTTCAGGTTCGCCTTCATACCGGTGTATTTATGCACATAGTACAGGTTGGGAATCATGCTCAGGGCATAGCAGGTAATGGACGCGATGGGCGCGCCGTAAATGTTGATGGACGGCGTACCGATCAGGGTATAGTTCAGCACAATTTTCACCGCGACGCCCAGCATCAGCGTATACATGGGAATGCGCTGCTTGCGCAGGCCCTGCAAAATCCCGCTGGTGGACTGCACCACCGTAAACAGCACAATGGTAATGCTGGACAGGCTCAGCAGCCGGGCGGCGGTCGTAAGAGCCTCCGGTGTATTAAATTTGTAAATCAGGCTGAGCAGGCGGCCGCTGAGCAGGCTCATGCCCACGGTGCAGGGCAGGCCCACCACAAAGGACAGCCGCAGGCCCAGGCTGCTCTGGCGGCGCATGGTCTTGCCGTCCCCCACGGCCATGGCGCTGGAAATGGAGGGCACCAGGCTCATGGCGATGGCGGTTGCCAGAGCGGTGGGCACGTTAATCAGCGTCAGCACATAGCCGGAATAGCGGCCGTACAGCCCCTTGGCGGCGCTGAGCTCAATGCCCGCGTCCACCAGCCGGTTCAGCAGCAGACCGCTGTCAATAAACGAGGCGATGGGCACAATGCACGCGCCCAGCGTAATGGGAATGCTGAGGGTCATCAGCCGTTTCATCAGCGGCTTAACCCCCATGGGCTTTTCCTCCTCATTTTGGGGCAAAGCGTCAAAAGCGGCCTTTTTGCGGCGATACACCACCGCCATAAACAGCAGCGCGGCGCCCTCGGCAATGGATGTGCCCAGCAGCACGCCTGCGGCGGCATAGGCAACGGATACCCGCATGCCAAAATAGGCCAGCGGCAGGGCCACAAACACCTTGCCAACCTGCTCAATCAGCTGGGAAATGGCGGTAGGCACCATATTCTGCTGGCCCTGCATAAAGCCGCGCAGAGCGCTCATCATACACACCAGCAGCAGGGCGGGAGCGATGGCCACAAACCCGGGCTGGGTGTCCAAATCGCCGGACCGGCGGGCCAGGGTGGGACTCATGACCATCATCAGCAGCATGGCAATACAGCCCAGAGCCGCCAGCAGGGACAAAGCAATGCGGAAAATGCGCCTGGCATTGCGTGGATCGTCCTTGGCCAGGGTAAAGCTGACCATCCGGCTGATGGCCACCGGCAAGCCTGCCGATGAAATGGTCAGCAGCATATTGTAGGTAGGAAATACCAGTTGGTAGGTAGCCAGGCCTTCCTCGCCAATCAGCCAGGCCAGGGGGATGCGGTACAGCGCGCCTACGATTTTACAAATCAGGCCCACAACGCTTAGCACCGTCATGCCGCTTACGATGGATTTTTGCGTATTACTCAAGGAAACAGCCTCCTCAAAATTCCGCCGCAATGCAAAAAAGCCGCAGCAGCTTATTATAAGCGTTTTGCTGCGGTTTTGGCAAGTTTTGATGTTACTGCTCCATCTGACGGCCTACGATACCGGCAGCGGTTTCCGCCACCTTTACCTCCGCGTCGCCCATTTTTGCACCCTGCTCCTTGGACAGAAGCAGCACCGCGCCAATGGCTTCGCCGTCCGCAATAATGGGCGACACCACTTGCGCCGTATAGCCGGTAATGTCCTCCTCATTGGTAACGGCTACAATTTTTCCGCCAACGGAACGGTTGATGGCCACCGTCTGCCGGTTGGCGATGGCCGTTTCCAAGTCGTGGCTGATGGGCTTATCCGCCAGTTCCTTTTTGCTGACGCCGCTGGCCGCCACCACCTGATCCCGGTCCACAATGCAGGCGATATGCCCCATGGAACGAAAAATGGACTCCGTATAATCCTTGGCAAAGGCGGACATTTCACCAATGGGCGAATATTTTTTCAAAATCACCTCGCCATCCCGGTCTGTGTAGATTTCCAGCGGGTCGCCTTCACGAATCCTAAGGGTTCTACGAATTTCTTTGGGAATTACCACACGCCCCAGTTCGTCAATTCTGCGCACAATTCCTGTCGCCCGCATCCTTCCCCATCCTCCTTAACGGCTGCTTTTGCCGCGTTTTGTCTTTGCACCCCTAGTATGGAATTTGCAGGGCGGCTTATGCGGGGGAAACTTTTGGAAACTGACAGGATACGGGGATTTGTGCAAAAAAGACGGCGCTTTGTCATTTTAAAGCGCCGTCTGGTTAGAAATGGGGGCCGAAGCGGTTATTGACTTAACGCTGCGCTGACAGGCCCTGTTGTCAAATGCTCAGCTTGCGGTTGCGGGCCGTTACAGGCCACTCCGCTACAATGGCTTTGTCGTGGGCGACCAGAATCGAGGGATACAGCGCGCTGGTGGGGCAAATATGCTTGGGCGCGGCATACAGTTCCTGACCCACGGCAGGCCGTTCGTCCTCGTGACCCACGGGCATGCGCAGTACCCAATGTTCCTCGTTTTGCATCACTGTTTCGGCGTTTTCATAGCCCAGCAGCACCGCACGGGGAATGGCCGGATCGGCAGCCACGCCCTTGTAGCCCAGGTCCACCGTAAACACCCCGGGAGCCGGATGGCTGATTACCCGGGTCAGCAGCATTGCGCCTACCTCAAAGGGCAGGTCGGGGAAAGTGCTGGCGTAACCCGCATCCTGAATCAGACAGGTACCGGGAGAAAGAAACACGTCCTGATGCTTCACATGGCAGGGGAACGACGGCGTGCCGCCCATCACCATGATGGAGCAGTCCAGTCCCTCGCCGCGCAGCGTGTCACGCAGCGCATACACATCGTTCACATCGCTGTCCACATTATGCTGGCGGTCCGCCAGCACAGGCTCATGATGATGCCCGTCGTACACATGCATGCCGCGCACGGCAATACCGGGCATGGCTGCCGCTTTGCGGTACAAATCGCCCGCCCGCTTGGTGGGCACACCGGTGCGGTTCAGTCCATCGTTAATATCCACCAGGAACTGCACCCGAACCCCGGCCTGTACCGCCGCGTCAGACAGCAGGCGGATTTGCTCCTCGTCATCCCCGATGGCAAAAAACTCGGTGCCAGGGAAAGCCTGGGTCAGTTTAACAAAGCGCTGAATATTAGGCCCCACCAACGGATAGGAAATAATGGCCTGGTCTGCGCCGCATTCCCCCACCATTTCACCCTCGGCAATGGTGGCGCACTTGAAGCGGCGAATGCCCTTTTGCATCAGCAGCCGCACCAAATCGGCGGATTTGTGAGACTTTACATGGGGCCAGAGACGCTCCGCCCCACCGGCAATGCGGGCCATTTTGTCCACGTTTTCCTCAATGATATCCAGGTAGTAAATCAATGCGGGAGAAACGATGGACGACGCATCCTTCAGCTGATATGTTTCTAGCTTCATGGCTTGCCTCTCTCAGATTTCAAAAATAAATTCAACTTCGCAGGCAATGTTGCCGGGCAGTTCGCTGACGCCGATGGCAGAGCGGGCGCCTACGCCGTCCTCGCCCCAAATGTCCTTGAGCATCAGGGAGCAGCCGTCCAGCACCTTGGGCTGCATGTTAAAGCCCGGTGCACTGGCAATAAAGCCCAGTACCTTTACAACGCTCTTAATCTTGTTCAAATCGCCCAGATAATGGTTCAGCGTGGACAGCGCGTTCAGGCAGCACAGACGGGCCGCTTCCTGTCCCTGCTCCAGGGTGCATTCGCCGCCAACCTTGCCAACCACAGCGGGCACGCCCTTTACAGTAGCCCCCTGACCGGATACATACAGCATGTTGCCCACCTGCTTCACGGGCTTGTAAACGCCCCCCGCCGGGGGAAGCTCAGGCAGTTCATAACCCAGTTCTTTCATTCTTTCATAAACGTCTTTCATCCTTGTATACCCCTTTCGTTTTGAATCGATTTACGCATTTCAGGCCCGGCAGCGCAGCAGCCTGCCTGCCGCGCAGCTGGTGGCCTGTTTATCGGCAAAGGCCAGTTGGCCGTTGACGAACACATGAGTAACGCCCTCGCTGTCCTGAATGGGATCGGTATAGGTAGCGCGGTCCCGCAGCTTGTCCCAATCCATCAGGGTCAAGTCGGCATAGTACCCTTCCAGCACGCGGCCCCGTTTTTCAAGGCCAAACAGCCGGGCGGGCATGCAGGTCATTTTGGCGATGGCCTGCTGACGGGTAAGGGCTTTTTCCTCCTTCACATATTGGCAGAGGAACCGCTGGAACGCGCCGTACTTGCGGGGATGGGGCATTCCGGCGGCGGAATAAAGCGAATCGGAAATAACGATGCAGTCAGGCCGGGTCAGAATTTTCCGCACATCGTCCGGAGCCATTTCCTCCAGCACGGTCGGCACGCAGCCTTTTTCCCGCGCCAGCAGGTCCAGGGCGTATTCGCCGGGATCACAGCCTGTCTGGTCCGCCAGTTCCTGAATGGTTTTTCCCACTTCCTCCTTGTTGGACGATCCGGATACAATCACCCGCCCCCAACCAAGGGTCTGAATAAAGTTATCCCAGCCCTCCCGCTGCACGGCAAACTGACTAAGGATGTAGGCGCGTCCTTTGGGGTCGGCAATCTGCTTCAGCACGCCCTCAGTGCCCTGGGCCAGCGTTTCCGGCGGAAACAGGCTCAACAGGGTTGTGGAGCCTGCGGTGTAGGGATAGGCGTCAAAGGAGATTTCCAGTCCTTCCCGGCGGGCACGGTCAATATGATCCAGCATTACGTTGACCGCATGGCCCCACATGTCGGTACCGGCGGCTTTCATATGGCTGATGTGGATATGCGCGCCAGACCGCTTGCCGATCTCGATCATTTCATCCACACTGGCCACCACGCTGCGGCCTTCGCCGCGGATGTGGGAAGTAACCGGCCTGCCATGTTTGGCCGCCACAGCGGCCACCCGGCTAAGCTCGTCCGTATTGTAATAGCATTCCGGGGTATACATAATGCCCATGCTCAGGCCCATTGCCCCGTCGCACAGCGCCTCGTCCAGCTTGCCGCAAATGGCGTCCAGCTGCACGGCGGTAAGCGGCGCGTCGGAAAAGCCGGTAACGCTGCGCCTCAAGTCGCCGTTACCCACCAGATAGCCGCAGTTAATCTTCAGCGAGCGTTTTTCCATTTCATCATAAAATTGCCCGGTGGTTTTGCCGCACACCCAATCGGGAATCCGCCCCAGAATCGGCAATGCATACTCCCGTACCGCCTCAAAGGTATCGGGAGCGTTGGGCACCGGCGAAAAGCCGCAGTTGCCGCTGATCATGGTGGTCAATCCCTGAGGCAGTTCGCTCCAGGGCTGGTCCAGCACCGGCATCAGGTCGGCATGGCGGTGAATATCAATAGTGCCCGGGGTTAGCACCAGTCCGGAAGCGTCCAGCGTATGGGCCGCCTCCACCGACGCGCCCACAGGAAGCACGGCGGCAATTTTATCTCCTTCAATGGCCACGTCCGCCTGAAACTCGCCCTGTACGCCATCTACTACAGTTGCGTTGCGAATGATCCAGTCCAGCATGGTTTTCTCCTATCTGCACACCTGGGGCGGCACGGCAAGATTGCGGAAGATTTCCACGGCTTTTTGCACATGGCTTTTGCCATCAGACAGGTCGATGCCGAAATGGGAGGGCAGCAGCGCGTCGAAGGGCAGCTTCAGCAGCGTTTCCGCTGTTTGGGCGTAATCGGTAATGCTGCAATCCCAAATGTTTTGCAAATGAACCTTGCCGCCTACAAAAATGGAATCGCCTGCAAACAAATATCCGTGCCCCTGGCATTCCATCAGATAGGCCATATGGCCGCTGCAATGGCCCGGCGTATTTACCGCCGTCCAGCGGGTATTGCCCAAGGTAAAGGTTTCGCCGTCCTGAATGGCTTCCACAGGGCATGCCCTGAACTGGTAATCCGCCGGATACAGGCCCGCGCGAATCGCGCCGCCCAGGGCAATGGCCTCCGTGTCGCCCTCTGTAATATATTTGGCGCACTGGGGATGGGCATAAACAGGCGCGCCAGTCTGCTGATGCAGGTACAGAGCGTTTCCAGAATGGTCGGCATGACCATGGGTCAATAGAATTTTGCGCACGTCGCCGGGCTGGTAGCCGCATTGACGAATGGCCTCCAGAGGCGCATTACCCTCCGGGCCTACGCCCGCATCCACCAGTACCAGGCCGTCGCCGGTTTCTACCATATACACGTCGCAGTCAAAGGGGTCGGAAAAATGGTATCCCGGCCTTCCGCTGGCTATTACAGAAAGAAACGGCGTTAAACGAATCATGCTTTTTCCCTCTCTTTCTCAAGAGCAAGGCCATAGGCCTGCTTTACCCAGGACAGACATTCGTCCGTTGCCATGGTGTAACAATAGCTGTAAATATCCTGCGCGCCGTTTTGCGCGGCGTCCAGCACCTTTCCAACAAAGGCGTCCCTTCCCGCGTAGCGGGCCCGGGACAGGTTTTGCGCCAGCGCCACCGGCGTTTGCGGTGCGAATAGATCCACATTTTTGCGGATCATGGAATAGGTCTGGTTGGGAGTATAGCATAACGGCACAAAGCTGTCCACATAAGGGGCCAGCTCTCCAAGGCACGAGCCCTCAAAGTGCATCTCGTTAATGGGGAACGGCGCTGCGGACGGAATATAGTCGTATTTGACCCCGTGGGCATGGGCCGTTTCGGACGTCTGTTTAACCAGACGGGTCACGCTGCGCATGCGGAAGCGCTGATAAGCATATAGCTCCGGATATTCCAGCAGCAGCTGAATCACCTGGGTATGCTCGTTGTCGCCAAAGGTGGTATCGCCCGCCAGCAATTGCTTCAGCAGGCGGTCTACCAACGCCCGCGCCTTTTCGGCGTCCACGCCGTCCTTTTGGGCTTGCTCCATGCAATGAGGGCAAAAACACATGGACAGCAGGTATTGTACCGCCGGGGTCATACGAGGCAGCATAAATTCATGATGCCGTCCATGAAAGGCCTGCATCCAGCTTTCCGTTTCCATCACCACATGCCTGGGCGCTATGGTGGCGATGACGTCCTCCAGCAGCGCGCTGGCATACTGCCGCACATCCGGGTGATTCACGCACAGCGCGGACGGATAGCGGTCGCCCCACACATTGTACACATTGGTATCCGGCCACTGGTCGCCCACCTGGTCGTTATGCAGGTTCACCATCCAGCAGCGCCACTCAATGCCTTTCTTTTCGCACATTTCCCGCAGATCCGCATAGGTCTGGGTCAGGTCCGCCTCGGCCCTGGGCCGCAGGCGGCCATATTTTTCCGGGTGAATGGCGAAGGAGGTGCCCGCGTTTCTGCGCTCATACACATGCCAGGTGCGGGTTTCCAGCACATTGCACTGATGGTATACGCCGTTGACGGCAATCATATTGCAGCCAAGGTCCGCATATTCCCCAAGCAAACGCTCCGGAGCCTTCGCCATATCCCAGGGATAGACGAACATACCAAGCTTCACCATTCATTCCTCCCGTCAGTTGGATTTCTTTTCCCGGCCGTAGGCCAGCAGCACTGCCAGAATCAGCACGCCCTGGAAGATTTCACGGCCAGCGTTGGACATTTTCAGCACGTTTAGAATATCGCGCAGCAAAATCATCAGCATGGTACCGGCAATGATGCCTGTAAACTTGCCCTTGCCTCCCTGGATGGAAATGCCGCCGATAACCACCGCGGCGATGGACATCAGCTGATACTGCTGGCCAATGGTCAGGTAGGTGCTGCCCATGTTGCCCAGAATCAGCAAACCGCCGATACCGGCGCACAGACTGCTGAGGCAGTACACCATATATTTGGTAGCAACCACCTTTACACCGTTCAGCTTGGCGGCGGATTCGTTGGTGCCGATGGCGTAAATGTGACGGCCAAACTTGCTCTTGTTCATCAGCAGCAACGCCAGCACCAGGAAGATGATCCATACAAAGACCGCGTTAGGCACGCCCAGAGGCTTTCCCTTGCACAGCCACTTGATGACGTTGCCGCAGCCGCTGGGCGGGGTGCCGTCGGTGGCGATCAGCAGACCGCCTTCCAGCAGGCTCAGCATGGCCAGGGTCATAATAATGGGCGGAATGCGCAGGAAGGTAATGCCGGTGGCGTTAATGGCGCCCACCAGAACGGAGGCCAGCAGGGCCACCACAATGGCCGCGCCATCCCCCCAGCCGGCCTTTACGCAGCCGGCAGCCACAACGCTGGACAGGGTAACCACGTTGGAAACCGACAGATCAATACCGCCGGAAATAATGCAGATACCCTGACCAATAACGATCATGCCCACATAAGCCGCCGTTTTCAGGAAGGTCATGTTATGGTTCCAGGTGTTAAAGCCGGGAATAAACAGCATGGTGCCAATCCAGGCCACAATCAGTACGACAAAGGCAAGGAAGGTAGGGTCTTTCCAGCTTTTTTTCAACTTTTCCAGCGTCATGCCCTGTCACCACCCTTTCGATAGTAGCCGATTACCTTAAAGCCGATGGCGGCAATCAGGATCAAGCCCTGCACCACATACTGCCAGAAAGCGTTCATACCGGAGAAGAACAGCAGGTTCACCAAAGCGGTAAAGATGAACGCGCCCATCACAGCGCCCTTCATCTGGCCTACGCCGCCCAGGAAGCCGACGCCGCCCAGCACCGCGGCCGCCACAGAGTTCATCTGGTAGGACGCGCCGATGGTGGGGTCGCCGGAGCTGATCTGTCCCGCCAGCAGCAGGCCGCCAACGCCCAGGAAAATACCGCTGACCAGGTAAGCCAGCAGCTTGGAACGCTGCACATTGAGTCCGCTTTCATACGCCGCGCGGGGGTTGCCGCCCACAGCGTAAATATCCAAACCGGCCTTGGTGTTCTTAAACAGCTTCCACAAAAGCAGCGCCAGGGCCACAATCACCATCGCCGGAGGAATGAAGCCGCCGTTTGCCAGGAAGGAGGAAAACTCCGGATTCACATAGCCGCCGGGGGACGGCAGAATGATCAGCGCCACGCCCTTCCAAATGTAGGAAAAGGCCAACGTAACGATAATGTCCGGCAGGCGGCCATATACCACAATGGTACCCATAATCAGGCCCACCAGAGCGCCCGCGCCAACGGTGCAAACAATACCCTGCATCATGCCCATGGTACCGGGGGCCATGGTAACGGCGCATACGGCTGTCATCAGGGACATAGCGGTACCCAGCGCCAGGTTAATGCCGCCTACCAGCATACAGGCGCTCTGGCTCATGGCGCACAGCATCAGCGGAGCGTATTGCAGCGACAGAGACCACAGCCGGTTGCCGCCGGAGAAAATCTGTGGGTCCACCGCCACGGTGGCAACCAGAAAAATGAAAAAGGTAATGTAAACGGACAGGATCTTCCGCACAGAGCCGGGCAGGCTCTTCAACAGCCCTTGCTTTTGTTTCATACGGATTCCTTTCTGAACACCGACGCCTTGACCAGCGAATTTTCCGTAATTTCATCGCCGACCAGTTCCGCGTTGATCTCGTTCTCATAGATCGTAAGCACACGGGTACACATGTTAAGCAGTTCAATGGTATCGGAGGAGATCATCACAATGCTTACGCCCTGCTCGGCCAGGTTGCGCAGGGTTTCATAAATCTCGTGCTTGGTCACCACGTCAATGCCGCGGGTAGGCTCGTTCAGCAGCAAAATCTGGGGGTTACGGGCCAGCCACTTGGACAAGACCACCTTTTGCTGGTTGCCGCCGGACAGCTCGCCAACCGCCTGCTGCAACGAACGGTATTTGATAAAGAAGCGGTTGCGCGCATCTTCGCAAAGGTCGTCCTCCGCCTTTTTGCGAATCAGGCCCAGCTTATTGCACACCAGTTCCAAACCGGCAAAGCTCATGTTAAAGCGAATGGGATGGGTAACAAACAGGCCGTCCACCTTACGCTCGGCAGGCAGGTAGGCAATGCCTTCCCGCATGGCGTCCTTGGGGCCGGAGAAGCGGATAGGCTTGCCGTTCAGCTTCAGCACGCCTTTATTGACCCGCTTGATGCCAAACAGCACCTCCAGGAAGGACTGCTGGCCCTGTCCCTGCAAACCGCCAATGCCCAAAATTTCGCCCTTATGCAGGCAGAAGGTAGCATCCTTGGTTTTGGAAAAGCTGATATGCTCCGCCTCCAGCACCTTGGGCGCTTCCAACACCTTTTTCCAGTCCGGCTTGGGCGGGAACTGACTGCCCACGGACCGGCCCGTCATCAGCGCTACCAGGCCGTCCTCATCGTAATCCTTTACGCCGCAGCATTCCACCACCTGACTGCCGTCCTTCATAACGGTCATCGTATCGCAGATCTCATCCACCTCGTGCTGGCGGTGAGAAATAAATATCAGCATCATGCCGCGCTTTTTGGCCTCGCGCAGCTTATCAAACACAATTTTTACCTGCGCGTCGTCCAGCGCGGAGGTGGCCTCGTCCAAAACCAGCAGCTTGGGCTGCTGATAAATGGCCTTTACAAATTCCAGCATCTGGCGTTCCGCCATGGTCAGTTCGCCCGCGTCCTGATCGGGCCGGATATGGGTCAGGCCGATATCCTTCAAAAGGATTTCCGTCTGACGTTTCATCGCTTTATTATCCAAAAGAATTCCATTGAGCATTTCACTGCCCAGAAAGATATTTTGCGCAACCGTCAGCACCGGGTTGATGCTCAACTCCTGGTGTACGGTGTAAATACCAAGCTGTTTGGCCTGCATCGGCGAAAGATGGTCGTATGCCTTTCCGTCAACGGAAATGGTGCCTTCGTCAGGCTGATAAATACCTGTAAGCAGGTTGATGAACGTGCTTTTGCCGGCGCCGTTCTCGCCCACCAGCGCATGATACTGGCCGGGATACAACGTAAGGCTTGCCTCGGACAGCACCCTGTTACCGGCAAAGGATTTGCTGAGCTTGTCAGCTACGAGGAACGCCTGGTTTGTGTCTTTCATATCGTCTTTCTCCATTCATGCCCGGATTGCCATGCGTGCTGCATAGTGGGGCGGGGGCTTTGCCCCCGCCCCAACAGGCTGTTAGTCCACGGCCAGCATAGAGACGTACTCTTCGTCGGTCAGAGGATCGCACAGATAGTAGTCGTCGGGCAGGTCGTTGGGGATGTAGTCGGCAATGTTGTCATTGGTGATGACAGGGCGGGACAGCTGATAGTTGGCGGCGTAGTCTTCGCCGTTCAGAATCTTCACGCACAGTTCCAGGGCCAGGGCGCCTTCCCAGTTGGGTTCGCCGATAGCGATGGAGGAGAAGCCGTTCTCCAGCTGGTCGTACCACAGTTTCACAAAGCCGTTGTAGTTTTCACCGGTGATGGGCACCATGTCGTGGCCGCTTTCCACCAGAGCCTTCAAAGAGGCGCAGGCCAGGGAGCCGCCCAGAGCCAGGATGCCGTCAAACTCATAGGCGTCCAGCACGGGGGTGATCATTTCCAAAGCGGGGGCTTCGTTGTATTCGCTGTTCAGGGTGGTGACAACTTCCACATCGGGATAGTTGGCCAGCACGGACTCGGCACCCTTCTGACGCAGGTCGCTGGTGGCAACGCCGGCAGGACCGGAGAACATGATGATCTTGCCCTTGCCGCCCATTTCGTCCATCAGCCACTGGGCGCAGGTAGCGCCGTACTCCTCGTCGGAGGTGGCCAGCACGGAGGTAACGGGGGTGGTAACCAGAGAGTTGGTGTTTACAACCACAACGCCCTTGGACATGGCTTCGTCCACAGCGTTGTTCAGCGCGGTGGCGGAACCGGCGATGATGATGATGGCGTCATAGCCTTCGGCAACCATGTTCTGGATGTCGGCAATCTGCTTGGAGTTATCGCCGTTGGCGTTGGCCAGGGTGAACTCGGAGATAACGCCCTTTTCCTTCCAGTAGTCAACACGGGTGTCCAGCATGCCCTTCATCTGCTGCATCCAGGAGGGAGTCAGGTAGATGTCGGAGAAGCCGATTTTGTAGCCTTCGCCCAGAGCGGTCGCGCTGATAGAGAAAGCCAGAACCAGGGTGAGAACCAAAGCGAGGATCTTTTTCATGAGAGATTCTCCTTTCCATTATTTAGGGACCCTTCCATGTACACGCGTATACATGGACTATGATGAACCCCCTTGCCGGAGGTTTCCCTCGTTTGTGGGTTACGCCTTTTGCAGGCAGCGGCTGTAGAACGTAAATGCCTTTTCCAGCTGGTCAAGCGTAACAAACTCGTTGGTGGTGTGGGCCTGGGCAATGGATCCGGGGCCGTACAAAATCGCCTGATGACCAGCGGCGGTAAACTGGCTTAAATCGCAGCAGGCAGGAAAGCAGGTTACCACAGGCTCCTGCCCGAAGCACTGGCGGTAGCAGCCGCTTGCCCACTTCACAATGGCGCTGTCCGTATCCACACTGCCGGCAACTACATTGATGTAGGGCTCGAACGTTACCTGAGCGCCCTCCTGCAGCCCGCCGCCCGCTTCTATTTCCGACTGAATTGCATTTTGCAGGCTTTCCACCGTATCGCCTACGCCGGGGCGGCCGTCTACCACCAGTTCGCACAGGTCAGGCACGATATTGTCCTTTGTGCCCGCCTGAATCATGGTCGCGCACAGGGTGGGCGGCGGCAAAATGGGATGCTTGCGCTGCTTGAGCTTTTCGTTCACCCGCCGTACCGCCTCAATGACCCGGGCCATATTCTCAATGGCGTTAACGCCGGACGCGGGTGAACCCGCGTGGCAGGAGCGGCCCCGCACCCGAATCCGGAAGCGAATCGCCCCACGATGGGCCACATGAATCTGGTTTTCCGTCGGCTCGCCGATAACGGCAAAGCAGTCCTCCTGAAAATCCTTCAGGAAAGCGCGGGTGCCTTCGCCATAGATTTCCTCATCAAAGACAAAGGCCAGCTGGAACGGGCGGGCTTCATTCCCTTGCACCGTATTCCACACGGCCGCCGCCATCATGGCGGCAATACCGCCCTTCATATCGCAAGCGCCGCGGCCAAAAATTTTACCTTCTTTTTCAGCAGCTGCAAAGGGCAGCGTTTGCCAGTCGTCGCTTACAGGCACAACGTCCAAATGGCCGGTAAGCACCACCACCGGTCCCTCGCCCGGCGTGCGGCGGGACACCACATTGGCCCTGCCCGGTACGGGTTCCGCCACATCGGCGGCAATGCCATATTCGGCCAGCCTGCGGGCCACATAATCGGCGGCGATTCGCTCGTTTCCCGGCGGATTCACCGTTTCCAGCCCAATTAAATCCTTTAAAAAGGCAACTGCCAGTGAAAAAGCCTCCTGCTTCGTCATGACGCTTTCCCCCTTCGCTTTGCAAAGCCGTTAATTTTCGGCTGTTTCAGACGCTTCGCCGCCCTTGCGGATCGCGTCCAGGTAATTGTAGAGGGTAAACTTGGAAATTCCCAAAAATTCACACACCCGGTCGCCGGATTTGGAGATGACAAACATGCCTTTATCATCCAGGTATTTCAAAAATTGCAGGCGATCCTCCCGTGTCATTTTATCAGCAGGCTTGCCAACATTCTCCATGGCCGTTTCCAGCATGTGCTCCAGCAATTCGTTAATATTATTGAAGAAAACCTCCTTGGTTTCGTGCTCATGGGCCTGCCGTTCATCAGCAATGGGCGAGGCTGTTTCTCTTTGGGGCAGCACATAGCGGTTGGCCTCCCGCAGCATCGCTTCCAGCTTGATGGTTTCGGTGATATCGCGGTTAATGCAGATGGAACCAATCACCCGGTGGTCCTCATCGTGAATAAACATGGTGGAGGAGCGAAGAATTTTGCCATCCCGGGTATGCGTTACATAGTTGTAACGGTCGCCGTTTTCTACAGTGCCGCGCAGTACCTCGAGCCCCAGATTGCTTCCGCAGTCCCCCACCTTTCGATTGGTAACATGACCGTGCCGGATATCCACAATGGTGTGGTCATAATCATTTGTCAAGTCATGCAGCACAATTTCCTCATTCACACTCAGCTGCGTTTCCAGCATATCCATCAGCTGTTTAAAAAAAACCGCGTCTTCTTTAATCGTTCGCATAACGTACTTCCAATCTCACAATGTTTTTTATCATGGCTGTATTGTATCACAATATTTTTCAGATGTAAAGACCTTTTTATCTATTTTTCTTACTTTTTGTATGAAATATTTGTTTCATCTCTGTGCAAAGGACCATTTTAGGGAATGATAAGATGGATTTTTTCTCTTGTTTTCATTGCCTTTTTGGCATTTGGTTTTCTTTTTCACCTGCCTCATAGGGACTTTCGGCATCTTTTTTGCATATTTTTCTTAGAATCATTCATAACCATTCTTTTTGAAATTATTTCCGAATCGGTTTTTGTTTTTCCAGATTCAGCATTTCAATCAACAAGTCCAAAGGAAGGTTCTGAAATTCATTTTTCAATGCAAAGCTGAATGCTGAAAGCCAGTCAGATTAAAACAATTTTTCAGTTTGTTTTTCCTCTTTTTGATTCCCTCCTTCTGTCAGTCCTCCAATCTTTGCAAGCAAAAAGGCTATGCTTTCTTACAAGAAGAAAACATAGCCTTTTTTAACGCCGTGCAAAAAACGAGCGCCACTTGTCCAATCGATCCTCCCATTAGGCCTCAACGTTGGACTTGGTGGGCAGAGCGCGCTGCACATTGCCGCTACGCAGGCAACGGGTGCACACGTTCATCCGCTTCGCCTGACCATCCACCAGCACACGAACGCGCTGTACGTTCGGAGCCCAAACGCGGTTGGTCTTGCGGTTGGAGTGGCTCACGTTGTGGCCGCTCATCATGCCCTTCTCGCATACCTCACAAAACTTGCCCATACTTACACCTCCTAACGGGAGTTTGCATTCTTTACAGCTTGACTATTATAACACGTCTTTTTGCCTTTGACAAGGGCTTGCCCCTATATTTCCTGAAAAAACGCCCCAAACTCCCCCTGATGTTCCTTGAAAAAATCAAAGTAAGCGCGCACGTTGGGCACTTCCGTCCATTTGACCGTTCGCGCCGGGCTGGCGTCCATATCATAGATGCGCGCCCCGCGCATGGCCAGCAGAAAAGGCGAATGGGTGGCAATGATCAGCTGGCAGTTATAAAAGCGCGCCGCCTCCTCTAAAAAGCGGCACAGCTCCCGCTGCTTCTGGGGCGACAGACTGTTTTCCGGCTCATCCAGCAAAAACAGGCCGTTTTCCGTCACCTTGTCCTGAAAATACAGCAACGCGCTTTCGCCGTTGGAATGCTCCCGCACATTGCCGCCCAGGTGCTCCCGCACATAGCGGGACTGGGTCTTGCGCCGGGTTTCGTTGATATGGCGCAGGGTCTGATAATCCTCCATGGAGCGCATCTGAAACTGGCTGTACTTTGCCTCCAGATATTCCTCAAACATCTGCTCCCGGCGGCGATCAATGCCCTGATTGACCGCCCGCAGGTTCAGCATAAAGTCAAACACATCGTCGCTGGTGGTAATGCAGCTGTTCATGGGAACCGTTCCGCAGGTGTCCGCCTCACACAGGGCCAGATAGTCCTCAAAAAAGCTGGAACGGTTATACAGGCTGTCCCGCCGAACGCCCAGCTTTTCGGCAATCACATTCAGCAGGGTGGATTTGCCGCTGCCGTTTCCGCCGCAAAAAATGGTGATGGGCGCAAATTCCACCCGGCTGATTCCCTTTGCGGGCAAAACCTGAAAGGGATAAAAGTCATTGTAGCATTTGCGCAAAATGCCCATGGCAAAGGCGCTTTCCTGCTCCGCTTCCGGCAGGGTAAAGGCTCGCAGGTAAATCATTTGTCGTCGTTCATCTTCAGCACGGCCAGGAACGCCTCGCTGGGCACCTCCACCGTACCAAACTGGCGCATGCGTTTTTTGCCTTCCTTCTGTTTTTCCAGCAGCTTCTTCTTACGGGTAATGTCGCCGCCATAGCACTTGGCCAGCACGTCCTTGCGCATGGCCTTCACGGTTTCCCGGGCGATGACCTTGCCGCCGATCGCCGCCTGAATGGGAATTTCAAACATCTGCCGCGGAATGACGTCCTTCAGCTTTTCCGCAATGCTGCGGCCACGGGCATACGCCCGGTCCTTATGCACAATAATGGAGAAAGCGTCGCAGATATCGCCGTTGAGCAGAATATCCAGCTTGACCAGATCGCTTTCCCGGTAGCCGTGCAGTTCATAATCAAAGCTGGCGTAGCCCCGGCTGCGGCTTTTCACCTGGTCAAAAAACTCGTAAATGATTTCGTTCAGAGGAATTTCGTAAATCAGCTTCACCCGTTCCCCTTCATACTGCATGTCAACAAACACGCCCCGCTTGTCCACGGCAATGTCCATCATAGCCCCCACAAATTCCTGGGGCGTATAGATGGTGGCGGTTACATACGGCTCCTCCATATGCTCGATTTCTCCGATGGGCGGCAGGTTGGAGGGATTGTCAATCTCCACCATGGTGCCGTCGGTTTTGAACACATGGTAAATAACGCTGGGGGCGGTGGTGACCAGGTCCAGATCAAACTCCCGCTCCAGGCGCTGCTGAATGATTTCCATATGCAGCAGGCCCAAAAAGCCGCAGCGGAAGCCATAGCCCAGCGCCACGGAGGTTTCCGGGTCAAAGGAAAGGGAGGCGTCGTTCATACGCAGCTTTTCCAGCGCGTCCTTCAGGTTGTCGTAATCCGCGCCGTCCGCCGGATAGATGCCGCAGAACACCATGGGCGTTACCTTGCGGTAACCGGGCAGAGGCTTGTTCGCCGGACGGTTTGCGTCGGTAATGGTATCGCCCACCCGGGTATCCGCCACGTCCTTGATGGACGCGGCAATGTAGCCCACATCGCCGGGAAACAGCTCCGCGCAGGGGCTGTACCCCGGGCTGAAGGTGCCTACCTCCACGATGTCAAACTCGCAGCCGGTCTGCATCAGCCGCATGCGCATACCCGGCTTGACCGTGCCCTGCATAACGCGCACAAAGCAGATAGCGCCGCGATAATTATCATAATACGCGTCAAAAATCAGCGCCTGCAAGGGCGCGCTTTCATCGCCCTTGGGGGCCGGAATATGCTTGACAATCGCCTCCAGCACATCCCCGCAATTCAGGCCGGTTTTGGCAGAAATCATGGGCGCGTCGCTGGTATCCAGCCCAATCACGTCCTCAATTTCCTTTTTGGTTTCCTCCGGACGGGCGGACGCCAAATCAATTTTGTTAATCACCGGCACGGTTTCCAAATCGTGCTCCAGGGCCATGTACACGTTGGCCAACGTCTGGGCCTCTATGCCCTGGGTAGCGTCCACCACCAGCAGTGCGCCCTCACAGGCGGCCAGCGCCCGGCTGACCTCGTAGCTGAAGTCCACATGGCCGGGGGTGTCAATCAGGTTCAGGGTATAGGTTTCCCCGTCCTTAGCCTTGTACTGCATACGCACGGCCTTGGATTTAATGGTGATGCCCCTCTCACGCTCCAGATCCATGGAGTCCAAAATCTGGTCCACCATCTGTCGCTGCTCAAAAACGCCCGTCATTTCCAGCAGGCGGTCGGCCAGGGTGCTTTTGCCATGGTCGATATGGGCGATGATGCAAAAATTGCGGATATGTTTCAGTCGGTTCTCGTGCAAGGGAACCCCTCCCCTTCAAACGGATTTCAACGATTGTATCATATCGGATTTTTGGGCAAAAAGCAAGGGCGGCAAAAAAAGTCGAAAATATCGCTTTTGGCTTGACATCAGATGGATGGTTTGGTATCGTAATACAAAATGGGGAAAGGGCGATGGGTATGCTCGTCATTGGAATCTGCGGGGCCAGCGGAAGCGGAAAAAGCACGCTGGCTCATGAATTGTGCCGCGCTATTGGAAAAGGCTGCACCGTTATCAACCATGACTGCTACTACCGGGACCATCCCGGACTGACGCTGGAAGAACGCTCGCTGCTGAACTACGATGAGCCGGAAATTTTTGACCACGATCTGTTTTTGGAAGACATTAAACTGCTGCTGGACGGTAAACCCATTACCCGCAAGGCCTACGACTACGCCCTGCACCGGCGCGCCGATACGGACGAACTGATTGATCCCCCTGAAGTGCTGATTATCGAGGGCATTCACGTTTTTTATGACGAACGCCTGTGTGAATTGATGTTTTTAAAGCTGTATATGAGCGTGGAGCCGGATATCTGCCTGCTGCGCCGCATCAGCCGGGATATCAGCGAGCGCGGCCGCAGCATTGAAAGCATATCCGTGCAGTATCTTTCCACTGTAAAGCCCATGTATGACAAGCATATCCGCAACTATATCAACCTGGCCGACGTTATTGTGGCCCACGGCGGACGCAATGCCCGCATTGTAGATATTCTGGCCGGCTATGTACGCGACGAGCTTGGCCGGCGCGCCGGAGACAGCAACTGAATACAATAGCGCAGTGCTCTTTCCCCCGTTGGGAAAATGCACTGCGCTGTTTTTGGTTATTTGCTGTACATGCACTTGTTTGTATGACAGGCGGCTGGCATTTTCGTGTCCGAAAAAGCGAACGGTTCTGCGCCGAAACTGCCAACCAAACCCTCCCACAAAGCGGTTTTGTTGAGGGCCTTGCCCTCTCTTGCTTATGTGGCGTGCGCTAGGCAGCTGACATTTTCGTGTCCGAAAATGTCAGCTGTTCTGCGCCAAACTCGCCAACCCAACCCTCCGCGAAGCGGTTCCGTTGAGGGCCTTGCCCTCCCGCGAAGCGGTCCAGTTGAGGGCTTTGCCCTCAGGAGGCTTCTTTTCGCTGTGGCTGCGGCTCTTTTTGGCCCCGTCCGCCAATACCAGCTTGGGCTTTTCCTTGCCTAAAACGCACTTTTCCGTAATCACACACTGCTTTACGTCCGTGCGGGAGGGCAGGTCAAACATGGTGTCCATCAGCAGCTTTTCAATGATGGCGCGCAGGCCGCGGGCGCCGCTCTTGCGCTCAATGGCTTGCCTGGCAATCAGCTTCAAGGCGGCAGGCTCAAACTTCAGCTCCACCCCATCCAGATCCATCAGGTAGCCGTACTGACGCACCAGGGCGTTCTTCGGCTCGGTCAAGATGCGCATCAGCTGGCTTTCATCCAGCTGATCCAGCGTGACAATGATGGGCAAACGGCCTACAAATTCGGGAATCAGGCCGAACTTGATCAGGTCCTCTGGGCGAAGCTCCTTCAGGGTTTCGTTCAAATTGGCCTCCTGGGCGCTTTTCAGTTCCGCGCCAAAGCCCAGGGTTTTCTTGCCCACGCGGTTTTCAATGATGGGCGCAAGCCCGTCAAACGCGCCGCCGCAAATGAACAGAATGTTGGTGGTGTCAATCTGAATAAATTCCTGATGGGGATGCTTGCGCCCGCCCTGGGGCGGCACGTTGGCAACGGTTCCCTCCAGAATTTTCAGCAGGGTCTGCTGCACGCCTTCGCCGCTGACGTCCCGGGTGATGGACGGGTTCTCGCTCTTGCGGGCAATCTTGTCGATCTCGTCAATGTAGATAATGCCCCTTTGCGCCAGCGGAATGTCATAATCCGCGTTCTGAATCAGGCGCAGCAGAATATTTTCCACATCCTCGCCCACATAGCCCGCCTCGGTCAGGCTGGTAGCGTCGGCAATGGCGAAGGGCACCTTCAGCAGCTTGGCCAGGGTTTGCGCCAAAAAGGTTTTGCCACAGCCGGTGGGGCCTACCATCAGGATGTTGCTCTTTTGCAGCTCCACATCCGTATGGGCGGCAGGCGCGTCAATGCGCTTGTAGTGGTTGTACACGGCAACGCTCAGGGCGCGCTTGGCGTCCTCCTGCCCAATCACATACTGGTCCAGCACCTCTTTGATCTCCCGCGGACGGGGAATGCCGGAGGAGGAATCCAGCGCCGCGCCAGCGTTAAAATCGTCGTTGATAATCTCCTGGCACAGCAAAATACATTCGTTGCAAATCTGCGCGTTGGGTCCGGCCACCATGCGGCGTACCTGATCGTTGGTTTTGCCGCAGAAGCTGCAACGTTTTACCTTGGAAGAATGGTTTTCAAAATCATCGCCCGGCATAAAGTCACCTCTCCCTTATTTGGCGCTGCGCGGACGGTAAATTTCATCGATGATGCCATAGCTCAGGCCTTCATCAGCGCTCATAAAATAATCACGCTCCACGTCCTGCTTTACACGCTCAATGGGCTGACCGGTCATTTCCGACATCAGCCGCGTCATTTTTTCCTTGGTCTTTACCAGCCATTCAGCGCGAATGGCCACATCGGTGGCCTGACCGCTGGCGCCGCCCAGGGGCTGGTGAATCATAATTTCGCTGTTGGGCAGGGCCAGACGCTTGCCCTTTTGGCCTGCCATGAGCAAAAACGCGCCCATGCTGGCGGCCATGCCGATGCACACCGTGCGCACATCGCACTTGATATAGTTCATCGTGTCGTAAATGGCCATACCGGCAGTCACGCTGCCGCCGGGGCTGTTGATGTACAGCGAAATATCCGCGTCCGGATTTTCCATTTCCAAAAACAGCAGCTGGGCCACCACCAGATTGGCCACATCATCGTCAATTTCGCCGCCAAGGAAGACGATACGGTCTTTCAACAGGCGGGAGTAGATATCAAACGAACGCTCGCCGCGGTTCGTCTGCTCAATAACCATAGGAATCAAGCTCATATCGTTCACTCCTTCAATGCGTTTGAAAATGCGCGCATCGCAAGCAATACCTTTACAGCATATGCATACGATGCGCGCGTTATGCGTATGAATTACGCCTCGGGCTTATCTTCGGCCTTTTCCTCAGCCTTGGGCTCCTCATCGGTTACCTTGGCGTTGTCCCACAGCATGTCCAAAGCCTTGGTTACCTGGGCGCGATGCTGGAAGTATTCCATCTGGCCCGCGTCGAAGCTCTTTTTCAGGTCTTCCAGGCTCTGGTTCATGGCGGTGGCATAGCCTTCCAGCAGCTTGTCCACATCCGCCTCGTCCGCCTTGATATCCTCGGCCTTGACGATTTCGTCCAGAACCAGTTCGGTCTTTACCGTTGTCTGGGCTTCCTCACGGTACATGTCGCGCATCTGCTTTTCGTCCTTGCCCAGGATCTTCATGTACTGTTCCATGCTGAAGCCCTGCTGCTGCATGCGCCAGGACATTTCCTGCATCATGTCGTCCAGCTTGTTTTCCACCATGGGAGCGGGAATATCCACCTGAGCATTGCCAACCACAACGTCCACCAGCTTCTGGCGGGCGGCCTCGTCGGCCTGGGCCTTGGCGGCGTCCTGCAGGTTCTTTTCCACATCGGCGCGGTATTCGGCCAGGGTGTCAAAATCGCTTACCTCGGCGGCAAAATCATCGTCCAGCACCGGCAGCTCCTCACGGGTGATGCCGTTCAGCTTTACATGGAACACCGCTTCCTTGCCCTTCAGGTTCTCGGCGTGATATTCTTCGGGGAATTTGACGGTCAGGTCCTTTTCCTCGCCGATGGTCATGCCCACCATCTGCTCCTCAAAGCCGGGGATGAAGGTGCCGGAGCCAATCAGCAGGGTCTGGTTCTGGGCCGTGCCGCCGTCAAACTTTACGCCGTCCACACTGCCGCTGTAATCCAGATTGGCCTTGTCGCCGTTTTCCAGAGCGCGGTCGGTGATTTCCTCGCTGCGGGCAACGCGCTTGCGCTCCTGCTCGATGTAGTTATCCACTTCCTCAGCGCCCACCTTGCGCACAGGACGGGTCACTTCCACGCCCTTGTAATCGCCCAGAGTTACCTCGGGCATGACGAACACTTCGCAGGAGAACTTCAGGTCCTTGCCTTCTTCCATCTGCTCCACGTTGTCCAGCTCGGGACGGTCCACAGGATGAATGTCGTTCTTTTCCACAGCCTCGGCATAAGCGTCGGGGAACAGAATTTCCAAAGCATCCTCGTAGAAAATGCCCGCGCCGTACATGCGCTCAATCAGCTTGCGGGGGGCCTTGCCCTTGCGGAAGCCGGGCACGGCAATCTGGCCGCGCAGCTTCAGATATGCCTTTTCAATGGCCTGCTGAAAGTCCTCGGCAGAAGCCGTGAACGAAATCTTTACTTTGTTTCCAGAAAGTTTTTCAACCGTATGTTCCATGCGTTTTCCTCCTGGGCATACAAAATGCCATAACCAAATTATCATAAGACACCATTTGACAGTATACCATTGTTTGACTGTTTAGGCAAGTCTTTGATTGGCGGCATTTTGGCTTTTCTGTTGAGATATAATACATAGGTAACAGAAAAGGAAAGAAAAAAGAGAACTCAAG
>ERZ1026860.578-NODE-578-length-22892-cov-4.017647_pt1 | contig 22892 bp, 24 predicted proteins | sample MGYA00380160_ERZ1026860 | MGnify/ENA primary metagenome ERZ1026860 (study PRJEB33269, sample SAMEA4719796) | human gut metagenome | biome: human-associated habitat; feature: organic feature; material: feces | place: Cameroon | collected 2013-10 ... | reverse complement strand
CCCCGCCGAAAAGGCCAAACCCGCCAAGCCGCGTGCCGACAGATCCGTTCCCGCCGCCGCCGAACAACCCGCCGCTCAGGACGAACGTTTCGGATATTCCGCGTCGGAAACCAAAACGTCCGCCGTCAGCGAAACCGTTTCCAAAGTCGAAGGAAGCGTCGCCGAATTAAAGCAGGCTTTGCGGCAGAACAAAGAAACGTTCAAAAATTTGAAAGGGCAGAGCGCCGAAAAAGCCGCCAGATATTATGAAATCGTTGCTCATATCAACGCGCGTCTGCAAATCGGAACGACGCCGGGCAACCCCGAATTGACCGAAATGTGGAAACAGGCGTCCGCCGCTTTGACCGAAATGGGCGACAAAGTGCAGGAAATGAAGATTTTAAGCGGCGAAGTCAACAAGCAGTCCGCTCAAATCAATGCGCTGCTGGGCAATATCGCCAAGACGTTTGCCGTCCCCGGCGCGCTGGAATCCGATCATGAACGCTTGAAAGATTTGGAAGACGAAACGAACCTGACGTTAATCGGTCAGAACCGCTTGGCTTCCGAATTGACGGCGCAGGTCGACCGTCAGATGCAGGCGTTCAAAAACGAAAGCGCGCAAGTGGCTGCTTTGGCGGTCGCGATTCGCAACGGCAAGCCGTACGGCGCCGAAGCGGCGGCGGCTCCCGTTTCGCTGACCCGATTGAATGTCAAAGAACCCGTCTCCGCCGTTCCGACCGCCAAAATTGCGGGTCGCCGTCCGTTGATGACAATCCGATTCGATCGTGCCAACGTTGCTTACGAACAGCCGCTGTACCGTGCCGTCAAAGCCGCTTTGGACAAACGTCCGAATACGGATTTCGAGCTGGTCGCCGTTTCGTCCGCCAAAGCGGAAAACGAATCCGAAGCGTTGGAAAAAGCACAAACCGTACGTGATTCGCTGACGGCGATGGGATTGCCCGATGAACGCGTCGTTGTTTCCAAAACAACCAGCGCAGTTGCAAAATCGGCGGAAGTCCAGCTGTTTTTGAAATAAACCGCATTCTTCCGAAAGGTATCCTTTCGGAAGAATTTTTATAGGGGGACGTCTTTAGTGGCAACGACGATTATACCCACGGAAGCGGAATATCCGTTTTTGAATATGTTGAACGGTTTAAGCGGTTCGACAAAGGGTGTCGTCGTTTTGTATCTGAAGCTGTCCGCGTTGTCGCCCGTCAACAAAATGCCGCAAAAAATCAAGGCATTTTCCGAACAAATCAGGGACGATGCGTTAAAAACGGGACAGATTGCCGCTTTTATCCTGTCCAATCAGGACGCGGCGTTTGTCATGAAAAACCAGCCCGCGGACAAAGCGGAGGATATTATTCGGCGGGTGCGGCTGACTTTTCAAGGCGACCGCGCTTTGTACGATTCCAAAATCGATTTGGCGCATATTTATCGATTGGAAAGCGACTTTGCGGCAATCAAAGCCGTTGCAGAACAGCGCGAAGCCGAACGCAAACGATCGGAAAAATCGGCGGCTCCCGCCAAAACGGTGCCGTTGGCTCCCGAGCATTTGGACGCGATTTTGCGCAACATTCAGGGCTTCAACATTTTGCGCCTGATTCGCAGACAGGAAGCGATTCAGCTGAGCGCAGGCGGTTTTTCGGGGCTGTTTTTGGAATACTTCACCTCGACGGACGACTTGAAAAAAGCCATTGCGCCCGATGTGAACGTGCTGTCGAACCGCTGGCTGTTCCAGTATCTGAGCGAAACATTGGACAAGCGCATGCTGGGAATCAGCGGCGAACTGTTTGCCCACACGCCCAAAAAACTGTCGCTGAATTTGAATATCTCGACGCTTTTTACGCCGATGTTCGAAGATTTTTTGGCGCAAATGCCCGATCATTTGAAAATGGTCGTCGAAGTCCGTCTGATGGATGCGATACGCAACACGCGCAGTTTTATGACGGCGCGCGATTTGCTGCACGAAACGGGAAACGAGATTTTAATCGACGGCTTGACGCCCGACGCTTTCGATTTCATCGATATGAACCTGTTTGAACCCGACTTTGTCAAGCTGAACTGGCCGTTCAAGGGATTGAACGCGCAGATTGAGTCGTCTTTGAATCGAATGATTGAAACTTTCCCCGCCGACAAAGTGATTTTGATGCGTGTCGAAAACGAAGATACGCTGAAATGGGGATTGTCGCACGGGATTGACAAATTTCAGGGGTACTTTATCGATTCTTTGTCGGCGGCGGTGTGCCGCAAGCTTTGTCCTTCCCGCGCCGAATGTGCGTCGCCGGCGCGGTGTATCGCCTGCAAGGCGCGCATTTCAGGGGCGGTTCGCACGAAATGTTTGGAAAATCAGCGGCTTGACCGTTCGCTTGAAGACAACTTGAAGGGATAATCATGATTGCTCAGGAAGAACAGTTCCGCATCTATCTGCACGCGCCGCTGAAAGCGGAAGCGCCGCTGACTGTGCGGCAGCTGAAACTGTCCGCGCTGGATGCTTTTTCCCGTACGGACAATACGCTGGCGACGCTGATTCGGAACTTTAACGAAGCTCTGCATCCCGAAGGAAAAGCGTTCGGATTCCGCAACGACGACGTCTTTATCGTTTATTCGCCCAAAATCAACGAAAACCAAATCAAGGCGCTGCTGATTAAAACGGGGTTGTATTTTTCCGCCGATTCGAAAATCGAAAATCCCGAAGCTTTGCAAAGGACGTTTGTTCTGCCTGCCGAAAAAGACGCGCTGAATTATGAAGTGTCCCGCATCGAATCGACAATGCCGTCCCGTTCGGACGCGGCATCCGAAAAATCCGCCGCCCACAAACGGTTTGTATTGCCGCCCGTCGCCGCCGAACAGGGAAAAAAACAGCTGACGCCCGCCGAATTGGCGCGAATCAGCAAAGCGTTGGTGAATACGGATTTTTCCAATATGATTCGCCGGCAGTTCGTCTGTATTGTTTTGGACGATATCGCGCCGTCGCCGATGTTCGAGGAAGTCTTTGTTTCCATTGCCGATTTGGGCGAAACGATTTTGCCGGACGTGTCGCTGACGGCGACGCCGTGGCTGTTTCAGGATTTGACGGAAACGCTGGACAAGTGCGTTTTAACGACGGTTTCCCGCCATGACGACGGAGCGTTTTACCGCGATTTTTCACTGAATTTGAACGTGTCGTCCATTTTGTCCGAAGACTTCAAGTCTTTTGACAAAGGCATCCGCGAAAATATGAAGGCTTCCGTTGTTCTGGAATTACAGCCGATTGATATTGTCAGCGACTTTTCAATGTATGTCAGGGCGCGGGATTTTGCCCAAAGTTTGGGGTATAAAATTTGTATCGACGGCGTGTCCGCGCTGAATTTGCCGTTTATCGACCGCGAAAAGCTGGGGGCGGACTTTGTCAAGCTGACATGGCAGGCGGATTTGCCCGATTTGCTGACGCAGGACGAAAAGCTCAAGGAAAAAATCCTGTCTATCGGGTCAAACCGCACGATTTTGTGCCGAGTCGATGACGAAAAAGCGCTGAACTTTGCCAAAGAATCGAAAATCACCTTGCTGCAGGGGCGGTATATCCAGCATTTGCTCAGTACCGCGCCGCGCCGCCCCGCTTGATGGAGGACCGCAATGAACTATGAAATTTTCGGCGACGATATGCAATATGTCGATTTTACTTTGCAGTCGGGCGAATCCGTTTTGGGTGAACCGGGCGCGATGATGTGCAAAGACACGGGCATTCGGATGGAGGCTTTGTTCGGCGCGGGAAAAAGCCAAGGATTCTTTAAAAAACTGTTCGGGGCGGGCAAACGCGTTCTGACGGGCGAAAACATGTTTTTGACGGGGTTTGAAAACGAGTACGACGTCCCGCAGCGAATCGCGTTTTCCGCGCCGTATCCCGGCAAGGTGATTCCGCTGGATTTGTCGGCTTTGGGCGGCGAAATCATTTGTCAGAAAGACAGTTTTTTGTGCGCGGCGGGCGATATTGACATCGGCGTTTACTTTCAAAAGAAAATTTTTACCGCTTTGTTCGGCGGCGCGGGCTTTATCATGCAAAGACTGCACGGCGACGGAGTCGTTTTCGTCAATGCGGGCGGTACAATCAAGGAAGTCACTTTACAGCCGATGCAGAAAATTCAAGCCGATGCGGGCTGTTTAATCGGATTTCAGCCGTCCGTCGGCTTTGAAATCGTCGGGGCGGGCAATTTGAAAACGCAGTTGTTGGGCGGCGCGGGGCTGTTTTTGGCGAACCTGACGGGACCGGGAAAAGTATGGCTGCAATCGCTGCCGTTCGCGCGTTTGGCGTCGCGATTTTTGCGCACGCCCGCCTTTCAAAATCGGATTCAGGGCGCACGGGCTTGAATTTTTGCAAAAAATGCAAATATAGGCTTGACAAATCGCCGAATATCTGGCTATAAAAGGCATCCTTTGTGGGCAGAAATGCCCGTGTTTTAGATTTTGAATGGTGGAAAAAATGTTCGCAGTTATTAAGACAGGCGGCAAGCAGTACAAGGTCGCAAAAGACGACACGATTGTTGTTGAAAAGCTCAACGCAGAAATCGGTTCTACTGTGACATTTGACAATGTGCTTGCCCTCGACGAAAAAATCGGAACGCCGACGATTGCCGGTGCCAAAGTTTCCGCGAAGGTTATCAAGCAGACCCGCGACGACACGGTTATCGTTTTCAAAAAGAAACGCCGTCAGGGTTATCGCCGTAAAAACGGTCATCGTCAGTACATCTCGATTGTCAAGATTACCGACATCGCTGAATAAGAAAAGGGAGAGTATTCCATGGCACACAAGAAAGCAGGCGGCAGCACCAGAAACGGACGCGATTCCGAAGGACGTCGTTTGGGTTTGAAAAAATCCGGCGGTCAGGCTGTTATCCCGGGAAACATCATTGTTCGTCAGCGCGGCACGAAATACCGCACGGGTGAAAATGTCGGTTTGGGTCGCGATCACACGATTTTTGCGACTGCCGAAGGTCGTGTCGAATTCACGCGCAAAGCGGGCGACAGAGTTTACGTTTCCGTCGTGAAGTAAGCACATAAAAAGGCTTTTATTTCAAAGGGGAGTGGTCTATTCACCATTCCCCTTTTGTCGTACAAAACAGAGGGGCTTTTATGAAATTCCTTGACCAAGCGAAAATCTACTTGAAATCGGGCGACGGCGGCAACGGGTGTTGCGCTTTCCGCCGCGAAAAGTATATCGAATTCGGCGGTCCGAACGGCGGAAACGGCGGACGCGGCGGCGACGTTATTTTTGAAGCCGTGCCGAATCTGAATACTTTAATCGATTTTCGCTACCGCCAGCATTTCAAAGCCGAACGCGGTCACCACGGCGAAGGAAGCGATTGCACGGGGGCCAAAGGACAGAACTTGATTATCAAAGTTCCCGTCGGTACGGAAATCGTCGCCGAAGACGGTGAAACCATCATCAAAGACATGATGATTCCCTATGAACGCTTTACGATTGCCAAAGGCGGCGACGGCGGATTCGGCAACGCGGCGTACAAAACATCGACGAACCAAGCTCCGCGCCGCGCCGATCCGGGCTGGCCGGGGGAAGAAATGTGGGTGTGGCTGCGTTTGAAAATGATTGCCGATGTCGGACTGGTCGGATTCCCGAACGCGGGAAAATCGACGTTTTTGGCTTCCGTCAGCGGGGCGAAACCCAAAATCGCGGACTATCCGTTTACGACGTTGCATCCGAATTTGGGCATCGCGCGAATCGACGACGACGAAATGCTGATTGCCGACATTCCGGGATTGATTGAAGGCGCGCACGAAGGCGTCGGTCTGGGCGACCGTTTCTTGCGCCACGTCGAACGGTGCGCGGTTTTACTGCACTTGGTCGACGGAACGGAGGAAGACGTTGCGGGACGCTACAAAGCGATTCGCAAGGAGCTGAAGCTTTATTCCAAAACCCTTGCCGCCAAGCATGAAATCGTCGTTTTGAACAAAATCGACGCTTTACTGCCCGAAGAAGTCGAAGAAAAGGTGAAAGCTTTGCAAAAAGCCGCCCGCCGCAAGCCTCTGACGATGTCGGGCGTGGCGCGCACGGGAACCAAGGAAGTCCTGCGCAAGCTGTTGCCGTATGTGCTGGATTTGCGCCGGCAGCGCGACGAATCGGCGGTTAAGGGCTTTGACGATCATGACGAATAAGTCGCCGTTGAAATCCGCCAAGCGCATTGTGTTGAAAATCGGATCGTCCCTGCTGGTTGACGAAACGACGGGGCGGATTAAAAGCACTTGGCTGAACGCGCTTGCCGACGATATTTTGGCGGCGCGCAAGCAGGGACGCGAAGTCGTTATTGTCACGTCGGGCGCGGGCGCGGTCGGGCGCAAAGTGCTGGGGTTGCCGTCGGGCAAGCTTCCTTTGCCGCAAAAACAGGCGGCGGCGGCGGTCGGTCAAATCCGTCTGGCGCGCGCGTATCAAACAATTTTGGCGGAACGCGGACTGGATGTCGCGCAGGTTTTGCTGACTTTGGACGATTCGGAAAGCCGCACGCGCTATCTGAACGCGGGCAATACGCTGAACACTTTGCTGGAAATCGGCGTTGTTCCCGTCATCAACGAAAACGACACGGTAGCGACGACGGAAATCAAAGTCGGCGACAACGACCGTTTGGCGGCGCGCGTGGCGCAAATGATCAGCGCGGACACCTTGATTATTTTTTCGGACATCAAAGGGCTTTACACCGCCAATCCGCGCAAAGACCCGAACGCCGTCTTGGTTCCCGTAGTTGAAAAAATGACCAAGGAAATCGACGCGATGGCGGACGGCGCGGGGTCGTCCGTCGGCACGGGCGGCATGGCGACGAAGCTGCTGGCGGCGCACCTTTGCACCGAAGCGGGCTGCACAATGGCGATTGCTTTGGGAACCGAGCTGTATCCCTTGACCCGTTTGGAAAAAACGAACGAATGTACTTGGTTTTTGGCGGACAAAACGCCGCTTTCCGCGCGTAAAAAGTGGATTGCGGGCGCGATAAAGCCGCGCGGCACTTTGGTTTTGGACGCGGGCGCGGTCAAAGCTTTGGAACGCGGCAAAAGCCTGCTTCCCGCGGGAATCAAAGCGGTCAAAGGCAACTTTGCCCACGGCGACGCGGTGATTCTTGAAGACGAAAACGGCGTTTTTCTGGGCAAAGGGCTGGTGTCCTATTCGGCGCAGGAAGCGGCGCTGATTGCGGGCAAGCGCACCAACGAAATCGAAAAAGTTTTGGGCTATCACGGGTCGGACGAAATCGTTCACCGCGATAACCTGTTTGCGGAAAAAAAGGGATGAGCCATGCGTGAAATGGGATTGAAAGCCAAAGCGGCGGAGCGGATTCTGGCAACCGTTCCGACGGCGCAAAAAAACAAAGCTTTGCTGGCGGCGGCGGACGCGATGGAACAGGGTGCGGAGGAGCTGCTGGCGGCGAACAAGCTTGACATGGACGCTTTGTCCCCCGAAACATCGGCGGCGATGCGCGACCGTTTGCTGCTGACCCCCGAACGAATCGCGGGCATAGTCAAAGGCGTTCGCGAAATTGCGGCTCTGCCCGATCCCGTGGGACGGATTTTGGCGGAATGGACGCGTCCGAACGGCTTGAAAATCCGCCGAGTCTCCGTTCCTCTTGGCGTTATCGGCGTCATTTACGAAAGCCGCCCGAACGTCACAGCCGACGCGGGGGCTTTGTGCTTCAAGTCGGGTAACGCTGTGATTTTGCGCGGCGGTTCGGACAGCTTTCATTCGTCGATGAAAATCACCGAGTTTCTGCACGCGGGGCTGAAAGCGGCGGGATTGCCGCAAGACTGCATACAATCCGTTCCGACGACCGACCGCGCCGCCGTGGGTGAAATGCTGAAGCTGGACGACTGTATCGACGTTATCGTCCCGCGCGGCGGCAAATCGCTGATTCAGCGCATTACGGAGGAAAGCAGAATTCCTTTGTTCAAGCATTTGAACGGAATTTGCCATACTTACGTCCACCAATCCGCCGATTTGGAAAAAGCGCGCAAAGTCGTTTTAAACGCGAAAATGCGCCGCACGGGAACGTGCAATTCGACGGAAACGATTCTGGTCGACGAAGCGGTAAAAGGGACGCACTTGCCCGCGATTGTTCGGGATTTGCTGAACGCGGGGTGCGAAGTGCGCGGCGACGAAGCGGTGCAAGCGGTCGATTCGCGCGTTGTTCCCGCCGTTGCCGAAGATTGGGATACGGAATACTTGGCTCCGATTGTCTCGATTCGCGTGGTCAAGGATATTGATGAGGCTTTGAACCATATCGCTTTGCACAGCTCGCATCACACCGAATCGATTTTGACCGAAGACAAAGCGGCGGCGGACAAGTTTTTGGCGCATGCCGACAGCGCGGTCGTTATGGTCAATGCGTCGACGCAGTTTTGCGACGGCGGCGAATTCGGCATGGGCGCGGAAATCGGCATCGCAACGGGGCGTCTGCATGCGCGCGGTCCCATCGGATTGGAGCAATTAACGACTTTCAAATATCAGGTGTACGGTGACGGGCAAGTTCGGGCGTAAAAAAGTAGGACTTTTGGGCGGGTCGTTCAATCCCGCGCACAGCGGTCATCTGTATATCAGCCGCCAAGCATTGGAGCTGTTGGACTTGGACGAAGTGTGGTGGCTGATTTCCCCGCAAAATCCGTTAAAGTCGACGGAGGGCATGGCGGAATTTCCCCGCCGTTTCGACAGCGCGGTCAAAGTCGCCGCCGCCGAATCGCGTATTGTCGTTTCGGATATTGAATGTACTTTTCAAACGCGCTATACGGTCGATACGATTCGCTGTCTGAAAGAACGCTTTCCCGACATTGATTTCGTGTGGCTGATGGGGGCGGACAACCTCATCGGATTTCACCGCTGGCGGGAATGGCGCACAATCATGCGTTCGGTTCCGATAGCGGTGTTCGCCCGCAAAACGTATCGGATTCGGGCTTTGCACGGGCGGGCGGCGAACTGCTTCCGCCTGTATCGCGTTCCGTCGGAACAGGCGGATTTGCTGGCGTCCATGCGCGCGCCGGCGTGGACTTTCCTGCCGATTCGGGTGCATCCCGCTTCGGCGACGGAAATCAGAAACAAGGGTTTGTTTTAAGGAGATTTGACGATGGCAACGAAAAAAACGGATTCCGCGGAAAAAAAGACCAAACAGACGGTCAAAAAAGCCGTGAAGGAAGCCAAAAAAACGGCGAAAAAGGAAACCGAAAAGAAAGAAATCAAAAAAACGGTCAAAAAAGCCGTTAAAAAGATTCTGAAAGACACCAAAAAACAGGTCAAAAAAGCGGAAAAAGAAAACGCCGCCGCCGTGAAAATGGTGGACTTGATTGAAAAAACGCTGACGGCGGGCAAAGCCGAAGACGTGGTCGTGCTGGACTTGACGGGCAAAACGGCTTTGGCGGATTACTTGGTCGTCGCGACGGGGCGTTCCCCGCGCCACGTCACCGCTTTGGCGGAACAGGTGCAGATGCGCTTGAAAAAAACGGGCGTTCCCGCTTTGCTGGAAGGCGAAGACGTCGGCGATTGGGTGATTGTGGACGCGGGCGACGTGATTGTGCATGTCTTCCACCCCGAAACGCGCGACTTGTACCGCATTGAAGAACTGTGGGGCGGCGAAACCCCGCACCGCGCGAAGTAATGGACATCGTCATCGCCGCCATCGGGCGGATGAAAGCAAGCCCCGAACTGGAGCTGCTGACGAAATACGTCAAGCAGACGCGCTGGAACGTTGTCGTCAGAGAATTCGAGGATAAAAAGTCGGGTTCCGTTGACGAACGCAAAAAGCGCGAGGGTGAATTGCTGCTTTCAGCCGTTCCCGACGGCGCGAAAATCGTGGTGCTGGACGAACGGGGGAAACTGTTAAGCTCCGAATCGTTCGCGCATAAACTGGGCGCATGGCAGGACGACGGCGCGCCTGCGGTCGCTTTCCTGATTGGCGGGGCGGACGGACACGGCGACGACATGCGCGCGCGCGCCGATTTATTGCTGGCGTTCGGCACAATGACGTGGCCGCATTTCCTTGCCCGCGTGATGCTGACCGAACAGATTTATCGCGCCAAAACGATTTTGGACGGGCATCCGTACCACCGCGCATAAAGAAAAATCCCCGTCTTTTAACGGGGATTTTTCTTGATAAATTACTGTTTCTCTTCATATGGAATAATGCTTACCAATTGGAACATTCCTCCCAGAATCGAGAAATATTCGTAATCGGCATATTTGCCCATTCCCGGTTTGTTAAAACCGCTTGTTGTTGAAACCGGAGGCATTATTCCGATAGGAAGCCAGAAAAAAGACGTGAGATATACTGTCGCGTCAAGTTAGTTTGTACGGGCGGAGTGCGCTCAGTCCAGATGCTTCAAGCCCGAACGCAGGTAATCATAGCCCGTGATAATGGTCAGGATGGCGGAAATCCAAAACAGCACTTCGCCGATTTCGCCAAAATAGCAGAACCACGGCGAATAATCTGCCACCATCAGCATCGGAATCGCGGTCATCTGAAATCCCGTTTTCCATTTTGCCAGACGTGTTACGGGCAAGCCGACCCGAATGCCCGCCAGATATTCGCGCAATCCGGAAACCAGCACTTCGCGGCACAGAATAATCACGGCGGGGAAAGTTCCCGTATACCCCAATCGGTCGTTTGCCGCCATCATCAACAGCGTGGCGGAAACCAGCAGTTTGTCGGCAATCGGATCCAGCACGCGTCCCAAGCTGGAGGTGCTTTTGAACTTGCGCGCCAAATAGCCGTCGAACCAGTCCGTTACGGAAGCCAGAACGAACAGCCCGCATCCGACCCATGCCCACAAAACGCCGGGGAAGGAAAAAGTCGCGATGACAAACGGAATGACCAAAATCCGCATAAAAGTCAAATAATTGGGAATTTTTTTCTTGAATTCAGAACTCATAGCCGTGTGTCCGATAATTGTTTCGCCTTTATACTAAAGCTTTAACGTCTTCAAATCAAAAGTTTTTTAAGAAAATCCGTAAAACTTTTGCCAAATCGGTGTCTGCGGGCGCCAAAGGCGGCGTGTCGCTCCAATCCGTCCAGACAAAGTTTTGCCCTTCCTTTCCGGAAATGTCGCCCGTCCATTCGCGGCAAACAAACAACGGCATCGCCAAATGAAACGCGGGATAGTCGTAAGACGCGAATGTGCAGGGAATCAGCGTTTGCGGATTGACGGAAATCCCCAGTTCTTCGTTCAGTTCCCGCACCAAAGCGTCGCGCGGCGTTTCGCCCGATTCGATTTTTCCGCCGGGGAACTCCCAAAATCCCGCCAAGTTTTTACCCGCGGGACGTTCGGTCAGCAAAACGCGTCCGGCTTTGTCGACTAAAGCCCCCGCAACAACCCATAAAACTTTTGTCATCTTGCTCTCCACACGGAAGCGGGATCTTCCAAATCGCCGCTTGAAATATCAATCACTTCGAAGCGGTAGACTTTCAGCGTCGGCGATTTGTAGTCGGGCGACAGTCCCGCTTTGCGTTTCAAATGCGCCAAAAATTCCCTCGGCGACGAGAAGGATTCCCAGATTTGCGGCAAAAACAGTGCGGAGTTGGAGCGTTCGCGCAAAACCAGTCCGTCCGTTTTCGGTCGGATTTGAGCCAGCAAGTCCGCTTCGTCCGCGAATTTGATGCGTGTGCGCCGTGTCAGCAGAGAAATGGAAATTTCGGCATCCTGCAGTTCTTCCTGTGTCAAAGGATTGAATCTGAAATCGTTGAACGCCGCCTGATAAGCGTTTTCGGCGATGTCGTCGATAATCGGGCGCGTCGCTTCGGTCGACCCCGCGCTGCCGCGCAGAGCGCCGTTGTAGTAAATGCTGACGAAAGTCGCGCCTTTTTGACGTAATTCTTCGGGATAGCGGGTCGGACGAACGCGCAAAGCCCTGCCCCGTTCAAAGCCGTAAACGACGGATTGCGCCGCGATGCGCAACAGGTCGTTTTGATGAATCCTCAGCAGGTTTTCCGTTTCCTCTTTGCTGGATTGCGCCGCCGAAGCGGCTTCGTATACGCCGAACGCGCCGTATCCCGTCAGTCCGTCCGATAAAAAGTTGTCGCCCGTCCGCAAATCCAGCCGTTCGACCGTTCCCCCCGTTTCACGCAGATACGCCAGCAATCCTTCGACCGCTCGCGGCGCGGACAGTCTGTCTTTTCTCAGGGGAGTTTCTTCCTTTTTTTCCAAAATGCGGGCGGTTCGCGCGTCTTTTGCCTTGATTTTTTCGGGCGCGATGCCTTTGGACAGGTTGGATGCGATGATGACGACGGTGTCCATCGATCCCCAAACCAAATCAATCATGTCCGCGACTTGGTCGACGCCCGCATCGTCAACCAGTATCGGGACGATTTTGACGTCGGGTCGGAAAACCGCGGAAATGAAAGGCAGTTGAGCTTCAATGGCTTCTTCGGTTTCAAACGCGCCGTCGTCGAAATCAAAACCTTGAATCTTTCTCAGCTGTTCGGTCAAGACCCTGTCCGTTTCAAACTTTTGTCCCGACGGCATCGCCCAATATTTGGCGGAAGACAGCGAAATGCCGAAATAACGCCCGTGCTGCGGTTCCGCAACGATGACAACTCGGCGGACAAAAGGCTTTAAGGGCGTCAAAGCCGCATATCCCGCCGCGGCGACGCGTCCCGATTCGGTGCTCAGCGGATTGTGCGGGACGATGACGGCTTTCGGAATTTTCGTGCCGTCAAAGCGAAAGCGTCCTTGCGCCGCCGCCAGCAAATCCCGCGTTTGTTTTTTCATGGCGTCGGCGTCAATCGGGTAATACAAACCCGAAGCGGCGGGAAATCGCGTTTTATCGGAAAAATCCGCCGCGTGAACCGGCAAAACGGCAAAGCACATCAGAAAAAACAAAAAGCGCATCGTTACACCTGTTGCAGACATTGTTTGAACGAGCTTATCAAATTCCGAATTAAACGGGGATAAAAATCTTTACCTGTTTCGATTTCCGCGCCCAACGGGTCAAGAACGCCGTCGACAACGGACAATCCTTCGCGCACGGTTTCCAGCCGACGGGTGTTCATCTGCGGTTCGGAAAACAGGCAAACCGTTCCGTTTTCCCGTATTTTTTCACGCAAAGCCGTTAAATGCGCCGCCCCCGTTGCGCGGTGAGCGTCGATTTTAACCGCACCGATGCCGTGCAGTCCGAATTCCCGTTCAAACTCGCGATACGCGTCGTGGAACACGATGAACGGCTTGTTTTGTTCAGGGCTTAAGATTTCCCGCCCCTGCGCAATCAAGACGTTTGCCGTTTCGACGAATCGTTTTGCGTTTTCGCGGTACAAAGCGGCATGTTCCGCATCGCTTTGCGCCAGCGTTTCCGCGATTTTTTCCGCCGCTCGCGCCATTTTTGACGGAGACAGCCAAAAATGGGGATTGTCGCCGTCTTGCAGCAGGGAAACGCCTTTTGCCTTTACGCTTTCAATCGCTCCGGGCAAAAATCCTTCCAGCGTTTTGCCGCCGTAAAAAACAATGTCCGCTTTTGCGATTTTCCGCATGTCCGACGGCTTTAAGGAATAATCGTGCACGGATACGGCGGGGGACAGCAGCAACTGCGGAACGAATACGCCGTCCGCAACGGCGGCGACGACCGAATGCAGCGGGGCAATCGACGCCAAGACGGCGGGCGGGGCAGCTTGGGCGGAACGAACAGCAAAACAAACGATTAAAAAAGCCAAACGAAAAATCATAAAAAAATTCCCCCTTTTTCACAGGATTTGTAGTATAAAACCTTGTAAAAATCAACAAGGGGTTTCGGATGGATTTAATCGAATTAAACGGCATCGGTTATTCCCAAGACGGGCTGACGGTTTTGGAAAACGTTTCCTTTGGCGTGCCCGCGGGTAAAATCGTAACGCTCATCGGACCGAACGGCGCCGGAAAAACGACTTTGTTGAAAATCATTTTGGGCATTGTTTCTCCGACGGCGGGGAAAGTCGTTAAAAAAGACGGGCTGACAATCGGCTATGTTCCCCAAAAATTAAATATCCCCGCGACCGTTCCGCTGACCGTGCGGCGCTTTATGACCATGGGAAACGCCGTCAAGGAATCCGATTTGTCGAACGCGCTGGCTCTGACGGGGGCGGAATCGTTGATTGACCGTTCGATGCATCCGTTGTCGGGCGGGGAAACGCAACGGGTTTTGCTGGCGCGCGCTTTGCTGCGCCGTCCCGATTTGCTTGTGCTGGACGAACCCGCCCAAGGGCTGGATCCGTCAGGCGAAGAAGCGTTGTACGAATTGATTTCGAAATTGAATACGGAGCGCGGATGCGCCGTTTTGATGGTGTCGCACGATTTGTATGTCGTGATGGCGAAAACGGACAAAGTCATCTGCCTGAACCGCCATATCTGTTGTTCGGGAAAACCGCAGGAAGTCGCGGGATTGGGATCGTACGCGACTTTGTACAGCCACCGCCACGATCACACACATCTGCCCGACGGGAGCATTCGTCATGATTGAGCCTTTTGTTTTACGCGCTTTGACGGCGGCAGTTTCGACCGCCGCTTTGGCGGGTTTTGTCGGCAGCTTGATGATTTGGCGTAAAACGGCGTATTTCGGCGACACTTTGTCGCATGCGGCGCTGTCGGGAATTGTGCTGGGCGCCGCCGCGGGCGTTTCGCCGAATATCGCCGTCGCTCTGCTGGTTTGCGCGCTGGCTCTGGTGCTGATGAAAATTCCGCCCAAGACGGTTCTGGGCGTTGACTTGTATCTGCTGATTATCGGTCAGACCGCTTTGTGCGCGGGGCTTGTCGGATTGGCGTACATGCCTGATTTTCGCGCGGATTTGACGGGCTATCTGTTCGGTGATGTTTTGTCCGTTTCAACCGCCGATTTGCTGTTTTCGGGCGCGGGCGGGCTGATTTGCGGCGTTTTGCTGGCGAAAAACTGGAAAAAACAAGTGTTTTGCGCGGTTGCGCCCGATATCGCCCAAAGCGAAGGCGTGAATACGACGGTGCAAAACAGGCTGTTTACGATGATAACGGCGCTGTTTGTCGCGGTGGCGTTTAAAACGACGGGAATTTTGCTGGTTTCGGCTCTGCTGGTCATTCCCGCGTGCGCCGCCCGCTTTGTTTCCCGCACGCCCGAACAAATGGCGGCGGCGGCGTCCGTTATCGGCGTATTGTGCTGTGTTGTCGGGATTTTCTGTTCCGCCGTGTTTGATGCGCCCGCCGCCCCGTCGATAGAGCTGGCGTGTGTCGCGGTGTTTGTTTTTTGCGGATTACAAGCCAAAAAATCATGAACGTGCTTGCAACATTCTTTCTAAATGATTATAGTGGAAATAATAGGGTTTTTAGGATTTAACGATGGCTAAAATCGACGAACAGCTTTTTTCCGATATTTATTTCACGCCGGAACAGGTGATTTATGTGCATGACGGCGAAACACGGTTCGGCTTGAAACAGCTGGAAGTCGACGATGCGCAGGAATTTCACGCCGCTTTGGAAAAAGCGTACAACGGTCGTTCCAGCTATTCAATGGCGTACGGATCGACGATGTACCGTGTCGAACGCGTTGCCACGCTGACGGGGATTCACTACTCCGCCCGCCGCATGCCGCGCAAAACGCCCGATGTGGCGCGATTGGGTCTGCCCGAAGCCGTGACAAATCATCTGATTTCGCTGAATCGCGAATCGGGGCTGATTTTATGGGGCGGTCCCACGGGCGCGGGCAAAACGACGTCGATTTCATGCCTGATGCGCAAGTATTTGGAACGCGAAGGCGGCTTTGCTTATACGATTGAAGACCCTCCCGAAATGCCGCTGGACGGAATTTACCAGTCGAAACGCGGCGGTTTGGGATTGTGCAAACAGACCGAACCCGACAATAACGATTGGGGCGAATCGCTGAAGTCCGCTTTGCGTTGCCGTCCGCGTTACATTCTGGTGGGCGAAATCCGCACGCCCGATGCCGCCAGCCAGATTTTGCGCGCCGCGACTTCGGGACACTTGGTTTTGTCGACCATTCACGCCAACAGCGTCGAGGACGCTTTGAATTCGGTCATCAAGTACGCAATGTCGTCGGATTTAAGCGAAGAATTGGCGGCTGACTTGCTGGGGCGCGGTATTTTGGGCGTTGTTCATCAAAAGCTGCAGGGGATTAAGACGATGTTCCCCGAAGTGCGCTTTGTATTCGCCAACCCCGATCCGACCGTCGCCGATCAGCTGAGGATTTGCATCCGCGATCGTCAAATCGCGCTGGGGACGCTGATGGAATCGCAAGCCGCCCGTATGTATCAGGGCAAGCCTTTGTTCCGCGAACCCGAACAATAATTCGGGAAAGTTCAGCTTTGCGGGTATTGGGATTTGAACCACTCCAGACAAGCGGCGCGACGATCTTTTTCGATTAACTCCGGACAGACAAAAGCGTGGTATTTTCCATGAAACAGCCTGTCGGCTTTAAAACGCCATGAAAATTTATATTCCCGCGGATTTTTGATTTCCAGACACAGCATCTTGCACCCCAAAAAGCTTTTAAAAGCCGTCGAGGCTATGTCATTGATTTTTATGTCCGTTTCCGCATCAATCCGGATTGTGTCGTCCGTGATGACCAGATAAGGCTTTTTGCGAATATGGAAAAACCAAAACGACAGGTTTGAAAAACCGAATATCAGCAAAATCAACCCCGTCACATTCGGAAAAACAAACCAATACCACCCGTTTCGATAACACGGACACAATACCGTCGGCGCGATTAAAAAAGCCGCCAGAACAACAGCGCTTGCCCCGAACAATAAAAAGAAGGGGCTTTTTTTGTAATTAAAAACCTGTTCTTGTGCCATATTCGCCTTCGCATTTATTTTTCAACAATCGTCGCCAAGCCGCCCGCCGACGTTTCTTTGTACAAAGCGGGCAAATCGTGTCCCGTTTTACGCATTGCCGTTACAACGTTGTCAAAGGAAACGCGGTGCTGTCCGTCGGTGTACAAAGCATATTCGGCGGCGGCGATTGCGCGGTTTGCGGCAATCGCGTTGCGTTCGATGCACGGAATTTGCACCAGCCCCAGAACGGGGTCGCACGTCAGCCCCAAGAAATGTTCCAGTCCGATTTCGGCGGCGTATTCGATTTGCGATATCGTTCCGCCGAACAGCTGAGCCGTGGCGGCGGAAGCCATGGCGCAAGCCACGCCGACTTCCCCTTGACAGCCGACTTCCGCGCCGGAAATCGACGCGTTCTGCTTGACGATATTGCCGACCAGACCCGCGGTCGCCAAAGCGTTGATGATTTCCCGATCGGTAAAGTTCTGATGATGTTTCAAGTAATACAGCACGCCCGGCACAACACCGCAAGATCCGCACGTCGGCGCCGTAACGATAATTCCGTGTCCGGCGTTTTCTTCGCTGACCGCCAGAGAATACGCCGACAGCAGCCCCGTGCGCGCCAAATCGGGTCTTTGAGCCGACGCTTTTTTATAAAAAGAATACGCTTTGCGCGCCAGACGCAATCCGCCGGGCAGGACGTCCTCATGTTCCAGACCGTTTCGAACGGACTGCTGCATCTGTTCCCAGACATCACACAAATAGCGGCGGATTTCTTCGCCTTCGTTATCGAAAACGATTGTCCAGATCGGACGCCCCTGCCCCTCAGCCCAAGAAACGATATCCGCAAACGTCTTGTAATTATAGACTTCGTCCGCCGGCGGTTCGTTTTCTTCGCGCAAAGCGCCGCCGCCCACGCTGTAGACGGTCCAGCTGTCTGCGACATGCCGATTTGCGTCCAGCGCGTCGAATTTCATGGCGTTGGTATGAAAAGGCAGGACGGTGTCCTTTTGCCAGATGATTTGCGTTTTGTCTTTGTCCAGAACGTCCAGAATCGCCTGATCGGTAAAGTGTCCCTTGCCCGTCGCCGCCAGACTGCCGTACAAAGTCACGCAATACGAACAAGCCCGCGGATTTTTTTCAAAAAAACGCTGAGCCGCCCGTCGCGGCGCCATTGTGTGGCTGCTGGAAGGTCCCATGCCGATTCTGTAAAGTTCTTTCAACGACTGCATCGCTTATTCTCCTGCAAAAACACTTCAGTCCAGTTTAACCGGATATTCGGGATATTCAAGCCTTTGCGTTCAATTAAAAAACAAACTTCCGTCTTTTGCCAAATGAAAAAGCCCCGATAATCGGGGCTTTTTTAAACAAGGGATAAATCAGCACGCTGTTTCCAAAATACCGCACAGCTTGGTTGTCGCTTCTTCGGATTTGATTTTATCGACAGCCGCCAGTTCGTTTGCCAGACGTTCCAACGCCTGTTCATAGATCTGACGTTCGCTGTACGACTGATCGGACTGGGATTGAGATCGATACAAGTCGCGCACGACTTCCGCAATGGCGACGGGATCGCCCGAATTGATTTTCGCTTCGTATTCCTGAGCGCGGCGGCTCCACATCGTCCGTTTGGATTTGGATTTTCCGCGCAACGTTTCCAGCGCCGTGTCCATAATGGAACGGTTGGACAGTTTTCTTAAACCCGAGTTTTTGGCTTTCATCATCGGAACACGCAACGTCATGCGGTCTTTGTCAAAGCGGACGGCAATCAGTTCCAATTCCTGTCCTGCCACGGTATCTTTGGTGATACTCATCACTTTCCCTACGCCGTGTGTCGGATAAACGACAAAATCACCGGCTGAAAAAGAAATTTCCTTTGCCATTTTCTGTAAGATTCCCGTTAAAAATTAAACCTTTGTGAATCCCTGTCGAAACAGGGGGGATTTTTTTTCACTCTTTTGTTATATCACAAAAGTTCGGATTTTGGTAGGAAATCTTGATAGAAATGTTGCAATTTTATGAACTTTCACCCTAACCGATTGAATTACAAGGATTCCGGCGGCGGCAGCGTATCGGGAATCAGACGCGTTTCCTTGCCGTACAAAACGAACACTTTTTGCCCGACGGACAAAGGATTGTTCAGCCCCTGAATCACGTTAATCATATCCCCGTCGGTCAGACGGACAATGTATTGCAAAGCCTGCTGTTTGGTCAGTTCGTTTTGCGTAATGCCGCCGATAAACGCGCCCGCCAGCGCGCCGCCGACCGAAGCCAAAACCGATCCCGCGCCGTGCCCGATCGTCGAAGCGGCGACTCCGCCCGCGACTCCGCCCAAAACAGAGCCTGTACCGCTTGATCCTTGGATGGAAACGGTGCGTACATCGACGATAACGCCTTGCGCGACCGCCGAAGCCTGTCCGACCGAAGAAAGCTTGTACGCGTTATCGTTGATATCGGCAGCACATCCGACGGCAACAAGACATGCCATCACAACAAAAAAAAGCTTTTTCATAGGCGTTCTCCCGTTTTTTTAACCAGTTTACGCCCGCAAAGCCGACAGGAACAGACGGCTATTCGTCCATATCGGATTCGTCGTCGTCTTCTTCCTGATAGGACAAAGTGTCGATTCGGCGTTCGTTTTTCAAAGCGTCCAGCGTCCTTTGCCCCGCTTTGTCAAAGGAATAGTAATCGACAAACGCCTTTTTGTTCAAAGTGTGGGCGTCAATGGCGGCTTGGGGGACTGCCCACAACGGCGACAACAAAGGCAGGGTGAAAAAGTTGATCAGACCATAAGAGGTTTGATCGGAATCGCCGTTTTTCCCGGCAGATAAATACAAGTTGCCCAATCCGGGAATAATATTCAAGAACCCTGCCAAAAACACGTTTTTGGGCTGAGTCCACGACGGCGTTAAACCGTAACTTTTCAATTCCTGCGCTGTTTTTTCGTCTTGGGCGGACAAAGTTACGCATCCGCCCAAGGTCAAGGCAAGCATCAAACAGATGACAAGCCGCTTCATCGCTTTATGCCAATTCGGCACGCAGTTGTTTGAATTTGTCGTCCTTGTAGCCGACCCAGCGTTTGGATTCCGCGGCGATGTCGCTTTCCATGCCGTCGCGCAGAACCGTCAGCGTCATATTTTCGATTTCGGCGACAATGCGGCGCATAACCGTCAAACGGTCGTCGGCAGGCATCGCTTTTTGTTCCAATCGCAAAAACAGTTCTTCGGTTTGATACGCTTCGGCGACAATCAGGTACGCTTTCAAAATCGCGATGACGGGGGCGGAGCTTTCGCCGCGCATTTTCGTAATGAAATTGACGCCCAGACGGTTAATCAGATTGTTGGCGATTTGTGTTCCGATGATTTCGCGACGCAACGGATGTTCCAGAATTTCGCGCTTTCTGTTTTCCTGCAAAGCTTTGGGGAAATAAGACAACAGCAGTTTTTCCAAAACGGAATCGTCGGGCAAATCGCTGTTCAGCAAATGGTCGTAAATCGTCAGCTTTGCGTACGCCATCAAAACGCACAGTTCGGGACGGGTCAACCCCAGTCCGCGCGTAAAGCGTTCGTCCATTTCCGAATCGGCAGGCAAAAATTCCAAAGCGCGGCTCAATTTGTCTTCGCGTTCCAAAACGTGCATGAATTTCTTGTTGCCGGGAATGCTTTTCGCGCCGCGATGGTGCATATAGGAAATGATTTGCGTCTGCAGGAAGTTGTCGCGCAATACCAAATCGGCAACGTCGTCTTTAATCGAATCCAGCAAAACGTTGCGTTCGGCGACGCTCAGCGTCCCCGCGCGAACCGCGGCGTTGAGCATGATTTTGATGTTGACTTCGTGATCCGAGCAATCCACGCCCGCCGAATTGTCCACGGCGTCCGTGTTCAGCCGTCCGCCCTGCAGAGCGTATTCGACGCGCGCGCGCTGGGTCAATGCCAGATTTGCGCCTTCCGCAATCACTTTCGCGCGCAAGCGGGGCGCGTCAATGCGGCAATCCGCGTTCGCGGCGTCTTTGGCGTCCATTTGGGTTTCGCCGCTCGCTTTGACATAAGTGCCGATACCGCCGAAGTACAGCAAATCGACGGGGGCCGACAAAATCCCCTGAATCAGTTCGGCGGGCGTCATCGTCGCTTTGGTCAAGCCCAAAACGGCGCACGCTTCGTTTGAAACGGTGACGGTTTTTTCACGGCGGGAATACACGCCGCCGCCTTGGGAAATCAATTCGGGATTGTATTCCGCCCAGCCCGCTTCCTTGTCGAACAGGCGTTTGCGTTCCGCAAAGCTTTTTTCAAGGTCGGGATTCGGATCGATGAAAATGTGGGACGAGTTGAACGCCGCAACCAGCTTCATTTTCGGCGACAACAGCATCGCGTTGCCGTACACGTCGCCCGCCATGCTGCCGACGCCCGCCGCCGTAAATTCCTCGGTCATGCAGTCGCGCCCCATTTCGTCAAAGTGGCGTTTGACGCTTTCCCACGATCCGCGCGCGGTAATCGCCATGCCTTTGTGGCTGAAGCCCGCGGAACCGCCCGAAGCGAACGCGTCGCCCAGCCAGAAGCCGTATTCGGCGGACAAAGCGTTGGCAATGTCTGAAAAATCAGCCGTGCCTTTGTCCGCGGCAACGACCAAATACGGGTCTTCGCCGTCGTAAATCATCGTGTTCGCGGGATGAACGACTTTGCCGTCGACAATGTTGTCGGTAATGTCCAAAAGCCCGCGAATCAAAATCCGATAGCACTTAATCGCGTTTTCGACCAATTCGGCTTTGGTCGCGTTTTCGGGGGGCTGTTTGGGATAAAAGCCGCCTTTTGATCCGACGGGGACGATAACGACGTTTTTGACCTGTTGCGCTTTGACCAAGCCCAGAATTTCCGTGCGGAAGTCCTCTTTTCTGTCCGACCAGCGGATACCGCCGCGCGCGATTTTGCCGAAACGCAGATGAACGGCGTCCACAATCGGCGAATAAACAAAAATTTCAGCCATCGGAACGGGTTTGGGCAGACCTTGGATGCCGCCGTCCAGCATTTTAAAGGACACATAGTCCTTTTCGCCCTGATAATGGTTCGTTCTGACCATGGCTTTCAAAACGGAAAACACGGCTTTGAGCGCGATGTTTTTGGGCATTTTGGCGGTGATTTCGGATTCGCGTTCCTCCAAATTCCGCGCGCCGTTGAAATCGGGATTGAATTTCGCGTCGAAATAATCGGCGAGCATATCCGCGACGGCGGGATTTTGTTCATAGGCTTCCATTACCGCGCCTTTGGTGGCAATGGTCGTCTGGCGAATGTAGGACGCGAGGGCGTTCAATACGAAGTCTTTGCGCAAAGCTGTCATTTCCGTTCTTTCCGTTAGCTTACAAAAAGGATAAATTCGCCCTTAAAATATACCGCTTGAAAGGGAACGGCAAGCTTTTTTCAAAACGACGAAAATTCTTTACTTTTCGCTGAAAAACAGGCAAAACAAAAAGAGAATACGGAACGGGCATGAAAAAAAATCTTTTTTCTCAAGCAATACATATTTTCACGGCGGTTGTCCGCGTCGCGCTGTATTTCGGCAATGTGGCGGCGCTGGGCGCGCTGGGCGTGAAAACGGTCAAGCTGTGGACAGACAAGGCGTTCGATTTGCTGGAAACGATGAAAGCTTTTCCCGCCGAAGCCGAATTCGCCGATTTGTCCGCCGCCGAACGCCAAGTCTGGCGCGGTATCGGCTTTGAAACGTTCGTGTTTGTTATCGGCGGATTTTTGTGCTACGAGTTTTTCATCAAACCCAAAAACATTCGATTGCGTTTAATCGCGCCGTTCGTAACGGCTTTTCTGGTATTGACGGGGGAATCGGTCAATCTGTTCTTGCCCGCTTTGGACAAAGTGCATGAAATCGAAACTTGTCAGATGCAGGGGATTCCTTGGAGCTCTCGCCGCCACGAATGTGACTATATGGAACTGGAACGGCGGCGGATGGAACGAATGCGCGCCGCGAAAAAGCCCGTAAAAGCCCGCAAAAAAACCGTCCCGCACAAGCCTGCAACTCTACCGTCCAAGGCGGCTGTTCCCACGCCCGCCGTCAAAGCGCCCGCGCCGAAACAAATCAAACCCGCCGCGCCGAAGTCTGAAGCCAAACCCAAACCCGAACCGAAGCCCGAAGTCAAACCTGTCGAACCGAAAGCGGCAGCCGACGGGCAAAAAA
>ERZ1026860.577-NODE-577-length-22900-cov-10.993872_pt1 | contig 22900 bp, 20 predicted proteins | sample MGYA00380160_ERZ1026860 | MGnify/ENA primary metagenome ERZ1026860 (study PRJEB33269, sample SAMEA4719796) | human gut metagenome | biome: human-associated habitat; feature: organic feature; material: feces | place: Cameroon | collected 2013-10 ... | reverse complement strand
CAAAACAAAGCCTGAAACTTCTTGATGTACCGAGAAGTTTCAGGCTTTTTCTTTTGACGGATTTCCAGCAAAAACTACGCCATACGCCAATTTTACGCCAAACGATGCAGGATTTTGTGCAGAGCAAAAAGAGCGTTGTTCGCGTTTGCGCAGCGAAGCGGAGCAATGAAAGCCCCAGTGGGGCTTTTAAGCGACTGAACGGTCTTGCGCAAGCAAGATGGAGGGGCCTCGCCCCGACAAGTTCACGTTTGACGTAAAATTCGGGTGTGTGGTGGATGAGTGTAGACCTGTAAAGGGCTGCATCAAAAAGCGGGTTTATGGATCTGCAAACGGACAGCCGGAACTTTCCACCGTAAAAGAAGCAACTGTGGAGAACATGGAGGTTTCCTTATGAACAAACTGATTTCCTGCCGCTATAACATGGACACCAACCGGATAGAAGCCCGGTTTGAGGATGGCACTACCCTTGCCATCGACCGCATCGCCGTGGAGGACGAGTACGGCAACACCCCGGCACAGCGGGCAGAACTGGACTGGCTGCTGTACAATAAGCCCTTGGAGTATGCGCAGATGGTGTTGAACGGTGAGATTGAGCATTATCTGTCACTGGGATGTGACCACGGCAGACTGGAAGATTGATGAAATAACAAACACAGCCCCGCTCTGGCGAAGGAATCCGGAACGGAGCTGTGTTGATGAAGGAAAATGAAGGGAATATAAATCGGCGGCATACCGGCAAAAACAAGGTGCACCTTTTTCTTATTTATGCTATACTGAGTTTAAAGGAACATCCCCGTCTCAGGATGGGAAAAGGAGCAACAACTATGCGGAAGTTGGACCTGAATGCAGTCTATATCTCAGAGAGGGTGCAGGAGACCCTGCGCCCAATCCGGGCCAGTGCACTGACGGCGGTGGTGGCCCCCATGGGTTACGGCAAGACCACTGCCATCAACTGGTTTTTGAACCAGCGCAGACAGACGGAAAATGCAGTCATCCTGCGAGTGAATATCTACTCTGATAATCGCTCTATTTTCTGGAAAAGTGTGCAGAATGCCTTTGAAGCGGCAGGATTGACGGCACTGGCAGACTGCGAATACCCGGAAGACGCCAGCAGTGCGGCCCAGCTGATGGATGACCTGTGTACGGTGTTGGCAGGAAGCACGCCTTGCTACCTGTTTTTGGATGATTTCCACCTGCTAAAGGACGAAAATACGGCAAAGTTCTTGTGTGGGCTGGCAAACCGCCTGCCGGAGAACGTCCATTTGATCGTGGCAAGCCGGAACAACTTTCTGCCCAAAGAGGAGATCCTCCGGCTGGGGCACCGCCTGCACCGCATTGGCAAGGAGCAGCTGCGGCTCAACCATACCGAGCTTGCCCACTACGCCCACCGCTGCGGCATCGCCCTGACTGAGGCGCAGGTGGAAAGCCTGCTGCACTCCTGCGAAGGCTGGTTCTCTGCCATCTATCTGAACCTTCATTCGCTGGCGGAGCGGGGCATCCTGCTCCATGACGATGCAGACATCTACTCCATGTTCGCAGCGGCCATGCTGGAAAACCTGCCGCCGAGAAAGCAGGAGTTTCTGGCTGTGATGGGCCTTGCGGACGAGTTCACCGTGGAGATGGCCCGGGCTGTGACCCAGATGCCCGATGCGGAGATGCTCCTGCTGGCACTGACCGAGCAGAACGCTTTTGTCACACGCCTGCCGGATGGGGAGACTTTCCGCTTCCATCACATGCTCAAGGAGTGCGCCGAGCGGCTGTTTGCCCGACTGACGCCGGAAAAGCAGGATGCCTGCCGGGAACGGTACGGGGCGTGGTATGAGGCAAAGCAGCAGTATCTCCATGCGCTGACTGCCTACGAGGCGTGCAAAGACTACGATGCAGCGCTGCAGGTCATCGAACGGGATGCCGGGATCCTGCTGACCTCTCTTGACCCGGCTGAGCTGCAGGAACGGCTGGGGCGCTGCCCGGTGGAAACGCTCAAGCGGCACCCGTTTGCCATTCTGGTGCTGATGCGCTGTATGTTCAACTGGCGGCAGATCCCAAAAATGATGGAACTGAAGCAGCTTCTGCTGACCACGGTGGCAGAGCATCCAGAGTGGTCTCAGGAAGAAAAAGGCAGTCTTCTGGGAGAGTGCGACCTGATCCTGAGTTTTCTCATGTACAATGATATCTCTGCCATGAGCCGCCTGCACCGCAGTGCCAGTGCACAGATGTCCCACCCGGCAATCAGCATCCAGAACAGCGGCGGATGGACCTTCGGCTCTCCCTCAGTGCTAATGATGTTCCACCGTCAGCCCGGTCAGCTGGACCGGGAGCTGGCGGAGATGGATGAGTGTATGCCCCACTATTATAAGATCACCAACGGGCACGGCATGGGGGCGGAGACCATCATGCGGGCAGAAGCGGATCTGCAGCAGGGGCGTTTTGACGATGCACAGATCCTGTTGGAGCGTGCCTATGCACAGATCGAGGGCAACGGTCAGACCAACATGACCCTCTGCTGTGATTTTCTGGCGTGGCGGCTGTCCCTCTGCGGGCCATACACGCCCCGGGTCCCGCTGGAAGTACGGCGGGAAGAGATGCTCCGGCAGCATAATATGGCATGGCGCAATCTGTTCAACGCCATCTGCGCCTACTACTACGCCCTGCGGGGGCAGACAGACAGCATTCCCGAGGTGTACGCCGCCCACCGCATGAATACCGTCAACACCCTTGCTCCCGGCAAGCCCATGATCGGGCTGATCGAAAATCAGGTCTATCTGGCACAGGGAAAATGGGCCCGGGTGCTGGGCCGCAGCCCGGGGCTGCTGACCCTGTGCGAGGCCCTTCACTATGACCTTGTGGCCCTGCATCTGCGGATCCAGATGGCGGCAGCCTGTGCCCGGCTGGGCCGACAGGACGAAGGCCAGAGCCTGCTGGAACAAGCTCTGGCGCAGGCCGCCCCGGACGGCTTTGTAATACCCTTTGCCGAAAGCTTCCGGGATCTGGAACCTCTGCTGGAAGCAGCGCAGGAAGGGCCGCATTCCGATGCTGTCCGGCGTATCCTTGCTCTGGGCGCAGCGCAGCAGGAACGCTGCCGGGCATTGAACCACAGCGAGGCCCTGCCGGAGGCTGCCGCCCGGCTGACAGAGCGGGAGCTTACGCTGGCAAGGCTCATTGCAGACCGCTGCACCAACAAAGAGATTGCTGCCAAGATGTTCCTTTCGGAAGGAACGGTGAAGCAGTACACAAACCAGCTTTATTCCAAGCTGGGCATTGGCGGCGGGGTGCGCACGAAGCGTGCCCAGCTGGCAGAATTGTTCGCAAAAAAATACTAACCTCAGGTTAATAGCTTTTTTCACCGGCCCGTTGTACTCTTTTATTAGAGGAATAACAGGCCGGTTTTTCTGCGCCCGGATGCAGGCTGAAAAAAACAGCGCACCGGGCAGTGGAACGGCGGAAGGAGGATGTTTTTATGACAAATGAACTCCGACACACCCCAAAGCTGCGGCTGCTCAGCGCCTTTCTGGCAGCAGCCATGGCCATGACCATGCTGCCTGCGGCTGCGTTCGCAGCGGACGGAATAGTCAGCAATTTGAGCGTTGCCGGAACGTCGGTGACCTCAGACAACGCAAACGATATTCTGGGCGGCGGCAAGGCAAGGTATGATGAGACCACCCGGATGCTTACCCTGAATGGAGAAATCTCGGTGCCGAAAAACGAAACTGGTATTGAGCCTGTTTTATCGATCACCATTGACGGAACGGGAAAACTAACCGGCACAGATAAGACCGGGTATGGTATTTTACCTCGAGCGGACAAGGCAGAGATCGCCGCCGGGGCAGATATCACACTGGAAAAATTCAATTACGGAACATCCGCCTACGGCGTTGATGTTTCGGGCACCCTGACCATTCGTGATGTGAACTATGGCGTCAGCGGACAGGGTGTCACGATCAAGAGCGGCGGCAAGCTGATCATTCAGAACGCGGACAATGCAGTTTCCGGCGGCGGTTCAAAAGTTTATGGCACGCTGGAAATTGACGAGGCCGGAACAGCTGTTGATGGTGGCGGTGTCACGGTCCATACGGGCGGCGTAGTGACCATCACCGGAGCAACTAGCGGCCTGAACGGCGGGTCTGCCGTGAACGGCGGCAGCCTTTCGGTGAGTGCAGAAACCTGCATCGGCAACGGTGCCGTGACCTTCACCAGCGGCACCCTGAAACTGGATTCCACCAGCGGCAATTTCATCAAGCTGGGAGAAAGCAATCTGACTGTGAATGCGTCCAACTTCTGGTACCGCACGGCGAAAGACGGCGCATGGACGCAAGTGACGGGCAGCAACTGGACGCGGCCTGACAATGCGGTTTATTTTGAGATCACCACCGACAACCCCACCGCCACGCACTACACCGTCACCTTCAACCTCAACGGCGGCACTTCCTGGGGCAAGAATGGCGACTGGATTGAGATTAACGGCGGCAAGTGGAATAATGACCACGATCAGGTGAGCTTTACCACACAGACCGGAGGCAAGGGCGAATGTCTGAACGTCCCGCTGATGAAGGGTATGGCCCCTGAGCGGAACGATTATGAGTTTATCGGCTGGTACACTGCTGCTGTTGACGGTGAGCCGGTGGAAAAACAGACCTATTTTGCAAGTAATCAGCAGCTGGAACCGATCACCAAGGATATCACCCTCTATGCCTACTGGCAGTGGATCGGCGAGGGTCCTGAGCCTAGTCCTGACCCTGTCCCGGACGAAACGGTGATCGACGGCGGAGACAGCTCCGGGTTCGGCGCAGTGCTGGCCGTGGCAGGCGGCGCTGCTGTGGTGGGTGCTGCAGGCTTCGGCATCTACGAACTGGCCACCCGCGCCATCCTGAAAGACCTGCTGCCTGAGGGCGCGGCGATCCCCGCGACCCGCGGCGAACTGGCCTTGCTGCTGTGGCAGAACGCCGGAAAGCCGGAACCCGCTGCACTGCCCGCCTTTGCAGACACGGCAGATACTGAGACTGCAAAAGCCGCCCAGTGGTGCACTGAGCAGGGTCTGCTGACGGCAGAGGACAGCGCGTTCCGCCCGGAGCAGAAGGTGACGAAGTACCGCGTGATCCGGGTCTGGAAACAGGCTGCGGCACCCCAGCAGTGATGGGGCAGCTGCAGATCCGCACCGGAAAATTTTGGCTGGATGTAAAGAGACCCTGCTCCCCGCAGAGCAGAAGGAAGCTTCTCTTTGCCGCAGCGGAAACGGCTTGGGTTAAATGCTTTTCCGTTTTTTAAAACAGCAAGGCCCATGTCCGGCACCCCTGCGATGCGGACATGGGCCTTTTTCTCGGCTGGTTCACTGCCGGAAAAACACTTTGCAGATCAAAACAGGAAAGGAGAAAACAAGATGAAATGGAGAAAAACAGCGGCTGTTCTGAGCCTTCTGCTGGCGCTGAGCATCAGCCTTTCTGCCTGCGGAGGAGGCACGGCAGAACCCTCCCCCAGCTCAGAATCGGAGGAAGCTCCGTATTCTGAGGAGACCTCGGGTACGACCTCTGCGGCCGAGCTGAGCGATGAGCAGCGGGAAGCGCTGGACGACTGGATCTGGTACGAGCGGGGGGACTACACCTCCGAAAACTGGTACCACATTGCATCCGACGGCACGGTGGAGATGCACACCGAGTACGGCTCCACCGAGGATACCTACACCGCCTACCCCATGCTGGGGTGCTCCTACAACTTTGAGGGCTTTGATGTCGGCCCGGACGATGTGCCTTTCCTGAACCTTCATATGGAGGAGAACGTCTTCAACAGCGTGGAGATCATCGAGGACGGCAGAGCGTTCCTGATCGGAAATGCAAGCTCCTTTGAAAGCTACTACATCCGCTCCGACTACACCGATGATGAGGACCTGCACAACGCCTGTGTGCTGATGTACCGGCAGTGGCGGCTGGACGAAGAGCACCTGTACCTCAACTTCTACCCCAACCATGGCTTCATCCTGCATGGCCAGAAAGATCTGGGGGACGGCGTTTACGGCTTTGATGCCGACAGCGTGTATACCGGTCAGTGGATGGTGGACGGCGATACCGTAAGCCTTTTCTGGGACGACGGCACCGAGGACACTGCCGTGCTGATCCCCAATGAGCATCCGGGCGATGTGGGAGAAGACGTAAGCACCCTGAGCCTGAACGGCACCGACCTGCTCTTCAACAACAGGTGGTAAACGATGAAAAAACAGATCGGCGTTCTGCTGGCGGCATTTCTGATCCTGCTGCTGGGGTGGGCCATCCTCCCGGCTCCGGCAATGCCGTCGGATGATCCACCGGAGGAAGACATTGCCGGAAGCGACTGGCGCACATGGGGCATCATCAACGACTCCGGCACGCTGGTGCAGGACGGGGAGACCATCCCCTTCTGCGCCTGCGTCCACACCGGGGACACGACCCTCTACCATGACACCGAAAGTCAGGTGCTGCTGGCAGAGCTGGTCTACCCTGCCCCCGTGGAGAATGCGGAACAGCGCTACCTCGGCATGGAGACCACAGACCGGAACGGCGACGGCAGCAGTGATGTCCTGCTCCGCTTTTCGCAGGAAGAAGGAACGCTGGAACTGTTGTTCTGCTGGGACCCGGAGACCGGGACCTTCCGGCCCGTTCCGGCATGACCGGAGCTAAAACCATTTATCAAAAAAGGAGGCAATTTTATGAAAAACACGATGGAACGCACGCTGGGGTTGTTTGCCGCTGCACTGCTGACCATGTCGCTGGCGCTCGGCGTCTATGCATCCGGTCACGACCTGAGTTTTACCGACAAGGGCGACCGGATGCACGTCAAGGACAAGACCGTTCATGTGCAGACCTACTACCCCTATGAGTATTATGTGCTGGATGTTCTGGATGATGCCCTTGTGGTGGCAAACCCCGAATGGGACGACTGCGGTTTTGCGGTCTGCCGCAGGGTCACCGATGAATACCTGAACTATACCGACTCCGATGATGACTATGTTCTGGACTATGCAGAGGAATATCTGGAGTATGATTTCCAGCAGCTGTACGGCGGGCAGTGGCCCGACACCTCGTGGGAGGTAGTGGACGAGAGCAACGCTTCCAACCGCATCGCCACCATGCGGGGCTACATCTGGAACAATAAGATGGATGCCTACATGTGGACGGTGATCTACTGGGACAGCAACTACAACAACGCCATGGCAAAGACCTTCTTTGTCCCGGAGTACAACGGCTACGATAAGGCCGAAAAGATGGGCAAGAAGGTGAGCAGCACCGTCGGGTGCTGATGGGAGTGATGCAGTATGAGGACACGGAACCGTGCCCCGCAGGAAAAGATGCCGGATGAAGAGCTTTCCCGCCGCATCCTGTTTTACGGGCATCTGGAATCCTTTCGTGAATAATTGAATTAGCTTTACATAGCGCACTTTCAGTTTCCGCAAAATTGAAGGTGCGCTTTTTCTTTTGCAAAAATCAGACAAGGAGGTTTTGCACATGAACACACACTTACAGTTGAAAATTCGAGGCTACACCAAATGACGCTCGACTACTTCTATGGGCAGTCGGGTGAATTGTTCGCCTACTTCCGCATACCGAAAGCACTCTTTCAGGACAGCCGTTTTCGGCAACTCTCTACGGATGCCCGGACACTGTACGGCATCCTGCTCGATCGTATGAGCCTGTCTGCAAAGAATAGCTGGGTGGATGAACATGGGCGTGTGTATATCATCTACACCGTCCGGGAGGTGCAGGAATCTCTCTGCTGCGCCGAGCACAAGGCGGTCAAGTTGTTCCGGGAGCTAGAACAGGCAGACCTCATCGAACGCAAACGGCGTGGGCTGGGCAGACCCAGCTTGATCTACGTCAAGAACTTTTCATCTGGACTGCCAAAAGCGCAAATACAGAATTGTGCAAACAGCAATTCTTGTGCTGCCGAAAGTGCAGTTCAGGTGCGGCCAAAATCGCAATCTAATAAAACTGATAAGAATAAAACAGAGAGGAACCATCCTTTCCTCCCGGATGAAACGGACAGGCTGACCCAGCGAGAACAGCTTGAAGATTATTTTTATCAGGCATTGGAGGTCGAACTGCTGCTCCGGCTCTGCCCGGATGATGAGGACGCCATCTATCAAATCGTGGACTTGCTTGTGGACACTTGCTCCACCAAACGCAAGATGTTGAGGATTGCCGGGGATGATAAGCCTGTCGAAGTAGTGCGCAGTCGGTTGAAAAAGCTGAACGCAGACCATATCCGCTTCGTGCTGGGCTGTCTGGCAGAGAACAATTCCCCTGTGCGGAATATGAAGCAATATCTGCTGGCGGCATTATTCAATGCGCCTACGACCATGAATCTCTACTATCAGAACAAGACGAACCACGACTTTGCGCGTGGTTCTCCGAAAGCGGGGTAATGTTATCGCAAAGAAAGCAACCACAATCGCTATCGTAAACCAAAAAGGTGGCACGGCCAAAACCACCACCTGTGAGAATTTGGGTATCGGTCTGGCAATGGAGGGTAAGAAAGTTCTGCTGGTGGATGTTGACCCACAGGGTTCACTTACCATCAGTATGGGCTGGCAGCAGCCGGATGAACTGTCCACTACGCTGTCTACCCTGATGGCAAAAGCTATGAACGATCAACCCATCCAGCCCGGTGAGGGCATCCTGCACCATGCGGAGGGTGTTGACCTTATCCCGGCCAACATTGAGCTGGCGGGAATGGAAGTTGCCCTTGTCAACAGTATGAACCGTGAAAAGATGCTAAAGCAGGTGTTGGACAGTGCCAAATGCGAGTACGATTATATTCTACTAGACTGCACTCCTTCGCTGGGAATGCTCACCGTCAATGCGCTGGCTGCGGCAGATACCACGTTGATTCCGATGCAAGCACAGTACCTCTCTGCCAAAGGTCTGGAACAGCTTTTGCAGACGATTGGCAAAGTCCGGCGGCAGATAAATCCAAAACTAAAGATCGAGGGTATTCTGCTCACCATGACGGACAGCCGCACTATCTACGGCCAGCAAATCAGCAATCTAATCCGGCAAGGCTACGGAAAGCACCTGAAAGTATTCGAACAGACGATTCCCCGGTCTGTCCGTGCTGCGGAAATCAGTACGACAGGTAAAAGCATTTACCAGCATGACCCGAAAGGCAAGGTGGCAGAAGCCTACCATTCCATTGCAAAGGAGGTGGTGACCGATGCCGAAAAACGACTTAAACGTAACACTGAAAGGGATAGATACGACAAGTTTTTGAACGAAATTCAAGCGGCATCTGCGGTACTACACCACAACCACACCAATTTTGGGACGTTTTCCAGAAAAGGAGCCTTACAAAGCGGTGTGGTGTAAGAATTGAATAGGCAGATTGGTGTAGTAAACATATCAGTCCTATCATAAGAAAAGGCAGGTACACTGTGGAAACATGGTGTACCTGCCCTTTTTATCTGGGATACAGAGAATCAATAAGTCGCTCAAACGATTGTAAAAGCATTGTAATTGTTACATAAAATCCACACAAACGGCACTCTTACAATTGAGCAATAGGGAAAAGTTATGATGGATGGCATAGAAGCAGCGATTGCCCTTTGCAAATGCGGAAAAGTCCACAAAGCCTACGGAGTCCGCTTTGAAAAGGCAGGCAAAAAGTATTGGAAGTACACATGGGCATTTCCAATCAAGGAATCAACCGCAAAACATGAAGGCTACGATGAAACCACAATTATTGGTGCGATTGAGCCAACAGAAGATTATCCCGGATCAGCCCATCGAGGGCCTGTACGCTTCCGGCAACACCTGCGGTATGCGCTTCGGCCCCGAGTATATCACCCCGATCCCCGGCGTGAGCATTGGCATGTGCCTGACGCTGGGCCGCGAGCTGGGCAGATACCTGGCTGCAAAGTAAGCAGCTGCTTTTGTCAAAGCCTGATCGGCTGCAGTAAAACCCCATAAGCAATAAAAGATCCCGTTCACCCTAAAAGGTGGACGGGATCTTTTTGCGTATCAGTCGGAAAAACGAAAAGCGGCTCAGAGGTCGTTTTTCTCCTGCCCCAGATTATCGGATTCCAGATCGTACAGGCCGTGCTGCAGGTGCTCTTCCATCATGACCCGGGCGCGCTTGACATCGTGCTTGCGGAAAGCGTCCAGCAAAATGCCGTGGTAGTAGATGCCGCCGTAGTAACCGGTGGAAAGAATGAGCATTTTGCCCAGATTTGCCCGGCGCTGGAAGGTCTCGTTCATGACGGCAATGGTGTAATCGTTGCCGCAGGCGTTGATGATCTCCATATGGAACGCCACGTCCGCGGTGATGAACTCTTCGCACTTGCCCACAGAGGCCTTCATGGTCTTGAGGTAGCCCTCCAGTTTGGCGATCAGCTCCGGCGAGGCGGTCTGGGCCACCTGTGCACAGATCGCGGGTTCCACGATGCTGCGGAACTCCAGGATCTGCTTCATGGTCTCGGTGGCATCGATGGTGGGAGCCGGTTCCTCCACATTGGAATAGAAGGCCGAAAGATCGTCCGAGATCAGGAAGGTGCCCTTGCCGTGCACGCTTTCCAGAATGCCCAGCGCAATGAACTGCTGCAGCGCGCTGCGCACGGACACACGGCTGACCCCCAGCTCTTCGCACAGCTGGTTCTCACTGGGGATCTTTTCGCCCACAGTCCAGTTGCCGTTACGGATATTTTTGCGGATATAGTGAGCGATCTTTCCGGTGACGCTGCCCTTATCGGCCATAGTGGAACACCTCTTTGTATGTAAGTTCGGATATGACTTTGTATTACAACTTTTTCTAACTATACCATAGGATGCTGCAAAAGTAAATCAAAATCAGCGGAAACGGGCAGAAAAAACTTGTATGCAGACAACCGTTCACGGAAGCAGGATGGCTTTGGTCAGGCTTTCGTCCCGGTGCACAAGGCGGTCGAACACCTGCGCGCCCTCTGCCAGCGGAAAGCTCTGCCACAGGCCGGTCAGGTCGGCGCGGCCCTCGGCGATGGCCTGCAGGCAGACCGGGTACTCCCCGGCGGAGGAATAGCTGAACTGCACATCGATCTGCTCGGTGATGCAGCGCTGCAGCGGGAAGTCGATGGTCCGGGCGTGGTTGCCAATGACCATGATGCGCCCGCCCTTGCGCACCAGCTCCATGGCCTGTGCAAAGGAGCTTTGGGAGCCAACAGCATCGTACACCACATCGGCACCGCGTTCTTCGGTGAGCTGCGGCAGCTGAGCGCAGTCCAGTGCACCCAGCTGTGCGGCCAGCTGCATGGGCCGGGCGTGGTGGCCGCTCATGCAGACCTGCGCGCCCTGACTTTTTGCGGCGATCAGGGTCATCAGGCCAATGGTGCCGTCACCGATCACGGCAGCGGTCTGCCCGGCAGCAAGGCCGCTGCGCAGTACGGCGTGCATCCCTACGGCAAACGGCTCCACAAGGCAGCCCTGCTCAAAGCTGACGGCGGGCGGCAGGGCATACAGAGTGCGGGCCTTTACGGCGATATACTGGGCCATGGCACCGTTTTTGCGGTACTCGGTGCAGGCAACGCCCACGATGCGGCGCTGTGCGCAGAGGTTGTGCATCCCGTGGGTGCAGAACCAGCAATGCCCGCAGTATTCGGTGGAGTCAAAGGTGACGCGGTCGCCCACGGCCCAGCCCTGCACGGCTTCGCCCAGCTGCGCAATGGTGCCGCTGGCTTCGTGGCCCATGACCAGCGGCGGGATGCGCCGCCCGTTCTCACCGCTGCTGCCGTGCACATCGCTGCCGCAGATGGCGCAGGCCTTTACCTCCACCAGCACCTCGTCCGGTGCCGGTTCAGGTCGGGGAACATCCCGGTATTCAAAGGTATGCGGTGCTGTGAACACCAGTGCTTTCATCATGTTTACCATTCTGCCACGCTCCCATCCTCATGCCTCCACACCGGGTTCTTCCATACGTGGGGCGTTTTGCCCTCTTCCTCCACCAGAGCCTTGTTCACCTCTACGCCAAGGCCGGGCTTCTGGGGCAGATCGACAAAGCCGTTCACGAACTTGAAATCCTCGGGGTTCAGCGCGTAGTCCAGCACGCTGCGGCCCTCGTTGTAGTGGATGCCGATGCTCTGCTCCTGAATGGCCGCGTTGTAGCAGGTGGCATCCAGATTCAGGCAGCTGGCAAGGGCCACCGGGCCAAGCGGGCAGTGGGGAGCAAGGGCCACATCGTGGGCTTCGGCCATGGCGGCGATCTTCTTGCACTCGGTCAGGCCGCCGGCATGGGAAAGGTCCGGCTGCACGATGTCCACGCCGCCAATGGCCAGCAGACGCTTGAAATCGTACTTGGTGAACAGGCGTTCACCCGTGGCAATGGGGATGTTGCAGGCCGCCGCGATCTCGGGGAAATACTCCATGTTATCGCAGAGGACAGGCTCCTCAATGAACATGGGGTCGAACTCTTCCAGCTTTTTGGCCACGATCTTTGCCATGGGCTTGTGCACCCGGCCGTGAAAATCAATGGCAATGCCAAAGTCCTTGCCGCAGCTCTCGCGCACGCTGGCTACGCGCTCCAGCAGAGCATCGATCTTGGCGTAGCTGTCCAGAAACTGCAGCTCGTCGGTGCCGTTCATCTTGATGGCGGTAAAGCCCTGCTTTTTCTTTTCCAGTGCAGCGCGGCCCACATCGGAGGGGCGGTCGCCGCCCACCCAGCTGTACACCCGCATCTTATCGCGGCAGCTGCCGCCCATCAGCTGCCAGACCGGCACATTGAAGTATTTGCCCTTGATATCCCACAGGGCCTGATCGATGCCGGAGATGGCGCTCATCAGGATGCCGCCGCCGCGGTAGAAGCCACCGCGGAACAGCACAGTCCACAGGTCTTCGATCTTCATGGGGTCGGCACCAATGAGGTACGGCTCCATCTCATGGATGCACTCGCATACGGTGGCGGCGCGGCCTTCCAGCACCGGCTCGCCCCAGCCGAAAATGCCTGCATCGGTGCTGATCTCCACAAAGGCCCAGCGAGGGCGCACCAGCCATGTCTGGATCTTGGTGATCTTCATAGCAATTGCTCCTTTGATAACAAAAAACACTGTACGATTCCAGCCGTGTTTCTCCGTCAGGGATCGTACAGTGTCAAAGATTATTGCAAATTACGGAGTCTGCAGGCTGCCGTCGCGGTTGCGGGTCTGGGTCCAGGTGGTCACAGTATTCTCACAGGGATACTTTGCGGCCTCCTTCTCGTTCAGATCCACGCCGAGACCGGGCTTGTCGTTGGCGTAAACAAAGCCGTCGTTGCCGTACTCGGGCATACCGGGGAACACTTCCAGCAGAGCGCCGTGGTTGTCCTTCAGCTTCTGGATGACGAAGTTGGGCGGTTCGATGCCGCTCCACTCCTGCAGGCCCAGATTCTGAGCGGCCAGATCGATGTGGATGTTGGCTGCATGGGCCAGCGGGCTCATATCGCCGGGGCCGTGCCAGCAGATGCGCACGCCATACTGCTCGCAGAACATCTGCAGCTTGCGGGCCGGGGTGATGCCGCCCACCTGACTCAGATGCACGCGCATGTAGTCGATGCTGCGGTTCTGCACCAGCTTTTTGTACTCGGCAGGGTTGTTGAACAGCTCGCCCTGGCTCAGCGGGGTCACGCTGGTCTGCTTGATCTTATCCAGCCATTCCACCTGCTCCAGAGGCACAACGTCCTCCATGAAGAACAGCTTGTAAGGCTCCATCTCCTTGACGAAGGTGACAGCCTCGGTGGGGTGGATGCGCTCGTGCACATCGTGCACCAGATCAATGTCGAAGCCTTCCTTGGCACGGATGCCGTCAAACAGCTTCAGGGTGTCGCGCATGTACTTCTTGCTATCCAGATACACGCCCGGCTCTGCGCCCTTGGCTGCCCACTCCGGAGCAGGGCCAAAGCCGCCGCCGCCGTAACCGCCGCACTGGCAGCGGATGTGCTTGACACCGATGGAACGATACTTCTCGATGTTCTCGCAGATCTCGTCCACATCAGCACCGTCCACATGGCGGTACACCGGCACACCGGCGCGCATCTTGCCGCCGAACAGGTCGTACACAGGCATGTTGGCCATTTTGCCCTTGATGTCCCACAGGGCCATATCCACACCGGAGATGGCATTGTTGACGATGGGGCCGCAGCGCCAGTATGCGTTCTGATGCATCAGCTGCCACAGGTCGGAGATGTTGCGCACATCCTTGCCGATCAGCAGCGGACGCAGATAGGTCTCAATGAGGTGCTGCACGGTGAGGTGGCGGTAAGCGAAGGTGGCGCAGCCAAGGCCGTACAGGCCCGGCTCACTGGTCTCCACCTTGACGACCACCAGATTGATGCCCTCGGGGGCGGTGCAGATCACTTTAATATCGCGTATGGTAGGGGCCATGACAGGGTTCCTCCCTTTATATGTGTTGATTACTTGACCAGATAGCCGCCGTCAACGGGGATCAGGGCACCGTTCAGGTAGTCGGAAGCAGCGGAAGCCAGGAAGACGACGGGGCCCTTCATGTCCTCGGGCAGGCCCCAGCGGCCAGCGGGGATGCGCTTGGTGCACTCGTCCTTGCGCTCCTGCGTCATGTTGGCGCACATCTCGGTGTCCATGTAGCCCGGGCAGATGCAGTTGATGTTGATGCCGCGGCCGGCGCAGTCAACAGCAACGCTCTTGGTCAGCTGAGCAACAGCACCCTTGGTTGCGGTGTAGGCAGGCACGGTGGTGCAGCCGAAGTAGGAAGCCATGGAGCCGATGGTGATGATCTTGCCGCCGGTGGGCTGCTTGAGCATGACCTGCAGAGAACGCTGGATCATGAACCAGACGTGATCCAAATTGATCTTCATGACCAGATCCCACTGCTCTGCGGGGAACTCCTCGGGCAGGTAGCGGCGCTGGATGCCTGCAGCGGGGATCAGAACGTCCAGACGGCCGTCCAGGATCTGCAGCGCTTCGTCAAAGGCGCGGTTCAGGTCCGCACGGTCGGCCAGATTGCCGATGACGGGGTAGGCTTCCAGACCCTTGGCGCGGTACTCCTCGCAGACCTTCTCCACCTTTTCCTTCTGCACGTCGATGATGACGACCTTGCAGCCTGCCTCCAGCAGACCTTCGGCCATGCCGCGGGACAGACCCTGTGCGCCGCCGGTAACGATCGCATGCTTGCCGGCAATATCAAACTTCGTAAGAGCAGCCATAATAATGATCTCCTTTTATTTATAATGTACGTATTTATATCAGGGCCAGAGGGTCAGTCCTCTGCGCCGTCGAACAGGATAACGGTCTTCTTGACAGCCGGATCGGGATGAACGATGTTGTCAAAGACCTTTTCGATCTCGCTGAACTTGACGAAGGTGGTTGCAAGACCTTCCATGTGGTACTTGCCCTCCGCCATCTTCTGTGCAGTGGGGATCCACTGGTTCAGGCTCATGCGGGTGCCGCAAATGGTCAGCTCGCGGCCATTGATCATCTGCTGGGTGATCTTTTCGGGCACGGTGCAGAAGCCCATGGGAACTACGCGGCCTGCGTTGCACACGATGCCGGGCTGCATGATCATGGTCAGGCTGCCGGGGAAGCAGGCGGAGTCAAATGCGACGGTGCAGCCGTGGCCGTTGGTGATCTTCTGCACTTCGGCAACGATGTCCTGCGTTTTGCTGTTCACGGTGTAATCGGCACCGAACTGCTTGCTGCGCTCCAGACTGCTGTCGCTGATGTCGCAGCAGATGACGGTCTTAGCACCCTTCAGCTTGCAGGCCTGTGCAATGATGGTGCCGATGGTGCCGGTGCCAAGAATGAACACCACATCGTCCTCGCACACGCCTGCACGGCTGGTGCTGTGCTCGCCGATGGTCAGCGGCTCGATCAGAGCGGCATCCTTCCAGGGGATGCTGTCGTCGATCTTGTAGACATAAGGCTCCTCGACGCACCAGTATTCACGCCAGCCGCCGTTGGTGCCGCTGCCGCGCACCAGAACGTGCTCACACACATTGCCGCGGCCATGCTTGCACTGGTAGCACTCGCCGCAGCGGATCACGTAGTCCACCACCACGTGGTCGCCCACCTTGATGTTCTTGCAGTCTGCGCCGACCTTGGTGACCAGACCAACATTCTCGTGGCCGGGGATCAGCGGGTAGCGGGAGTTGGGGTTCTCGCCCTTATAAATATGGATGTCGCTGCCGCAGACGCCGGCAGCCATCATCTTGATCTGGACTTCGTTGTCCTTCGGTTCAGGGATCTCAGTCTCGCGCATCTCAAAGTGGAGCGGCTCGGTGACCCAACACTCTTTCATAACAGTAGACCTCCTTGTTGGTGATCAGTGATCTTCTTGTAAATGTTCCGTCGTTGTATCTTGTTGTGATACAAGATTCATTGGCTTTAGTATACACAACAATACAAGAAAAGCAAGAGGAAATTTGAAAAAACAGGGGTTTACGGGTGATTTTTGACTAACTGCACAATTCTGAGCCTTTCGTTTTGTGATACAAGACGGAAACCAATGTCAAGACAAGTGCCTGGTAGAGCATAATAGAAGGAGTATTCAAATAAAGATACGGCAAAGAATAGCAGCTGCGGGCAGGAATTCTGACGAAACTGGACATGTATCACAGAAAAAACGGCAGGATGGATCGTTTTATGGATATTTCCTATTATAAATGCCTCCTGCGGAAGATGGACTTGTTCCGACCCAAAAACAAGCTGGGCCGTGCCGGCGGTGCCGGATCGGGCCAGAAGAGAGGAGAAAGAGGCGGTGGAGGGCAGGAGTCAGCGGAAGAAAAGAAAGCCGAAACGTGAAAGATATCAAGAAAAAGATCAATTTGAACGGACAAAAAGCGCAGGAAAATGAAGAAACATGACAACGATAAAACGTCAAAAAAGTCAAAAGTGTAACAAAAATGGCTGAAAATCTTAAGTTTTACATTTGAATTGTACAGATTTGCAATTTAAAACAAGTGCACTCTGCACAAAAAACATGTAACTTGTAAAAAGAATATTGACAAGGCTTGTATTACATGCTATTATGTTGGCAACAGAAAGCCCCACGCAGGTGGGCGCCAGAAAAGTACGTGCAGACCGGCTGACACAAGCCCGGTCATGATGTTTGAGAAAATTGGAGGACAACAAGATGAAACAGTACATCAACCGCCGTGATTTCCTGAAGGCTGCTGGCGTGACCGCAGCTGCCGCTGCTCTGGCTGGCTGCGGCGTTACTTCCGGCTCCACCGCCACTGCATCCAGCACGGCTGCATCCAGCACCGCCGCTGCCGGCAAGTATGATGATGTCAAGGCCGATGTCACCCTGACCATGAGCCACCAGATGGCTGCAAGCCATTCCATCAACAAGACTGCTGAGGAGTTTGCCCGTCTGGTCGCTGAGAAGTCCGAGGGCAAGATGAAGGTGGACGTTTACTCCGCTGCAACTCTGGGCACCGAGACCGAGAACCTGCAGGCCCTGACCAACGGCACTCTGGATCTGGCCGTGATCGCTGCCGAGTTCTATGCAAACTACGTGGACGAGGCCGGCTGCCTGTGCCTGCCCTTCGTGTACAGCAGCTACGACGACTGCGCTGAGAAGCTGGCCGGTGAGGCTGGCACCACCGTTGCACAGATGATCCTGGACAAGACCAATGTCCGCATTCTGGACTACTACGTGCTGGCATTCCGTCAGATCTTTACCACCGAAAAGGCTCTGAACACCGTGAACGATATGTCCGGTCTGATCATCCGCATCCCGGACTCCTCTACTTATAAAGAGACCTTCACCCAGCTGGGCGCAGCTCCCACTCCTGTGGCATGGGGCGAGACCTACACCGCACTGGATACCGGTCTGGTCTCCGCTGTGGAGAACATCCCCGAGTCCATCATGTCCGCCTCCATGCAGGAAGTGTGCAAGTACGTCAACGTTTCCAACCACATCATTGGACCCACCACCATCTCCGTTTCCGAGCAGGTGTTCCAGAAGCTGACCGAAGAGCAGCAGAACATCCTGACCGAGGCCGCTAAGGAAGCCTGCGAGTTTGGCCTGAACGCCACCAAGGACGGCAGCGATGCAAACTTTGCCGCTCTGGAAGATGCAGGCCTGGAAGTGGTGGACACCGATGTTGACAGCCTGAAGGCAAAGATCAACTATAACGCTTATGCTTGCGCAAAGACCGACACCGGCAAGCAGATCCTGACCTCCATGGGTGTTGCTCTCTGATAGACCGTCCGTCTTTCCCTGAAAAAATGCGCGGGCAGGCCGCAAAGGGCTTGCCCGCACTTAATTGAATAAAAGGAGATGAACCCCCGCATGAAAAATGTGCGTAAAACGGTGGATAAGATCCTGAATGTGTGCATTCTGGCTCTCTTCATCGCAATGTTCGGCGTTACCACCCTGAACGTTATCATGCGTTATATCTTTAACTCGCCGCTGAGCTTTGCAGTCGAGTTTGGCCGCTACACCTTTGCCGGCATGGTCTATCTCGGCTCCATCTACGTCATGCGCGACGACGGCCACATCGGTCTGGACATCGTGGTGGATGCCCTGCCGGAGCCGCTGCACACCATCGTAAAAAAGTTCTCCCGCGTGCTGGTCCTTGCCTATCTGGCCGTATTCTTCTTCATGAGCACCCGCATGGTCATGGAGAACTGGACCAACCGTTCCAGCACTATGCATCTGCCCATGTCCGTTGTGTATCTGGCCATGGTCATTGGCAGTGCCGGTATGTTCATTGAAGAGCTGCTCCTCCTGCTGGGCAAGGGCGGCAAAGACAAATTAGACGCAGGCGACATGGGAGGTGGCATGTAATATGTGGATGATCATTGGTATCTTCTTTCTGATGCTGCTCATCGGCGTGCCGGTTGCATTCGGCGTCGGCATCTCCTCCATGCTGTATCTGGCCCTGAACGGTAAGGATCTCGTCATCCTCACCCAGCGCATCTTCGCCGGCGGCGACTCCTTTACCCTGATGGCCATTCCTCTGTTCATCTTCGCAGGCGAGATCATGAATGCCTGCGGCGTTACCAAGCGTATCGTCGGCTTTGCAAACGAGCTGGTCGGCTTTATCCCCGGCGGTCTGGCACACGTCAACATTCTGGCATCCATGCTGTTTGCAGGCGTTTCCGGCTCCACCTCTGCCGACGTTGCTTCCATCGGCGGCATGCTGATCGGCTCCATGGACGAAGCCGGTTTCGACCGCGACTACGCCACTGCCGTCACTGCGGCATCCGCAACCATCGGTTCCATCATTCCTCCTTCCATCCTGATGGTGCTGTACAGCTCCATCACCGGTATCTCCGTTGGTAAGCTGTTCATGGCTGGCGTGATCCCCGGCATTCTGGTGGGTGTCAGCCAGATGATCTACGCTTTCATCAAGGCAAAGAAGAACCCTGCCAAGTACGACGGCGATGTAAAGGTCAAGTTCGACTTCAAGCGCATGGTCAAGTCCTTCATCAATGCTCTGCCTGCGCTGGTCATGCCTCTGATCATCATTGGCGGCATCCTGTCCGGTGTGTTCACCGCAACCGAGGCCGGTGCCATCGCCGGTGCTTACGGTCTGGTCATTGGCATCTTCGTCTACAAGGAGTTCACCTTTGAGGGTGCCATCAAGACGGTCCTCAGTGCAGCCCGCACCTCCGGCATGACCATGCTCATCGTGGCAAGCACCACCGCATTCGGTTACTGCCTGGCCATCGAGAAGTTCCCCGAGCAGGTGTCCGCTCTGCTGACCGGCATCTCCACCAACCCCAACGTCCTGATGCTCCTGATGATCCTTGCCATGTGCGTCATCGGCATGTTCATGGATACCACCTCTGCCGCCATCATCATGGTGCCCATCTTCTACCCCATCGCCGCAGCTGCCGGCATCGACGGCATCCACTTCGGCATGGTCATGGTGCTCACCTTCATTCTGGGCGGCATCACTCCTCCCGTTGGTGTTACCCTGTACATCGCAACCGCTGTTGCAAAGATCAAGTTCACCAATCTGCTCAAGGAAATGTGGCCGTTCATCGTACTGTTCGTCGCAGTGCTGTTCGCAGTTGCTTACTGCCCGGCTATCTGCCTGACCATCCCCAACATGCTGGCCTGATCTGCAGCCGGACAGCAGATGCTCATTCAAAGCTTTTTCTAAATTTTCTCCTAAATCTCCTATCCTGCTTTGCATTCTTCATTACTTCCCAATCTCCCAAAACCAGAAACCATTCGTGCAGAGGTCAGGCCGCTTTCATCCCGCCCGGGTGGAAGCGGCCTGATCCTCTTTTTTGCCAAAGACCCGGAAAGGAGCTTTGTTTATGGCACAACTTGTTACCATTGGCGAGACCATGGCCGCCTTTGCGCCGGACCGCATGGGGCCGCTGCGCTATGTTTCCAACTACGGCATCCGCATTGCGGGAGCCGAGAGCAACACTGCCATTGGCGCGGCAAAGCTGGGCGTGCAGGCCGCATGGGTCAGCCGCCTTGGCGCAGACGAATTTGGCCAGTACATCCGCAACCAGATCCGGGCCGAAGGCGTGGACTGCACCGGTGTGACCTTTGACCCCGCCCACCGCACCGGCGTGATGTTCAAGCAGACCGGCTCCGGCGAGACCAGCGTATTCTACTACCGCGAGAACAGCGCCGCCAGCCATATGACCCCGCAGGATCTGGACGAGACCGTGTTCCGGGACTGCCGCATCCTGCACCTGAGCGGCATCACCCCGGTGCTGAGCGACAGCTGCGCCGAGACGGTGCAGGCTGCCATCCGGCTGGCAAAGAGCCATGGTGCCAAGCTGAGCTTTGACCCGAACATCCGCAAAAAGCTGTGGAACGGCCGGAACTACGCCCCCATGCTGTGCCAGCTGACCAGAGATGCCGAGATCGTGCTGATGGGGCTGGACGAAGCCGAGACCCTGTTCGGCACCCGGGACGTGAGCGCTTTGTGCGCAGAGCTGTTCGCCACCGGCTGTGCCGAGGTGATCGCCCTCAAGGACGGCGGAAACGGTGCATGGATCGCGGACCGCTGCGGGTGCATCCGGCTGGAGCCGCAGCCCTGCCATTGCATCGACCCCATCGGCGCGGGCGACGGCTTCAACGCCGGTGTGCTGGCGGGCCTTCTGCAGGGGCGCACGCTGGAGCAGGCAGGCCGCATGGGCGCTGTGTGCGGAGCACTTGCCACCGAGGTGCCCGGCGATGTGGAGGGCTACCCGGACGCTGCCCGCATGGAAGCCATCCTGAACGGGACCAAGACCATCTACCGCTGAAAGGAGAACCACCTATGGATATGTACGAAGTGTTTGCCCAAAACCCGCTGCTTGCCATCCTGCGCAATGTGCCCAAGGAGATCACGCTGGACTATGCGGGGGCCATCCTCAAGGGCGGCGTGAAGGTGTTTGAGGTGGCGCTGAACAGCCCGGACGCGCTGGAGCAGATCACCATGCTGCGCAAGGCCTACGGCGGCCAGTGCCTGATCGGCGCGGGCACGGCCATCACGGTGGAGCGCGCGCAGGCTGCGCTGGACGCAGGCGCACAGTTTCTGCTGACACCGGGCACCCCGCTGGATGTATTTGCCTTTTGCCGCGACCAGAACGTGATGCTGCTGCCCGGCGTGCTGACCCCCACCGATGTGGCGGTGAGCCTGCAGTACGGCTTTAAGACCATGAAGCTGTTCCCGGCGGGCGACATGCCCCGCAGCTACGTCAAGGACCTGAAAGGCCCCTTTGACGATACGAACTATGTTGCCATTGGCGGCGTAACGCCGGAGAACATCCCGGAGTTCCGCAAGGCGGGCTGCCTTGGCGTGGGCCTTGCCAGCAGCCTGATGCCGAAGGACAAGGCCGCTGCCCGCGACTGGGATGCCTGCGCGGAATACGTGCACATGCTGCTTACAAAAGCCAAAGGCGAATAAACCGCAGAAACAGCAAGACCGCTCACCCGAAAAGATGAGCGGTCTTTTGTCGTGTGATGGCATTGCCGCCGCCTGCTCCGTCCTGCTTCCGCTCGCCAGTCCATCCAGCGTGAGAAGCCCTCGCACTTCCCGTAAAGGCAGATCGTCGATTTTAATTGCGGCCTGCTCTTTAGACCGTGGCTTCGCGTCATCCTGCCGGAGCAGTCGGTGCCGATGCCGTTCTGCTTTGTCTGCTGCGTGAACCACTTTCACTCCTGTAATGAATTGCATGAAAAATCAGAAGGCCCTGTTCTATTGACTTTGCCTTTGCAGGGGAGTATACTCCATGTCACCAAGAATATTTCGGCTATGACGAGAAAGAGTACCCGGAAGGAATGCTGCAGAGAGCTGCCGGTTGGTGCAAGGCAGTGCAGGGCATCCGTGGGAAGATCCTCTCCGAGCTTTTCGGCTGAATGGGCGGTGTGCGCCCCAGTAAGCAGGAACGGCAGGCCCCCGTTATCACGGGCCGCGCGTTGTTGGACGTGCACTGAGTGGTCAGCGTTGTGCTGGCAATAAGAGTGGTACCGCAGAGGATATTACACGCCTTTGTCTCTTACAGACCGTAGGGGACAAGGGCGTTTTGTTTTGCGGATGCTTTTGTCCCAGAGCATGTCAGAAGGAAAAGGAGAAACGATCATGAAAACACTGGAAAAAGTAAGCGACTTTGTGGGCAAGTACATGGCTGCCATCGTTATTGTGGTGGCCGCGGGTGCCCTGTTCTTCCCCGGCCCGTTCAGCGTGGTAAAGACCGCGTGGGTCAATAACCTGCTGGGCATCGTGATGTTCGGCATGGGCCTTACCCTGAAGCCGGAGGACTTCAAGGTGGTGTTCAGCCGCCCGAAGGATGTGATCGTGGGCTGCGTTGCACAGTTCACCCTCATGCCGTTTCTGGCATGGGCGCTCACGCAGGTGTTCCACCTGCCCACCGAGCTGGCCATTGGCGTGATCCTGGTTGGCACCTGCCCCGGCGGCACCTCTTCCAACGTGATGACCTACCTTTCCAAGGGCGACGTTGCACTGTCCGTTGGCATGACCGCTGTTTCCACCGTGCTGGCTCCGTTCC